>CAJICB010000765.1_pt1 | contig 11670 bp, 9 predicted proteins | sample 9199491 | NCBI WGS metagenome assembly CAJICB01 (sample SAMEA7708320, study PRJEB35096) | sediment metagenome | biome: marine neritic benthic zone biome [ENVO:01000025]; feature: sediment [ENVO:00002007]; material: shallow marine sediment [ENVO:03000034] sea grass bed [ENVO_01000059] ... | reverse complement strand
GCGGTGATAGTGCTGTCACTGCTCGTTAGCCCGTTCTGGATTCTGGCAGCCCGGCGTATACTCCGGGTTACACACCTCGCGATGACACCGGACTCAGGCAATCTGTAACCAGTCGTGATCGGCGCGTCTTGCGCGCCCTGATTTCAAAAGCCACCCATCCATAACAAAGAATGGGTATCCAGACACAGAAACAAGCAGGCTGTTGGCGGGGATCGCACTCTGATGAGGGAGAGTTGTTATGAGCATGAAGACGGCATGCTTGTTCGATGAGGGAAAGCAGACCAGATCCGAGCTGCAGGCGCTCGGTCGTTCGCTCCGCGAGCGCGCCTCCCGCCGGAGCCACGCCCTCTGGCAACCCGACCCACAGCGACCCGACCCCGTAGACATCCTGCGCAGCCAGGAGAGCGACCGGGTTGGGGAACTGATCCCGATCCGCTACGGCCGGATGACCGCGTCGCCTTTTGCCTTCTTCCGGGGAGCGGCCGCTGTCATGGCATGGGATCTCGCTCGGACGCCGACTGCCGGGGTAAACGTCCAGATCTGCGGCGACGCACACGTCGACAATTTCGGCGCCTATGCGTCACCGGAAAGACGGCTCGTGTTCGACGTCAACGATTTCGACGAGACCCTGCCGGCCCCCTGGGAGTACGACGTCAAGCGGATGGCGGTAAGTGTCTTGCTCGCCGCCCGAGACCAAAAGTGGGGCGACGACGTGGGTTTGGATTCAGTACGCTTCGCGGTCCGCCGCTACTGCACGATGCTGTATCTCCTCTCGCGAATGACCACGCTGGAAATCCACTACGCGCACGCTGAGTCCTCACAACTGATCGAAGAGACCGACGACCCCGGTTTCGCCGATGCGTTGCGCGCTATCGTCGCGAAGGCACGAAAACGCACCCATCTGCAGACCTTCCAGAAGGAAGTAACCACCCTGGATGGGCAGCTGCGTTTTGTCGAGAATCCGCCGCTGCTTGTACGCCTGCCCGACGAAGAACTCGAGCGCTTTCATGCACTGTTCAACACCTACCGCGCCACGTTGCAGGACAACCGGCGCCATGTTCTCGAGAAATACAGGTTTCGGGATGCCGCCCGCAAGGTGGTCGGCGTCGGCAGCGTCGGCCTGCGCGCCTATGTGATTCTGCTGCAAGGGCGCGGCGACCCGGACCCGCTACTTGTTCAGGTGAAGCAGGCGGTCTCCTCGGTGCTGACACCTTATGTGGGACGCAGCGGTTATGAGCGGCACGGGCAGCGTGTCGTCGTCGGCCAGCGGCTTATGCAGGCCATCAGCGATCCGTTCCTCGGCTGGGCGCCTTTCGCGCAACGCGACTTCTACGTCCGTCAGCTGCGCGACATGAAGGGGCAGACCGGCCCGGCCGAGAGCGCCAACGTCTTCGAGGCCCGCATGTCGCTGTGTGGCGCGTTGTTGGCGCGGGCACACGCGCGCTCGGTCGACCCAGCACTTCTGAGTGGCTACCTCGGTGACGAGGGCGGGCCGTTCGTCGAGTCAATCGTCGCGTTTGCGCGTGCATATGCTGATCAGGCCGAACTCGACTACGATCGCCTTTTGGGTGCGATCAAGGACGGCGCTGTCCCCGCGGCAAGTCTGTAGGATCGATCAGGTGGATATCTGCTGACTACCAGGGTGGTACAGAGGCAGGTATGAATCTTGCCCAACTGTTGACGTAGCTCCAACCGAGTACAACGATTATCTACGTTACCCCAAACAGGACATAGGTATTCAAGTCTTGAAAGTCCGATCACGGTCGTGCCCGGAGACTCCGGGAAGCCCGCTAACATGCAGGATCTGACTGCTGTTGCGGAAGTTGGCCCCGTCACTACCGTAGTAGTGCCGGAGTACTTGTAAGATATATCTGCGTCACCAATCTTACCCACGAGTCGACGACTGGCACATAATCGCTTACACCCCCGACCTTTTGGTACCAGCCAAGGATGCGGCCGACGGCCACCCCTCACACCATGCCAAATTGCAGGCCGACACCATCACAATGTCTCTAGGTCCTGCAGGGCCTTTAACCCTTTCGCGTACTGAGCTTTTACTATATCGAGTTCCTTGCCCAGTCGTTTCTGTTTGTGCCCGTCTTTTTCCTGCAGCAGCTCTTGTTCCAGATCGACTTTCTTTTTCTTGAGTCTTATGAGCAGCGCATTCAAATCGTCACGGTGTTTACGCTGCTTGCGCCCTTTCATGTCGAGAAAATCGGCAAGTTTATTCAGCAGTTTTTTTCTTCTCATCGAAACTTCTCCACATAGTTAGCTGTTTGGATTCTCTGTGCCTGCCTGCGCACCAATCTGTGTAAGATCGCTTTTATCCAGCACGACATCGTGGGCCGCCTGGGTCAGATCATGCTCCTCCGCCACGAACAGCGCCTGCGCTGCCTGGATCAGCTTCATGGCGATGTCGTGCGCATACACGCTATCATTGATCAGCGAGGACCCCATGGCCGGGGTGATGGCACGCGTGCCAATCAGTTCGGTCATGGTCTGGTTGATGCGCCGCTGGTCTTCATCGACCAGCAGCTTCAGTGCGTCCAGTGACAGAACATCCATCACCCCACCATCGGTAGCGCGCATCTCCTCAAGGTCACGGATGATTAGTCCGACCTGTACCCGGATCCGATTGTAGACCTCGCGCATCTTCAGGTTCTCGGAGCCCACATAATGGACCAGATTCTCCTGTAGCAGACCGGTATCCTTGACGGCCTCTACCAGACAAGTGCTGGCCTCCCTGAGCCACTGCAGTTCGGCCGACTGCTCTTCCCGGCGGGAAAACGCCGTATCGCTGATGAAGGCTACGATAGCGCTGTAGATACCCTTGATGTGTCTTTCGTACATCGCATCAATATCAAACAGATGAATCTGATTCTGTGCCGCCACTGTCTCCTCCAGGTCGACAGTAGAGAGTACATCGCTATTTTTCATACCGAGTGCATCGATGATGATACGCAGCGCTGCCTCGTATACCCGCAGGGTCTCCATACGGACCGCCTCCACCGCCGTCCCCGGGAACTCTGCCGAAGATCCGGTAAGATATTTCGGCTGGTCAACCTCGGGCTTCTTCTCCGGGACGAATTTCTCCAGGGTGACAACCATAGTATTCAGCAGCGGCAGCATTACGACGATACCAATCAGGTTGAACACCGAGTGGAACACGGCCAGTTTGAGGGTGTAGTCGTCGTTCGCTATCCCTACTACTCCCGATATGCCTTCCACCAGGTCGACCAACTGGTAGATGAAAACGATGGCGATAACGCCGGTCACCAGGTTAAAGACGAGGTGCGCCACCGCCAACCGCTTGCCGTTCTCGTTGGCACTCATGGAGCCCAGAATCGCGGTAATAGTCGTGCCGACATTGGCCCCAATGGCCAGCGCCAGTGCGTTCTCATAGGTAATCTGGCCGGCTGCGAGTGCTGTGATCGTCAATACCAGGGTGGCGTGACTGGACTGCATCACGACGGTGGCGAAGATGCCAATGGCCGTAAACAGCAGCAGCCCTGCATACCCGGCGACCGCGTACTCGGCCAGGTTGATGGTTTCCTTGAAAGTCTCAAAGCCCTCCTTCATGTAGTGGATGCCGAGAAACAGGAACCCCATTCCTGCCAGGATGTAGCCGATGCCCTTGAGCGATTTGGAGGACTGAAAAATCAGAATAATGCCGAATGCCAGCAGCGGCATCGCATAGGCGGCTATATCAACCTTGAGGCCAAAACCGGCGATCAGCCACGCCCCCGTCGTGGTGCCCAGGTTGGCCCCAAAGATGATGCCGATACCGGCGGCCAGGGTAATCAGCCCCGCGCTGAGAAAGGAAATTGCGATCACCGAAACCAATGAACTGGATTGCATCAGTGTGGTGCTCACAATGCCAAACAACACACTCTTTCCGGTGGACGACGTGGTACGCCGCAGCATCCGTTCCAGGGTCCCGCCAGTGAAGGCGCGGAAGCCTTCCTCCAGTGACAGCATGCCGAAGAGAAAAATCGCAACACCCGCGGCAATCATCTTGACATTCGGACTCACCCAGAATCCGTAGGCGAGCACCAGCAGAATGGTCGGTAGAAATATTTTTCTCAGCAAGGGCTTCCCCCTCTACTAATGTCGGCTTTCGGCTTTCACATTTCGCTTTGCGGGCCGCTCATAGCCTACATGATTTTATACACGTAAAATGATTAGCCGTTCGCTCCCGGTAATTCAGACTCAGTTGGTAAGCAAAAAAGTCACATATGCCTCGAAGGGCCGCCAGCCTGTCTGAGTCGTAGAGGCAATAACCTGTCAGGCTTAGACATCCACCATGGGTTTGCCCTTACCGTCTGCTGGTAGTTATCATTGACCTATGATGAATCCACTCAGGTTTTCCAGCAGGGAACGCCCACCCAACAAGTCCGTGCCGGGCGCATCAGACAGCCCCAGGAAACACCATCTACGAGGCACTATGAATGGCGAACTCTTCGAGCAACATGTCTGAAAAGGCAAGAATGCGACCCGGTTCTCTTGTCCACGCAGGCGATGATCCTGACGGCGCCACGGCAGGCACGGTACATCTCGATGTCGATGTTGAACACCACAACGCACCCGCAGGAAACCATGTTCCAGACGGCCGCATTTCAGGTAGTCTTCGCATTCCCGCTGGACAATACTCGGTTCTCTCCGCTGCAGTTTGTTCCAGGCTTCACTACACGCGGGCAACAGCCTATCCGGGGCGTATTCACCAACCTTGTCGTCCTCTCTCACCTCATCAGTAACACGGTAGTTTCCGATTTCGATACCAGCTCTCCGTTCATGATTCGTTTCCCTCTGGTTCGGCCTCCTGGCTAACGCGCGTGCCGACCCGCAGTCACGCCGCCGTCTACAGGTAATACCACACCGGTAGTCCAGTCCGCCCCGTCGTTCGGCAGGAAGAGGTTGGCCGAGGTCACATCCTGCGGTTGTCCGTTGCGCCTCAATGGATGAAGACCGTTAAACGTCGGTAACACGTCTTTGACTTCCCAGCTGCAGAGCCGCGCGGCGAGGAGGCGCGCCGCTCAGGGTGTTTCCTCTTCTTCGTCGCCAAACTCGTTCCACGCCTCGCGGAACGAGTCGCTGAGCACGGCATAGGAATCGATAAAGCCATGTTTGACGGATTCCCAGGCGCCCGCGGAGCTGTGTTTCATAGCGCCGTACCACTCGGCCACCTGATTGCGTTGCTTCCTGAGCGTGCTGAGCGTCGCCCCGCGCGCCTCTCTGGCGCTCTGGCTCAACTTGTCCCACTGCCGCCGGGTGCGGGCTTCGAGTTGCTCGATGCGCAGGTCCATAGCATCCAGGGTACGTTCGGCCCTAGCTACTGCCGCGTCGCGCTGCGTGGTTGAGTAGTCTTTCAGGGCTCCAACGGTCTCGGCCCATTCGCGCCTGGCCCGGTCTAGGTGGTTGGTATCTGCAGTGCTCTCGTCCGTTGCGGTCGGAGCCGCTGCGACGCCAGTCAGGGGGCCCAGCACAACGCAGCAAAGGAGCAGATACACCTCGGGTTTGGCGCCTTGCAGGATCATGGTGTCGTCCTCGATATGCGGCAAGTCAGGAGCGCCGCGGGCCTTCGCCATGGCGCATCCCCGGGGTGTACTCGCCAGGTGCCATTGAAGCAGAAACCGACCTGCATCGCACCGGAACAAACCACCCGACCAGCACACCTCGGCAGTAAGCGCGAATCGGAGGAGTTCGGATCACTGCACCTGCTCCGGGGTCTCGAACGCGTCCAGTTTGGCAACAAAGGTATGGTGGTCGATGTAATGCGTCCCATCACAGGAGAAAGACGTGTTGATCATGCCATTGATCAGGTTGACTGTGGCATTGCGCAAGTAGATGGTCTCGTCGGTCATCCGCAGGCGCTTGAACTCCTTGAGGATGCGCGCCACTTCCCGGGCACCCACCGCGGGGCTGCGCCCCGCGTGGTCGGTATCCGGGAAACGGTCGAGAAAGCCGCTCTCTAGTAACTCTTCACGCACGAACTTCTCGTAGCAGAACGGATCGCGCGCAAACCAGCTGGCTGGACGAGTAATGGATTAAGGACCAGGTTGCGGCCACTCTTCTGAAAAAGTCTGGTTTTCAGCTGCTCCTCGAGTTCGAGCAGCTGACCGCTGATGGTCTGGGGTGTGAGATGCAGAATCTCCGAAGCGCGGGCGATGGAGCCGTTGGCGGCCAGCACCCAGAAGTATCGCAGGTGTTTCAAGTTCAGGCTGGACATAGCGGCTAGAGGGATCCTGCTTGACGCGTTCACCACACTATAGGCCAAAGCGCCCGGGTCGCACAGTCGGTGTGATTTGCACCGCGTGTACCTTCGCTGCGGTAACAGCCGGGAGGGTAGACGCAGGCGTGGCGCACGCAGACACCGTCACCAAGGCGGTCCCGGACGCCCTGCCGGGTAAAGGTTTCGGCGGGCTGTCCGGGTGCATGATCGGTGCCGCTGCGGGCGGTCTGATCTGAGCAGTCGACGGTACGGGCAGCGGCTGGCGTGTCGGTGATGAAACTCAGCAGGTCACCGGGCTCAGCGGGAAGGCCTACCGGGTCGAATCAGACGATGGTCACGAGACGCTTGTCCGATCGCCGAACCGGAGCTGGTCGGCCGGCAACCGGGTGAGAATTGCCGATGGCCGCCCGGTCGCAGAGGACCCGGCCAATAAAACACCGCAGCCTGTGACGTTTTCGACTCGCCGCTGAGCTGGGCGCCAGACCCTGGTGTCTGACCCCTTTCCCCATCAAGCCGAGAGAATTTCCAAACGGATGCTGCCTGACTGGCTCGCAGCGGGGTCAAGGGCCACGGAGGCCGCACCCATCATGACCGCGGGCCTTGACATTACCGCAGCCCATATATACTTCCATTAGCTAGCATAGACCGACTTAACCGGTTGCAGGCGCCTTTTTGGGCCGGCGGGAGCAGTAGTAGCCCGCCCCTGCAACAATGCAGCCAGAGGAGGATCACCTGATGTCCACACTGACTTACACGTATTCAGGCCGCTCGCCCCCGGCCATTCTTTTTCTCGCTGTTGCGCTGGTAACGGGTTCGTCCGTCGCCGCTGCAGCCGAGCGCAGCGGGGAAGTCCCGTTAGACCTTGACGGCCCCGCGGCACCGGTCCCGTGGGAGCGCTACGGGGGCTGGCCGGACAGCGACTGGAGCGACTTCAACACTATCGCCCGTCAGACTGTTTCACCAGCGGTAGGCGAGCGCACTGCCGTCTCCGACGCCATAAGGGGCGATCCCGCGAAGGGGCGGGAGCTGGCCTTGGACCGCAAACGGGGTGGTTCCTGTGTGGCCTGCCACATTTTGCCAGGCGCCGAGTTGCCGGGAAACGTGGGGCCGGACCTGTCGACCATTGCCACCTGGGGCCGTACCGACGAATGGCTGTACAACTACATCTATGATCCGCGCACCTCGAACCCGAAGAGTATTATGCCGCCCTGGGGCGCACACAAGCTGTTTACGGACGAGGAGATACGCCACATGGTGGCCTATCTGAAGACGCTCGACAAACCGACCGACTTCAGCAACCCGCTCGATGACCCGGCAAAACGGAGCAAAGACGCACCGGAACGCGACAACCTCGATCCCTTCGATAACCCCGGGATGACAACCCTGGAAGAGGGCGAGACACTGTTCAATCGCGTGGGACCCGCGGGTAAGTCTTGCGCGAGCTGTCATGAAAACCCGAGTGAGGCATTCAGCGCCTGGGCTGCCCACATGCCGAGATTCGAGCCGCGCCTGAACAAGGTGATGAACGTGGCGGAGTTCGTCACGCGTCATGCACGGGCCACCACCGGCGATGAATTCCTGATGCAGTCGTCGGAGAACCTCGCGTTGTCCATGTTTCTAGCGCACCAGGCTAACGGGCAGCCGTTTGAGGTCGACGTGGAGAGCCCCGGCGCAAAGGAAGCGGCCGCGCGCGGGCAGGTGCTCATGGAGAGCGGCAAGATCGGTCAGCTTAACTTCGCCTGCTTTGACTGCCATGTCAGCGGTGGCAACAAGTGGATCCGCGGTCAGTTCCTGACCCCTCACGAGACGCAGCTCGGCTGGCATCCCTACTACCGCACGAGCAAAGGCGAAATCTGGGATCTGGACCGGCGCATTCAGTGGTGCGGGGTGGCGATTCGCGCCAATGAGCTACCACCCGACGCGTCCGAGTACGGCGACATCGAGCTCTACCTGACCCACATGAACAGGGGGCGCAAGCTGAATGTGCCCGGCATCGGTCATTGACTGGCTGCGCTGACACCGGGCATCCCGCGACCCGCCAAAAAGGCGGAAGTTCCTTTGTCACGAACCAAGCGGCTGTTTTGGCAACGCAAGGTAAAGGTCGGACATGTCACGCTACCGTAGTGGCGGCCTTTCCTAGATTGAGCATTGAATGTGGCGTCCGGCGCAGGTGGCAGGGCTAGATACGTGCTAGGGCCTGTTAACACTATCCAAACGGCAGCGACGGTGGCCATTCTTGTTCAGTACAAGGCACCGGGCACGCAGTGTACCTGGCGTACATAAGTGGGCGGCAACACAGGACTGCGGAAAAACGGGCCCGTACCTTCGGGTTGCGCCCCAAATCCGGCCAGCCTGCGTTCCTCGTCGTTGATTTAGACTCACTGAACTTTTCTCCTCGCGCCTTGCCTGGCCGGATTTGGGTCAGCAGCGCTGCCGTTTGCATAGTGTGAACAGGCCCTAGCGATGTCGTCCATTCTGGCCTTTAGCAGCCGCGTCAAATCCGGGGATACTTGTTCTACGCTTTGAATATACCCAATCGTTGCAAGAACGCGCACTGCAGGAGCGGCTACTAGCCGCGAATCGCGGCCGGGAGGCCGCTCCCACAGCGGGATTTCTGCGATGATTGGGTTATCCTTGCCAGGCTTTCTACGTCGAAGGAAACGGGCTGCACCTTTCGGACGCCGCCTCTCAAATCAAGTCCGGACCAATACACTATATGGCCTTCGGGTACTCCTTCGGGTATTGCTGGTGAGCAATAGAGCTCAGGCCGGGTTCACTCGAACAGCCCGCTTTTCTGCCGGAACAGGGCGGAAATGTCCTCGTCGCCGAAGCCGGCCTCCATCAAGCGCCGGTAGTGGATCAGCGTCATCTCGACCAGCGGCAGCGACACGCCGAGCTGCTGCGCCATCTGCTGGCAGATCTGCAGGTCCTTGTGGTGCAGGGCCACTTTGAAACCTGGCGCAAAGCGTCGCGCGACCATACGCCGGCCGCGATGCTCCAGGAACCAGTTTGCGGCGGCGCCGGAGCCCACCACCTCGATCACCTTGTCCAGCGGCAGGCCCTGGGCCTCGGCGAAAGCCAGCGCCTCGGTCACCGCCTGGTTGATACCCGCCGCCATGAGCTGGTTCACGGCCTTGGTGGCCTGGCCGCTGCCCACCGGGCCCATGTGCGCAATCCGGCTCGCCAGCACCTCGAGCAGCGGCCTGACCCGTTCCAGAACCCGGTCTTCTCCACCGACCATCATGGCGAGGGTGCCCTGGCGGGCGCCTTCCACGCCGCCGGAAACCGGCGCGTCAAGAAAGGCTGCACCGCGGGCCGCGACCTGCTGCGCCGCGACGACGGCGGCACCACGACTGACGGTTGAACAGTCGATCAGCACCGCTCCCTCGCCCAGGCCCGGCGCGAGCTGTTCGATCACTTCCAGCAGGTCCGCGTCGGCCGACACGCAGGTGAACACCACCCGCACCTGCTCGGCGAGCCGGGCCGGGCTGGCGGCGGCTGTCACCGGGTGCTCGCGAACGAACGAGTCCCGCCTCTTCCGGGAACGGTTCCAGACGGCGACGAGCCATCCCGCGGCGCAGAGGTTGTGCGCCATCGGCGCGCCCATGGCGCCCAGACCGATAAATCCAACACAGGGTTCCATACTAGGGCCTGTTAACACAATCGTTGCAAAAACGCGCACTGTAGGAGCGGCTTCTAGCCGCGATTCGCGCCGGGGACGGCGCTCCTACAGCGCGACGCGAGACCCTCACCAGCGGTGAAGTCCAGAACCAATATGAAATATCCATTTCATCCCATAAATCATGCGGCGAAAACCGCTTTCTAGCCGAGATTAATGCAACCACTGGGTTAACAGGCCCTAGTCCTCCAGGTAGGTGTAGCCGGTCAGGCCGGCCTCCAGTTCCTTGAGATAGCGGTCCGCTTCCGCGGTCGGCAGGCCCGCCGCGTAGATGCGCTGGCGATAGGCGGCGCGCAGGCGATCCGGCTCGAAATGCACATAGCGCAACAGTTCGTCCACCCGGTCGCCGTGCTCCGGCTGACTGAGCTTATAGGAGCCGTCCGCCGTAATCTCCAGATTCACGGCATCGGTGTCGCCGAACAGGTTGTGCATGTCGCCGAGTATCTCCTGATAGGCCCCCACCATAAAGATGCCCAGCAGGTAGGGCTCGCCCTCCCTGACGGCGTGCACGGGCAGACTGGTCTCGACGCCGTCGCCGTCGACGTAGTAATCGATGCGCCCGTCGGAATCGCAGGTGAGATCCTCCAGCGTGGTGCGCCGGTCGGGCTCCTCGTCGAGCCGATGCAGGGGAACGATGGGGAACAACTGGTCCAGCGCCCAGACGTCGGGCAGGGACTGGAATATGGACAAGTTGCAGAAAGACTTGTCAGCGAGCTTTTCATGCAATTCATCGATCAGCTGCCGGTGCTGGCGGCGCCCTGGATGCAGCCTGTCGCGCAGCCGCTGCAGAATGGCAAAGTAATACGATTCCGCCTGGGCACGCTGTTCCAGATTCAGGTAACCCATGCCGTAGGCGTGCTGCACCTCCTCCAGATGCTGCCGGGCATCGTGATAGATTTCCAGGGGCGCGCGCTCGCTCAACTGCTGAAAAACAATTTCCAGGTTGCGCAGGGCATCCGGTGCCGCCTCGTCCAGGGGCGGGGGTTGACCCGCCCCCGGGGCCTCTTCCGTATCGATGACATTGGTGATCAGGAGCGCATGGTGGGCGGTCATGGCGCGCCCTGATTCGGTGATCAGTTCCGGGTGCTCGAGCTGGCGTTCCTTACAGACGCGGCTCACGGTCTCGACGATGGCTTCCGCGTACTGGTCGATTCCGTAATTCATGGAACAGAAACTGCGCGAACCGGTGCCCTCGTAGTCGACCCCCAGACCGCCGCCGACGTCCAGTATGCTGATGGGAACACCCAGCGCCCGAAGCTCGGCGAAGAAGCGCGCCGCCTCCTGGACGCCGTTCTTGATGTCGCGCAGGTTGGCGAGCTGCGAGCCGAGATGGCAATGCAGCAGCTGCAGCTGATCCAGCATGCCGACGCTGCGCAGACGCTCCACCAGCGCCAGCACCTGGGCGGCGTGCAGACCGAACTTGGACTTGGCGCCACCGGTGTTCTGCCAGTTACCGGAGCCGATCGACGCCAGGCGCACGCGGATACCCAGCAGCGGCAGCAGGCCGAGTTCCTGCGACTGCTGGATCACCAGTTCCAGTTCCGAGAGCTTTTCGATCACCAGGTAGAGGCGCTGGCCGAGCGTGCGCCCGATCAGGCCCAGGCGGATGTACTCGCGGTCCTTGTAGCCGTTGCAGACGATCACGCTGCCGGGCGGTGCCACGCCGAGCACCGCGAGCAGTTCGGTCTTGCTGCCGGCCTCCAGGCCGCCGCGGCCGTTGCCGCCCGAGACGATCTGCTCCACCACGCTGCGCTGCTGGTTG
>CAJICB010000031.1_pt1 | contig 11676 bp, 6 predicted proteins | sample 9199491 | NCBI WGS metagenome assembly CAJICB01 (sample SAMEA7708320, study PRJEB35096) | sediment metagenome | biome: marine neritic benthic zone biome [ENVO:01000025]; feature: sediment [ENVO:00002007]; material: shallow marine sediment [ENVO:03000034] sea grass bed [ENVO_01000059] ... | reverse complement strand
CGCACAGGCGCGGAATCGGGTTGCTGGACCTCGCACAGCACCCGGCCATACTTCCGGCGCCCAACACCTACACGCGACAGATCGCCGCGCAGGCGTTCCGCAAACTCGGCCTGGAGCTGGACGTTGCCTTATCCACCAACTATCTCGAAACCATCAAGATGCTGGTATCGGTGGGCATCGGCTGGAGCCTGCTGCCCACCACCATGGTGGATAAGCAGATCAAGGCGTTGCCGGTAACGGAGCTGGCCCTGGAGCGCTCGCTGGGTGTGGTCCATCACCGCGAACGCACCCTGTCGAATGCCGCAATGGCTTTGATACACTTGCTGGAATGAACGCCAGCGCTGCGGCCGGAAAAACAGAACACCGTATTCCGGATACGCCTCTGGCACGCCCTCAAATGGCTCTGCTCAGACCGACATTAGCCATGCTCTGCGCTGACCCCGTTGTGGAATCTTCGGAATGAAACCATTGCTTTTCCTGTTTCGATTGACCGCGCTGTTGCTGTTGCTCGCGCCATTGCAGCAGGCGTTCCCGGCCGACCCCGCAGTTCCCGTCACCGCAGATACGGTCAAGGCCAAGATCAACGAAGTCGAGGCGGCGAGCGATATCGACGAGGCCACCAAAGCCAAGCTGACCGAGCGCTACCGCAAGACGCTCACCTATCTGGAGAAGGCAAAATCCAGCGGGGCCAACACCGAAGCCTATCGTGATGCGCTGCAATCCTCGCCGGCCGAAACAGAAGCCCTGCGCGAAAAGATCGAAAAGACCAGAGAGACCTCGGCGACCGCGGAGCTGAACATAAGCGACGACACGCCGCTGGCCGCGATCGAACAGCTGCTGCTCAAGGAGAAAGCCAATCGCACCGCGGTCGATGCCAAATTGAACTACCTGGACGAGCAACTCGCGGCCGAAGTCGGCCGGCCGAGCGTGGCGCGGGAGCGCATCAGCGTGGCCTCGCAGCGCAAGCAGACGCTCGACGTCCAACTGAAACTGCCGGCGTCGGCCGATGAACCGCAGCAAATCGCCGAGGCCAGGCGGTGGCTACTGGAAAGCGAGAACGCCGCACTCAGCGCCGAAATCAGAATGCTCGACCAGGAACTGCTCAGTCAGCGGGTACGCGTCGAGCTGATGAAAGCGCAGCGCGACAAGCACGCGCTGTCTCTCGAGCGCATCGACGCACGCATCCAGCTGATGGAGGCCATGCTGGGCGGCAAACGGCTGGCGGCTGCCGAGCAGGCCATCGCCGCTGCGACGGAGGCCAGACGCGAGGCCATGGGCAAGCACCCCCGGGTGCAGCACCTCGCAGAGCGGAACGCCGAGCTGAGCGAGCAGCTGGGTTTCGTGGCCGCCCAACTGGAGCAGATCGCCGCCGAGGAGGCTGCAGCGAGCAAAGATGCCAAACGACTGGCCGAAGATCTGCGCAACACCCAGCAGAAGCTGGAGGTAGCGGGCCTCAGCCAGGCGCTGGGCCGCGTGCTCCTCGAGCAACGCCGGGCACTGCCCAACGCACGCCTGGTGCGGGCCAGGGCCGAGGCCCGCGAAGGCCTGATTGCCGAAGTGAGCCTGCAACAGATCCAGTACGAGGAAGAACAGCACAAGCTGCGCGATCTCGTTGGTTTCGTGAACAAGCTGTTGGCCGAACTACCGGACGAGGAAGCGACAGCCGCTCGCCCGGAGCTAGAAACGCTGGCAAAGAGCCGGCGCGAACTGCTGGCCAAAGCCGTCGATACCGACCAGGCACTGTTACGGGCCTTGGGCGAGCTCGATTTCGCCCAGCGGCGACTCATCGAAACCGTGGACACCTATAACGACTTCCTGGCCGAACGGTTGCTGTGGATCCGCAGCTCACCCGCTCCAACCCTGTCCATGCTGCTGGAGATGCCCGCCCAGGCACTGGAACTGCTGTCTCCGAAACAATGGCTGGAGGTGCTGCGCGTTCTCATCCGCGACCTGCCCCGCTCGCCTTTCGCTGTGCCGGGACTGATCGTGTTCGGCCTGCTGCTGTGGAAACAGCGCCAGCTTCGTGCGGCGCTGAAGGCGACAGGCAAGAACACCGGCAGGGTCAGAACGGACAGTTTCCTGGTCACGCTGAAAGCACTGGGACTCACGCTGCTGCTGGCGGCGCACTGGCCCCTGCTGCTGGCGATCAGCGGCTGGCAACTCGCGCTGTCGGTGGAAGCAACGCCGTTTGCCAAAGCGGTCGCGCGCGGGCTGATCTGGGTGGCGAACGCGCTCTTTTACCTGGAAGCCTTTCGCGTGCTCTGCCGTCCCTATGGCCTGGCCGCGGCGCACTTCGGCTGGCCCGAAGACACTCTGCGAGCACTGCGCCGCAACCTGCACCGCCTCATGCTGACCTTCCTGCCGGCCGCCTTCATCGCCCTGGTGATTATCACTTATGAGTCACCGACCATGGGAGGGGGACTGGGAAGGCTCGCTTTCGTGATCGTGCTGATTTCCATCGCCGTGTTCTTCAGCCACCTGTTCCAGCCCAGCCGCGGCGTCCTGGCTCCGCTGATGGCCCGTCATCCCCGGACTCCGCTAGCCCGGCTGCGCTATGTATGGGTAACACTGGGTGTGGCCGTACCGCTCGGGCTGGCCGCGCTCGCCGTCATCGGTTATCTGTACACCGCCGGCACGCTCACCGGTACCCTGATCGATACGCTCTGGTTCGTGCTGATTCTGGTGGTGCTCCAGCAACTGGGTAAACGCTGGCTGCTGCTGGTGCGCAGGCGCCTCGCCTTCAGGGCCGCCCTGGAGCGGCGCGAGGCGGCGCGTGCAGCGGCGCAGCAGGCCAAGGACACTGCGCCGGCTCCGGGCGGCGACGATATACCCGCGCTGGAGCAGGAAGTCGTCGATCTGGAAACCCTGAGCGAGGACAGCCGCAAGCTGCTCAACACCGCGCTGGATATCATCGGCATAATCGGTTTCTGGCTTATCTGGTCGCCGGTGCTGCCCGCTTTCGGCGTGATGGACAGCATCACGCTGTGGCATTACCCGGGCATCGTCGATGGCGAGGAACAACGCGTGCCCGTCAGCGTCGCGGACGCGGGACTCGCCGTGTTGATCCTGGTGGTCACCGCGGTGGCGACGAAACGCTTCCCCGCCCTGCTCGAAATCGGTCTGCTGCAGCGGCTCAGCGTGTCACCCGGTGGTCGCTACGCCGCCACTACGCTGTCGCGTTACACGATTTTTGCCATCGGGACCATAGTCGCCCTGGGCACGCTCGGCGCCAGCTGGTCGCAGATACAGTGGCTGGTCGCCGCGCTCGGTGTCGGTATCGGTTTCGGCCTGCAGGAAATCGTAGCCAACTTCATCAGCGGCCTGATCATTCTGTTTGAACGTCCCATCCGGGTCGGCGATACCGTCACCGTCGCGGATACCACCGGGGTCGTCACCCGTATCCGCATTCGCGCCACCACCATCCGCAACTGGGAGGGCCAGGAATTGCTGGTACCGAACAAGGAGTTCATTACCAGTCGCCTGCTCAACTGGACACTGTCCGATCCGACCACCCGTATCGTGATTCCCGTTGGCCTGGTCTACGGCGGAGACGTCACCAAAGCCATGGCCCTGATGCTGGAAGCCGCCGAGCAACACCCCGAGGTCCTCCCCGACCCCCAGCCCTCGGTCATTTTCGACGGCTTCGGTGATAACGCCCTGTCACTCAAACTGCGCTGCTTCGTCGGCTCGATGGACAACCGCATTCTTGTTCTCAGTACGCTGCACGAAGCGATCAACAGGAAGTTCAACGACGCCGGGCTGGTCATCGCCTTCCCGCAGCGCGATGTGCACCTGGACACCAGCAAGCCCCTGGATATCCGCCTGCACCGCGGCAAGGACCAGCCGGACGCCGTCTAGCAAGGCGGGCTACGACGGCGGCAGGCCGGTCTGGCTGTCTGCGAACTTTCCCCTGAGAGCATCAGGCTAAATTTGCGAAAGACAGCTACGGGTCGCGTAGCCCATGGAATTGGAACTGCCCATCACCGAGATCGAAGATATTGATGATCTTCGTAACCACTGCGCCATCCCGCGTGTTGAATTCAACGATCAGTTCGCGCTGGGGAGGATTTGACTTCAAGAGATAGTCTGTCAATCCAACCGACCTTACGCACTCTCGCGATCTGAGCCATGCCTCGATCTCGTGAACCGAGCGGGCACGCTCAATCACGGCTGTAAGCTCTTTTTCGTCCACTCCAGTGCTTTTGCCTACAGATGACTCCTCTCTCATGACGACAGATCTCGATCGTTTCCTTCACCCCGAGGTATACACACTCCATTTTAGACCATCCTCATCTACGCACAGCATCCCGTCAACTGCCAGAAGGCTGAACACAAATCACTCGTTGGTGACAGCACTACCTTGGCAAGCGCGCATCTAACGCGGTGACCTGCCCGCCACTCCGGAGCGGACCACAAACACAGTTAACGGCTACAACGGAGACCGCGAGACCCAGACGCCCGCGTCACCAAATCCGACGATCTCCGCGCGACCGTCGCCGGTCAGCTCCGCGAGAAAACGGGGGTGCCGTTCGATGCGCCAGCCTCCGGCGTTGTAGCCAAAGTTCGCCACCACCATCTGCGGGGCCCGGAATGTGCCGTTGCCGTTGTTCAGCGCAACCCACACGCCCGCATTGCCGAAGCCGACAATCTCCGCGCGCCCGTCACCCGTCAGGTCCGCCAGAAGACGCGGATGGTTCTGAACACGCCAGCCCCCGGCGTTATAGCCGAAGTTGGCGACGACGAGTTCCAGCTGACGAACCAGATGCGCAAACTCTGTGGTCCGGGTGCAATCCTCCCCTCGACACCCCGTAGTCGGGCAGACCAGCGATACATTGCAGCTACCCTGCGAAATGAGATCCGTCTCCCCACGGACGAGAACTCCCTCCACTTCGTGCGTGTCGCTGTTGAACACCGGCGACCCCGAATTACCCCCATAGGTATCCAGATTCGCGACGAAAAACGAACCAGCTTGATTGTTACGAACCGCCGCTCCGCCCGCAAACTTGGTCGGCAAACCACTCGGATGCCCTATTACGTGTACGGCTTGGGTATCTCCGATCTGCCCCGTCCGACGGATCCGCGCAATGCGATGATTAGGCACGCTGCGCTCAATACGAACGAGCGACCAGTCCGCGCCGTTCCCATCGAGTTGACGCCCAATTACCGCCACGCCGCTGTAGATTTCGCCGTTGTTAATGACCGTTTCTGCCGTTGTCGCGTTACGCATACGGAATCCGAAAACGAAGCGTACGTTCGTCACGTTTCCGGTATCGACGCAGTGCCCGGCGGTCGCGATGATATCCGGCGCGACGAGAAAACCGGAACAGAAAGCCCCCGTGGGCTGGTCTCGAAACCGCTCCCCGCTGCACAGGTTGCGAGCTACGCCGAAGTTGCGGGTTCGTAGGGTGGAGGTCCCGTTTCCATTGTCGGTGACATCTCCGGCCTGAAAGAGCGCGACGACACTGTCCACGTCATCCAGGTTCGCCCCGGGAGGAAGGAGGAACACGTCGACACGGTCATCCGTCCCATAGATTACCTTTTGATTGTGTTTTAACGCTGTCGCAATGGTTGAGTCGTCTACTTCTCTCAGATCCGCGGTCGACCTTTCGGCGCGGCCTCGGAGTTCTCTCAGGAGATGCTCAACAGATTGTTCATTGAATTTCTGCGTGTCGGCCATCCAAGTATCCTCCCTGGTGGGTAATGCCACCTAAACGCTGGGTGACCCTTTTTTTTGAGCCCCCAGCGTCAGCCCCGCTGGACTCACACGCGTTCAGTCTGCATCCTATGATCATCATTCTCTTCCCAGGGGCAGAATCGCCCTCCGGAACTAAGACAGCGGAGCCTGAACGATCCCGCTACCAACATCTTCGGCTTCCGCATCGGAACGCAAAGGCGCCATGGAACCGCTTGCCAGGAGGCGCGCGAGAAGCAGCTCGCCATCGAGCTCACCGCTGCGCTCTAACTGGCGCTGTGCCCACATCGCGGCCACACCGGCAACATGCGGCGCGGCCATGCTGGTACCACTTTTCGAGTCGAGGCCGCCACCCGGCACTGCGGAAATCACCCCGACCCCGGGCGCTGAAATATCGACCTGGTTATTGGAAAAGCGCGCAGGAGACAGGCCATTGCCTATTTTCTGCAGTGCGCCAACAGCGACAATACCGGTTCCGGCCGCCGGGGGTGCTACCGCGATCTCGAAGTCGGGACGGTTGCTTTCGTTGCCAGAGGCGGCGACGATAATCGTGCCTTGTCCGAACACGCTCTGCGCTCGAACGAAGCTCGCCAGTTCTGTGAACAGGTTGATGTTGGCACGATAGGCTTCCAGCGCCATCGAGGTGGCCGGATTTATGTCCATGCCAAACCGGTTGACCAGGTCGTCGACGAAACCTGGGAAATCGATCCCCAAAGACATTGAGATAACGTGGGCACCTTCGTTCACCGCCCACTGTATCGCTTGCGCAATTGTCGCGGATGAGCCCCCACCCTCGCCTAGCACTTTGCCTACCAGAGCCCGGGTCACATTTGTGGCAACGCCAATTCGCTTGCCGCCAACCGCTCGACCAAAGATTGTGCCCGCACAGTGGGTGCCATGGCCATGCTGGTCATCATCGCCTTCCGTTGTGAAATTACGACGCACAAGCTCCACTCCGGAGAAGGCAGAGTGAGTTGGATCGAGGCCGGTATCGAGCACCGCTACGGTAACGCCGGTGCCGTCGAACGGGGACGCGAGCGCGTTGACAGCCTCTACTCCCCAGGTCGCGGCATCTCTATCTGCCGTGTTATTTGCTTGGAACTGAACGGGTTGGATCAGCGTCATCGGCATTGGAGGGGCAATCGCCCGGGTCCGGGGATCCCTTCGAAGATCATGCCGCTCGACGCTTGTAAGGGTAGCCTCCTCGACCACCAGCTCAGCGGGACCGCTGTCCAAAGCGCGTACGCTCGGTCTCGCACCCAGGTTCTCGAGAGTCGGGACCACGGGGCTGGTGCTGCTGAGAATCACATATTTGTCCATTAACATTGTTCAATCTCCTGAGCAACAGAGAGTTACAAGACATAGCTGACGCAAAAGGCCGCGGGACGGCTATGCGGCAGCCACTGAACTGTTGGGGAGCGTGTAAGTAACTGAATGCATGTCGCCCTGATCTCCCTGGAACTCGCGCCCCTAACCGAATGCCCGCCTGAAATCAATTTTCCTCGCCCAGTCGGGATGGTCTATCAACGGGTTGCGGTTGCCCTGCTTCTCGAAGATAGCCATGTTACGGTGACGTTCGTACTCGTCCGGCGGAAAGCGGTCATGCCACGCGAGAAGCACGGGCAGGCGGTCTCTCTGTAGCTCACGATTCTCGTCGCCAACCTGGCCCGGATAGCGCAACAGGAAATACAGTGTGGCGCGGGATGCCGCACCTTTGCCGCTGGAGGGTTCGAACTTGTCGCCGCCCAGACGTTTACCGCAGGCGTCGCGAACCGCTTCTTCAAAATCCGGGAAGTCGTAGTAGGGAATGTTACTCCGGAAGCTGTTGCAGCCGGACTCACAAGCGAACAGGTGATGGAGATCCCCGCGCATGGGCTCCTTCTTCTGATACCAGGACTGGGGTACAACATGCTCACAGTTGTAGGGCAGGCGGGCCTCCAAGAGGTCGAGCTCGATCTCCAGTCGTTCCTGACTCAGGCTGGCCTCGGGCAACATGAGCTGCCGCAGACGCACCGCCCGCTCGCCGGCGATCCGAAAATCCTCGCGGATCAGCTCGGCCGGGTCGAAACTCCGCCCCGAATAGACGCTGCGGATACTGAGATCCGGATGAAGATCGACCCACGGATAGACATAGCGACTGGGCTTGTAGTTGTAGGTCCGCACATGCGTAGACCGCGTCAATTTGCTCAACGCCTTAAACAGTTTCTTTGCCGAGGTATTGATCTGTACGCGATCGTAATACTGTGCCGCAGCGGCTGCATCCGCCTCCCGGTCGTAGTAGACGCGGGCGCGCGCTTGGGCGAGCTCTGCCAGCGCTTTCTCGAGTTCGAACTCTTCGACAGGCGTTGACGGGACCTCAGGCCGCGTAGCGGGTTCGGCGCGTGCAGCGCTGAGTGCTTGCCTACCGAGCTTGACCGTGATCGTTATCGGAATCGTCCAGACTGCGGAGCCGTTGCTGTCCCGCAGCTGCGCCGCGAGGCGCGTATCGGGCAATCGGGCTGCCAGAGGAGTCGCTGGTTTCCCTTCCGGCGGCTCGGTTTCGGGCACGCCAGGCGGTTCTGCCTCGAACATCTGTGCCCGTAGCGCCGTCTCCTCCGAATCCAGATGTTGCGCCTTGATATGGGCGACAACGCGGCTTATTCGGGCTCCCTCGTTCGCCCTCCAGCCGACGCGGTGTTCGCCCATCCACGAGTCCCAGACACGGCCATCCCTGGTGAGTATGCGACCCTGCGCGTCCCTTTCGGGCACCCCCGAGTGGTGCAAGGCGACGACTTCCCACTGGTCGTTAAAGACGGGCGAGCCAGAGGACCCGGGAGCAGTGTCAGTGTGGTAATGCAACCACTGCTCCAGCTCATCGATCACCTGGTTCTCGCGCAAGGCCAGCTGCTTGGGCTCCCCATTGGGATGCTGAATGATATTTACCCACTCGCCCACCATGAGCTTGCCCTGCTCATCGATGAGTCGCAGCCATCCGTACCCGGCCAGCTGAGCATTCGGGCGGACCGCCACCAGGCTGTAATCCAGTTCCGGTTCGGTAAGAAAGAACTCGTCTGGTGCAAGCTCCACGAACACGGACGGCTCGACGACGCCGCCCGCCCCTACCTCGAAGTTGAACTCGACCTGGCTGCCGGCTGCCTGGTCCACGTCTGCGAGGACGTGATTGTTGGTCAAAAACAACCGCGGCGAGACCATAAAGCCGGTCCCATAGCCAAGCAGACCAGACTGGGAGCCGATATGAACCCGCGCCACGGCACGCGATACCGATACGCCCTGCTCCAAGAACCGTATGCTCATCAGGTCGTTGGTGCCAAGTACGCGTTCGAGTGCCACTGGGTCCCCGGCAACTGCGGTCCCGGGGGCCGTCGGTGTGAACGCAAGCCCCTCCGAAACCATGGCCCGTGCCGTCCGCGCGTCGAAGCGTAACCGGGCCAGGCGCTGTTCGACGAGCTCGGTCGAGTTGACGTCGAAGACCTTTCCGGCCGCAACAAGTGCTTCCTTACTCTCACGCTGCTGGCGATATTTTTCGAATCGCGTTTCCGTCTGATTCAGAACCTTGATGAACTGTTCTTGTATCGTCATCGCCCGGGCTTACCTTCCAGTCGCCAAACATCACATACAGGAGGGGTGGATAATCTTGCCGCTGAGTGTCCGCGCTAAATTGTCATAAAATTAAGGTCTGATATGGAATTGTCGCCCTCCATGGCATGAGCATCGTTCTTGAACCGCTCGTTAGCTGTCTAGAGATAAGCTACCAGCTGTGGAGAAACCGGATCTGTAACTTTTTTCGCGAATATTTCGTGAAAGATTCACGTTTGACATTCAGTATCGACACCCGCGTGAGCGTCCTTGCCCGGCAGGGGGCAATAAGACGGCGGCCTGTGAAGGACTACTCCGGGCAGTCTAGGGCGTGGTGGGCGGCGGCGAGTCGTGATTGTTGCCGCGGGACACAAAGCATAAGCCGCAGGTAGTGTTGAATTCCGGCGGACCCGGCGAACAATCCACCGCAGCCGACTTTCTTTCGTAACTTAATTGACGCTCGGTCCCCGCCGGCGCCCAACAGCAAGAATTCGCTTTTTCCGCTCGTTCACGAGCTCTGACCTGGAATGAGTCTTTCCACTCGACGGGAAGTCAGTGCCATTCAAGACGGCGGGCGGTCGCTCTGCTTGTTTGCCAACTCTGCCTTGGAAGGATCACGCTGCGCTCGCTCTTCGCCCTGGTATACGGGAAACGCCCAAGGCGGAACATTGGGCGCCCGCCGTGCTTTCGCCAGCAGCTCGCTGATCTCCGGGCTCCCGGGTCCGATGGGAAGCGGTATGCCCCGGACCTCGCGGGCGACTTTTCTGGCCCTGTCCCAGCTTACGACACGGGGCCGACCCGCTGCTTTCGCCGCGACCGCCTTTTTCATGGGTTGCAGGTTTCCGTTCCAGCGCCTGGCATCCTCGGCCAGCGGCTGGTGCGCCTCGAGGTATAGTAGACCGTCTCGCCAGCCGGCCAGGTAGGGCTCGTTGATGATGCGCACCTGGGTGCCGGTGGGCACCGCGGGAAACAGTCGGGCAATGTCCTCGGGATAAAGCCGCACACAGCCGTGGCTGACCCGCAGGCCTACGCCATAGGGCTGGTTCGTTCCGTGAATCAGGTACTTCGGGTTGCTCAAGCGCATCGCGAAATCACCGAGGGGGTTATCGGGCCCCGGCGGTACGATTTTCGGCAGCGGGTCACCCTGCTCGGCGTGTTCCCTGCGTACCGATTCGGGCACCGTCCACGCCGGCTTCACCTTTTTCTGGATGATTTCCATGGTGCCCTGCGGCGTGAGCCAGCCTTCCCGGCCGATACCGATGGGGTGCGTAATCACCTCAGAGGGTTCCCCCGGCCCGGCTTCGGGGTAATAAAAAAGTCGCATGGAGGCGAGGTTCAACACCAGTCCCTCGCGCCCGCCAACCGGAAGTACGAACTGCGTAGGCAGCACCACGCTCGTGCCCTCGCCCGGTAGCCAGGGGTCGACCCCCGGATTGGCGGCGAGGATCTCTGCGTATCCGAGGTCATAGCGACGGGCGATGTCGAGCAGCGTGTCCTCGTGGCGGGCGGTGGTGATCTGGATCTCTCCTACCACATCGGTTCCATGGGGAGGTAACAGGAACCTGTCGCTGGGCGTCGGAGTAGCTGACGCTGTCCCGAAACCATCCCAATGCCGCAGGCTGGCACAACCGGACAGGTAAATGAGGGTCAGGCACGCCGCGGTTGCGGCAAGCCACGTACATCCGCTGTGTCTTGACTCGAATCGATCCATCGCTCACAGCATGAACTGGAAACGGCTACCGCGTCAACAGCTTGCGAGCCAGCAACCGCCTGCGCCGCCCGCTTAGCCGAGGGTGTCGACTCCTGCGAAGGAGAGTTACAGCCCTGTTTGAACTGCCCTGTCAGGCACCATATTCCTCTTCACTCCAAGCAACATCGGTGATATCCGGCGTTTCGTCTAGTATGCTCCTCAACGCTTCCAGTAAAGCCCCTGCGTTCTCTACCTTTGCCCTGTTCCGCCCAAACAGACTTCTTGCTTTCGGATTCAGACAACAAAACCACTTACCCTCAGCGCCTTCTCTGTTTCCACAGCATAACCAGTATTCATCACCTGCGTCAGTACGGTACTCGATAAACCAACCCCAGTCTTCATAGTTCGGATAAGACGGTCACTATGCCCCGAGCGGCCAGTTGCCGGAACAGCCAGAACGCCAGTTCTGCACCATATACCCGCGGATTGACTTGCGCATCGTCAGGCAGAAACGGCGCGAACAAGTCCGAATCGAATATTACCGATGCTTCCATTCTTACTCTGCTCAAGCACCAGCGTTGCCGCGGCAGAAACTCGTGGGACGCGCGTCGTTCTATTCCGGGACGCCCTGCCACAACATCTTGTAGCCGATTTCGTATGTTTCTGAACAATACTCGGCGACCTTGTCGAACCTTTCCTTGAAAACATGATCGGCGTG
>CAJICB010000639.1_pt1 | contig 11711 bp, 7 predicted proteins | sample 9199491 | NCBI WGS metagenome assembly CAJICB01 (sample SAMEA7708320, study PRJEB35096) | sediment metagenome | biome: marine neritic benthic zone biome [ENVO:01000025]; feature: sediment [ENVO:00002007]; material: shallow marine sediment [ENVO:03000034] sea grass bed [ENVO_01000059] ... | reverse complement strand
CTTTAAGATCCCGGCTGGATTGTTTATGAGGACACCGCACGATTGTTATCCGCAATACCACACCTCTGGAGACAATATGGATCTCGTCAAGCCAGATGCGCTGGCGGATTCGTACGAAAAGATCCGCAGCGCGTTTGATGTTCTGGAGAATGACCGCGTGTACATCAGTCAGAATCAAAAGGGTGAAGCGCATCTAGGTAGGCGCGGTTTATACCGCCAGCTGTCCGGGCAGGCCGATGAACGGGTAGATGAGTTACCGGTGCTCTGGGTCATGAACTATTCAGATGGGGAGCACAGTTTGCTGGACATTGCGGAACGATCCGGTTTCGAATTTACGCGCATAAAGAAGGCGGCTGCGGCGCTGTTGGCGGTCGGCCTGCTAGAAGAGCAGAGGGGGAATGGCGACTCCTGAATCTGTGATACCACGATAACGCGTTCAAATGATCTTCAGGGAATTAGGTGTGGAAGGCGCGTTTATCGTCGAGCTAGAAAAGCTGGAGGACGAACGAGGTTTTTTCGCGAGAGCATGGTGCGAGGACGAATTCAGGCAGCAGGGTCTGAATACGTGCGTTGCCCAGTGCAACATCTCGTTCAGCAGGAAAAGAGGTACCTTGCGGGGAATGCATTACCAGGTCAAACCCTGTGAGGAAGCGAAGCTGGTAAGGTGTACGAAAGGCGCGATACACGATGTAATACTCGATCTGCGGCCTGATTCCGACAGCTTTTTGCAGCATGCGGCCGTCCGTCTTGCGGCAGACGACCACAAAATGGTGTATGTTCCGGAAGGTTGTGCCCACGGATTCCAGACTTTGGAGAGCGATACCGAGGTTTTTTACCAAATGTCCCGCCAGTACGCGCCTGAATATGCTCGGGGGGCTCGCTGGAATGATCCAGCGTTCGCAATTGAATGGCCGATCGAGCCACCTGTAATCCTGGGGCGTGATGACAAATATCCAGATTTCCAGGCCGAGCGCTGAAATCGACGTATTGTATCGGGACAGATTGCTTCAGAAAGCCGGCGAGCAATACACAAAGGGTAACGGGCTATCGATGGGTACCGTAAGCAGGATGAGTCGTATATGCCTGCTCGGCTCTAACTCGTATCAAGGTAGTACCCTTGCTTATGCTTAGCGCCATAAAACTACAGAGCGACGGCAGATATGGAGCTTGCGCGCAGGACTAATTTGAACCCAATGCGGCGAAGGCTATTGTCCAGATTCCGGTTGTTTCGGCCGAGGATTACGGTCAGGGAGATGACGGAGGTGCTTGGGCACTATGATCTGGGGCAGTGGAAAGCCGTTCGAACACTGGAAGGGCGGAACAGCTGTAATGTTGTTCTCGAGACGAGCGCGGGTACTAAAGTACTAAAGCGTTACCACGGTTCGCTCGCCAAAACGCTTGTGGAGCACTTCGTGATCGATCATCTCTCGGAGACCGACTTTCCGTGTCCGAGACTGGAGCGAAACGATCAAGGGCTGACCTACTATCAGAGCGGCAGGCAACACTACGCCATCTATGAATATATAGACGGGCGCCCGTGGTCCAGTTGTGCGGCAGATCCCGCACTGAAAGAACACGCGGTTAAGTCTTCGGCGCGAACACTTGCGCGGCTCGATGTGGCACTGAATGCAATCCCGCAGAGGGACCTGCCAGCAGAACTGAGCGTTTCAAAAACCCTTTGGCCGGGGGATCTGGCAGAACACTTGAACACGCTCGATCAGTACACAGCTATGGTCTGTCGATCAATCAGAAATCGCGATCTTCGTGACGAGCGAACTCGATTGCTGGGTGAAATCCGCGAGGACGTGGAAAACGCCTGGGACTACTACCAGCAGAACGACCCGAAGTTACCCAAACAGGTTGTTCACTATGACTATGCACCCAAGAACCTGATGTTTGGCGACGGAAAAGTCATTGCGGTGCTGGATTTTGGCGAGGTGTGCAATGACTTCAGAGCCAGTGATGTGGCTCGCGGCATTACCTCATTCGCTGGAAAGGTGGGGTACGAAATGGACTGGCCAACCGTAGGCAAGTTTCTTCAGGCCTACCAGTCGGAGCAGGTTCTTTACCGGAAAGAAATCGATTCGATTCCGGATCTGATTCGCTGGCGCGTGTTCAAACGCATCTTGTCGATTATGGAAATCAGTCTGAAAACTGGAAACCGCCCGGACCGGGTGGGCTTCTACCATGATCCTGAGACCTTTATCGGCAAGAAATGGGAATACATAGCCTGGCTGAAAGAGCGGCGCGAGGATTATCGACTCTGTCTGGCAGAAGCAGCCAGGAGTTAGAAGAGAATGCCGAATTGCGCCGTGGCAAACGTATGCTGACAACTTGCCCAATGAATTTGCTAGTGCGTATCCCGCTGCAACCAGACAAGGCGTCGCGTTGGCCAGGGGCCAGTCGGGTTTTAAGCGGAAGCGGGAAGCGGTAGAGACGATCATGAGTATGCGCGAACAGGCAGCCAGAGGCGTGGCCTGGACATCCATCGAGACGATGGGCGGTCAGGCAATAACGCTCGCCGTCTTTATCGTACTGGCTCGCCTGCTGGAGCCCTCTGCTTTCGGGCTTGTCGCGATATCGAGTGCATTCATTGCACTCATGGGGCCCTTCCTATCCATGGGCTTCAACGCTGCAATCGTACAGCGGGAAGACCTTCAACGCGGGCACTTGGATACGGCTTTCTGGATCTATATCGGCGCAGGGACCGTGTTGTTCGGGATTGGGTTTGCGTCCGCAGGTTTGTTAGCGGAACTTTATCGCCTCCCGGAACTCGAGGCAGTGATTCGCTGGCTTTCCGCGCTTTTCCTGATCGAAGCCGCAGCAAACGTGCAGGTGGCGATTCTGCGACGGAAACTTGCCTTCAAGTCACTTGCGGTAAGGACTCTGGTTGCTCGCGTAGCCGGGGGGGTGGCGGGAGTTGTCATGGCAGTGCAAGGGTTTGGTGTCTGGAGCCTCGTCGGCCAACAGCTGGTAAATGGCGTCTCTCAGCTTATCGTGCTTTGGTTTGTCTCGGACTGGCGACCCGGGTTCAGGGTGACAGTCGCCTATTTCAAGGATCTGTTCGGTTTCAGCATGAGCATCATGGGTTCGCAAATGCTCACGGTCCTGTCGCGGCGCTCGGATGACTTCCTGATCGGGTATTTTCTGGGTCCTATGGCTCTGGGCTACTATTCTGTGGGCTACCGGCTCGTGCGCCTCGTTACGAACTTGCTGGCGGGCACCGTGCAAAAGGTGGCGTTTCCAGTGTTCTCGCGTATGCAGGATGATAAGGACAGACTGTGCCGCGCCTTTTATTCGGCGACCCGGCTGACCATGCTGATAGCGCTTCCGGGTTTCCTGGCGCTGATTGGCCTGGCTCCAGAGCTCATTCCAACCCTTTTTGGGGAAAAGTGGGTGGACAGCGTTCCAGTCATGCAGGTGCTCGCACTGATGGGCGTGCTGCGTGCGATTGTCGGCTTTAATGTAGCGATTCTGATCAGTCAGGGAAAACCCTCCTGGAGACTGGTGATTCAGAGCATTGAGACGGTGGTGATGGTCGGAGGTTTCATGATTGCTGTTTCGTGGGGAATCGTCGCGGTTGCCCTGGCCAGGCTCATTGCAGGAATCGCGCTTACGCCCGTCTGGTTTCGTGCGTCACAGCGGCTCAGTGGCATCAGAGTGCGTTTGTTCCTGCAGAATTGTCTGGTGCCCCTAGGTGGATCATCGATCATGCTGGCTGCGATATATATGGCAAAAACGCTGGTAGGAGACGCCTTGGGAGGGTTCGCTGAACTGTCGGTATACTGTCTTGCCGCGGCGATTGCGTATATTGTTGCCGTGCGCCTGTTATCGCCTGGGCTTGCGTCTGAGGCAATGGAACTGTTTCGAAGTCTCCGGAAGACTAATGGGGATCGGAAAAGGAAGAAGCGGCAGTCTGCTGTTCCAGAGGATGCGGCCTGATGGAAGCCGCTACACTGCGCGCCTCAGGCGAAGCCACAACTGGCCCGAGGATCTGCTCCTGGCGCCAGTTTGATCGACACGTCAGGCCGGGCGGATGTTCTCTTCTGAGGCGCTTGGATGATTTTCCGAACGCCATACTCGTTGCCGGATGCCAGCGCTCCGGCACCACTATTCTATCGCGGGTTCTGACCCAAAGCGAGGGCATGGTCGAGTATTCCTTTGGCAAAGACGACGAACTGGACGCAGCATTGATTCTCTCTGGCAGAGTTGAACACGAGCCAGCGGGGCGTTACTGTTTTCAGACGACTTACCTCAATAACTGCGTCCAGGAGTACTTTGCTCATAGCGAGTACAAACTTGTCTGGGTGCTGCGTAACCCGTTTTCGGTCGTTTATTCTATGCTGCACAATTGGCGTCGCGCTGCGCTCAATCGGCTTTTCAGATCGTGCTGTGCAACCTCGCTGAACGAGGCAGAGAGGCGACGCTACCAGCTGTTCGGGACAGTCGGTGTCAGCAGGGTTCGCAAGGCGTGTCTTTCTTACAATGCGCGGGTGTCGCAGGTATTCGATCTCAAGGCAAAGCTTCAGCCGAAACAGTTGCTGGTGGTGGACTACCAGGATCTCGTAGAACGCAAGGAAGAGGTGTTGCCGGTGATCTATGACTTTGTTGGCCTGGAATTTCGCGATTCGTACCTTGCCAGGATAAGATCGACAAGTCTTGATAAGTCGAGTCGCCAATCGCGGGCGGAAGCAAGAGCTGTGGAAGCAAGCTGCATGCCCGCCTATCTAGAGGCGAGGGGAGCACTATCAGATGTCTAACTCTATCGTTGATCACGGGCGCAATGTTATCGGCTGGACGATGGTATGAATCCAGCCGAATAGACTTGGTATATGAGCTGCAATGAAGATATCACTCGATGCGTAACTCAGAACAAAAACTTAGAATTCTATTCGTCAGTTCAGACAAATATCCACCATTTCGTCCCGCTGCTCGGGCCATTTTTGGTGAAGATATGGTGCAGCGTGGGCACCGCATTGACTGGCTGATCCAGGCGAAAAGTGGTTGCGACACACGACAGGAAATTCCGATCGGTGACGGCACGATGTACGTTGGGCCGACAGACGATGGTGCGTCGCGGTGGCGAAGATTGAGAAAACATCTCTGGACATTAGCAACGATTTTCGCATGTTCAGCCTGATCAGAAAAAATCACTATGACGTGATTCAGGTGAAAGATAAGTATGTGTCGGCTCTCATCGCCATATTTGCGGCAAAGTTTAATCGCAGCAGACTGTTTTTCTGGCTGGCGTTTCCACACGCAGAAGCGTCTCTTCACGAAGTTAAAGAGGATATAGCAAGATACCGAGTCTTTTACTTGATTCGCGGAATGTTTCAGAAGTTTGTCCTCTACCGGATTATCCTGCCGGCGGCAGATCACATCTTCGTGCAGAGCGAGCAGATGAAGCGGGATATCGCAGACGAGGGTATTCCCGAGGCAAAGATGACGCCTGTGCCGGGCTCCGTCAGCCTGGCCAGCATTCCCTATGATGTATCGATTACCGAGCGTGCTTCAATCGGAGAGGTAAAAGGTACCCCGATAGTCTATCTCGGTACGCTGAACCGTATCCGGCGTCTTGATTTCATGATCAGGGCCTTTGCACTGGTACTGAAAGAGATTCCAGATGCGACACTGTATCTTCTCGGTAAGGGTGATAAACCGGAAGATGAGAAATTCATGAAAGCGGAGGTGTCACGTCTGCAGATTGAGGGTGCGGTGGAGTTCGTCGGATTTCTGCCTATGCACAAGGCCTGGGAGTACATAAGAAAAGCCGCTGTCTGTCTGTCTCCCTATTACCCTACCTTCACTTTGCGCTCCACTTCCCCCACGAAGCTCATTGAATACATGGCGATGGGGAGACCCGTAGTGGGCAATGACCATCCAGAGCAGAAACTCGTTATTGAGGAAAGCCAGGCCGGATTATGCACGCCCTGGGAGGAAGGCGCATTTGCCGAAGCCATTGTGAAAGTGGCTAGCGATCCCGAGCTCGCAACAGAAATGGGCGTGCGAGGAAGACATTATGTCGAGCAGAATCGGACCAATGCACTGTTAACGGATGTCGTGGAGCGTGAGTACATGCGCGTTGTCGGGAATCCCAAATTACATGTCGCAGATGATGTAAAAGACGCAAACTAGATAAAGTAGAAGTGTTTAGGCGGTATCCCGAGAGGTCGAGCAGCAGATGCATGCGGCTTACGCGGGCTAAAGCGGTTGTCGTGATGATCATTCGCTTATGTTATGCCGCGCAACTGGATAGGCGAGATTGCATCGCAAGGCAACAATGGCCAATAGTCACACAAAGAAATTGTGCATCATCATACCTACGCACTGGGAAGCTGTGATGGGCGGTTCTCAGTACCAGGGAAAGATCCTGATAGAAGAACTGTTGAAGCGAGGCGGTTACGAGATTTCTTATCTCGCTTCGCGTATTGATCCTTCATTTTCTCCCGAGGGATACGAAATTATCAGAATAGCGGAACGCAAGGGATTGGGGCGTCATCTGAAATTTGTCCATGGACCAAAGTTGTTGGAGCTCCTGCGCGACATCGAGCCGGATTTGATTTACCAGCGAGTGGGTTGCGCGTATACGGGGATCGCGGCCTATTATGCTAAACGACACGGCTGCAAGATGGTTTGGCACGTTGCCCACGACAGAACGCTCATGCCCTTCGATCGACGGATTTCGCGCGATCTGCTGTTTCGGTATGCCGAAAGGAAGATGCTGGAATATGGAATATCGCACGCCGACCATATCGTGGCGCAGACGGAGGGGCAAAAGGAGCTGCTCGAGACCAGGTTCGGGCGTGCTGCTACCGTGATTCCAAACTTTCATCCTGCACCGAGAGAGGAAATCCATAAGCCAAGGCCCATAAAGGTGGTCTGGGTGGCGAATTTAAAGCAATGGAAAAGGCCAGAACTTTTCGTCAGGCTGGCCAGCGAACTCCAGGTATTGGACGATGTGGAATTTCTGATGGTTGGTGAACCGGCCGGGTTCTGGGGAGGTCAGCGGAATGGAGACATGGAAGAGAGGATGGCGAGCCTTCCGAACTTACGCTATCTGGGTGCGCGCAGTCAGGACGAGGTGAACGCCTTACTGGCTACGGCGCACATTTTCGTCAATACGAGTCGCTACGAAGGATTCGCGAACACATTCATCCAGGCCTGGATGCGCAAGGTTCCGGTGGTGAGCTTGGAGGTGGACCCGGACCAGGTTGTGAGCCGGGAAGGAGTCGGTTTGTTTGCCGATGGCGACTACGAAAAAATGCGCGAACAAGTAAGGGCGCTTGTCCAGGATGATCGCCTGAGAAACGAGATGGGCGAAACGGCGCAGAGATACGCGCTGGCAAACCATAGCGTAAAGAATGTTGAGCGATTGTTGAAAGTATTTGAGGCTCGCGGCAACGATTGAATAAAGAGACCACCGGCCTGTGTGTGCATCACGGAGCACGAAAGGGAAATGGCGCCCAGATAATGCAGCGTAGGGCATTAGTGTCGACATAGAGTTACTCAGCATATGAAAATTGTTGTCTACCTCCTGCTAATTTCGATCTTTTCGGTCGATTACCTTCACAAAGAGTTGGGTATCGTTGGTCGGCCCGTGTCGCTGATCCCGGATATGCTGTCTGTTGTGGCAATGGCGCGGGTGCTGATCCGAGTGCTTGCGACCAGGCAGTTGGATATGCACCCGAAGTACTGGCTGTTTTTCGCTTTATTCTGCATCCACGTGCTGCTGGGTGTGATTCTCAACACGGTTGCCACGGGTGCGGTTTTTGCCGGAATGCGCACCTATTTCAGATATGTGCCCTTTTTCTTGATACCTGCGGTCTACGTACTGTCAGACGATGATTTGAGAAAGCAGCTGAAGTTTCTGCTAGCGCTTGCACTCCTGCAGTTTCCGCTGGTTATTTACCAGAGATTTGTACAACACGCCGGGTCAGCATCGGGCGACAGAATCTCGGGTACGGTGCTTACTTCTTCCCACCTTTCGATCGTCCTGATTTCCGCGATGGCAATGTCGTTCGCGTTTTACCTCAAAGGAAAGCTAAATGGCACGACATTGATTGTGATACTGATATTTCTGTTTCTGCCGATTACGTTGAATGAGACAAAGGGTAGTATGTTCCTCATGCCCGTTGCTGTGATTGTACCGGTCCTCCTGCTGCAGGGTACCCAAAGACGCATCGGAACCAGGTTAACGGCGGTTGTTCTCGGCGGGCTGCTCCTGGGCGGCTTCGTTACGCTCTATGACCAGTCGCTGGGACAGGACAGGGATAGGTCACTTGTAGAGTTTTTTGCCAAAGGCGAAGCCACCGGATATCTGTATAAGGAAGCCACCGGGAAGCGCTCGGGCGATGAGAGCGTCGGCAAGGTCGACAGCATGGTGCTCGCTTACAAGAATCTGTCCGACGATGTCAGTACGCTGGGTTTTGGCTTGGGAATCGGGAATGTTGCAGAGACGTTTTCGAAAGTCTTGCAGGGTGATTACACCACGAGGTATGCGCACATGGGTACTGACAAGACGACGGTGAGTTTTCTGCTTTGGGAAGTGGGTATCGTGGGCCTGGTTCTTGTTATCGTTGGATGCTATCTTGTTTTCAGCGACGCACGCAAACTCAGCAGCGCTGACAGTACCTATGGAGCATTTGCGCTGGGCTGGGCGGCTGTCGTTGCGATTTACGTGGTCTCATTTGGGTATAAGAATCTGATCACGCCAAACGTAATCGGCTACTCCTTCTGGTACCTTTCGGGTTGTGTTGCTGCTGCCAGGCTGCGGCAGCAGGCCCAGGAACGTGCCTATAAGGAGCCCGGACATCAGATTGAGTCACAGCGCTCGCTTTAAGGCGAATCACCACCGCCTGCGCGGTTGCTCTGCGCACCGAATTTCACGCGCCATATGTATAAGCGACAGCCTCAGAACCGAGGCTACGCTGGCATCTTGCCGCAAGACTCGCGGCGGCGTGCCGCCAGGCGGGCGGCCGCGTAGATCGCTTGCGACACGCGCTCGAACGCGCCGGGCGGACGTTCATGGTGGTACTCATGCAACGAGGCTCGAACCACCTCAGGTCTTTCGCCGACGGGCGCGAAGCGCCAGCCGCTCAGGATTTCCAACGAACTCGATGCTTGGTGCCCTACGGTCAAACGATTGTCCACGGTCCATTGTTTGGAAAAACGCGAACCGCGATATTCGTCGAGACAACTTACGTGAAGGCGGTTGTTGAAACGAAAAAGAAAAGGTGCATGTAACTGGCCGAAATATCAAGGGAAAGAATAGGAGCTTGGCAGTTTACTCCATCTGTTAACAGTCGACAGTATTAACATTCTAAATCGCTGTAGTTGTCGAATCTGGATCGCGAAAAATAGCAGACCGAGATCTAATGTGTATTCTTTCGTGGCACAGCGCTTGCTTCGGTCACGCGCATAAGCGCTCTGCTCGACCTGGTGTCCTATAATTGTACCGTTTAGGTTGTTCGCAGGAAGTTTGGATGTTTTCTGCAAGCGGAGACGTCTGGCGCATTTCTTGATAGCGGGTGGCTAATTATCCAGTTTGGCCAGACCGCAGGAACAGCTGCCGCGGAGGATGGGCTGATGGGACAGTCAGGATAAGCTGGGGTGTGAAAGATAGCCATGGGTGCTCATCTTCGTGCCCGACCGGTCTCCGATTCCGTACGGATGCGATCGGTCAGTTTGGGAGAGAAGCTTGTTTCGGGGATCTCCGCATGCCTGGTGTCGGGTGCGCTTGTTGGCAGTACCATACACCCGAGTCCTCCTGAAGCGGTCGATGACCAGGCTGTCACAACTGCAAGTACGATTACACATATTGATGTCCTGGACAACGACAGCGATCCAAATGGGGACAGCCTGACCGTTATCACCGCGAGCGATCCCGCCAACGGCACAACCTCAATCAACGCGGATAATACCGTGCGCTATGTTCCTGCTCTCGGATTCACCGGATCTGACGACTTCACTTACACCGTCAGTGACGGAACCGACGAAAGCGAAATCAAGCTAACGGCAAGCGACGCGGAAATCGAGGATCGCTTTGCAGTTTCTCAGGATGTAAACGGCGATGTTGTTGCCGTCGCGGCGTCGACCGCCGATGCAGGTGCGACGTATCAGGGTGGCGTCGTCTATGTATTCCGCAGAACCGGAACGATGTGGTTTGAGGAAGCTATGCTTTCGGCAAGTGTTCCGGACCGGAACGCCCAGTTAGGTAAGGACGTTGCCGTTGATGGTGACCTCATCGTAGCCGGCGCCTACAAGGATAGTGAGGCGGCATCTAAGGCGGGTGCGGCTTACGTGTTCCGATGGAATGGAGTCAGCTGGGTTGAGGAAGCAAAGCTTATGGCCGGTGATGCGGCGCAGGATGATCAGTTTGGACGCTTTGTGGGGATTTCCGGCGAAACGATCGTGGTGGGCGCATGGCTGGACGACGATGGGGGTACGGATGCTGGCTCGGCTTATGTGTTTCGCTGGAACGGCGCGAGCTGGGTCGAAGAAGCCAAACTCACGGCCAGCGATGCGGTGGCTGGCGACGCCTTTGCACGAAACGTTGAGATCTCGGGTGACGTTGTGGTTGTGGGGGCGGCGGAGAACTCGAACACGAATGGCACTGAAGCCGGCTCTGCATACGTTTTCCGCTATAACGGTTCGGACTGGGTAGAGGAACAAAAATTAACAGCCAGTGACGGGGCCAATAATGACTGGTTCGGAAGAAACGTCGATATCGACGGTAACGTCATTGTCGTCGGCGCGATGAAGGACAACGATAATGGCAATGCTTCAGGCTCGGCTTACGTCTTTGAATGGGACGGCTCGCGCTGGACGGAAACAAGCAAGCTCACTGCAGATGACGGTGACGCCGGCGATCGCTTTGGTCAACATGTTGCCGTCAGTGGGAATCTCATCGTGGTCGGGGTTGGCGGAGATGATGATCCCGGCATTGAAGCGGGTTCCTCTTACGTCTTCCAACGCAACGCGAACAACTGGATCCAATACCGGAAACTGACTGCGAACGATGCCGCCGCAGGCGATAATTTCGGCGACCGCACGGCTGTGCACGGGAGCACGGTTCTTATCGGCGCCAAGAATGATGACGCCAAGACCGGCTCGGCATACCTGTATCCTATCGGCACCGATACCGCCTTTGTGAACGTAACGGTTGATCCAGAAAGCAATAACCCGCCGGTGTTAGCGGCGATCGGTAAGCAGGCGCTGGACGTCGGCGCGAGCCTGACGGTGCCGCTGTCGGCGACCGACGCCGACGGCGAAGGGCTAAGCTTCGGTGCCGCCGGTCTGCCGGCGTTTGCCTCCCTGACGGATAACGGTGACGGCAGCGGCAGTCTGCAGCTGGATCCGGATTTCAGCCACGCGGGCGCCTACCCGGTGACCGTGACGGTTACAGATGACGGTGTGCCGGCACTAAGCGACAGTGAGACATTTAGCATCCAGGTCAATGATGTTCCCTTTACTAATAACCCGCCGGTGTTGGCGACGATTGGCGACCAGACACTGGACGAGGGCGCGAGCTCGACGGTGCCGGTGTCGGCGACCGACCCGGACGGCAACGGGCTGAGCTTCAGTGCCACCGGCCTGCCGGCGTTTGCCAGTCTGACGGACGACGGCGACGGCACCGGTAACCTCCAGATCGATTCGCTGGCAGGGGATGCGGGAGCCTATCCGGTGACCATCACGGTGAGCGATGACGGTGT
>CAJICB010000366.1_pt1 | contig 11830 bp, 9 predicted proteins | sample 9199491 | NCBI WGS metagenome assembly CAJICB01 (sample SAMEA7708320, study PRJEB35096) | sediment metagenome | biome: marine neritic benthic zone biome [ENVO:01000025]; feature: sediment [ENVO:00002007]; material: shallow marine sediment [ENVO:03000034] sea grass bed [ENVO_01000059] ... | reverse complement strand
GATCGCCGGGATGGAGCGGACGACGATACCGTTCTTGTTATAGATGACCGTGTTTACGGCCTTGTAGTCGAACTCTTGCACATTAATCTGGCCCGGTATGGGTGTGATCTTGTATGCACGGGTCTGGTAGTCCCAGTTATTGGCCTTCAGGAAGTGCTCGATGGCGTGCTTGGTGCCCATGTCCGGCTGCATGCCACTCGGGCCCCAGATCTCCAGCGGAACAGGACGGCCCGAGGTCCAGCCACCGGCCCAGAGCGCATCGAGATCACCCCAGTGGTCGGTGTGCAGGTGACTGAGGAACACCTTGGTCAGGTATTCGTAGGGGATCATCAGTGATGCGATATTGCGCATCGAGCCGGTACCGATGTCGAAAATCATCTTTTCGCCATTGCCGAACTCGAACAGAAAGCAGGCCGAGGCCGAGCCGCGGCGTTGGTCCGGCATGCCGGTGCCGCAGGCGATGACGCGCACTTCGTCTTTGTCCAACACTTCGGTGCCCGGGTAGTAGACGTAGCGGTCCGGGACGACCTCATTGGGGCCTTTTGCCATGCCGCCCGCGGCATGTGCCAGTCCGACGATGCTGGCTGACAACAGCAGGGTTGCGGTTAACTGTGCGATTGTCTTCATGCGGATTCTCCCTATTTCTTTCTGGGCGGTCTCTGAATGTTTCAGGACGCGCTGTCATTCGCTGACGGGGACAGTTTTAAAGCTGTCCCCGTTAACAGACTGTTCAGTCCATGAAATACCGCCAGCCGACCTCGAAGGTCCACTCGCGGTCACCCTCATCGTCATCCGGCTGTACGCCGAAACCGGGTTTCATATAGACAACATTTTTGGGGGTTAGCATCTTACCGATCTCCGGGCCGACCCAGAAGGAAAAGTGGTCTTCCTCGAAATCGTAAATAGGCTGGAACTCGGGCAAGGCATACAGGCTGTCGAATAGTCCCGGACCCGGCGGGCGCAGCGGCAGCATGAAGAACCAGCGACCGACGTACATGCTCGTATCATCGCGGCTGTTGTCCCGGTAGGCATCGAAAAAGTAGAAATTCATCAGCGCCATGAAGGCACCGGGCGCCGGGTACGCCTCGATGTCCTTGACAAAGGTGAGCATGGGGCCGATCTTCAATGACTCAGTGCCGAGCTCGTCTTCACTGGCGGTGGGAAAATCGATCTGAGTACCGATCAGCCAGTCACCGCCCAGCGCCTCCCAGTCGGTGCGGTAAAAGAAGCGCAGGTTCATATCGCCCACCCCGACCTCGTCGCAGTCGCCACCGGCGGGGACCGGAAAGGGTGGCTGCCCTTCACCGGGCGGAATATTACCGGGACCGCAGGTGCCATCCGGCTGTCGCAGATCTGTGCCCCTGATATCGCGTTTCATACCCAGCGGGATTTCATAGGTCATGGCGAAGTCCGGGGAAAAGGCGTACAGCCCGAACATCGTAAGCACGTTCTCTTCGAGCCCGTTCTCGAGTTCGGTGTAGCGGTAATAGGGCATGAACTTGGGCGCGAAATCGCGCGGATCGGTTCCGGTTTCACCCAGCCCCTCGACGCCTGGCTCGACCGCCTGCAGGGACGGGACAGCCAGCAAGGCACCGAGTGCAAGCAGCGTTGCACAGAGTTGTGCGAAAACAGTCTTGGATCGAATCATCAGGGGTACCCTCCATAGTTTTTGTTCGGCCGGCTGCTGGGCGAGCGCCATTTCATTGGCGCCCGTTAGCTTGCCACCCGTAATTGTAGTATGGGAAACGTGTTACGGTTTGACTATCGTATCTGGGCCAAGCAAAGCGAAACCAAGGATCGGAAATGGAATACGGCTTTCACCTGACCACCACGGATCCGGAGCAGTTTCAGGAACAGATGGCACCGCTGGTCGGCCGGCCCCGGGTACGGCCCGCACGGGGCGTACATTTCGATGTGTCCGTCAGAGCCAGACGGCTGAGCGCACTCAGCCTGTTCACCGTCAACGCAGCGTCGCTCAAAGTCGACCTGGCACCGCCACATCGTTTCTTCGGCCTGAATATCCCGCTCGGCCGGCCCTTCTCAACGACCGATGGGAACCGCAGGCACGAGTTCAGCGACGATATTCACCTGCTCATGCCCGACCGGCATTTCCACCTGGAGGCGACCGCTGGATGCCGTGTGCTTGCGGTCTGCCTGGACAAGGATCAGGTCAGTGACTACGCGCTCCGGCTCAGCGGATCCCAGAGGCCCCACAGCTCCGAGGGAGAAGCCCGGATGCCACTTTCGACACCCATACGTGTTGCTTTCGTTCGGGAGCTGGCCCGATTGTGGTCCGACGTTCAGCGGTCTGACGGCCCGGCGACCGCCGACATCGACCTGGCGGAAAGGGAGGACGCACTCATTACGGCTTATCTCCTGGCCACGCAAGCTGCGCAGCAGACGGATTACCCAGCCCTTGATCAGCCGGATTCAGCCGTCCTATCCAGGGCGGAGGAATACCTCTACGCCCGCCTGACGCGTCCAGTCTCGCGCACCGCATTGGCGGACGCGACCGGCGTATCAATTCGCACTCTGTCGCGGAGTTTTGCCAAACGCTGGGGAACCGGGCCGATGGGCTTCCTGAAGGCCCGGCGCATGGAGTCCGTCTACCGCGAATTGCTCGGCGCGGCGCCCGGCGAGACAACCGTGACCGAAGTCGTCTACCGATACGGATTCAGCCACCTGGGTAAGTTTGCGCTGGAATACAAACGGGCGTTCGGGGAATCACCGTCGGCGACCTTGCGGAATTGAGGCGCGACGACGATCGCGGTCGGTAAGCTGGCATCGCGGCTGAAGCCGTTTATGCCTTTATGCCCTTTATGCCCCTTTGGGTATCTGTGTACCGAAGGAGTGCTGGTACACCATCAATACACAAACTGTGCGAGCGGCAATCCTGTCGCGATCGGCCCAATGAGAAACCGAGCGGCAATGGCACAACCTGCGGGAACGTCAGCCCTGTCGCCTGCAGCAGGTGCCGTATATCCGGCACAGCAATCTCATGCCTGCCGGGCTGAAGATTTATCTAGCTGTCAGCCAGCCGAGAACGTTGTACCTCATCCCGAGACACTATACTTAATTGTGACTCCACACAATTTTGACAGTGGACACAGGCCCGTATGCCGCACCTGTATGGCGCCGGGATAGTGCCTTTGAGACGTGCAGAATGACTGTCCCCGAATGCGCGAATCACGTTGACTGGGAGGAACCCGCTATGACCATGATCCGGTTTCAGATTGCCCCCGATGTCGAATTCAAGATGGACCTCGACGTGGAAGGTGTCACGACAGACAGCCGCGATTACGACGTGCAACAGCACAAGGCAGACGTCTATCAGGAGTTCGAGCGGCGCTTGAAACAGGCATTCCCGGAAGGGGTGCACATAGACCGATTCGAGTTCGGCCTGAGTCAGTAAGCGGCCCGGGGCAGACCGGCGAATGGGCTGCATCTGGATGCCAAGATGGGCGGCCGGGGCATGCTGCCCGTATCCGGTCTAGGTGCGATCGCGGCAAGAGTGCCGCTCCTACGGATCGTATGAACCCTGCGGGAGCGGCTTCAGCCGCGATCACAACAAGCCAACCCTAACGATCCTCGAGTCGGTAGCTCACCGGCAGTATGACGTCCATATCGTCACCCTTGAGCCACCGTGTCGCACCGGGCACATTCCGCAGCCGGTTGACATTTTTGATGGCGGCCCTATCCAGGAGGGCATAACCTGACGATTCGATCAGCTGAACATCGCTCAGATCGCCGTCCGCCTCAACCAGCAAGCCGATCCTGACCCGCCCGTGCCAGCCACGTCGGCGGGCGACAGCCGGATATTCGAAATGGGGTAACAGCGCCCGCAGCAACTCGTCCCTGACGCGGCGGTACCTGGCGGCGCTGGTGAGCTCATGCTGGCCGTGCGTGGTCGCGCCGCTTCTGGCAGCGAGACCTCCCGATGTGGAGGTTTCGTGGACGTTCGTTGCCGGAGACTTCTCCTTTTGCGGTGTTTCGCGTTCCGGTTTTCGAGCATGCGCAAGAGGTCCTGTCGCATCGGGCCGTACTTTTTTCACAAACGGGGGTACGCGCCGCGAAGTGATCAGCGACATCCGTTGCTGCCTACTTGCGCTCGCCTCTGACTGTGCGGGAGGCGGAGCAGCGGCTTGACGTTCCCGGCCTGACTCGCTCCGTCCCGCCCGTGCGTCCTCGGCACCGGGTTTTTCCAAGGCATCTCCGTGCCGCGCGACGAGGGTGATCTGAAAAGTGCCCTGCCCCACCGGACCGGCGGGCGGTTCGCCACGCCACAGCAGGACCAGCAGCACATGCAGCAGCACCGACCCGGCAACAAACCAGGCCAGCCTGCGACGCGAGCCGCACAGCCTACTGCTTTCACCGGTTGGCAGCACAAGGCTCATGAAGGTCCCCTAAAGCGTCAGTTCCGCACCCGCAAACATGCCGCGGTCCGACGCCTGGAAGCCGTCTGCGGGCTCGTAGTGCTCGTCGGTGAGGTTATCGATGCGCCCGAAAATGCGCCACTGCTTGCTGACGTCGTACTCGGCGGCAAGGTCGAGCACAGCGTAATCGTCGCCGTGGACAATGCCCGAGGTCTCGCGCGAGATGTCCTTGTAGTCCGAGACATAGTTGAGCGCCAGACTGACGCTCGCCCTGGCTGTCGGCCGGTACTCCACATCCACATCCAGCTTGTGTTTCGGGCGACGCAGCAACTGGTCACCGGTGTCGTCGTCTTCGGCGTCGGTCCAGGTGTAATCGAAGCGCACCGCCAGCGACTCGAACGGCCGCGTGTGGATGAAGGCCTCGACACCCTTGATATCCGCCTGGTCGATGTTTTCGTAGGTGCTGTTGAACGATGGGTCGAACACGACCTGCATCAGGTCATCGATGTCGCTCTTGAACCAGGTCGCGCCGAGGTTCAGGCGATCCTCCCATAAGGCCTGTTCGACACCGAGCTCCCAGCCGAAACTCTTTTCAGGGTCCAGATCCGGGTTGTCGCGAAAGAAGGAGCCGAAGATATTCGGGGAGAAACCGTCGGTCTGGAACAGGGTGGGCGCCTTGAAGCCGGTACCGACGCTGGCCTTCAGGCGGGTGCCGGTTTCCGGGTAAACATAGACGGGCGCCACGCGGTAGGTGAGCTCGGAACCGAAATCATCGTGATCGTCATAGCGCAGCCCTAGCGTACCGAACAGCTTGTCGCCATAAGCGAACTGGTCCTGGGCATAGGCGGCGTTGTTGCGCGCGTTGGCGTCCGTCTCTTCGCCGACAACAAAGCCGCCGAAATCGGAAAAACCACCCGCGTCCATGGTTTCCTTTTCGGTCTCCAGACCCAGTGTGAGGATATGCTCATCCACCGGATAGAAATCGTTCTTGAGCTCGAACTTCAGCTTGTCGCCGTCGAAGTCGGTGCGGGTCAGGGTCTCGGCGGGCGACTGGCGGTCATTGCGGTTCTTGCGGTCATAGTTGGTATAGGAGGTCGCAAAGGTCGTGTCCCATAAACCGTCCAGCAACTGTGCCCTGGCCTCACCACGCAACAGATACTCGGTCTGGTCCAGCTCGGCGTCGCGGTCTTCGGTGGTGCCGCCCCCGAAGGCAGGATCGAACAGCTCAGGGTCCAGGTCCGTTTGACTGTCTATGTAACGACCGAAAAAGTTCACTTCCACCGTGTCACTGACCTCCATTCCCAACCGCGCCGATGTTGTCCAGTTCTCGTAGCCGTCGTCCTCCGCGGGGACACCATCGCGCAGCCGTTTGGGCGTAACCGAGTCGCCATCCCTGTCGATATGCGTGACGCCGAAGGAGTAATTCAGCCTGTCACGGGAGCCGGCCAGCGACGCCTGCTGATTGAAGGTCTTGTCCGAGCCGCCTTCGAGTTTGCCGGCAGCCTGGAGGTCGCCCTCGCCGCGGCGGGTGGTGATATGGATAACACCACCGATGGCGTCGGAACCGTACAGGGTGCTCTGCGGACCCCGGACGATCTCGATGCGTTCGATGTTGTCCAGCCACAGGTTGGAGAAGTCTACCGCGCCGGCGGGTGAGCTCGGATCCGACGCCTCGATGCCGTCGATCAGCACCAGGGTATGGTTGGAATTGGTCCCGCGCATGAACACCGAGGTCTGCTGGCCGGCGCCACCGGCCTGCACCACGTGCAGACCGGGTACGGAGCGCAGGGCCTTCGACACACTGCGAAACTGCCTGCGCCGGATGTCCTCGGCGCTTATCACGGTCACGGAGCTGGCCAGCTCCCCGCGCGGCGTGGCCAGGCGCGTGGCGGTTACGACCAGGTCGTCCATTTCCTGTGCCGATCCCGGCTGCGCTGCCATCACCGGCGTAGTGCCGATGCTCGCGATGGCAAGGAGTAGAGCGATCGCCTGCGGGCGGCCGCCAGTCGAGTTCTGTCTACTGTTTCCGTTACCTGTTGTTCCGCGAATTCCCCAGACGCCATTCCGCACAATGTTTCTCCAAGTGAAGCATCGCGACACATCCCCCGTGTGCCATCGGTGCACGGGTGAGGGTAACTCGGAGATGAGCGTACGCTGTGGAATAACCCGAGTCTGTTGGAACGGCTCAGGTGGCCCGAACGGTCCTTGTTGCAAGTCCCAACGCGCGTCTGCATCGATGCGCCACCCCTCGTGACACCGTATCGATATCGTTTGCCTTCACAGCAGGTCGGTCTCCGGACTCATGAGGGGCATTTCGCCGGATGGGCCGCCTTCCCACGCCTGAGGCGCAGTGGCCGCTTGGCCCATCCTGCAGGATGAATTCAATGAATTGATCCTGCGCTCATCTACCGTTGCGGGGGCAGTGCCGGGATTGTCATGGGCGATGACCCAGGACGCACCGGCTTCCCGATTAACTCCTGTGGACGAACGTCCCTGGAGCACCCGCTGCGTGAGGCTGGCACCTTAGCGGTTCGGAATCGGGAATGCAAGCGAGCCTGGCCTCGATGGAGCGGTGCGGAATCCGGTAGGAGCGGCCTTTTACACCCAGCGGGTTTTTTGGCTGCCTGGCCGCGATGACACTTGCCAACAATCGCGCCGAAGGGCGGCGTTTATGCCCCGAAGGGGTGCTCCTACAGTGGTGTGCCCTAAATGTAGGAGCACCCTGGCGGGCACTTGTGACCTTTAGGTTATAAACGGCCGCTCGGCCGCGATGGGTATCAAGCGCGATGCATAATTACCTTCGGACTCCATTGTCATTCATCCGGCTACGGCCTGGCGCCGCTCGATCTATTGTGCAAGTCAACAAGCCGCGCTTCGTAACGGTCCGCCTTCTCCGTTTCACCCGCCTTGCGGGCATAACCAATCAAAGCCGACAAGATCTCAGCATCGTTTTGATGCAACGCGTGGGCATCTTCGAGGACCCGGATCGCAGTGCGTGTTTGATCGGCCGCATCGAGGGCAACAGCATACACATAGGCATAGCGGGCATTGTCTGCGGCCAGTTCATGGGCGCGTCCCAGGACCTCGACCGCAGGCTCCAGTCGCTTGCCGCGCACCAGGGCCAGGCCGTAGGCATGGTGCAGACTCGCCTCGCGAGGCGCCAAAGCGAGGCCCTGTTCGAGCGCCTTCAATGCGTCCGCTTCCTGCCCGGTCTGCCGGTAGAGATCCGCCAGGTTCGTGTAGCCCGGCACAAAGGTTTGATCGAGTGCAAGCGCTTCCCGGTAGGCCGCCTCGGCCTCCTCCACCCTGCCCATACGCGTATACAGGTTGCCAAGATTGACCTGTGCCTCGGGACGATCGGCGTTGACGCGCTGGCTGGCGATATAATCCTCTACTGCCCTGCTCAGGCGGGCGCGCTGCGCGGGATCCAGCCCGTCTCGCGGTACCGGGGCCAGCATGCGGCCGGCCTCGATACGCACTGCAAGAACAGGATCGTCCAGCAGGTGCTGCGCGAGCCTGAATTGCACATCAGGCTGGAAGCCTTCGAGCGCCGCCAACCCGCCCAGGCGCACCAGCGGATCCGGGTCGTAGAGTGAGTCACTGACCGCCTGCAGCACTTGGGGAGATGCGTAACGTGCCAACAGGCTCGCCGCCGTCGCGCGTGCAATGGCCGGCTGTTCGTCACGACCGAGCAGCTCGATCAGCAGCTCCGGCGCCCCACTGCGCCCGGCGTGCAACGCCTCGGCATAGTCCTGATAGCCCTGCACCGGTGCGCCGTACCAGTCGCTGAGCTTCGCCGCCGCCCATGCGTCGCTTTGATCGCTGTGACACTGGGTGCAGGCGTTAGGCGTGCCCAGGCGCACGGACAGATCCGGGCGTGGAACACGGATGCTGTGGTCGCGCCGCGGATCGACAACCATGTAGTTGCTGGCCGGCATGTGGCAGTCCAGGCAGCTCGCGCCCGCGCTGCCCGTTTCGTGAAAGTGGTGTTTCGGCGTAGCGAACTTATCCGCAGCGTGGCAAGTGAGGCAGACCTCATCACCCGGAGCGTGCAGCGCCAGGCTGTGCGGTTCATGACAGTCGCTGCAGGTCACCCCAGCGTGAAACATTCTGCTCTGGATAAAGGAGCCATAAACGTAGACCTCATCCTGAATCTGGCCATCCGCGTAATACAGTCCATCACTCAGGGGCGCCGGCCGGTGCGTATCCAGGAACGCCTGACCCGGCACGTAGTCTGCCGTGATTACACCGCGGCGCGCATGGCAGCGGGCGCAGAGTTCTATCTCGGTGGTGGTCTGGCGCGGCCTGCTGCGTTTGGCATTGCCCGTCTCGGGATCGATCGGCCAGGCCACGCCTTCGCGCTCATCGAGGCTCACGGTGAGTCCGGGATCGGTATGCGTGGCGCGATAAGCCTCGTCTTTGTTGGCCCAATCGACATGTTGCGAACCCGGGCCGTGGCAGGCCTCACAGGACACGTCTATCTCCGACCAGCTGGTATCGAAACGCCGGCCCAGCGCAGCGTAATTCTTTTTCAGATTGGTGGAATGGCACTCGGCGCACATGTAGTTCCAGTTCTGGTTCAGGCCGGTCCAGTGCAGCTCATCATCGTGGTCGATATTCTCTTCCGGATAGAGATGAAACCAGCGCTGGCCACCCTCCTCCTGGGGGCGGGTATCCCAGGCGATGCCCAGGGCCTGGAGACGCCCACCGGGAAACTCGATCAGGTACTGCTGCAGTGGCGCAACGCCGAAGGTGTACCGGATTGCAAAGTGCTGCAGTTCGCCATCGGGGCCGTCCGTGTGGACCATGAAGCGTTCCCCGTCGCGGTAGAAACGGGACGTGATACCGTAATAGGCAAACTCGGCATTATCGAAGTCACCGAGTACGGTCTGTTCGGTGGCGGGCTGCATGGCAAGGTCGTGGTGCGAGCCGATCCAGAGCGTTTCCTGCCCGGCGTGACAGCCTGCGCATTGGTCCCGACCGACATAAGTTGCGGGGACTAACGTCGCGCCTGTGCGCTGTTCTGCAACCGGCTTACCCGGCAGGGGCACAGGTGTCACATCAGAGCGCGTATGCAACCAGAGTGCGCCGCCGATGAGTAAGGCACTCAGCATCAGGGAAAAGGAAACGAACAGGGTCTTCTTTGACATTATGCTGAGTCGGCGCGCAGCGATTGGACGTTCACTGATATTACCCTTATCGCTGCCGCGGAACACGTTCTGGAGTTAAGAGAACAGGACAATCGCGCCGAGGACGGCGCTCCTACAACGGTGTATACGGCCGCCTGTGGGAGCGGGCTCCTGGCCGCGATAACCTCCTCAACCCTGCCTGGCGGTATCGTCACGCGACGCAGCCGCTTCCGCCGAATCCGGCTCCGGCGCGGCAGTGGTCGTGCCGTAAAGCCATACCAGAAATACCTGATAGCCCAGCACCAGTATCACCGAGCCGACGAACAGCCCGATGATCCCGGAGACCAGAAAGCCGCCGATGGCACCGACGAAAATCACCGCCATCGGTACGTTCACGCCGCGCCCGAGCAATATCGGTTTCAGCACGTTATCCAGTGTGCCGACGAAAATGCTCCAGACCAGGAACAGCACGGGGGGCAGAGTGTCGGCGGTGGTGAACACATAGATCAGCACCGGGATGACGATCGGGAAGACACCGATCTGCACCACGGCCAGCAGCAGGGCCCAGAGGCCAGCAGCCGGCACACCCATGACGAGAAAACCCAGGCCGGCGAGCAGAGACTGGATGAGCGCAACGCCCAGGATACCTCGCGCGACGCTGCGCACGGTGGCGCGCGCGAGTTCCAGAAATGCCGCGCCACGTTCGTCAGCCAGACGCGCGGCTATGGCTTGCCCAGCACGCTTACCCCCCTCACCGTGGGCGAGCAGCACACCGGCGATGACGATGGCCGCCACGAACTGCAGCAATCCGACACCGACGCCAGCGACGACCGCCAGCAGCCATTTTGCCGTAGCCTTGAGCTGTGGGCCGATCTCACTCAACGCTTCCTCGAGGTTCGTCGAGGCCAGTTCCCAGAACTCCGCCAGCGGTTCGCCGATCGGGGGCCAGACTGCAACGCGCTCCGGCGGCGGCGGAATGTCCAGGCTGCCTTCAGTGAGCGCTTTCGCCACATTTCGCGCGCCACCGAACAGGGTATCCGACAACATCACGGTGGGCGTGATGAGCACAACAAGTGTCAGCACGGTAAACAGCGTCGCCGCCAGGGTGCGGCGACCGCCAAGCAATTCTTCAGCCAGAGGAACCCGGGATAGGCGGCCACGGCGATGATGACGCCCCACACCACGGGGATAATGAAAGGCCGAACGATCTGGAAACAGTAGATGACGAGAACGGCAATAATGCCCACGCGGATGATGGTCTCGACCGTGCGGCTGAAAAAGGCCCTGTCCTGTTCGATTTGGGCGGTCTTGCCCACGGTGTGACCCTCTTTTCAGCCTGTGCCGAGTCTCGTTGATTCGGGTGTGCGTTGCCGGCCTGTAGGAGCGGCCTCCTGGCCGCGATGCAATGCCACGACCATCGCGCGGGAGGGCGGCGCTACTACAAGGGTGTGCCTCGCCACACCTGTAGGAGCGGCCCTTTACACCCAGCGGTTTTCTTGGGTGCCTGCTCGCGATGGAATTCCACAACGATCGCGCCGAAGGACGGCGCTCCTACGGGTGGAGGACGATCAACGGCTGGCCGTCCGTTCCAGTTTCAAAATGGCCGCGGCGATTTCTTCGCTGAGGCGGCCCAGCACCTGGCTCTGGGCCTCGGCCTGCGCGGCGTGACCATCGGTAGCGGGCGCCTGGCTGTAATGGGAGCGCCGCAGCACCAGCTCTTTCTTGTCGTTGTCCAGAATCCCCCAGCGCGCGTCCAGCACCGCGCTGCCGTCCGGTGTTTTTTCGAATTTCCGGACCGCTATGGTCACCTGGTAGTCGATCACCAGCGCCCTGCGCAGCGAGCGCTTTAGCGGCAGCCGCACAATGCGGTCCGTCGCCAGCCGCTGACCGATATCCTGGCTGACCACACGGCTGACATTTTCGCCCAGCGGTTCCGCCCATTGATGGAATACGGCGACGTTCAGCTCGTTGCTGCTGCTGCGCGACACCATCTCGCGCCGCTCCAGGTAGGGCGGCAGGATGATGGGCCCCACGCCGATGGTGAGCTCGCGCTGTGCGGATGCCCGCGCCGTGTCGGGTGCGCTGGCAGACAGCAGGTAGTATTTCGTCGGCTGGGACGTACCGCAGGCCGACAGCCCCGCCAGCAGCAGAATCGAACACAGCATTCTTACATCGAGAAATCGCATCAGTCGCCTCCAAACACGCGCTTGCCTCTCAGAATAGCCTCCGGGCGGCGCTCCAGGGTGTCGGCCAGCGCGCCGATAGCCCGGGCCGCCTCGGTCATGGCAGCGAGCGCGTCGTCGACCGATTCCAGCACCTCGGAATCGT
>CAJICB010000714.1_pt1 | contig 11835 bp, 9 predicted proteins | sample 9199491 | NCBI WGS metagenome assembly CAJICB01 (sample SAMEA7708320, study PRJEB35096) | sediment metagenome | biome: marine neritic benthic zone biome [ENVO:01000025]; feature: sediment [ENVO:00002007]; material: shallow marine sediment [ENVO:03000034] sea grass bed [ENVO_01000059] ... | reverse complement strand
CCGGCCAGCCGCAGCATGGTCTTGACGAAGTTCCTCCCGTGCACGCCATAAAGCCACGCGGTACGCAGAATGATGCTGTGCGCACAGGCCTGCTGAACGGCTACTTCGCCTTCGCGTTTGCTCTTCCCGTACACCCCCAGCGGCCGGGTACCGTCCTGTTCCGTATAGGGCGTGGCCTTGTCGCCGGAAAAAACAAAATCGGTCGATACCTGCAGCAGCCAGGCATTCTCCGCGGCGGCGGCTTGCGCCAGCGCAGCGGCGCCATCACGGTTGATGCGGAACGCCAGCTCCGGTTCCTGTTCCGCGCGGTCGACCTGCGTGTAGGCGGCGCAATTGATTATCCAGTCCGGCCGACTTGCCGCTACAATACCCGCTATGAATTGCGGCTGCAGCAGGTCCAGGCGCTCGCGGCCCGCGGTGGTAAGTTCGACACTCTGTCGACGCAGGAAATCAACCAGGTCCATACCCAGCTGCCCCGTGGCACCAGCGAGCAGAACTCTCATGGTCTAGTTACCGAACTGCGGTAGACTGTCGGCAGCGTGCGCGAGCCTGGGCCAGGCCTGGTCCTTTTGCGACAGGCTGAATTGCTCGCCCGGCCAGGCGATATTGAGTTCCGGGTCGTCCCAGGCGATGCCGTACTCGTCATCCGGGCGGTAGATGTCGGTGCACAGGTAGATGAAATCCGCGCTCTCGCTCAGCACGCAGAATCCGTGGGCAAAGCCGGCCGGGACGTAGAGCTGGCGGTGATTGCTGTCCGACAGCACTTCGCCCACCCAGCGCCCGAAGCTCGGCGATCCCCGCCTGACGTCGACGGCCACGTCGAACACCTCGCCGCTGACTACCTGGACCAGCTTGCCCTGTGGCTGGCGTAACTGGTAGTGCAGGCCTCGCAACACACCCCGGGCGGAACGCGAATGGTTGAATTGCACAAACGACAGATCCAGTCCGTGCGTGCGAAACCGCGGTTGATTGAAGTATTCCAGGAAGAAACCGCGCTGGTCCCCGTACACCTCGGGCTCGAGCAGCATGACCCCTTCCAGGTCCGTCGGCGTGACCTGCATCAGCGCACCGCATCGAGCAGATCGAGCAGGTAACGCCCGTAGTCGTTGCTGTCCAGACCCGCCGCCAGCTGGCGCAACTGAGCGTCGTCGATGTAGCCCATGCGATAGGCGATCTCCTCGACACAGGAAATCTTCAAGCCCTGTCGCTGTTCTATGGTTTCGATATAGCTGGCCGCCTGCAGTAGCGACGCGTGGGTCCCGGTGTCCAGCCACGCAGAGCCGCGCCCCAGCAATTCGAGCTGGAGCTGTCCGCGTTCCAGATAGGCCCGGTTGAGGTCGGTAATTTCCAGTTCACCGCGGCTCGACGGCTTGAGGCCGGATGCCAGTTCCACAACCTGCTGGTCATAGAAGTACAGACCCGTTATCGCATACTGGCTCTTGGGCTTTGCGGGCTTCTCTTCGATACTCAGCACCCGTCGCTCGGGATCGAACTCGACCACGCCGTAGCGTTCCGGATCGCGCACCGGATAACCGAATACGGTCGCCCCCCTGCTCAGACCTGCGGCCCGCTGCAGCATGGGCGCCAGACCGTGTCCGTAGAAAATGTTATCCCCGAGGATCAGGCAGGACGTTGAACCCTCGATGAAATCCTTGCCGATCAGGAACGCCTGCGCGAGCCCGGCGGGCACCGCTTGTGGCTGATAAGAGCATTGCAGACCGAACTGACTCCCGTCCCCGAGCAGCTCCTGAAACAGGTGCAGATCGCGGGGTGTCGAGATGATCAGAATGTCGCGGATACCCGCCAGCATCAGCACCGACAGCGGGTAGTAGATCATGGGCTTGTCGTAAACGGGAAGCAGCTGCTTGCTGACCACCCGGGTCACGGGATAGAGCCGCGTTCCCGAGCCACCGGCGAGAATGATGCCTTTCATCGTTTAGATTATACAGAAAAGCCGCGCGCGGCGCGGTGCGGCGAGCAACGGTTTACTGAGCTGGCGGCACGTAGTCCGGTGGCGTCTCGACGCCCTCGCCAAAGAAGAATTTTTCCATTTGTTCTTCCAGAAACTGGCGTGCCTTGGGTTCGATCGGCGACAGACGGTATTCATTGATCAGCATGGTCTGCTGGCGCAGCCACAACTGCCAGGCTTCCTTGGACACGTTTTCGTAGATGCGCTTGCCGAGCTCGCCCGGGTAGGGGAGCCTGTCGAGGCCTTCCGCCTCTTTACCCAGTTTCGCGCACTTTACCATTCGAGCCATGTATCCGGTCTCCTCGTTCTAAATTCTGAAGCTGCACGAGCAAGCGTTGCACTGGGGCAGCCACTCCCAGCGAATTTGATTGCCCCGATTTATACCAGACTGCCCCCTCGCCTTCCATCACCGAAAACACGGGGTTTTGCAGCGGCAAGCGGCAGGGGGTGATATCCAGGTGAAAATGGCTGAAGGTATGGCGCAGCGGCGGCCAGACGGCGAGTTCCCGCGCAATGGCGATATTCTTCTGGTCGCACCAGGCGATCAGCGCCGCCTCGCTGCCAAACTCGGGAAAACTCCACAGCCCGCCCCAGATACCGGCGGCCGGTCGCTTTTCGAGGTAGACGGACTGGTCGGGGCCGGTCAGGAGCAGCATGCGGACGCTGCGCACCGGCAGCTCGCGGCGCGGACGCGGCGCCGGAAAATCGCGCTGGCGCCCCTGCTGGCAGGCCTGGCAGCCCATCTGCAACGGACAGCTCGTGCAGTCCGGCGCGCCGCGCCGACACAAGGTGGCGCCCAGGTCCATCATGGCCTGGTTGTATGCCGCGACCCGACACTGCGGTGTGGCCGCCTCGGCCAAGGCCCAGAGCCGGTCGAGCACCATGCGCCGGCCCGGCCAGCCCGGCACCGCGTGGAATCGGGCCAGCACACGCTTGACGTTGCCGTCGAGAATCGGGTACCGCTGGCCGCAGGCCAGCGACAGGATCGCACCCGCCGTGGACCGGCCGATGCCTGGCAACTGCATCACGGCGTCGATCTGTTCCGGAAAGTGCCCCGCGTACGTGTCGCGAATCTGTATTGCCGCCTGGTGCAGGTTGCGCGCGCGGGCATAATAGCCCAGCCCCGACCAGTGGTGCAGCACCTGATCGAGCGGCGCCCCGGCGAGCGCCACGACATCCGGGAATGTCTGCATGAAGCGCTGATAGTACGGGATGACTGTCTTGACCTGGGTCTGCTGCAGCATGATCTCGGAGACCCATACACGGTAGGGTGTCGGATGCTGCTGCCAGGGCAGATCCTTGCGGCCGTGGCGATCGAACCAGGTCAGGATGGCATCTGCAAAGCTGTTCGGGTTGTCAGCCACGGAAGACACGGAGGATTGCGTAACGGGCGCGCGCGACTGCGGCGGGATCAGCGGTACGGACATTCATCATATAAACGGGCGCTCCTACACCTTGTAGTACTCCCGATACCAGGTGACGAAGTTCGCAACGCCCTCTTCCACCGAGGTCTCGGGCTTGTAACCGACATCGCGCACCAGATCCTCCACATCGGCATAGGTGTCCGGCACGTCGCCCGGCTGCATGGGCAACAGGTTCTTTTCCGCCTTCTTGCCCAGGCAATCTTCCAGCACCTCGATGTAGTGCATGAGTTCGATCGGCTGGTTGTTACCGATGTTGTACAGGGCATATGGCGCCGTACTGGTCGCGGAATCGGGCTGGTCGCCGGACCAGTCCGGATTCGGCTCGGGGATGCGATCGAGGGTGCGGATCACGCCCTCGACGATGTCATCGATGTAGGTGAAATCGCGCCGGTGCTTGCCGTAATTGAAAACGTCGATCGGTCCGCCTGCGAGGATATTACGCGTAAACAGAAACAGCGCCATGTCCGGTCGTCCCCACGGCCCATAGACCGTGAAAAAGCGTAACCCTGTGGTGGGCAGGCGATACAGATGGCTGTAGGTGTGGGCCATCAGTTCATTGGCTTTCTTGGTCGCCGCGTAAATGCTGACAGGGTGATCGACGTTATCGTGTACCGAAAACGGCATCTTGGTGTTGGACCCGTACACGGAGCTGCTGGATGCATAGACGAGATGCTTGACGCCGTTGTGGCGACAGCCTTCCAGGATGTTCATGAAACCCACCAGGTTGGTATCCACATAGGCGTGCGGGTTTTCCAGCGAGTACCGCACACCCGCCTGTGCCGCCAGGTTAACCACCGCGTCCGGTTTGTGTTTTGCGAATTGATCGGCGATGCCCGACCGATCCTCGAGATCGATACGAACATCCGTAAACCCCGGATCAGCGGCGGTGCGCGCCAGCCGCGCCTGTTTCAGATTTGGATCGTAATAATCATTGAGGTTGTCGATGCCGACGACTTCATCGCCGCGCTCCAGCAAGCGCAGGGCCAGGTCGTTACCGATAAAGCCGGCCGCGCCGGTGATGAGAATCTTCATGCTATATTTTTCATTTTATCGCAGGCGACCTATAGCCGTCCATCGACGTCCTGCGCGGGCAGCACGTGCTTCACATCGTATAGCAGGCATTGAGGTTTGCCGAACGCCCGCAGACCTGCTGCACCCAGCTCCCGGAAGTGCTCATGCGCGACCGCCAGCACAATCGCGTCATAAGCGCCCGGCTGCGGCTCACTGATCAGCTTGACGCCATACTCCCGTTGCGCTTCGGCGGGATGGACCCAGGGATCGTAGACATCCACCGTGACGTTATAGCTCTGCAGTTCAGCGATGACATCGACGACGCGCGTATTTCGAATGTCCGGGCAGTTTTCCTTGAAAGTAAGACCCGTGACCAGTATTCGAGAATTGCACACCTGCAGGTTTGCACGGTGCATCAGTTTGAAAACCTGATCGGCGACATACGCCCCCATGCTGTCATTGATGCGGCGCCCGGCCAGAATGACCTCGGGATGATAACCGATTTCCTGCGCCTTGTGCGTGAGGTAATAGGGATCTACACCAATGCAGTGACCGCCTACCAGGCCGGGTCGGAACGGCAGGAAATTCCACTTGGTTCCCGCGGCCTCGAGCACTTCCAGGGTGTCAATTCCGAGGCGATTGAAAATCAGCGCCAGTTCGTTGATCAGTGCGATATTCACATCGCGCTGGGTATTCTCGATTACCTTGGCGGCCTCGGCGACCCGAATGCTGCTGGCCTTATGGGTACCGGCCTTGATGATCTTGCGATACAGAGCATCGACGAAATCCGCAGCCGCCGGCGTGGAACCTGAAGTCACTTTCAGAATACTGGTGACCCCGTGCTCCTTGTCGCCCGGGTTGATGCGCTCCGGGCTGTAGCCGACAAAGAAGTCTTTATTGAACTTCAGCCCGGACACGGATTCCATGATTGGCACACAGACTTCTTCCGTAGCCCCCGGATATACCGTAGGCTCGAAGATCGCTACGTCGCCTTGCTTGAGAATCGCCCCTAATGACCGGCTGGCCGACTCGAGGGAGGTTAGGTCCGGCCGCTTGTAACGATCAATCGGCGTCGGCACCGTGACGATGAATACGTTGCAGACTCGCAGATCTTCGGCCTGATCCGTATACCGCAGCTGGGTGGCCTGGGCCAGCTCGGCATCATCTACCTCCAGTGTTCTGTCCCTGCCCGCTCTGAGTTCCCGTACCCGGTCCGTATTGATATCAAAACCAACCGTCGGCATGCCTTTGCCGAATTCCACCGCGAGCGGCAGGCCCACGTACCCCAGACCCACGATACCAATTCTTGTTTCTTGTAACGAAAGCATGCGCCACCTCAACCACAGGGAACTGACTCTGCTGATCAGTTCGGACACCTGTCCATGTTTTCTATCGGGCTCTGATCCGTGCCCCGCATCAATGGCTTAGCGCAGGGACCCAGCCAAGGGCACCGGCCGTGCCCTTCATCCGATGGGAAAGGATTTCACCGGCGCCGCCGAGCAACGCAGAGCCTTTGCCGGTTAAGACCAGCAGCCCGCAGCTATCACCCCCGAAGAAAACGCCACGAAGCTACACGAAAAACGAGGTGCGCACCCCGGCTCACAGCCCTGCGCCCGAACATTTACCTGAACAGCCCCTTGAGGGAATCCCCGAACTGTTTTTCGAGCTTTTCCTGAACCTTTTCCTGCACCTTCTCTTTGACCTTCTGTTCCGCCGTGCCGCGCAGCGCCTCGTCGAGGCGGACCTTATAGGTCGGCTTGGCAAAGCTGCCTGCGACCTGCACCGGGATCGCCACACCGCGCAGGTCGGCGAGACCCTTACCGCCCTGACCTTCGAGAGAGCCAACCACCTTGGCGGTCACCAGGTAATCCAGCGCTTCCTGGGGCAGGTCTACGCTGCCCTTGCCCTCGATGCGCAGCAGGGGGCTCTTGGCGGTCAGATCCTGGTTGCGGATGACGCCGTTGGTCACGGTCGCCGTGCCGCGCAGCTCACTGAAGTCGGTCTGGTTGGGGCCGCTCTCGGCGGGCAACGGCTGACCGCTCAATTGCGCCTGCGCCTTGCGGATCAGGCCGGCGAGGTTGATACCCTGCACCGCACCCTCGGTAAACGCAAACGCCAGATTGCCGTTGAGTGATTGCTTGAACTCGTCCGGCGTCTGTCCGGCGGCGGTCAGCCTGGCGGTGGCCTGGGTGGCGCCGGACAGGCGCGCCTCACCGAGCATGTCTTTGAGCAGGGGCCCGACCTGGACGCCGGCCAGTTTTTCGTTAAGCGAGACCTTGGGCTGTTTACCGCGCACGTCCAGCATCACGTCGCCCTGGTACTGCCCCTGGTACATGTTGGCGCTGGCCGGGTGCACGCGCACCAGCCCGTCCTTGGCCACCAGCTGCATGACGATATCGGTACTGCGCAGCTGGGCGGCCTTCAGGCGGTCGATGGTCAGCTTGCCGTTGACATTCAGCCCGCGCAGAGTCTCGACCGGGATCAGCTGGGCACCCGCGGCGGCAGCCGTGGTCGGCGGGACCGGCGTCGGCTCCTCGCTGCGGGGTGGCAGATAGCGGTCCACATCGATATCGTCCAGATGCAATGCGAAGCGGATAGCGGGCTTGGCGAACTGACTGACCCTCAGATCCCCCTTCAGCGTCGAATCGTCCAGCCTGAACTTTAGCTGCGGCACCGTGAGACTGTCCCGGGTGGCGGCCAGCTGCAGCTGGCCGTCCGCCCGGCCCAGCACCTTGGGGTCCGACACCTCCGGTAAGGGCTGGCCCAGCGCCTGGATCACCTCGCGGGGCACGAACTCCTTGATGCGCAACTCGCCGCTGAAGGCCGCCGCATCTCCGAGAATGTCTTTGCCTTTTACCCCGCCCTCCAGCCGCAGCCCGAGGATGTCCAGGGCGAGCCCCGCCACGTCCAGGGTCTGCGCCGCCAGGTCGACGCGGGTGTCAAAACCGAGTTTCGACTTCAGGCCGCCACCGGGCAGGCCCGCCCCGGCCAGGTCCGTGGTCAGCCTGGCAGCGTCCAGCTGCACCACCTGGTTGTCATCGGAAAGCGCTACCGTGCCGCTGAACTCGACCGGGCCCGCGATCTCCGGTTCCTTGGCCGACAGGTGCAGCTGCAGGCGCACCGGCACCGCCTCGCCGGGGGCGATGGCCCCGGTTTCGAGACTGACCTGCTCCACCCGGTACTGCGCTCCGGTGCTTTGATCATCCCAGAGCAGGTTGGCATCGGTGATCTCCACCCCGCCGATGGCCAGGCCGGCCAGCGCGACCTCGCTGGCCTGTTCTGCAGATTCGGACGGTTCCTCGGCCGGCTCGGCCTTACCGGCGGCCAGATCGTCCCAGTTGGTCTTGCCGACGGCATCAGTCTCCAGCGACACCTTGAGCCCCTTCAGGACCACGGTGTCCATCTGCAGCTCCTTGCGCAGCAGCGGCAACAGCTTGACCTTCACCTGCACCGCCTCCACCTGCGCAAAGGGGCGGTCGGAAAAACCGGGCGCGTTGGCAAGCGAGGTGGCACCGAGCTCCAGACCCAGCCAGGGAAACACCGACAAGCCCAGATCACCCGGCATGGACAATTGCCTGCCGGTGTTGGATTCCACCGCCTCGGCGATCTGCGGCTTGAAATCGTTGGGGTCGACGACCAGCGGTATCACGATGACCGCTGCCACGATCAGCACAACCACGATTCCCAGCCCCCAGCCGAGCCAGCGAAACAACTTACCCATAGTGAAATCCCCTGGTCCTTGTCAGTATCTCAGCGGGCCGGGGTGCGCGACCCTGCCGCACCCAGATCGCCAGCCAAATACCCGTCGCGAGCTTCGAAAGAATGGAGCGGGTGATGGGAATCGAACCCACGTCATCAGCTTGGGAAGCTGAGGTTCTACCATTGAACTACACCCGCGCGAGGCATCTTTATATTCGTTCGGTTGCAGCCTGTCAAAGTCAAGCGGATGGGACCTGTTGAAGATTCGCTTTGCCGGCAGCCCGCCACACGGGGAACATGCCGTTACGCTGAGACAGCCGCAGTGTAAGACCCGGAAATGACAACGGCGTCCGAAGACGCCGCTGTGGTTGCTAGGCGGATGCCCTATCCGGATTCAAGCGGCCTTCTTTCTGGGTGCGATGCAGAACAGACCGACCAGACCGGAACCAAGCATCCACACGGTGGCCGGGACGGGCACGGCGCCCACCCAGTCGCCCCCCATTCGCACCCGTTGACTGAAACTCTGCGGCGGCAAGAAACGACCCGGCACCGCCAGGCCCGTCTGGCGCACCGAAGAACGCAAAGGAGTTGGCGGTCAAGCCGGCAATGCCGGTGGTCTCATACACGACACTTTCACCGCCGTTGAAACCTTGGGCAGTGTTTCCCGGTGGTGGGGGAAATCAAACAGGATGTCAGAGAAGCCGTCACCGTCGGCCGTGAAGGCGTCCACGCCCGTGGCAGCGACGGTAGCGCCAAACGGTTCCGGCGCCCGACCGACCGGTGGTACCGCGCCAAAGCTCTCCGTGAAATCAAGGGTGACCTTGGCCGCCTGGGCAGGCGCCGAAGCGACGGCGGCAAGAAGAGTGGCGGCCGGTAAGGCTCTCAGCCCCGGAAGCTTTACGTCCATTTACTCTCCTCCACAGAGAATGCTTCTTGTAGTTGCAGCAGCGCGCGCCCCATACGCGGATTGCGCCGGGCCGAACCTTTGGGCCAAGGTTTATACCCAAGACATAACTACTTTCAATTCAATGTGTTGTATAACTTCCGTTTAAAGGCAACGGCAAGTCTGAAAAGGCCCTCGACAAATACTCTACAGCCGCATGCTCGGATAAATCCCCATATTATCTATTACTATCAATTGATTATCACTCAGCCTCCGAGCTTTGGAGCGCTGTCAGCTTTCTCGACAGGTCAGCCCGCTCAACTGCCACGCGAAAACATCGTTATCCTCCAGACGGCCTGACGGCTCGTTTCAGGCCCCGCCGGGTCCACCTGGAGATACCGAACCGGCAATCCTTGTGTAGCGCTCGGGAAACAGGCGGCAACGGGTAAGAGCAGCCATGACTGCGGACCAGCCGGAGCTCGAGATGCTTTCCGATTTCACCTTGCGGGATGCGGTGTTACATTGATTCCGGCAAGGAAAGCCACTCTTTCCATGAACGACAGGGCCAGACTTCTGCAACAGACGATCAACGCGCTCGCGACCCTCGGAATAGCACTCGTCCTGGCGGTTTTGCCGGGCCCGGCGGGCGCGGAGACGCCCCAGGCCGTCGATGAGGGCGAGGCGCCCCTCGCCGTGGACAGGGATCTCGAGTCGCTGGAACCCACCGGCATCGACCTGGCTCAGCAGGCGATAGGCGAGTCGGTCAACGACGCGGCCAAGTGGTTTGATGCCTTTTTCGGGGACGAGCGCTACGTGGCCGAAGAAGCCTATTCACGTATCCGGCTGGCTCCCAGCGTTTTTTTCGAGGAGGGCGAGGCAACCGATCTCAAGTTCCGGGTCAACGCCAAGATCAGGGTCCCTCGCCTCAGCAAGCGGCTGCGGATCGTGATTGCCGACACCAGCGAGGACGAAGAGACCGTGCTGGCCAAGGAGACTTTCCCCGACGCCCGCACCAGCGACAATGACGCCACGGCCCTCGGCGTTCAGTACTTCCTGCGCACCAGGAACCGGCTCAACGCCAGCGTCACAGCGGGCGTCAAGGTCGGAAGCGGCCACGTTATCGATTTTTTCATTGGCCCCCGGCTGAGAAAGACCTGGGGATTCGATACCTGGCAAATCCGTTTCACCGAGCGGGTGCGCTGGTATACCGACATTGGCTGGGAATCGCGCACCCGCTTCGACTTCGAAAGACTGTTCACTGACAAGCTGTTTTTCCGCGCCACCACCGACGTCCGCTGGCGCGAGGAAGACTACAGCGAGGACGGTTTTCGCATCGAGGCCGGCCCGACCTTGACCCAGCGTCTGAGACGCAAGGCGGCGATCGATTATCAGTGGATCAACGTGTTCAACACCAGGCCAAATTCCCGCCTCGACGAGACCACCCTGCGCGCCCGCTATCGAAAGCGTATCTGGCGCAAGTGGCTGTTCTACGAAATCAACCCTCAGGTCGCGTTCAGGAACGACGACGACTTCCGCAATACCCCCGGCATCGAATTCAGGCTGGAGGCATCCTTCGGCGGCTTGGAGAACCTGAGAATGCCGCGGCAACAGGACAGCCTGCTGAACCCGCTCGATCACCAGGGCATGCTGACGGCGCGCTGAGCGGCGGGCGAATCGGAAAAGCGTTGCAGCACAGGCTTTCCGCGACGGCGCAGCCTGGCTCAGCCCCCTCCTTACCGAGGCGTGCGTAAGTTAGCCGACATAAGCTGGCGGAACCGTCAGCGCTCCGCGTAGATCGCCCCCACCCGGGACGCGAACTGTGCCAGCACCTCGGCCCGTTTTACCTTGAGGGTCGGCGTCAGCAGCCCGTTTTCCACCGTCCAGGGATCCAGGCTCAGGACGACCCGCCGAATCCTCGCGTAGCCGGGGAAGTCGTGGAGCTGGGTCTGCAGCCGCGACAACACCTTTTTGTGCAGTCGCTCGTTGTCCACGCTGTCGCGCTCGAAGGGGTCCAGGCCGAGCTCTTTCGCCAGGCCGAACCAGAGATCGGAGTTCAGCACCAGCAACGCGGCCAGACAGGGTTTGCCCTCACCCAGCACCAGCGCCTGGTCGAAAAGGGGGTCCATGCAGATGGCGGCTTCCATGTCGGCCGGAGGCACTTTCTCGCCGTTGGACAACACCAGGATATCCTTTATACGCCCGGTGATGTAAACCAGTCCATCGTCGATGCGCGCCTGGTCGCCGGTGTGCAGCCAGCCGTCGGGATCAATCAGCTCGGCGGTGGCGGCGTGATTGTTCCAGTAGCCGAGCGTGACGCCCGGACTCTTCACCAACAGTTCCTGGTGGTCACCGATGCGCACGTCGATGCCACGCAGCGGTTCGCCGACACAGGCCGGATCATTGTGCCCGGGCCGGTTGACGGTGATCACGGGACTGGTCTCGGTCAGCCCGTAGCCCTGTAGAATCTCCAACCCCAATCCGATGAAGGTCTTCGCCACCGGCACGGGCAGGGCGGCACCACCGCTGATGGCGTAGCGCAGCTCACCGCCCAGTTTGCCGGTGACCTTGCTGCCGACCAGTCGTTTCAACAGCGGGTAAAGCAACAGGTCCGGTGCCCAGTGCGCCCTGCCCTGCCGGCGCAGAAAATGCCGCCAGCCGATACGCACCGTGGAGTGGAACAGACTGCGCGCCAGCGCGGACTGTTTCGCGAGTCCCTCCATGACGCGCGCGTGGACCCGCTCGAAAATGCGCGGCACGGCAATCATGACCGTCGGCCTGACCTGCAGCAGGTCCTCGGCGAGCTGTGGCACCGAGCGCGCGTGCGCAACCGCCGCCCCCGCCATCCTCGG
>CAJICB010000213.1_pt1 | contig 11946 bp, 6 predicted proteins | sample 9199491 | NCBI WGS metagenome assembly CAJICB01 (sample SAMEA7708320, study PRJEB35096) | sediment metagenome | biome: marine neritic benthic zone biome [ENVO:01000025]; feature: sediment [ENVO:00002007]; material: shallow marine sediment [ENVO:03000034] sea grass bed [ENVO_01000059] ... | reverse complement strand
TTGAGGATAACCGGTATGCAGTGCAGGCGCTTCATGGCATCGCCGTCAGCAAACCTGTCATCGAGCGCCCGGGCGCGTTCCAGCGCACGTGGATTGATATGAATAATGGCGTTGAGTCCACCCAGCTGGTTGTAGGTTTCGATACGCCTGATGTACTGCCGGGTGAGTTGCTCGCAGCTGATCCGCTGTTCCCTGATGGCCTGCTGTGCGTCAGCGATGGTCAGCTCAATGAAGGACAGGGAGGCTGGCGCAGCCGGGGGCACCGGCGTGGATACACAGCCGGCAACGAGGCCGACTAAAAGACCGAGCGCAGATACTTTCGGCATGCTACTGGCGGACCAGGCGCTGCACGAATTCCAGATATTCGGGGCTGTCCCAGGGGCGTCCGCCAAGCGCCAGATATCGCAGCCGGCCTTCGGGGTCGACAAAGAAGGTCGCCGGCAGGCCGCGCGGTTGCCATTGTTCGGTGACCAGGCCGTCCGTGTCCATGAGCGGTGTGATATCCGGCGCAACTTCAGCCAGGAAGGAGAACACAGTATCCTCCGATTCCGCAGTGTTGATCAGCACAATCTCCAGTTGTGATGCATCGAATTTCGGGAAGATAGCCTGAATGGTCGGCATTTCCTGGCGGCAGGGGCCACACCAGGTGGCCCAGAAGTGCACGAAAAGCCAGTGGCCGCGTGATTCACTGATATCCCAGCGTTCACCGTCCAGGTCGCTCAGAACAAGTGGTGGGGCTTCACGACCGTCGAGTACCAGCAGGCCCTTCGGCAGAGCGTCTGTTGCTATGGATGGAAGCGAGACGAACAACAGGCAGGCATACACAACTGCACGGGTCAGGGCGTGTCGGTCAGGCATTCTATATCCTCAAAAACGATGGTTTTGAGCGGGCCCTGCTTGTCGGCGCCGGTGTGAAAGTTCATGGTGATGGTAAAGGGCCGGCTTTGCCAGGGTATCACCACGCTGCCACCGACACCCTCATCGAGACGCAGGTCGCGCACTTCCGGCATCAGCGTCCACCCGAAGGTCGACCGGTGGGCCTGCGGCAACCCCGACTGTTCCCATTTCTCCGGCCAGTAGTCACGTTTTATACGCCGGATCTGTTCATCGCCGCGGCTGAACTGCCAGTTATCAAGCTCCAGCCACAACACATCGAAGGTCTTGTTATGGATGATCGGAGTGACGAAACAGGTGCCCAGGATCTGGTCGATTGACGCCTGGTTGAATTCCCGTCCCAGGTAAAAAGCAGTGAGCTGTTCGGGTGAACGCTGGACGATACGGATAAAGACTGCACCGTCTTCGTACCAGGGTCCGGAGGGCGTGGGCCGAGGCTCTTGTTCCGCGAAACTCACAGGTATGAGAAGGGTGGCCAGTATCGCCAGCGTGCAGGGCATGAGCGGTCTTTTCATGGGCACATAGTATGTCGTAACGGCCGTTTCAATTCCATGCAGTCGCAGCGGAACGAGAACAATTCGAGCCAATAATAAACTGGCTGAATCCAGGCGCGGATCAGCAGACAGCCAGACCGGGTAACGTTGTAAACTTTGGCCTTTTACGCATCGGGGTATGATTCGAGCCGACAAGCGCCGCATCCAGCAATCCTTTCATCTGTAATCCCCTCGGTTACAGCTTGGATCCTACTTTAACACCGCACCTGATTCAGCCGACATTGGCAGTGTGATAGCCGGATTTGGAGTCCGGTTTGGCTTAGTTGCCGTTCAGGGGATTTGGTCGGATGCCGAGATTGGGTCGTCCTTTGCCGATTAGCGGTTTCAATTAGTAGCGATGGTTAAACTTCCGGGTCCGGCCAAAAGCTGTCCTTCGTGTGTCGCAGGACAACGTCCGCTCTAGGCGTTTAGCTACTATTAAACCAACCGGCCTGGAGGTAGGTCATCAGCTTGGGAAGCTAATGTTCTACCATTGACCTACACCCGCATAATCAGGACCTTACCTGGTCGCGGCCACCTTGAGTAGTGGGGGTGGTGCGAATGCTGTTCCGAGGTGGGTACCCTTCCCACCTGTCCGGATGGTGGTGATTGCATCTGCTCCAAGGTGTAGACTTCAGAGATTGCTGTGTATGCCCTTGACTCTGCGAGAAGAAGCGACCAGAGCTGGCCCCCTTCACACGAATGCGTGAACCAATGTCCGGACCTGCCCCGACCCGGACTTTTGACATATGCGAAAGGCGGCACGTAAAGGCCGCCTTCCACATTGTCGCTTGCCGGCCGATCAGTTGTTGGTAGCCTTGCTCAGGTTGGCGATGACATCATCGACGTTGAACTTCGCCGGCTTCTGACGCGGCGGGAATTCCTTAAATGTTTCCAGGAACTCCGTGACGATGACCTGGGAAGGCACCAACGTGTAAAGCTGCCGGATGCGCCAGTCGTCATATGAGTTCGCATCCGTATCCGCGCGCTCGAACGGGTCCATGCGCAGGTTGAAGACCTTCGGCAGCCGCAGCGCAACAAACGGTTCGCCCCAGAGAGCGAACTTCTTGGCGCGCTGCTCCATGAAAACCATCTTCCAGTCGTTGCGTCGCAGACCGACAAGCTGGCCGCCATCGTTCCAGTATAGGAACTGCTGGCGGGGTGTTTTTTCTTCCTCACCTGTGAGGAATGGCAACAGATTGTAACCGTCGAGATGGACTTTGTAGGTCTCCTTCCCAACCTTGTAGCCCGACTTCAACTTGTCTTTAACTTCAGCTTCGCCGACTGCAGCCATTAGAGTCGGCACCCAGTCCAGATGTGATGCAAGCTCTGTGGTGACACGGTTCGGATTGATCTTGGCAGGCCAGCGAATGGCGGCCGGCACCCTATAGCCACCCTCCCAGTTGGTATTTTTCTCGCCACGGAATGGGGTAATTCCTCCGTCGGGCCAGGCGTTGTAATGCGGGCCGTTGTCGGTTGTGTAGATGACGATTGTGTTGTCGGCGACCTTCAACTCATCCAGGAGATCGAGCAATGTCCCAACATGGCCGTCGTGCTCGACCATGCCATCGGCATAGATGCCTTTCCCGGTGACACCGTCGCTCTCGGGCTTCAAGTGGGTCCACAGATGCATGCGCGATGAATTGAACCAGGCAAACCAAGGCTTACCCGCCGCTTCGTTGCGCTTGATGAAGTCCACTGTCCGGTTCAGGAACTCCTCGTCCGCGGTTTGCATGCGCTTGCGGGTCAGTGGTCCCGTATCCTTGCAGGTCTGCATTCCCATATCGCCGAACCGTGGATCGGATTCATCGCTCGAAGTATCAGAGGCCCTGCAATCCAGAACTCCGCGCGGGCCGAATTCCTTCCGGAAGGCCGGATCCTTCGGGTAAAGAGGCTCCTCCGGTTCCTCCTCCGCGTTCAGATGATAGAGGTTTCCGAAGAACTCATCGAAGCCGTGAACCGTGGGAAGATACTCGTTGCGGTCGCCCAGGTGGTTCTTGCCGAACTGACCGGTCGCGTATCCTAGAGGTTTCAATAGTGTGGCAAGCGTGGGATCTTCCTTCTGAAGACCTAGTTTCGCGCCAGGCAGTCCCACTTTCAGGAGTCCGGTGCGGATCGGTGATTGTCCGGTAATCGCCGCGGATCTGCCGGCGGTGCAACTTTGCTCCGCGTAGTAGTCCACAAACCGCATGCCCCCATCGGCAATCCTGTCGATGTTGGGGGTCCTGTATCCAACTATGCCCTCGCCATAGGCGCTGACATTGGTGATCCCCACATCATCCGACATGATGAACAGAATGTTCGGCTTGTCTGCCGCATGTGCGGTACCCAAACCCATCAGGGCGAGGCCGGATATCGACAGAAACAACATAAGCATCCTCATAGTTTTCTCCCTTGTCACATCACTGCTGTCCCGTTAACTCCCTATCCCGCCGCGAGAGGGTTGGGGTGAGGGCATCAGTACGCACAACCTAATTGATTTTAGGCCCCCTCATCCTGGCCTTCTCCCAGAGGAGAAGGAATTCTCATTTATTCCCACAGCTGAAATTTCATGTCCCGTCATCTATTAACACCGTAATCAGCCTTCTTGCATATAAGCTTACTGATTTTCAGTGCAACTTAACGGGACAGCAGTGTTGTCACATGTAGCTCCACAAATTCGTGCGCCCACCGACTGACATGCCGCACTGGTCTCGCTACCGGCTATACGTGCTCGCCGATACCCAGCAATCTCTGAAGTCTACACCTTGGAGCAGATGCAATCACCACCATCCGGACAGGTGCTCGACCTGCTTAGTACAATTGCCTGCTCTCTCGGGTAGGAACCCATCCCACCCTCTCGTGGAGACCGGACGAGCAGGGGAGTGCGCAGATCGCTGGGGGTACGCGCTCAGCTTCCCAACCTGACAGCGCACGATTTTAGCGGAGCATCACCGTATACTATACCTGAAACCGGACATTCACAGCCCGAACTCGAAGGACAGGAGCGGGTCGGATTCGGTATTTTAGTGATTTCTCATATTGATAAGCTGAACTTCCACATCGCGTCGACCAGTGCCAGTCGGACACCGTCTATCAGATCGAATATGAACGACTACTTATGTAGGCATGTCTACTCACGTATTTTCTTGTTGTGCACCGACAAATCAGATGCAAATCTGCAAAGAAGCGCGTGATGAAACACTTCGGAATGTTAACATAGCCGGCACCTGAATTCCTGGGTCGGCCAGCCGATCTGTTGGCACACGAGATCAGGTAATTTTTTGAAATCCAGAATCGGTCTTCCGCATCAATACATGATGGCGCCGCCAATCGACACAGATTATTTCCTGCTACGACACATGACGACACCGGCACAACCTCAGTCCGCACAACAGTTAACGGCGTGGAAGCTTCCGACAGTACTGTTTCTGCTGTCCTTCGCTACAGTGGTGTTCACCATCGCCCTGTTCCGGCTGCTCACCTTCTTCATCATGCCGTCCCTGTTTTTCGATCTGCTGTTCATCGGCTTCCCCCTGGGCGCACTGGCCGGTGCCTATTTCTTTGCTATCGGCAGGCAGTCGTTCTTGAAAACGCTGTGGATTCTGCAGGCCGCAATGCTTTTTTCTGTCTTCGCCATGCTGGCCTGCAAGCATTTCGACTACCTGCGAGCGCATCTGTTCGACGTCGAACTGCAGCGACTGTTTGTCCAGATGCTCGCCTTTACGCTGTTCTTTCTGCCGTTCTTTATCGCCTACGGGCTGAGCGAATATATCGGTTACCAGATTGGCCGCAGACACCTCAAAGGCCGCATGCCCGTGGTCTATGCCATTTACCTGTTTGGCGCAGCGGGCGCCTATCTGTTCGCCGAGTTCATGTTCCCGCTGCTGGGAGCCACGCGTCTGCTGGGTATCCCACTGCTTCTGATCGCCGTCGCGATGTGGATGCTTTCACCGCCACGCCCTGTGCAACGAGTTTTAGTGGTTCAGCAGATGGCGGTACTGGCGCTACTCCTGATGCCCCAACTCGAAGGGGGTTTTCTGAAGCTCTACAAGGGCAACAGCATCCAGTCGACCCATGCCTATGCCAATATGGGATTCGAGACCATTCATCAGACATGGGGTCGATACAGTCTCATTGAAATCATGCAGGCGCCCGGCCCGGACGGTTACATCGGCTTTTATAACGACATTATCCAGTGGAGATTCGCACCCGGGAACGGCTTTTTCTCGCATTCCATGGGCATGCTTCCGATCGAGCTGGCACCAGCGGGCGGGCGCATCAACATTATCGGCGCGGGCGCGGGTCGCCAAGTGCAATATGCCCGCAAATCCGGTCACGATTTCGAACAGATCCTGGCCATCGAAATCGAACCGGCAGTGATCGATGCCGTGCGGGGCAGTCTTGCCGATCGGTTTGACCATGTATACGAGGACAGCCGTGTGCAACTGATTGCCCACGAGGCGCGCGGCTACATGGAGAGTACCGACAGGCGTTTCGACCTGATCTATCTCCCCAGTGTGGGTGGCTATCCGCAGATGATGCTGGAACCGGGTAACATGATCCGCACCCTCGAAGCCTACAGGACACTCAGTGAGCGCCTGACAGAGCGGGGCATACTGGCCATCTGGTACCCCGCGGTGCTCGACCCCCGGACCATTCTGACCGAACAGTACATACACACACTGGAGAGTCCAGAGATCGGTCTACAGGTGCGCGCCTACCGCACCGGGGGCGAGTTCCTGATTCTGGCAGCGAACCGGTCCGATGACCTGCCGACGCTGCAGGAGGTTGAGGAGTTCTATCTTCAGCCCGCCGTAGCACAGTTTGGTGAGGCTTTTGCGCGCTTTTTCGCCGACACCCCCGTGGAGGTGGAAAAAACCTGGGACAGCACCTCATTCCGGGCCATTCGGGACAATCAACCCTTCCTGGCCGGCAATGTGCAGCACATTTTTTCCCTGCAACAGGTGGGCACCCTGTTCGCTCTGGTCGGCGGCCTGTTGATCGCTTTTGGCGGGCTGTTGTTATTGCTGCTGAGGAAAAAGGGAAATCCGCATATCCCCGGCAGGTCTTTCCCGCAACTCGTGCTGATCAGCCTGTTCGTGGGCGCCAACTTTCTGGTGATAGAACACTACCTCATTCTGAGCCTGTTCAAGAAACTCTATGTCTATCGCGACGCGCTGGTACTCGGCGCGATAAGCTTTCTGATCATTACCGGTCTCGGCAGTACCTTCATCACGCCCCGTCTGCGTCCGCTGTTTCAGTTCATTGGCGGACTCTTTATCCTGCTGTTATTGCTGTTTCACGACGGTCTCTCACCCTGGGCGAATCTCGCCCTGCTTGCGCCGGTGGCATTCGTCACCGGCAGCTTCTTTCCTGCCCTGTTTGAAGCGGCGGCTGAGAATCCACTCGCCGTCTTTGCTGCAGATTCAATCGGTGCGGCCATCGGCTCCCTGGCCTCGTTCTTTATTCCCATCGTCTTCGGCTTCAACTGGTTTTTTGTGTTTGCGACCGTGATGTTCTGGGCGACGGCGCTGGTCACTTTTGTGTTTTTCCGCAACCTGGACACCGCCCCGGCGCAGGCGTCCGCCGAATCGTGGAAATAACGGAAGGCGAACGACTTGGTACCGGACACGACGGTAGCCAAATCCATCGGGCCTGCTACATAACTAGCATTTCCCGGCGTCAGGGCCATCAACTGGCGATCACCTGACACGTCAGAGGGCTTCTACGAGGACTATATTTCAACACCGCGCTACCTGGTCACGCACGCCCATTTCCTGGGCCGATTGCTCGACGAGCTGCGAGCCTGACGCAGCGCGACCAGCGGCTGCTCCGGACAACGCTGCAGGTCCGCTACGTCCTCACCAGACTGCGCGAGCTGCTGCTGGGCCAACCGATGGTGACCCCTGATCCGGCCGCGTCCGGTTCGTCGGCTTCGGGGCCTGTTCGCTGGACCTGGAGGTATTCCCCTATCTCCGCTGCGTGGACCAGAACACGTTTCTCGCCATTCAGGAGGACATCTTCCTGCGCATGGCCGACATCGTGATGTGAGGCCGGCACGAGTTTCGCGTTCCCCTCCCAGACAACCTACTTCGCACGCGACACCGCTCCGGACGCCGAGCGAAGAAACGAAGCGGAAACCCAGGTCGGGCATCGGAGGTTCACAGGCAAGCTTCCGTTTCCCGAGTTCGACGAGGAAGAACGCGAGCAACTCGAAGACATCCTCAACTACCCACCGAAGGGCTCGCCCGACAACGCGCCGCGTGTCAGTTCGACGGAACCGGCGCCAGAGCCACCGCCACCGCGTTGACCAGGGCACCGGGGAGTTCTTTACTCAGGCCCCTGAGGAAAAATCGAAATACAGGAAGGAACTGATCAGTCCCGAGGCAGTAATGATGAGCACCGCCCCGAGCAGGTTCTTGAACAGCTGCCGATCGCCCAGCGTGAGTACCAGGAACAGCTTCATGAAGGTATTGGCGGTCGCGCCGAGCACTACATTGAACGCGGCCCAATCCAGAGAAATCAGACCCGCCTGCTCCGCATCGCTTACGGAAAACGCGATCGCATCGGCATCCGTCAAGCCACTGACCAGCGCCACCAACGGCAACCAGGTATCACCCAGGTACGTAATGGCGAGGCGTGTCAGCATCAGAATGCTGGCGAACACCATGGCGAAGGTAATAGCCGATTTCAGGCTGAACGGATTACTGAGCGTCAGAGTTTCGTTCCTTTCTGTCTGCCCAGTTGGACGAAAATAATAGAACGCGGCCACTGCTATGCCAGTCGCCGCCATGATCAAGATAGGTACGGCCATTCTCAGCATCATCTGCTGATTAACTACCGCGATCTGCAACAACAGTCGCGGAAACATGATGGTCGATGCCAGGATGATAGCGATGGCGAAGTCCCGGTTCAGGCTGGGCGATTCCTTGCTGCGTTTGGCGAAACTCAGCGTAGTCACGGTACTGGATGCCAGGCCGCCGACCAGTCCTGTCAATCCGATTCCTGCACTGCTGCCAAAGATCTTAACGAGCACATAGCCTATGAAGCTGATGAATGAAACCAGAATGACAATCAGCCAGACCTTGTAGGGCCGAATCGCCGCCAGCATTACCGTCAGGACAGGCACGCCCATCTCGGCGCTGAGTTCGGACCCGGGCTGCAGCCGTTCCAGATCTTTGTTGTCATAAACAGCATCCAGGCTAGTGGGTGAGGCCTTTTCGATCTTGAGGTTTCCCAGGGATCTGCCGGAATCTTCGTAGATTGTGATCGACTCCCCGGTGCTGAACTCCTGCGGGTATTCAAGCTCGACCGTAATCTGTTGTGTTTCCTGGTTAAGCAACTGAAGCTTACCCAAAGGGAGGCTGAAATACCCGTCAAGGGACTGATTGGGTAATATCGGCAAAATGATGAATGTAATGATCAACAGCTTGAGCGCCGCTTCCAGCTCGAAGTGCGCGACACGTTGGCGGAAGGCCTGAAGCTTGGTGTTTTGCGACAGGATGGCCAGGGTCACGATGGCCAGCGCAACGGCGATAATCAGGAGGCCTTCGATGACCAGAACGCCGAGGAAGAAGGTCAGTATTGCGGCGGCTTCTGTGGTTATCCCGGTATCCTGGTTGCCGCCTTTTCCGTAGTCCGCCCAGAACCCGGAAAGAAGGAGTATCAGAAACCCGGCAAAGCCGGCAATGAGTATCCAATAGGTATCGAATTGTTGCGAAGTAAAGGCACTGATGCTGCCCAGCAGGGCGAATAACACGAAGTCCCTGAGTCCGGCATGAGGGTTATCATTGGCGGCCATCTCCCTTTCCAGCCCGATCAGAAACCCGAGCAGACCGGCCACACCGAACTTCAGGAAGACATCCAGCAGTTCCTGATTCCCTAGAGTATCCATGCCCGTCTTATTCGAAGCCTGAACCTGAAAACGAACGACATTATACCTGCCCACCCTTTGGCTAGCGCGGCTGAGACCCCCGCGGCACATCCCGGGTATCGTCGAACAGCCGTGTCCCGGGCGACTCTGAATCAATTGAACTATAGCCTAAGAATACGGCGATCATTTCGACTCTCCGAGCTTGCACCGGAGCGGCGGGGCATTGGCGTGGAGTGGAGCCAACGCAGCACGCCATCCCCCGAACTCGGGTCCTTCATATCTCGGGGACCAGCAGAACGGCGACCCGGCGCCCCTGTCCATCGAAAAGCACTGAGAGGTCGGCCTGTTACCACACCCGGAGACCAGGGGGGCGACGCTCGCCCTCGGAGTGAACGGTGACCTGCAGCATGTTTTCAGCCACTAATTGCAGGCCTAGGCGATCGAGGCGGATGTGTGGATGGTTCCCGACTCACCGACGGCGACCCACAGCCGGCCGAATAGGCGACGCCGTAAAGATCCTCGCCGCCGCCGGCGCTACGAGTCGTCCAGGTAAGTCCGTAAACGGAAGCAACGATATTCCCGAACAGGCCGACCGCGACAAACCGCTGTCCGTTCCACTCGACGTCATACAAGGACCCGAAGGTTTTCCTCTCGTCCCAGCGCACGATATCCGTAGAGGTGACGATTAAGCCGCCAACCGCTTCGAGAAGAACAATTCATATTTGTATTAAGCGCTTGTGGTTCTCCTGCCGGCACAGCCGGGAAGGGCATCGATCAATTTCCAAAACCGAGCTAACTTCCCCTCTATGATGACAATCGGAGGCCTGACATTGGCCGCGGGTTCCCGTTCGACATGATTTCACTGGCAGCAATCGAGCGCAGGGGCGGGCCCCACTCAGGGGGCGACTGGCCCCAGCCGCGATCATTCCTCGTCGATCATCGCGGCGAAGGGCGCCGCTCCTACAGCGCCTCGATTCGAATGGCGGCGCGTGGCCGACCATATCCCTCGACATGAGGCATGAATGGCGCTCGACTTGCGCAAGACCTGGAGCAACGGCGCGAGCGGCCTGACACGGGTGCCGCGCGGAGAAGCGCAGGCTCAATTCAGAAGTAGCGAAACAGCCGCAGTGTCATGTGGCTGTCTTTCTTGAACGCCGACAACACGCCGCGGTCGCCGCTGTTGAGAAACCAGCGCCCTTCGAACTCCGTGGTCCAGTGATTATCGAGGCGCCGGCTCGCCTCCAGGGAGAGCTGTGAAGCCTGGTCATCGCGGTCGATCGCAAACCCCGCCAGCAGCTCAGAGTCCTGCACGTCGTTCAGGGTCAGACGCGCACCGAAGAAGAAGTCGTCGTCGAAAATAACCGGTGGCGCCTCGGCGGGATCATCGTCACGCCCGTCGTAAGAGTACTCCAACAGCAGGCCGAGATCGGCATCGGTTTCGTGAATCTGATACAGGGTGTACTCGAAACCGCCGATGGCCGCGGCGAAGTGATCGCCGTGCTGGGAACGCCACAGCCCCTCGAGCTTCCACAGCCAGCCTTCGCGGGTGTACTGGATATCGGCACCCACCTGGTTGATGAGATCGTAGAAGGGTACCAGCCGGGTGAAGCTGTCGTTGAGCAGAAAGCGCGGTTCGCGGCTGGTCCCCTTGAAATAAGACAGACCGAAATCCCAGGCGCCGATATAGTGTGAGTAACGCAGCGCGAAGTCCAGGTGCTTGTGCTCGTCACTGGACTGGTACTCGGCGTCGCCGTCGGTCACCAGCGGGAAGCGCAGCCGACCGTCCTTACCCGGCAAGGTCCGTTCCCGGAACCAGGGCATCACGAACAGACTGAGCTCGCCCCAGTCCTGCTGGGTCGCCAGTTTGATCATGGGCTGACCGAGCTTGTCCTCGCCGTCGAGATCTTCCACCAGGTCCGTCTGGTTGATGATATCCACCAGGTGACGGAACTCGGTAACGCCCCAGAACACCCGGTTGATACCGGCGAGCAGCTCCCAGTCTTCGCCGATATGCAGCCAATAAGCCTCGCGCAGATCGAAGTGGCTGCGGCGGTTATCGCGGCTGTCCAGCCTGGCGAAGGGTATCAGGCTGAACTGATCGTTTCCGTTGTCGTGCTGGATCTGGAACTCGGGCTGGGCGATCAGTGAAGGCTGCAGGCCGTTGAACTGATCGTCGAACTGCGCGTCCTGCAGGAAGCCGCGCACCTCGGCACCGACATAACCCGCGATGCGCAGCTCATAGGCGTGCGCGCGCAGCGCGAGAAACGCCAGCAGACCCAGCACCCCACTCGTCCATCGTGCTCGACGTTCCCGGTTCCGCCGGCACATCCAGCCCGTCTCCTTCGCGTAAGTCATCTCATGCACTCTCCACACCGCGCCAGGCGATCCAGCCCGCGAGCACCGCGGTTACCGCGGCACCAATATACATCCATTGCGCACCCACACCATCCCACAGGTAACCGGCCACCAGACTGCCTGCCGCACCTCCGGCACCGAAACTCAGGCTACTGTAAAGGGCCTGGCCGCGTCCCTGATGACGGCCCGTGAACAGGTGATGGATTTTGTTTATTTACAGATACTGCTACCCCCCAGATCTCCCCCCCATCCAACACTCGTTCCCCACCCAACTCGGGTCCTGGTTCTCGAGCTGGGCGATCAGCATCC
>CAJICB010000258.1_pt1 | contig 11991 bp, 10 predicted proteins | sample 9199491 | NCBI WGS metagenome assembly CAJICB01 (sample SAMEA7708320, study PRJEB35096) | sediment metagenome | biome: marine neritic benthic zone biome [ENVO:01000025]; feature: sediment [ENVO:00002007]; material: shallow marine sediment [ENVO:03000034] sea grass bed [ENVO_01000059] ... | reverse complement strand
GCCACCAGCGCCAGCAGCCCGACAACCAGCCACTTCATGGCGCGGCTTCCCCGGCTGAATCCTGCTGTGCTTGTGAAGATTCCGTTTTCTCTGCCGGCACAACCGGCAACACGGCCTGCTGCTCACTGAGCTTCATTTGCTGGTGCAGCAGCCGCAGTGAGGCGGACAACTCCGGTAGATCCGGACGGATGTCGAGCGCGGCGAGTTCCGCCAGCCGGGCCACGAATTCGCTAACCAGAGAGCTGTCACTGGCAAAGTGCGCGGCGAGCCAGCTGCGGGCGTTCTCCAGCGACTGCTTGTACTGCGCCTGGTCGGCGCGTAACAGGGCCAGCCTTGCCGCCGCCAGCTGCAGCCGCAGGTTCTCGCGCAGAAAATACTCGCGCTCGGGCGGCAACATCGGTTCTATCGGTTTGTCGTGCTCGCGGATGCGAAACAACTCGGAAAGTGAAGTCCAGATAAGCGCCGGGAGGTCCTTCCAGTTCGCGGCGGTTCTCTCCTGCCCGGCACCCGGCTCGACCGGGTGCGCTGCCGGCTGGTAATGCGTCCCGGCTACAGGCAGCTCATCGATGCGCTCCAGCCAGGCGCGCAAGCTGAGTGATATGCCTTCCTCGTCGACATCGGGAACGGCCTCCAGCGCCTCCAGCTCCGCGGCGATCTGCTTACGCACGTTGAGGTAATGGGGATCGGCGAGCTCGCGCAATCGCCCATCGGCACTCCTCAGAGCAACCAGCGCGGTATCCACGTCACGCTGCAACAGCAGCCGCTGATTGGCAATGCGCAACAGGTACTCCACCTCGGACAGGCTCCAGCCCTGCTCACCGCGCCCCATTAGCGCAGCCAACACGCTCAGGCGCTGACCGACGCTCTGCTGCTCGGCGGCCAGCTGCTTCAGCCGGCTATCGACCTGTTGCCGCTCCCGCTGGGTCTGCAGCGAAGCCTCCTGCAGCGATACGCGCAGCGGGTCCAGCTTGTCATCGATCAGCCCCGCAAGCCCCGCCTGCCGGCCGGCCACCTGCTGCAGCTGATTCCAGGTGAAATAGGCCGTCGCCGCCAGAGCGATGCACATTCCAAGCGCGAGCAGCGCAAGCACCGTCGCAGTCTTGCCGCCCGCGGCCGCGCCCTGCGGCGGCGGCGGCGGCGTGGGACCTGCATCCGGCTGGTGGTCTGAGGGGAGCGGTTCTGGCGCCGGTACGGGTGTCGTCTCACTCATGAGTTATAAGCTGCTTGTCTATTCACTCGCCGCAATCTAGCAGTGAAATTACCTCCAGGCCAGCAGCGTTTCCAGCACAGCTTCGTCCGTGGCGTCGTCAGCGACCAGCGGAGGGAGCCGGAAGCCCAGTTCGTTTACCAGCGGCAGCATCCGCTCGCTCGCGACTAGCAGCTGGGTTCGGATGAGCAGGGCTCTGCCCGGCTCGCCGAGCATTTCCATCAGATTCTCGAGGCTCTCCGCACTGTTTACCAGCACGACGTCGACCTTCCCCGCTCCCCACTGCTGTAGCAATGCACGCGTGTCGGCATGCGGCTGGACACGCCGGTAGGCCTGCACGTACTCGACCTCTGCTCCCCGTTCACGCAGCGTGTCAGCCAGGAATTCGCGGCCACCTTCGCCGCGGAAAATCACGAAGCGTTTGCCCTGCACCTGCTGCATTTCCGGCAAGTCCAGCAGGGCTTCACTGTTGAACTTCCGCTGCGGGCAGAAATCCGCCCGCAGACCGAAGCGGCGCAGCTCTTGGGCTGAACGCCTGCCGATCACCGCGATCGCCAGCGAGTCCGGCCAGGCGCGCATCGGCAGTATCGTGTCAAGCGTCCGGTTCACCGCATTCGCGCTGACAAATACGGCGCAATCGAATTCTTCGAGCCGCCCAGCCGACTGCAACAATAGCTCGGGATCGAGCGGATCGGCAATTTCCAATACCGGAAACCGAATCGGCGTACCCCCCTGTCGTGCGATCAGTTCACACAGCGCTCCGGCCTGCTTGGCCGGTCGCGTTACCAGCACTCCGACGCCACCGAGAGGACCAGCGTGTTCCGCCGCGGTCATCGGCTGTCATTGCCGTAAATATCGGCGAGCACCTCACGGGCACCCCGCGACAGCAGATCCTCTGCCAACACCCGCCCCAGCTCCACCGCGTCTTCCGGCCGTCCGCTGATGACGCCCTGCACGAGCTGGCTTCCGTCCGGGCGACCGACCAGAGCCCGCAACAGGATCACCGCGTGGCTGATTTCGGCATAACCGGCAATGGGAACCTGGCAGCCACCCTGCAACGCCTCATTCAGCGATCGCTCTGCGGCCACGCGGGTGGCGGTCTGATCGTCGTTCAACGACAACACCAGCTCGTGCACCCTGTCGTCATCCACGCGAATCTCGATGCCGATAGCGCCCTGGCCTATGGCAGGCAGGAAACGCTCCGGTGGCAACAACTGCGTAATCCGCTGTTCCCAACCCATGCGCTTCACGCCGGCTGCCGCCAGCAGAATGGCGTCATACGCACCCTCATCCAGCTTGCGGAGGCGCGTGTTGATGTTGCCGCGCAGCTCCAGCACCTCGACGTCCGGGCGCAGGGCGCGCAACTGACACTGGCGGCGCAGACTGGAAGTGCCGACCCGGGCGCCTCCCGGAAGCGCTTCGATACTGGAAAATTTATTTGAAATTAAAGTGTCACGAGGATCCTCTCGGGGCAGGACAGCACCCAGACCGAGGCCATCGGGAAACTCAACCGGGACATCTTTCATCGAGTGCACAGCCAGATCGGCGCGCCCCTCCAGCATCCCCACCTCCAGCTCCTTAACGAACAAGCCTTTTCCGCCGACCTTTGCCAGCGGCGTGTCGAGGATTTTGTCCCCCTGCGTGGTCATGGTGACCAGTTCAACCTGCAGCTCGGGATGACGCGCCAGCAAGGCATCGCGCACATGGTTCGCCTGCCATAATGCCAGCGGGCTCTTGCGGGTCGCGATACGAAGTGTGGGTTTTGCCATGGCAACCAGGTTCGGGATGTCAGCGTGTTGTCGAATAGGGATGGAAACCGACCCGGAACATTAAATCCGGGTAAACTGGAGCCGGGCGCCGGAGCGCGGCAACGGGTTCGAGCAATGAGCGGGGAGCATAACGAGTGAGGTACGGCAGGTGCAAGGGGGTACTGGGTGTGCTCGCCGGAACGCTGGCGTGTCTCGCCGCTGCCAGCTCGCCTGATGACGTACCGCTGGCGGGCGATTTGCGCGGTGAAGCGGCGCAGGCGGAGGCGGCCTGTATCCCCCTGCTGCTGGAGTTTGCGGCTGACTACTGCGAATACTGCGACTTGCTCGAGGAGGAAGTGCTCAAGCCAATGCGGCGTAACCGCGACTACGACAGGCGTGTTGTGATGCGCAAGCTGGTACTGGACAGGAGCGCAGAGTTGCGCGATTTCGACGGCCGCAGAATCGGCGCGGCCGCGCTCGCAAGCCGCTACCAGATAGACGTCACACCCACTCTGATTTTCGTCGACAGCCGTGGCGATGAGCTCGCAGAACGCATGGTAGGCGTGACAACGCTGGACTTCTATGGTGGCTACCTGGACCAGGCACTGGATGCCGCCAGCCGGAAGCTACACGACCGCAGCGGCTGCAGATAGGTTTTAACTGCCGCATCTTATGCGCCGCCGCACCTCCGGCAACAAGCGCCGGCTGACCTCGGGTTTTTCTTCGATACCCTCCAGAATCACGCGACTCTGGCCCGAGGCGCCTTTCTCCAGGCCGCGGACCGCGTCCACCGCGACGAGAGCGTTGCGGTGGACGCGCATGAAGCGATCGGCAAATTCCTGCTCCAGGGCCTTGAGCGATTCCTCGAGCAGAATCTGCTGAAATGGCGAGCAAACGGTGACGTACTTGTTATCCGCGCGGAAAAACACCACTTCGTCGACCGGGACCAGCTCCAGGTCGCCCCGCACCCGGGCGCAAAGATGCGTGCGGGCACCTGATTCCGCGGCCCGTTCCAGCGCGTTGAGCTGCATGCCGCCGAGGCGCGCGGCCTTTTCCAGCGCCTGGCGCAGGCGCTCCGGATGTATCGGCTTCAACAGATAGTCGATAGCCTGGGCATCAAACGCCTCCAGCGCGTGGTCACCGTAGGCTGTAGTGAAGACGACCGCCGGCTGCCGGTCGCATTGGGACAGGTGCCGCGCCGCTTCCAGCCCGTCCATTCCGGGCATGCGAATGTCCATCAACACCACATCAGGCTGGAGAGACTCGACCTGCCTGACAGCTTCCTCGCCGCTACCGGCCTCCCCGCACAGCTCCCAGCCGCCCATTTCCTCGAGCAATCGCGCCAGGCGCTCCCTGGCCAGGGACTCATCATCGACAACCAGGCATTTCACTGCAACTTCTCCCTGGGGAAGTAGAGCGTCGTCTCAAATTCGTCACCGACTTCCGTGAGTGCAACGCCGGCCTGTGCGCCGAAGGCGAGCTGCAGGCGCAGGCGGATGTTCTCGAGTGCAATATGGTTGCCCTTGCGGTGGGCGTCGGCGCGCGAAGGCGCGCGGGGATTACTGATCTTTATGGTTATGCGCTTGCCTTCCGCCCACCCCGTGATTCTGATGCGCCCGCCCTGCGGAGACGGTTCGATTCCATGATAGATGGCGTTTTCCAGCAATGGCTGCAGAATCAGCGACGGCACCCAGCGTTTTCGTGGCAGCCGATCGATATCCCACTCAACGCGCAGGCGCTCGCCGAGACGCAACGCTTCCATGCGCAGGTAACGCTCGGCGAAAGCGATTTCATCGTCCAGGATCACCCGCTCCGATGCCTCCTGCAGCGTGACACGGAAAAGCTCCGACAGATCCTGTACCGCCTGCTCCGCTCTGAGCGGATCGCTACGTGTCAGGGCGGCTATGCTGTTCATGCTGTTGAACAGAAAATGTGGACGAATTCTCGCCTGCAAGGCCTGAACCCGGACCTGCGCCTCGGCCTGTATCTGCTGGCGCCATTGGTGCTGTACGTAGAGATAACGCAGCACGAGAGCGCTCATAATCGCGCTGATACCGAGGTTGCGAAACAGAAAGTCGGCGTGTTGCGTCTCCCCTGCTAGCGGCTGCCCGGGTCCACCGGTGCGGAACGCCAGTTCGCTGATCACCGCGGTGATGAGCAGCAACAACAGATAACTCGTGATTGCAGCCGCCGTGTTACCAATTCGGACCAGCACCGGACGGACCAGGCACAGCACCGCGGCGCTGGTCAGCGCCACCCACTGAAGGAACAGCGAAACCAGCCCCAGGCGGGTCCAGCGCTGAGTGTCGTTGCCGGCCAACACCAGGACGAAGGCCAGCAACTCGGCGATCACGACAACCGCGAACACCATGCGGATATCGCAAAAACTGGGCAGGAACAGGGTTTCCTGCTGATTTGGCGCCCGCCCTATCCTGCTATCCCCGCCCATGGCCACAGTGTGATTCGCCTTCGACCCGCTTGCACGTCCAGTAGTTAGCGGCACGGGTTTGAGGAAACTTTCAGGTATACTTAGCCCCGGTTCAACATTTCCCAGACTGTTATGAAAGATAATTCAGCCGGCGACAAACCCTGGGGCGGCCGCTTTACCGAGTCTACCGATGCTTTCGTTGAAGCGTTCACCGCCTCGGTCGCATTCGACCGACGCCTGTACCGCTACGATCTGCAGGGCTCGCGGGCTCACGCCAGCATGCTGGCCAAAGTAGGCGTAATCAGCACGACCGAACGCGACGCCATACTCACTGGCCTGGATCAGATAGAGCGTGCGATCGAAGAGGATGATTTCGACTGGTCGGTGAGCCTCGAGGATGTGCACATGAACATCGAGGCGCGACTCACCGCAATGATCGGTGATGCGGGCAAGAAGCTGCACACCGGACGCTCGAGAAACGACCAGGTGGCAACGGACCTGCGACTCTACCTGCGGGATCAGATCGACCTGGTTTGCCAGGAACTGCTGCGTCTGCAGGGCGGTCTGCTGGACGTTGCGGAGCGCGAAGCCGATACGCTGATGCCGGGCTTCACCCACTTGCAGGTCGCAATGCCGGTAACCTTCGGTCATCACGTGCTCGCCTGGTTCGAAAGCCTGGAGCGCGACCGGCAGCGCCTGCGGGATTGCCGCACGCGGGTCAACGTCATGCCGCTGGGAGCGGCAGCGCTCGCTGGCACCAGCTTTCCGATCGACCGGCACTACACCGCCGAATTACTCGGCTTCGCCTGTCCGGCAGAGAATTCGCTGGACGCCGTCAGCGATCGCGATTTCGTCATTGAGTTCTGCAGCTGCGCCGCGCTTGTGCTCATCCACCTGTCACGCTGCTCTGAAGAGCTCATACTGTGGGCGTCTGCGCAATTCGATTTCATTGAGCTACCGGACCGATTCTGCACCGGTTCGAGTATCATGCCGCAGAAAAAGAACCCGGATGTCCCGGAACTGGTGCGGGGCAAATCGGGGCGTGTCATAGGTCACCTGGTGGCACTGCTGACGCTGATGAAGGGGCAACCGCTCGCCTACAACAAAGATAATCAGGAAGACAAGGAACCGCTGTTTGACACGGTGGACACGCTGCTCGGGTGCCTGCGAGCCTTTGCCGACATGTGCCCGGCAATTCGGGTCAAGGCTGACAATATGCGCCGGGCGGCCGCCAGCGGTTATTCCACCGCAACCGACCTGGCCGACTACCTGGTGCGCAAGGGCGTTGCGTTTCGCGACGCCCACGAGATTGTCGGCACCGCGGTGAGGCTGGGAATCGACAGCGGGCGTGAGCTGCCCGAACTCAGTCTGTCGGAGCTGCAGGCTTTGTCGCCGGCCATCGAGAGTGACGTATTCGACGTGCTGACACTGGAGGGCTCGGTCTCGGCCCGCAACCATTTTGGTGGGACGGCGCCGCAGCAGGTCAGGAGTGCGGTAGCACGCGCCCGCGAGCGCCTGAAATAACTACGCGACAGAGGCCTTGCTGGACGCACCGCTATGTGCGGCAGGCGCTTCGATGGCGAGTTGTGGCTTGCCCAGGTAGTACCCCTGCACATAGTCGACGCCCAGGCTGCGCACTCGATCGAACACCTGCTCGTTCTCGACAAACTCGGCTATTGTGCGCATTCCCATACCGCGTGCCACGTCTACCAGCGCCTTGACAAACAGCTGGTCTGCATTGTTGTTGTGTATATCTCGAATGAAGCTGCCGTCTATCTTGAGTATGTCGGCGCGAAGATGTTTGAGATACGAAAATGACGAGAAACCGACGCCGAAGTCGTCCAGGGAAATATTACAGCCCAGCTGGCGTACCTTCTGAATAAACTCCACCGCGCTGTCCAGCTGCTCGCAGGCTGCGGTCTCGGTGATTTCAAACGTAACTCTCGATGGTTCGACGCCCGCTTCGCGCAGCTCGCGCTCGATGCGGTGATACATCTCCTGACTGCCTACGGACAGGCCGGAAAGATTGATCGACAGCCCTACCTGGCCCAGGTCGCGCGGCAGATCCGCGAGACAACGCACGGCCTTGCTGACAATTTGCTGATCGAGCCGCTGTATCAAGCCAAACTGCTCCGCCGCAGGTATGAATTTTCCTGGTGCTATCAGCGTTCCGTCGCTCTCACGCATACGGACCAGCACTTCATAGTGGGACACCTGACCACCTGCGACCGACACGATCGGCTGAAATACCAGCTGCAGTGCGTCCTTTTCCAGCGCTTCCAGCAGGCGGTCCTTCCAAACCAACTGGTTATCCATGCGCTCGCGCATCATGTCCGTCTCGTTATAGAGGTGAACACGATTGCGACCACCGGTCTTCGCCGAACTCATAGCCGCATCGGCTTTCGCCAACAGTTCCACGGGTACTTTGCCCTGGTCAGGAAAAGTGACTACACCGATGCTGGCGGAAATGTTCAGGGTCCTTCCTCCATACCTGGGTTTCAGACCGTTGATACGCTCCAGTAGCGCGCGCGCCTTATCGAGGCCCTGCTGCTTGTCCATCGTCGGATAAGCGACTGCAAACTCGTCGCCGCTGACCCTGGCAAGCAGGTCCTGCTCTCGAGAGGCCCGTTTGAGCAGTCCGGCCACCTGAACAATGATCTGGTCACCGGCCGCGTGGCCGGCGGTGTCGTTGACCAATTTTAGGTGGTCGAGGTCTATCAACAGGAGAACGCCGAGCTGTCCGTGCCGTTCAACACGACGGATCTCGTGGTTCAGGTCTTGCATAAAGCGGCGCCGGTTGGACAGGCCAGTTAGGTGGTCCTGGTTGGCAAGAAGCACCATGCGCTTTTCGTCGTGCTTGAGCTTGGTGATATCGCGCGCGGTACCCCTGTAGCCCATGAACTGCTTGTCGGCGATCAGTGGCACCCCGTTCAGGCGCAGGCAGTGCTGGTCGCCATTGCAGGCCCGCACCCAGATTTCGACGTCCTTGAATCCGTCGCGCTGGTCGTCCGCCGAGCGCAGCAAGGCCATTAATTCACCCACGTTGCTGCCCGGGAAGACCTCGGCCGGCGTGCGGCCCAGCCAGGTGTCGGCAGACATTCCGAGCGTATCCGAGACGCTGGTAGACACAAAAGTAAAATGCCCGCCGCGGTCCGTTTCCCACAACCAGTCCGAAGAACTCGATGCGAAATCCCTGAAACGCTTGCGACTGCGCTTGAGCTCGCTCTGGGACGAGTTGAGTGCCGCCAGCATAGCGTTGAAAGAACGCGTTAGCTGGCCGAGCTCGTCGTTGCGCTGCAGAGACACTCCCTGGCTCAGATCACCCTTGGCAATGGCCTGCGTCGCCCTGGCCAGTAGCTGGATTGGCCGAGTCAGGGAACGCCGGCTGATCGCGACTCCAAACACCGCGGCCAGCAACAGGATGAGCAGCGAAAAATAAATAGCGTTTCCGCCCAGCACCTGGTAGGGACCCCAGTATTTCGAGTGGGGAGCGGCCAGCAACACTCGTGCCGCCTGCTCAGGGCTGCCCGCCCGCTCCAGCACCGGCAGAACGCTGATGCTGTAACGCCCGCTTCCGGTATCGAGAGTTTCGACACCCTGCGAGGCAGCAAGACTATTCAACACCTGCATCTGAGGCTGCAGGTTGTCGATGCTGCTCGCCAGCAGCACATTGCCGCTGAAAATCGCCATGTCTGCGTACACAAGCTGGCGAAGCTTCTGCAGATCGGCCTGGGTAAAACTCTTTCCGACCAGCAGCGCACCGATGCGTCCGCCGAGAGGATTCTCTATCGCGACAGCAACGAGTTGCAGCCAACTGTCGTACAGCAACGCGTTGCCGAAAGCGACGGTATTGCCCTCGGTCAGGCTACGTACCAGGCCAACCAGCTCCGGCGAGCTTAGCACCTGAGGTGAGGTGTAATGGGGTTTGTTTCCCGCGCCTGCGAAGCCTCCCGGACCGGTATCGAGGTACACCGCCATGAAGTCGGCACCCGGTCGGGGATACAGATCATCCAGCATGCCACGCACTGTCGCGATGTCACCCGTCAGGCTTGCGGCAATCAGGCTCGGCTCGCCACGCACACTGCGCGCCACCGTCAATAGGTTATCAAAATGGTTCTTCTGCGCCTCGATGAAGACATTGCCCGCGCGTTCCAGGTCAGCCCGAATACTGCTTGCAACGTGGTCCCGCACCAGCAGAAAACTGGCGGCGGCAACGCCGAGCAGCACCACCAGTACCAGCGAGATAATGAACAATGTGTTTTTTTGCTCAATATTCACGGCCATCGCCACCGGCTTGCCGCCGGTACAGGTGTTCAATGCCGGCCTGGGCACCGATCTTGCCCGCGCCCGTGCCGCCACTGCGCGAGACCAGCGTAAAACGCTCCGGTGGCGGTGCGGTCAGTGCCGTGACGGAGTACCACTGAGTTTCCGCTGCGGGCGAGGCGAGCCGCAGCTTCCAGCTGCCGGGAGCCAGTCCCGAAAAATTGAATTGCCGACCAGGTTCGACCATCTGCAGGTAGGGCGTTTCCACCACGTCGATACGTGCGTAGCTCTTGTTGTGGATGCGGCAGAACACGTGGGTGGTACCGGACCGGTGTGGCTTGATGGTCACCGAGGGATTGTGGTCGCCGTCCGCCTTAGCGAGTTGTACAGAGAGCGGCTCCGAGGATGACAGCGAAAACAGCTGGTGAAACACGGCGTCGTGGTTCACAAAGGTTACCCGATCGCCTTTCTGTACCGTCACGAACGCGGGCTGCATACGGTTTTCGATGATGTCCACCCTCTGGGTGCGCGGCCGTCGTGGCACCACGCGCTGTACCTCACCGGGAAACAGGGCGACGGAGACGGGATGATTACGGACACTGGTGTCCACCGCAAACAGGCCCTGGTAATCAATGGTAACGGTTCCCGCGACCTCGGCGCCTTCCGCCACAGATGGAGCAGCCAGAATACTGGTCACTGCAATCAGGCCCCGCGCCGCGAGGATGAATAATCTTGAGCCTGCCATTGGCCGAGTCGCAAATTCCGAAGCCCCACTCGCGTGTCTATCGGCAGCTGCCGTGATTAAGTTAGTTGTACGACCCTCGATGCATAGTCGGACAGCCTGGAAGCACTGCGCTCGCCCCCCGGCACGGCTTCTCGCCAGGGCGCAACTGGTGCCCGTGCCACCTCGCGCCAATCCCTGGCGCCCGTACCGGCAGCAGAAGCAGCGCAGCAATTAACGTTTTTTCAATGCCTTACAGATGGAGAGCGCCATGTACGCATTGCTCCCGGCTACGCCTGCAGCCGACCACCGTCCGTTTCAACTGCTCGGCCGTGGCGGTCAGCGTGGCGCCGACCGTTCGACCACTGCGCCGCGCCAGCCCCTCAGCGCCGTGCGACGAAGCCGGTGCGCGGCAGGCCATGGTGCCTCGGCGCGGACTGTGAACCAGTCCGCACCAGTAATAAAGGATCCATCACATTTTCCGCTATTAAAGGCGGGTAATCGCGACCTCAGGTCGGCGATGCCTAGGGCCCCTACTGGAGTACCAAATCTGATGACGCAGTCCCTGTCGGCAAACCTGGCGTTGGCAATCTTTGATAACTGCCCGTTTCCCCTGCTTGTTGTGAATAGCAGCGGCCGGGCAAGCACGCACAATCGGGCATTCGATCGTCTGCTCGACGAGCTACGGCGGAAGCAGCTGCGGCCGCCGGGGCACACGCCCCCCGACGATGAGTTGCTGCGTGTGTTGCTCGGCGAGCAGACAACGATTTCCTTGACGGGTCAGAACGGCGAACAGTGCCATTTGGAGGTTCGCAGCTTCACGTTACCGGAGCAGGACAACACCGAGGTACGCATTTTCATCGACGTCAGCACGCGGATTGAACTGGAACGGACGCTCGACTCGTTGAACGAGGAAGTCAAGGACAACACCCTGACCGATCCGGTCACCGGCTTGCTCAACCAACGTGGCTTGATGCTGGCACTGGAACCGCAGGTAGCGAGATCACGGCGCTATAACAGCCCGATGTCGCTTATCACCCTGTCGATTCAACCGGCGAAGAACAGGGAAGCCATGCTCGTGGAGGTTGCACGGGTCCTTAAGGACCAGTTGCGTTGGGCTGATCTGATCGGTTGCACGGAACAACAGGATTTCACGCTGGTGCTACCTGAAACGACATCCGACGCCGCATCTAAATTGGCAGCCAAACTCGAGCACCGGCTTGGTGAGCTCGCTGTACCGGTATTTCCGACACAGACGCCTTGGTTTTTCTTCGGCGTTACCAGCTGGCGGAAAAGTGACAATTCGTCAACGCTGCTGAAGCGCGGCGCACAGGCCCTCGCTCGGGCCTGCACCGAGCAAACAACGCATTCCGTCGCGCTGTAGAGCGATCGCCTCAGTGTCCGGCACGCCGCGAAAGCTTCCCGAGTCCACACACCAAACGCCTGGTTCGTCCGCACAGACAGCTGTCGTCAGCGCGGCGTTCGGCACCCCCAGGGCGCCGATAGAAGTCGACGCCCTGCAGTTGCGGGCGGTAAAACGACGCTTCTACGCCTTGAACAGGGATCGGCTGCGCCTGGTACAAGAGTCACTGGAACTGCGGCAACGTATCTTCATCGAGCTGGT
>CAJICB010000001.1_pt1 | contig 12045 bp, 13 predicted proteins | sample 9199491 | NCBI WGS metagenome assembly CAJICB01 (sample SAMEA7708320, study PRJEB35096) | sediment metagenome | biome: marine neritic benthic zone biome [ENVO:01000025]; feature: sediment [ENVO:00002007]; material: shallow marine sediment [ENVO:03000034] sea grass bed [ENVO_01000059] ... | reverse complement strand
GGGCCAACCTGCTGGAGGCCGAGCGGCTTATCGGCATGGCGGTGGACAAGGGCGCGGGTCTGGTGGTGTTGCCGGAAAACTTTGCCATCATGGGGAAGGAAGAGAGCGACAAGGTTGCCGTTCGCGAGTCGGACGAGGGCGGTCCCGTCCAGGATTTCCTGGCACAACAGGCCAGAAAACACGGCATCTGGCTGGTCGGCGGCACCGTGCCCTTGGCGGCCGAAGCGGAGAACAAGATACGCGCGGCGTGTTTGCTCTACGACGACGAGGGCAGGCGGGCGGCGCGCTACGACAAGATTCACCTTTTTGATGTCGCGGTAGTGGACAGCGACGAGCGCTACACGGAGTCAGAGACCATCGAGCCCGGCGACCGCTCCGTAGTGGTGGACACGCCGTTTGGGAAGCTGGGTCTGGCGGTGTGCTACGATCTGCGCTTCCCGGAGTTATTCCGCACCATGCTCGAACAGGGCATGGAAATCATCGCGCTGCCGGCATCCTTTACAGCCATTACCGGAAAGGCCCACTGGGAGCCGCTGGTCCGCGCCCGCGCCATCGAGAACCTGTGCTATGTACTGGCTGCCGGCCAGGGTGGCTACCACGTCAATGGCCGTGCCACATATGGTCACAGCATGGTCGTGGATCCCTGGGGACAGGTCATGAACGAGCTGGCCAACGGTTCCGGGCTGGTGTGCGCCGACATGGATTTGCAGCGGCTGCAGAACATTCGCCGCACCTTCCCCTGTCTGGACCACCGGCACATCGTCTGCCGCGTCTGACAGCGGCCAGCAATGGCTCTATAGCCACGAAAAGCACGGAGCTGAAATACACATGAGGTGGCTCGCTCACCAGGACCGGTGAGGTACAGGTGTTGTCGGGAGCCAGCGGGGTGTGCAAACCATCCTGAACGCACGCACGAGCGGCGGGCAGGCACGCGCGCAACCCTCGCCTAAGCTTAGGCTTCCTGTGTTTCTTGATCTATTTTTGGTGTATTCCGCGGCTACGATCATTATCCACCGTCCAGTTCCCTCAGATACCGGAACAGGGCGCGGCCCGCTGCGCTCGGCCTGGCGTGCTCGCGCTCCTTGCGTGCCTGGCGAACCAGCCGCCGCAGGTGCTGACGGTCGGCCCCGCGGTGTAGCTCGAGAAAGGCCTCCACCGCGCTGTCGCCTTCGTCGACCAGGCGCTCGCGCCACTTTTCCAGTTCCTGGTGGGCGCGCGCTCGCTCGCGGCTTTTCAGGCGCAGCTGTTCCAGATGTTGCCGGATCGGCTCTGGGTCCAGGTCGCGCATCAGTTTCCCGATGTACTGTAGATGGCGTTTGTGCGCGCCGTGGGCGTGAATGTGCCTGGCTTCGCGCAACGCGGCGATCAGCTGCCCGGGCAACTCCAGCGCAACCCAGTCTGATTCCGGGATGTTCAGCAATTCGGTGCCGAGCTTCTGGACAGCGAGCGCATCGCGCTTGCGCTGGCTCTTGCTGGGCGGCGGGATCCGGGCATCGAATTCGTCTTCATCCGTCATGGTGCGCGATTCAGCTCAGCGGGGCTTGAGGGTATTATGGTGCAAGGCCATTGGTCTGTACCAATAGAATCCATGACCGGCTCACGCGATTACCGTATCGAGTACTATGTGACCGAGCTGCCGGAGGCGGCGCAGGTCAATGCCGCGGTCCTGAAGCAATACCGGGCGCTGGCTGACAGCGCGGAGCTGAAACGCAGCCATTATTTCGAGGGACGCTACGAAAACATCTATGTGCCCGAGCCGTGGCTGCCCGGGCTGAAGCGGATACTGGCAGCGGCGCGCCAGGGGGCCAACCGTTTTCTGCGCACTGAACACCGTGATCTGGCGGTCGGTTTCTGGCTCAATGAAATGGGGCCGGGGCACAGGACCTTGCCGCATAGTCACGACGAAGATGACGAGCTGGTATCCGGCGTCTATTACCTCCGGGTTCCCGAGAACTCCGGCGAACTCATCCTCAGGAAGGATGGCGCCATTACGCGTGTAACGCCCCGGGAAGGCATGTTTGTGTTCTTTTCGCCGCAGGTGTTGCACGAAGTGAGTGAGAATCGCAGCGGTGAAACACGCCTGTCGATCGGCATGAACTTCGGCGTGCGTCGGGAGCAAGCGCCAGCGGATAGCCATTGAGCTGCGGGGCTTGTGTGACCGCGAAACCACACGCGGGGAGGCGAGGTGCATTTCAAAGATATCATTTCCGTGCCTGGTTACGGCATCGAGGCGGTCGGCGTGCTGGTGATCATTGCCGGATGCCTGGTTGCGTCAACGCGTTTTCTCATCCATTACCGCGAACAGGCGGAGGGCGTAGCCTACCGCGCCTACCGCAGGCAGCTGGGGCGCTCGATTATCCTGGGTCTCGAGTTTCTGATCGCCGGCGACATCATTCGCACGGTGGTGGTGGCCGACACCCTGGCCAACGTGGCGGTACTGGGGCTGATTATCCTGATTCGTTCCTTTCTGAGCGTGACGCTGTTTCTCGAGGTGGAGGGACGCTGGCCGTGGCAACAGGCAAGAGGGCCGGAAGGCCATTCCAGCGATGTCGCCTGAGGTTCCTCTGCAACGACGGGCTGCGCCACCTCATGCGTAACGCGGACGTTCCGCGCTTTGTTCAGTTCGGCCGGGAGATCTGCGCCGAATTCGGCTTGGCGGAGCGGCGTGAATGGTGGCTGACCAACGGCAGGGGCGGTTATGCGGCGGGCACCCTGGTCGGTACGCTCGCGCGGCGTTACCACGGTCTGCTGGTCGCGCCGCTGCACCCGCCGCTCGGCCGCTCGCTGCTGGCCGTCAAGGCCGATGCAACACTGTGTCGCGGGGAGCAGAGCTGGCCGTTGCACAGCAACCACTGGTCCGGCGATGTGGTCGAGCCGCAGGGACACCTGCATCTGCAACGCTTTGGGCTGGAAGGCCGCATGCCGGTATGGCATTTTGCCATCGCGGATATTCTACTCGAGCAACGCATCTGGATGGAGCATGGAACGGACAGCAGCTGTGTCGCCTTCCGTCTGCTTGCGGCGCCCGCGCACGCCCGGCTGACAATGCAGCTTGCAGTGCTGGCCAACTGCCGGGATCACCATCAGGTGAGCGAGCCAGGCACCCGCATGCCGACGGTGATGGCAGATGCCACGACTCTGCATATTGCCTTTGAGCCCGACTGCGGGCTGCATGTCTCCGCGCAGGGCGGGGAGCTGTTTGCGGATCAGACCTGGATCGAGTCCTTCGAGCTCCCCCTGGAGTGTGAGCGCGGCCTGGAGCACCGCGACCGGCACCTGCGCGTGGGCTGCGCCCGGCTTGCCCTGTCGAAGCGGGCCTGGTCCGGACTGGTGTTCCAGCGCGTGCCGGAGCCGCTCGCCCTGGAGGCGAGTCTGGACGCTTTCGTACTGCGCGAGCGCCGCTTGCTGGCCGCTGCCGCAGGCGTGATGGGACCCCTGCCCGACTGGGTCGCGCAGCTGGTGCTGGCCGCCGACAGTTTTGTATTTGCGCGGCCGTTGTCGGGCCGGGCGGACGGCGCCTCGGTGATCGCGGGTTACCCCTGGTTCGGCGACTGGGGTCGCGACACCATGGTCGCGCTGCCGGGCCTGACGCTGGCCACCGGTCGCCACCGCACCGCCCGGCGTATCCTGGAGACCTTTGCGGGCCTGGTCGACCGAGGCATGCTGCCGAACCGGTTCGGCGGGCGCGGGGAGCTCGCCGAATACAATAGTGCCGATGCCGCGCTGTGGTATATCGAGGCCTGGCGCGCCTATCTGGAGACCAGCGGCGATCTGCAGGCGCTGGAACGACACTACTGCGTGTTGCAGGACATCGTCCGCCACTACCGCGAGGGCACAAGGTACGCCATCGGCATGGATCCGCAGGACGGATTGATACGCTGCGGCGAGCCCGGCATCCAGCTCACCTGGATGGATGCGAAGGTCGGCGAGCGGGTGGTTACGCCGCGCACCGGTAAGCCCGTCGAAATCAACGCACTGTGGTACAACGCGCTGTGTGCCATGACCGAGTTCGCCGCCCGGATGAACGATGCGGCCAGCGACTACGCCGAACTGGCGGCCCTGGTGTCGGTCGGTTTCGCGCGCTACAAGCGCGACACCGATGTCGGGCTGTTCGACGTGCTGGACGGCCCGGCCGGACACGACGCCCGTATCCGTCCGAACCAGATACTGGCTGTCAGCCTGGCGCACTCGCCGCTGGAGCCCGAGGAGCAGGCGGCGGTGGTGGCGGAGTGCGGACGCGAACTGCTGTGTAGCACCGGGCTGCGCTCGCTGGCACCCGGTGAGTCTGAATATCGGCCCGTGTACCGCGGCGACGTGCGCGCCCGTGACGGCGCCTACCACCAGGGCCCGGTCTGGGGCTGGTTACTGGGGCACTACGTGTTGGCGGAGTACCGGGTTGGCGGCGATCACCTCCTTGCCGCCCGCCGGCTGGAAGCGATGCGCGAACACCTGTGTGACGCCGGCCTCGGCACGGTGAGCGAACTGTTCGATGCTGTGCCGCCACACCGGCCGCGGGGTGCTCCGTCCCAGGCCTGGTCGGTGGCCTGCACGCTGCAGGCCTGGTGGCGGCTGCGGCTTGACCACCCGCGCCCGGAGCGGTAAACATTGAGCCGTGCCTGTGGCGCGGCCCCTATACATTCTGTGTTCTCGAGAGGAGCGGGTCTATGGCGAACGAAGGTTATCACGAACCGATAGCGGAGCTTTCGGCTGACACGCGTGACATGCACCGCGCAATTACTTCCCTCATGGAGGAGCTGGAGGCGGTGGACTGGTATAACCAGCGCGTCGATGCCTGCGCGGACAAAGAGCTCAAGGCGATCCTGGCGCACAACCGTGATGAGGAGAAGGAACACGCCTCCATGGTGCTGGAGTGGATCCGGCGCCGCGATCCGGCCTTCGACAAGCAGCTGCGGAATTACCTGTTTACGGACAAACCGATTGCGCACGAGTAGCTGCGTCCGGGTGTTCCGGCAGCGCTGTTGCCCCAGCGGCCGGCTGTCAGCATGAGGTCATGGACATCGAGCTCAGATCCGTCCTAACCTGCCCCGAGTGCGGGTACGCGAGGGAAGAGGAGATGCCGGTGGACGCCTGTCAGTGGTTTTACCAATGCAGCGGCTGCGGGGTGCTGCTGAGACCGAAACCGGGCGACTGCTGCGTGTTCTGTTCCTACGGCAGCGTGCCCTGTCCGCCGGTCCAGCGGCACGGCCGCCCCGGCTGCTGCGAGGGTTCCTAGGGCCTGTTAACCCTCGCTCACAGCAGGTACAGGGTGCCTAGGCCCAGGAAGGCCATGAAACCGATCACGTCGGTAATGGTGGTGAGCAGTACCGAGCCTGCCAGCGCGGGATCGATGCCGAAGCGCTTCAGTGCCAGGGGGATCGCGAAACCGGCGAGCGCGGCGCAGACCAGGTTGATGATCAGTGCGCAGGCGATAATGACACCGATTTCTCTGTTCTGGAACCAGGCCATGGCGATCAGTGCTACCACCAGCGACCAGATCAGCCCGTTCATGATGCTGACCATGAGCTCCTTGTACATCAGCGAACGCGCGTTACCCGAGCCCACCTGACCCAGCGCCAGGCCGCGAATCATGATGGTCAGCGTCTGGCTGCCGGCGATGCCGCCCATGCTGGCGACAATGGGCATCAGCACGGCGAGGGCGACCACCTTGTCCAGTGTTGACTCGAACAGGCCGATGACCCAGGACGCCAGAAATGCCGTGGCCAGGTTGATGCCCAGCCACAGCGCGCGGCGCCGGGCGCTGAGAATGACGGGCGCAAAGATGTCGTCTTCCTCGTCCAGGCCGGCCATACTCATCAGCGAGTGGTCGGCTTCTTCGCGGATAACATCGACCACGTCGTCGATGGTGACGCGCCCCAGCAGCTTGTTGTCGTCGTCCACCACCGGTGCCGAGATCAGGTCGCGGTCCTGGAACAGGCGCGCGACGTCCACGTCGTCCATGGACGCGGGGATGCCGTCGATGTTGGGGTCCATGACTTCGGCGACGCTGGAATCCGGGTCGCTGGTGAGCAGCGTGGTCAGCGGCAGCACGCCCTGGTACTGGTCAAAACGGTTGACCACCATCAGGCTATCGGTGAGGTCCGGAATCTCGCCGCGCAGGCGCAGGTAACGCAATACCACGTCCAGGGAGACGTTGGCGCGCACCGTCACCATGTCCGGGTTCATGAGCCCGCCGGCGGTGTCCTCGGGATAGGATAGGACCGCCTCCAGCCGCTGGCGGTTCTGCTTGTCCATGGAGCGCAGCAGCTCCTGGATGACGGTGCCAGGCAGATCCTGAACCAGGTCGGCGAGGTCATCGGTATCCAGACCTTCGGTCGCTTCCACCAGCTCACGGGTCTCCATCGCCTCGATCAGGCCGGCACGCACCTCGTCGTTGACCTCGAGCAGCACCGCGCCCTGGTCTTCCGGCGCGACCAGTTCCCACAACAGTTCCCTCGGCCCGTGGGGCAGGGACTCCAGCAGGTCGGCGCTCTCGGCGGGGTGCAGACTGGCGAGCAGGCCGCGTACCTGCCCGGCGGTGCCGCTTTGCAGGGCCTCGGTCAGGGTTTCCAGGCGTTGCTGGGTGCTGGGTTGCTCGCTTGATTCCGCCATCACGGGCCTCGGGGTTGGCAGTTCGCCGACGGCGAACCTCGACCGCTATGTTTCAGCCAGCTCGGGCGGGGACGCAGCCGCTCGGACGCGGGCTGCCGGGCAACCGCGCCGTGTTCTGCGCTCCCGGCGGGTCCTAAGGCCCGCCTATATTGGCTGTTGTGGTCAGGAACGCCGTTGCACCGGCTGTTCAATCACAGATCTTGCATAGTGTAGCAGCGCGGCGTGGCGCAGAGAAAGCAGGGCGCGCGATTCGGCGCTACATTTCGTTGAGGGCACCCAACAGCGCAGCGATTTCGACCGGGTCATCGCTGGCGAGTATGTCGTTGACCACGGGTGTGAGGCAGCTGATGCGGCTGCGCTGTATGACGTCCTTCACTTCGAGCAGGGAGGTAGGGGGTACCGAGAATTCGCCCAGCTGCATACCGAGCAACAGGCGCGTGTAGCGCGGGTCACCGGCCATCTCGCCGCACATGGCTACCGGTACACTGTACTGGCGACCGGCTTCGATCACCATCTTGATCAGGCGCAGTACCGCCGGGTGCAGGGGGTCGTAGAGATAGGTCACGGAGTCATCCACACGATCTATGGCCAGGGTGTACTGGATCAGGTCGTTGGTACCGATGGACAGGAAATCGAGCTTGCGGGCGAACAGCGTGGCGGAGAGAGCCGCTGCCGGCACCTCTATCATGCCGCCGATGGGCATTGCGGGGTCAAAGGCGACGCCGTCGCTGTGCAGCTCCTGCTTGATGTCGTCGATCAGCTCCAGTGCCTCGTTGAGCTCCCTGGCGCTGGACAGCATCGGAATCATCATGCGCACCGGTCCCTCGGCAGAGGCGCGCAGTATGGCGCGTAGCTGGGGGCGGAACAGCTCGGTGTTCTTCAGGCACAGCCGAATGGCGCGCAGACTCAGCGCCGGGTTGGTCGCCAGTCGCTCGCTGGCCGGGTCGGCCGCGTAACCCTTGTCTGCTCCCAGGTCCATGGTGCGGATGGTAATCGGCAGACCTTTGAGTCCCCTCACCACGGCCAGATACCGTTGCAGCTGTTCCTCCTCGTCGGGAACATCGCTGCGGTTCATGAACAGGAATTCGGTACGGTACAGGCCGATGCCGTCGGCCCGGGCGCGGCGCGCCGCGCGCACGTCGTCCTCGAGTTCCACGTTGGCCAGCAGGCGAACGGTGATACCGTCGCGCGTCACCGCGGGTGCGCTTTTCAGCCGGTCGAGCTCGCTGAGGCGCTTATGCTGTTCGCGCTGCTTGCGCCGATAGCTCTTCAGCGTGCTCTCGGCGATATCCGCCAGCAACAGCCCGCGGCCGGCGTCCAGAACCACCACATCGCCGTCGCGGACCTCATGTGAAGTGATGTGGGTACCGACAATTGCCGGCATGCCCAGGCTGCGCGCCAGGATCGCCGTGTGCGACAGGGGTCCGCCGGACTCGGTGACGAAGCCGGCGATCCCCTGGTGATACAGCAGTGCCGTTTCCGCCGGCGTGAGGTCGTGCGCGATGACGATAGCGCCCAGCAACTGGTCATGACTCTGTGCACCCGGGTCGCCGCTGCCGCCGATGAGTATGCGCTGGATGCGCGCTACCACGTGATCCACGTCATCCATGCGGGTGCGCAGGTAGGGGTCGTCCATTTCGTCGAACACCCTGGCCAGCGCGTCGCGCTGGATCTTCAGCGCCCACTCGGCATTACACAGGTTCTGGCGGATCAGCTCCACCGGCGCCACCGTGAGCATGCTGTCTTCCAACATCAGCAGGTGGGTGTCTATGAACTCGGTGATATCCTCCGGGGTCGATTCCGGGATGCTGTTGCGGATCGACTTGAGTTGCTGGCGGGCGGTACGAATGGCGCGACGAAAGCGCGCGACTTCGTCTTCGACCAGCTGCCGGGGGATGGTGGATTCGTAGACCTCGACGCTTCCCGTTTCCAGCCGGTGCACGTGGCCGATGGCGATGCCGCGTGAAATGCCGATTCCGGAAATGGTCAGGCTCATTCGTCTTCACCGAAACGTCGCGCGACCAGTTCGGCGAGCTTGTCGACGGCGCGTATTTCGTCCTCGCCATCGGCGATCAGCGTAATCTCGCTGCCCCGGGACGCTGCCAGCATCATCACACCCATGATGCTTTTGCCGTTGACCTCCTGACCGTTGCGTGCCACCTTGATGTCGCTGGCGAAGGTTGACGCCAGGGTTACGAACTTGGCCGCCGCGCGCGCGTGCAGGCCAAGCTTGTTGGTGATGGTTACCGTTCTATTTTTCATACTGCATTTGTTCGGCGCTACAGCTCAGTATGCCTTCGCGGCCACCACTGATGGCTTTCTCGCCCAGTTGATCCAGGTCCAGGTCGGGGTAGTTGAGCACCCGAATCAGCATCGGCAGGTTAACGCCGGCTACGATGCGGACCTTGTGGAATTCGCGCAGCCGGCAGGCTATGTTGCTGGGCGTGGCCCCGTACACGTCGGTCAGGACCAGGACCCCGTCGCCCGTGTCGAGTTCGTCCGCCGTGCGCCTGGCTTCCTCCAGCACCTGTTCCGGATCGCAGTCCACGGCTGCCGTCAGGCTGAGCGTTGCCAGCGGGCTGACACCGAGAATACTGTGTGCCGCTTCCCGCAGCACCGAGCCTATGCGTCCGTGGGTGAGGAGCAGGACGCCAACGGTCACGACAGTTCCCGGTGGCGTGTAACGACATTGGGATAATGCGGGTCGAAATGGCGCGCCAGGCGCTCTATGAGGTACACGGAGCGGTGCTGGCCACCGGTACAGCCGATGGCGATGGTCAGGTAACTGCGGTTGCTGGCCTCGAATGCCGGGATCCATTGCTCGAGATAGGAACACAGCTGCTGGTGCATTTTCTCCACCTGCGGGTCCGCCTCCAGATACTCCGCAACCCCGCTGTCGCGCCCCGTCAGCGAGCGCAGCTCGGGCTGCCAGTGGGGATTGGGCAGGCAGCGGGCATCGAATACGAAATCGGCATCGCGCGGGATGCCGTGTTTGTACCCGAAAGATTCGAACATCAGTGACAGCCGGTTGCTGCTCTGGCGTGCAACCCGGCTGAGCACCAGGCCCCGCAGCTGGTGTATGTTGGTCTGGCTGGTGTCGATGAAGAGGTCGGCGCGCTGCGAAATCGGTTCCAGCAGGGCGCGCTCCTGTTCCACGGCCTCGGCCAGCGACGCCCCGCTGTTGGTCAGGGGATGGCGCCGGCGGGTTTCGCTGAAACGCTTGATCAGGGTCTCCGTCTCGCAGGTCAGAAACAGGATTTCACTGGCGATGCCGCGCTGCACCAGCTGGTCGAGAATTTCGCTGAACTGCTGCAGGGCCTGGGGCAGGTTGCGGGCGTCGATACCGACCGCAGCATGCTGTACCGGGTTGGGCGCCAGGCTCAGTTCCAGCGCCAGTACGCTCAGCAGCCCCGCGGGCAGGTTGTCGATGCAGTAATAGCCAAGGTCTTCGAGTGTGTGCAGGGCGACACTCTTGCCCGAACCCGACAGTCCGCTCACAATGACCAGTTTCACGATCAGGTATTTTCCATGAAACGCGCCTGGCGATCCATAAACACCTGGGCGGAGTCGAATCCTCTGAGCAGCAGGGTGTGGTTGCGGGCGGCGGCTTCTGCCAGCACCGCGAGGTTGCGGCCGGGGGCGACCGGTAGCGTGATTTCGGGAACCTCCACGCCGAGGATGGTGCGCGTGGCACGTGCCCCGTGCAGGCGATCGATCCTGTGCATGTCCTCCTCGGTCATGGGCACCAGCTTCAGAATCAGTCGCAGGTTGCGGTTGTGCTTGATGGCGCTGTCTCCGAACATGGCGCGGACGTTGAGGATGCCCAGCCCGCGCACCTCCAGAGAGTCGCGCAGCATGTCCGGACAGCGGCCGTTCAGGACGTCCGGCGCGGTCTTGGCAAACACGGGGGCGTCGTCCGCTACCAGTCGGTGGCCGCGCGCCACCAGCTCCAGCGCCAGCTCGCTCTTGCCCACGCTGGGATCCCCGGTAATCAGCATTCCCAGGCTGAATACCTCCATGAACACGCCGTGCAGGATGATTTTCTCTGCGAAAAGACTGGTCAGGTAATACTGCAGATAGTTGACCAGGTCCGCGGTCGCCTGGTCGGAGGTGAGCAGCGGCACGGAGGCGGCTTCGCTGCGTTGCCGGATATCGTCCGGGACCGGCTGTCGGTCGCCGATGATGATCAGGGCGGTGGTGTCGGCGAAGATCTGGTCGATCAGGTCGCGGCGCGACGTTTCGCCCAGGCGTTCGAGGTACTGGATTTCCGTGGCGCCGAGGACCTGCACCCGGTTGGGGTGAATCAGGTTGAGGTGCCCCACCAGGGCTGTTCGCGTGCTCTCGAATTCCGGGCTCTTGATGGCACGGCCCTCCCCACGCCGGCTGCCTGCCCAGTTGAGACCCAGCTTGTGTTGCAGGGTGTCGAACAGGGTGCCGACCGACGCGTCTGTGCTCATGCGGAAAGCTGTTGCCGGGAATTCCAGTTGCTGATGAGTTCGAAGGACTGCTCGTTGTTATTGCAGTGGCGCAGCTCGGTACAGAATTTCCCGTCGCTGAACATCTCGGCGAGACGCGCGAGGATCTGCAGGTGTTCGTCGGTCGATTCCTCTGGCACCAGCAGGGCGAACAACAGGTCCACGGGCTTGCCGTCGATGGCATCGAAATCGATGCCGTCGCTCAACACGAGAAAGGCCGCCATGGGTTCCTTGAGACCCAGCACCCGCCCGTGCGGCAGGGCCACACCGTTGCCGAGACCTGTGCTACCCAGGCGTTCGCGCCCGATCAGGCTGTCGAAAATTTCCCCGTCGGTGAAATCGGGCAGAGCGTCGGCCAGGAGTTTGCTGAGAATCTCCAGGCTGCGCTTCTTGCTGCTGCAATTTTGCTCACAGGCGATGCGTTCGGGACTGAGAAGTTCTGGGATCTGCATGGTTGCTTATCTGGCACGCCGGGCAGCTTCTGCTCGAAGCCGCCCTCTGTCGATGATTTCAGAATGCTTTCTTTATCGAGCCGTGACCGCGGTGATGATCAGTTATCTTTTCCTTGTGTTTCTTGATCTGGCGGTCCAGTTTGTCGGTCAGCCCGTCGATCGCGGCGTACATATCATCCTGGGTGTTGTCGGCAAACACCTTTCCCCCGCTCATGTGCATAGTTGCTTCTGCGGTATGGCGCAGTTTTTCCACGCTCAGCACCACGTGTACATCGGTGACGTTGTCGAAGTGACGTTCCAGACGCTCGAATTTCTCGTTGACGTAGTTGCGTAGCGGTTCGGTGATGTCGACGTGGTGTCCGGTAACATTTATCTGCATGGATATACTCCTCGTCCACGGGGCCTCAAGCGAGGCGTTTACGTTCATTGGAAGGAGGTATGGCCATCGCCTCACGGTATTTGGCGATGGTTCTTCGAGCCACCTTGATACCCTGCTCGGCGAGCAGGGT
>CAJICB010000663.1_pt1 | contig 12083 bp, 10 predicted proteins | sample 9199491 | NCBI WGS metagenome assembly CAJICB01 (sample SAMEA7708320, study PRJEB35096) | sediment metagenome | biome: marine neritic benthic zone biome [ENVO:01000025]; feature: sediment [ENVO:00002007]; material: shallow marine sediment [ENVO:03000034] sea grass bed [ENVO_01000059] ... | reverse complement strand
GGTCCTGCAGACCGGCGGCGGTGGCGTTGATTACCAGGTCGAAGTGGTCACCGCGCAGCGCCTCGAACCCACACCCCACCAGTTCGCCAAGATCCGCAAACAGCTCCGACAGCTGTTCCGCGCGTTCTGGTGTCCGGTTGGCGATATATAGCCGTGACGGATTCTGTTCCAGCAGCGGTGCCAGCACGCCGCGCGCGGCACCGCCGGCACCAACTAGCAGGATCTGCCTGCCGGAGAGTTCGATACCCAGGTTCCGGGTAAGATCGCGCACCAGTCCGACGCCATCGGTGTTGTCGCCGCACAGTGTCCCGCTTGCGTCCATCATTAAGGTATTAACCGCGCCGGCGCGTTGCGCCCGGCGGCTCAGCCGGCCGGCTATCTGACAGGCTTCCTGTTTGAACGGAACGGTGACGTTGAGACCCTTGCCTCCCGAGCTCAGGAACGCAGCCACAGCCTCGGCAAAGCCCCGCTTGTCCACCAGAATTGCCTCGTAACTCATAGCCTGTCCGGTCTGTTCGGCAAATAGCTGATGGATACTGGGCGATCTGCTGTGCGCAATCGGGTTGCCCATCACCGCATAGCGATCGACCTCGGTCATCTGTGTTGCCCTGGCGTCAAGCGGAGCGCAACCATTGTGCAACGCGTTTGGCGAAGTAGGTGAGGATGCCGTCGGCACCCGCCCGCTTAATGCATAACAGTGACTCCATGACCACGGCTTTTTCGTCCAGCCAGCCGTTGCGGGCGGCCGCCATCAGCATCGCGTATTCGCCGCTGACCTGATACACGAAGGTCGGAACCCCGAACCGGTCCTTCACCCGACGTACGATATCCAGGTAGGGCATGCCCGGTTTGACCATCACCATGTCGGCGCCTTCCTGGAGATCGAGTTGGACTTCGTGCACCGCCTCGTCGCCGTTCGCAGGGTCCATCTGGTAACTGTGTTTGTTGCCGCCTCCGAGGTTGGCGGCGGAGCCCACGGCATCGCGAAATGGCCCGTAATAGCTGGAGGCGTATTTGGCTGAATAGGCGAGGATACGAGTGTGACGAAAGCCGTCCCGTTCAAGCGCCGCGCGAATGGCGCCTATGCGACCATCCATCATGTCGGAGGGCGCCACCACGTCGGCGCCGGCTTCGGCGTGTGACAGCGCCTGTTTGACCAGCACGTCGACGGTTTCGTCATTGAGCACGTACCCCGACTCGTCGATCAGCCCGTCCTGACCATGACTGGTAAACGGGTCCAGCGCTACATCGGTAATCACACCCAGTTCGGGGTAAGCTTGTTTCAGTTCGCGCACCGCGCGCTGCGCGAGACCCTGGGGGTTATAGGCTTCGCGCGCGTCGTCGCTCTTGCTGTCGGCCGGGGTTACGGGGAACAGCGCGACCGCGGGTACGCCCAGCTCCAGTAACTCCCCGGCTTCCTCGCGCAGCAAGTCTATGCTGAGCCGATCGACGCCGGGCATTGAGGCCACGGCCTCGCGCTGCTTGTTACCCTCCAGCACGAACACCGGGTAAATCAGGTCGTCCGCCGCAACTCGCGATTCACGCATCAAGCGGCGGGAAAATTCGTCCCGGCGCATACGCCTCATGCGCACACCCGGATATTGCCCTCGGCCGGTGTCAATAACGGACAAGCTGGTACTCCTTCATCGATAATGGGAACTCACGGGCTGACAGTGTACTCTGAGCTATTAGCGGGGCACACAGAAACAACGATATGAAAGCGCACCAAATGTTGCAACTCCTGTTGAACGGCCAGTCGGTGTCGCTGGCAGACTGGCTGGCGGATCCGCTGTCAGTCGGGGACGCGGCAGCCTGGCGTAGGAAATCCGCACCCAACTGCGGGCCCGTCACGGCGGCGGTCAGCCGCCTTTTACTGTACGTCTCGCCGAGATCATCGTTCGCTACTGGTGCGGGGAGCAGACCGCCATGCACCATCAAAACCTGCTGGCCGTGCTGGACGTGGACCGTTGCAGGGCTCAGCTTGAGCTTTGTTATGGCCAACTTCTGATGGCACGTAAACGCCGCAGCGCCTGGCAGTATCTGAATGCCGGTTTCGAGCTGGCCGCCAATCTGCTTCACCCCGAAGACTATTTCATCGTGCTTGGACGGCACGCCTGCCTGCGGCATTTGCCGCTTTGCGAACAGGGCGTGAAGCCAGCGGGGCTCGAGGATCTGCTATGCGAAGCCGCTGTGATCGCGCGCCTGCGTGGGCCCGGCACGCGCCACAGGTTTGACGATCCGCGGCATCGGGATACGGTCGACTAACCGCCGCCGCGGCGCGGTACCGAGTGAGGAAGGAGAGTGCAGTGAAAAAGACCAGGCATTCGCTCGGCGTCGGATTGTGCCTACTCTTGCAGTGGGCAGGCCTGGCACAGGCTGCCGCAAGCGACGCGGAGACGGTCGTGCGGGAGCTTACGCATGATATTTATCGGGTTTTGAGCGAACAATGTCAGACCATACAGGAGCGGCCGGAGTACCTCTATGTGCTGGTCGACGCGATACTGTTGTCGCATGCCGACCTCGGAAAAATGTCACAATGGATCCTGGGCAAGCACTGGCGGGACGCCAAGGAGCTTCAGCGCGGGGAGTTCGAGCAGCAGTTCCGGCAACTGCTGGTCCGCACTTACTCGACCGCTATACAAACCGTAGCGCCGGAAAACATCCACTATCTGCCGGTACGGGGCGCCGGCAGGCCGGACCGTGCTCTGGTACGGACGGAAATACGCCAACCTGGGGAGGCGGTCATCGCGATAGACTACCCCATGTATCGAACACAGCAGCGCTGGCTGGTCTACGACGTCCGGGTCGAGGGTGTGAGCCTGGTGACTAATTACCGGACCACGTTCGCGGAGGAAATCCGGGACAAGGGTCTGGCGGGTCTGATCGCCGAGCTCAAGCTGCGGAATGACGAACCCCTGACTGCTGAAGCAGCTGCTCGGATCCGCAAGCTGCAGGTCGAAAGCTGCAAACGCCAAGCCCGATGATGCTGTTGTCTGGCGCGTAACCTCGCTTTCCTCAACTTGCTGGGTGCCTGCGCCGCCTATTTTCATCCGCCGCTGTTGCTGGTTTTCCGGCACAGCTTCCTGTGGTTTTTCGCTGCCACCATGTTTGGCGTGGGGGTTGTGCTGGAAACCACCGAGGTCGCAGAGAGTCTGCGCCGCCCCGGCCAGGTAGGCCTGGGGGTGTTAACGCAGTTCGCCGTCATGCCGCTTCTTGGCCTGGCGGCCGCAGTGCTTGCGCCGTTGCAGCCGGAAGTGGCTGTCGGTTTCATTATCGTGGCCTGTGCGCCGGGGGCTATGGCGTCCAACGTGATCGTCTATCTTGCCGGAGGCGCGGTGGCCTATTCGGTCGCGCTGACGACCGTGGCCACGCTCGCGTCTCCCCTGGTGACACCGGCACTGGTCAAATGGTTGGGTGGCGTTTTTCTGGCAATACCCTTCTGGCCCATGGCGATAACGATTCTCTGGACCGTGGTGATTCCGCTGCTCACGGGGATGGGGGTGCGACGCCTGCTGGGCACCCGTATGCGCCAGATGCGCGACCTGGCGCCAGCGGTTGCCGCACTGGCTATCGTGGTTATCTGCAGCTATGCGGTGGCCGCCAATCAGCCGCGTATAGCCGAGACCGGTCCATGGGTGCTGGCCATGGTGGTAGCGGTCAACGCCCTGGGATATGTGGCGGGCTGGTGCTTGGGTCGTCTGTACCGGTTCGATGCTCGGCATCGGCTTACCCTCGCCATCGAAATCGGTATGCAGAACGCCGGTCTTGGCGTGGCGCTCGCCCTGCAGCACTTCCAGCCCGCATCGGCCCTTCCCGGGGCGCTGTTCGCGGTCTGGTCTATCCTGACTGCGGCGGCGGCCAGCACCTGGTTGCGCCGACATCCCGTCGCTGTCTGACGGTGTTCCGACGCCTGGTTTTACCTTTTTTGACTCGGGCTGCCGGAGACGGGACGTCTCCTGATGGTTGGAATACCGTATGTATCGGAATATAAAGCTAGTTTTTCAAAATTTGGAAAGTTGGCATCAAGTCTGCATCTACTCTGCTCAGGGAAAGGGAAACGGTGGCAAGTGGAAGGCTAAAGAAAACGCCGCGCCGACCGATACAAGGGATAAGGTCGGCACTCCCGATCCAGGGATGGACATCTTCGGACTGCGTCTTTGCAATAAGGCGCACTCCCAAGAGAGCTTGAACGAGCTTTGTTGTGTGACTGACTCCTCCGACGCTGAAAAGCGTTTTTCACCCCACCTTTACGGTGGGGTCTTTTTTTGTGGGATGATGTCCCGGTCGCCGAGCCGAGCCGGAAACCCGGCCCGGTGCCTCCTCACGGCCGGGTCAGGGGCCCGCTTCCCGGGTGTCCTGATCCCGAGTTGCCAGGCATACCGTGAATTTCATGTGCTGCACCTCTGTATCAATCTGTTCCCAACCTGTAGTCCTGAAGCCGACATTACCGAACTGTCCGGGGCGATGCTCCGGCGGGTCGGCGACGTCGAGCAGATCGCGAAAATAGAGCCAGGGGGTGATCGGTACACCGGCCGGGATATCCAGTCCGACCAGCATAACTCCTAGCGAACTCGTGACGGCAAAGCGATCAGCCTGTAACAGGTTGACGTCGTGTTCTTCGTCCGACATTACGCCATCGACGTATAGCGCTGTCCGACGCTGCGGCTCGTGAACCGTCAAGCGGGGGAGTCCAGCATTCTCGCTCCAGTCGACGGTTGTGAGAGTTTCGATTTCGCTGAAAAAAAGTCCGACATCAAACGGAATATCAACGATGGTGTCCATGACAAAACCATCTGGCAGCATGATGTAATCGATATAGACGACCGGTGTCTTGAGTCCCCAGAACATACGTACCCTGTTCTCCGTGCGCCGGATGGTTCGCAGCGGCCCCGTCTTTACCGCGGTCAGCGTCGACGTGTAATCGCGTTGCGTTCTGCGGAAGGGAATGAAACCCAGGAAGTAGCCGCTATGGCGTATCTTCATGGTGTCGATGACGTCCGGGCTCCAGCCGCGTGAGCCGGCGAGTTTCCACTCAAAGGAGTCGACGAGGAAGGGCCATTGCCTGGAAAAGCCGGCCCGATACGTTGCACTCTGCACGGCGTCTGATTCGGGGTCATATTCGATCTGCCGGGCAGCGCTGCCAGGCGCCGCCTGCCCCGACACGCTTGCATAGAGCCAACCGGGCTTTGCATCGGCGCTACCCCCAAGCCTGAGCTCAACCAGGTCCCGCATCTGAGCCTGGCGGTGACGGCTACCCAGGCGCATGCCCACGTCGGTGGCGCGGACTACCAGTTCATCATCCAAGTCCAGCGTGGCGATATCGTCCGTCGCTGCAGTGGCTTCATCGATGATGTAGCGGCCCTCTACATCCTTGCGGTCGACCTGGAATGTAACGGGTGTCAGACCGTTTACCGATGCACGGAGTATGGACAGCTTGTGTATCGGCGCGCCCAGCAGTGGCGCCAGTAGCTGCCCCGACAATACCACCAGCCGACCGCTCCCCGGGCAGGCCGGGGCAGTATCCCACGCCTGATTCTGGATGGCATTGCCCCACGCGTTAATGGGGCCTGTGGCGAGCCAGCAGAACGCGACGAGAGCGTAAATCGTTCTCATAATCTTCGCCTCTCTGAGGACTGTTCGATACGAAGGTCGCCGGACCTGCGGAACATCATTGCAGTCCCGGCTGCAATGTCAAACTCCGAGCGATGCGTTCTGGCCGGCGGCGTCCGACGTTGCTATTATTCTGAGCCTCGACGGCTGACTGGCACCGTGGGCGGCCACCCAAGTTGGTACCGTCGGTGCGGTTGGTATCCAGCTGTTGCTGTTGTGACTCCACGGGTTTTCCCCTGTCGGCTATCCAGATCGGACGGTTATGGTATGCCGATAAGCGCCGGGGATACGTCCCCCGGCAGAACAAATTCTGCTCCTGAGGCACCCATACTTCTAAACAGCAATGAATCATCCCTCCTTTCTCAAGATCCCGACGACAGTGGTCGATAACAGCGATACCGGCGAGCTCCGCCACGACGGAACTCATTGCTTCGCTAGGCCGCCGCCGTGGATCAGCAGGCGGTTAGAGCACCGCCAGAGACAAGGAGTATTTGCATGAAAAAGTTATCGCTGTTTATTATCTCGATCATTCTGCTGCACGTGTGGGCCAAGCCAGCGTTGGCAGACGAGGAGGCGCCGCTGCGCTGGGTCGGCTGTGGCATTTCAAAGAAGGCTTACATGGTGGCACTGGCCGAAGCCTACGAGCAGAAAACCGGGGTAAAGATTGACCTGCAAGGGGGCGGTGCCACACGCGGAATTCGCGAAGTGGCTGCATCGACCGCGGACATCGGCGGGAGCTGCCGCCGACGGATTTTCAGTGCCAAGCAGGAGCGCGGGATAACGCAGGTACCGGTTGCCTGGGATGCACTGGTCGTTATCGTGCACAAGGACAGCCCGGTGAACAATATTGCGCTGGCGGACCTGCGAAAGGTATACCTCGGCGAAATAAGGAACTGGAGTGAGCTGGGTGGACCGGACGCGCCGATTAAGCTCTTCGCGCGCAAGGGCAAGATCTCGGGGGTGGGGCGCACCACACGGAAGCTGCTGTTCGATGACTACGATCAGGAATTTGCCGCCAGCCAGATATTTCCTTCCAGCGGGCCGCTGGAGGAAGCCGTGGTCGGCGATCACAATGCCATCGCTATCAGCGGCATCAGCAGCGCCAGGAAGCGCGACGTGAAAATCCTGGCGCTGGATGGTAAGTACCCCAGTTACGAGAATGTCCAGAGCGGAAATTACCTGCTGTATCGACCGCTGTATTTGGTCTACCACGAGGACAGCCCCAACGTCGAGCGAATCAAGGATTTCATCCAGTATGCTGACAGCGAGGAGGGCAGGAATGTGATCCGTAAGAACGGTACAGTGCCATATCTCGAGGGGCTCAATCTGATGAAAGTCAAGCTCGAGGAGGCGCGCGCGGCTCGCAGAGAAAGCGGTCTGCGCTAAACCGGGGTCGCGTTCGGCTCCGCAAAGAGTGGTGGCAGCTGCCGGGTCAAGGTCTGTTTTTCCCGGACTCCGTTTCCGGTAAGCGCGAAGCCCAGCAGCTGGCCGTCGCGGTTTTCAAACCGGGCCTCGGCTCCCTGGTCCAAGTCGTTGATTCGCCACTCGCCGCTTGAATCAGGGGGGGGCGTGGCGACCACCACTGGCAGACAGGGCGTTTTGACAACCACTGGCATAGCCGGGTACTGCACCCGGGTGGGTTCCCCCGTGATGGTTTTTGCCAGAGCACGGGCCGCGTGCATGATCGGCATGACGAATGGCAGTAGCAGGCCACTGACCTCGGCGCAGTCGCCCAGGGAAAAGATGTCCTCGTCGCTGCTGCGCAGGTAGCGGTCTACCCGTATTCCCCGCTCGCACGCGATGCCAGCTTGTTTCGCCAGCTGTGTGCGGGGGCGCAGGCCCACTGCGGAAAGTACCAGGTCCGTATCGATGCGCTGCCCGTTTGCCAGCGTCACGCGTATTGTGTCACCCGATCGCTCGATAAGTGCTGCCGTAGTGCCGAAATGCCAGGCTACGCCGTGGGCGGACAAGGCATTCTTCAGCTGCGTGGCACAGTATTCCGGAAGCAGTTGCTGCAGGGGCAGGGTTCCGGGGTCGACCACCTCCGGTTCATAGCCGCCATTCACCAGGTCGTTTGCAAACTCGCAACCTATCAGGCCGGCACCCAGTATCAGCACGCGCCTGCTGCGGCCCAGCCGTTCCCGGAATCTGGCGTAATCGCCAAGATCGTTGACTGACATGACATCGCCGGCTGCATCACCCTCCAGCGCCAGTCTGATTGCATCTGCGCCGAGCGCTAGCACCAGGCGGCTGTAGGTAAACCGGCCGCGATCGCTTACGAGCGCCTTATTCTTGCGGTCGATTGCAGCGACGCGGGTCCCAGTCAGGATATCCGCCTTTAATTGCTGCGCCATTTGCGCGGCGCTCGCGCTGGCAAGCTCGTCTGAAGTCTTGCCCCGGGTCAGCGCGCTGGACAGCATCGGCTTTGAGTAGGCACGACCCTCATCCGCAGTGATGAGAAGCAGGGGTAAGTCATCGTCGAGCTTGCGGAGTTCCTTCGCCAGCGTGTAGCCGCCCAGCCCCGTTCCTACAATGATTACCGGGCTCAAGGCGGCTCAGACCTCGATTTCGACCATTTCGAAATCGGCCTTGGACACTCCGCACTCGGGACATTGCCAGTCTTCCGGTATATCTTCCCACCGTGTTCCCGGTTTGATGCCCTCATCCGGGAGTCCCGCCGCTTCGTTGTAGACGAAGCCGCAAACGACACACTCCCATTTTTTCATAGCTATAACTCTCTGTATTCAATTGGTTTAACGGTGTTCTTGGCGGCAAGTATACCAGCTGGAGCGGTCCTGAAGGACACCTCGGTCGCCGCCGGTATGGCATCGAAACACTGTGTCCGGTGTGACGCCCGGCCAACCGGGCTAGCGGCTCCCGCAGTGTCCGGCGCCTGTTACAGCCAGTCCTTGGGGCGCAGAAATTTCTCGTATAGTTCCGCTTCCCTGCTACCGGGCTGCGGGTGCCAGTCGTAGCGCCATTTGACCACAGGTGGCAATGACATCAGGATGGATTCTGTGCGCCCCCCGGTCTGCAGCCCGAACAGTGTGCCGCGGTCGTACACCAGGTTGAATTCCACATAACGGCCGCGGCGGTACATCTGAAAATCGCGCTCGCGTTCGCCGAAGGGAAGTTCTTTACGCCGCTCGACGATGGGCGCATAGGCGGGGATGTAGTGGTCGCCGATACTTTGCATCAGCGCAAAGCTCTGTTCAAAGTCCAGCTCATTGAAATCGTCAAAAAACAGGCCACCGATTCCTCGCGGTTCATCGCGATGTTTGAGAAAGAAATAGTCATCACACCAGGTCTTGAAGCGCGGGTAGATCTGTTCACCAAAGGGTTCACAGGCCTGTCGGGCCGTCTCGTGCCAATGAACCGCGTCTTCTTCGAAACCGTAATATGGTGTCAGATCAAATCCGCCCCCGAACCACCACACGGGATCCGAACCCTGTTTTTCCGCCACAAAAAAACGGACATTCGCGTGAGACGTGGGAACATAGGGGTTACGTGGATGTATCACCAGGGAAACGCCCAGCGCCTGGAAGCTCCGGCCCGCCAGTTCCGGTCTGTGCGCGGTCGCGGAGGCGGGCAGCTGGCTGCCGTGGACATGGGAAAAATTGATGCCGGCCTTTTCGAACACGGCACCTTCTTCGAGCACCCGCGAGCGCCCACCACCGCCCTCCGCGCGTTGCCAGCTGTCCTCGCGGAATCGGTTCCGAGCGTCGATCTGCTCCAGGCTCAGGCAGATCTGATCCTGGAGCTTGGTCAGATAGTTTGCAACAGCATCTACATTTGGTGTTGTCATGGCGGGTCCGTGTAAGCGTCTAGTTGCGAATTACTCTTCCGGAAGCCAGATCGCGGATTTCGGTCGGCTTTGGCAGTGTCCCGAGTTGCCCGGGCAAGACAAAGTCGATTTCATGGCCGAATTGCAGCCGCACTTCGAATACCGAGCGTGCCGGCCGCTGGCCTGACCGATTGGCGCTGGTGGAAACGATGGCGCTGCCCAGCGATTCGCACAGCCGCTGCGCCAGGGGGTGCGCGGTGACGCGTACTGCCAGTGTTTCGTGATCCCCTGTCAGCCAGCGCGGGCAACCGCTGGATGCCGGAATCAGCCAAGTGGTGGGCCCGGGCCAGCTGCCTCGCAGTTGCGCCTCCCAGGCAGCGGGTATGGAGTCGAGCCAGGGCTGTAGCTGTTTCCACTCGGAGGCGATCAGAATTAATCCCTTTTCGGCGGGGCGCTTCTTCAAGGCGAGCAGGCGTTCGACCGCACGGCGATTGCCGGGGTCGCAGCCGAGGCCGAATACTGCCTCGGTCGGATAAGCGATGACGCCCCCAATGCGTATCCATCGCACTGCGGCGTGTAGTTGCCACTGTGAAGGAAAGGCGCTCAACCTTCTTCGCTGTTTTCTTCGGTTTCCAGTTCGCAGGGCTCGGCGAATTTGCAGTCCTGTTGCGGGCAAACGCGTTCCACGCCCCGTTTCTTGGTTGTCTTGATTGTCAGAATCGGCCAATTGCAGTCCGGGCAGGGACCGGCAACTGGCTCGTTCCACACCGCATAATCACAATCCGGGTAGGTGGAGCAGGAATAGAAAATCTTGCCGCGGCGTGACTTGCGTTTGAGCATGGTGCCCTTGTTGCATTTCGGGCAGCTTACGCCGGTATCTTCCGGTTTTTCCAGCGGTTCAATGTACTTGCAGTCGGGGTAGGCTGAGCAGCCGATGAACTTCCCGTAACGACCAGTGCGCACGATCAGCTGTGAGTTGCACTCGGGACAGTTTCGGCCCTCCAGGATCTCGGGTTCGTTGCTCTCTTCCTCGTCGAGGTTACGCGTGTAGTCACAGTCGGGGAAACCGCTGCATCCGATGAAGCGCCCGCGCCTGCCCAGGCGGATATTGAGCTGCTTGCCGCACTTCGGGCATGTTTCATCGATGGCCTCGGTCGTGACTTCGCTGCGCGAGACACTCTCTTCCTTTTCCTTGACCAGCTCTCTGAAGGGGTGCCAGAACTCCTTCATCAGGGGCACCCATCCTCTTTCGCCGCGCGATACTTCATCCAGCTCGTCTTCCAGACGCGCCGTGAAATCATAGTCGACATAGCGCGTGAAGTGATTGGTCAGAAACTTGCTGACAATGCGCCCCACGTCGGTAGGCTGGAATCGTTTCTTCTCGAGTGTGACGTATTCGCGCTGCTGCAGCGTCGATATAATGGTCGCGTAGGTTGATGGGCGGCCGATCCCGTATTCTTCCAGCGCCTTGACGAGGCTGGCCTCGCTGTAGCGCGGCGGCGGTTCGGTGAAGTGCTGCTCCGGCCTGAGCTTCAGCAGTTTGACCTTGTCGCCTTGTTCCAGCGGTGGCAGGCGGTTTTCCTCGCCGGCGGATTTCCTGGCGTCATCGCTACCTTCCTCATAGACCGCTATGAAACCCGGTTCCACGACCGTGGACCCGGTTGCTCGCAGCACATTGCCGTTGCCGACTGCGAAATCCACCCCTACGGTGTTTATGGTGGCGTGGATCATCTGGCAGGCAACCGTGCGCTTCCAGATCAGGTTGTAGAGCTTGTACTGGTCGGCAGACAGATGTGCTTTGATAACATCCGGCACGTTGTTGGCGGATGTCGGCCGGATGGCTTCGTGGGCTTCCTGTGCGTTCTTGGCCTTGGTCTTGAATTGCCGCGCCTGGTCGGGCAATTTGTCTTCGCCGTAGCGCTCCGAAATCAGGCCGCGCAGTTCATTGAGGGCTTCGCCGGCCAGGTTCACCGAATCGGTGCGCATGTAGGTAATCAGGCCTACCGCCCCTTCCCCGATATCGATACCTTCATACAGCTGTTGGGCGACGCTCATGGTGCGTTTGGTGGTGAAACCGAGCTTTCGCGAGGCTTCCTGCTGCAGGGTCGATGTCGTAAAAGGCGCCGCCGGATTGCGTTTGCGCTGCTTTTTCTCGACGCTGGAAACGGTGAGCGTTCCAGCGGCGGCTTCGCCCAACTCCTGCTCGGCAGAGCGCGCCTGGGCCTCCTTGTTGATACTGAACTGACTGAGTTTTTTGCTGTGCAGGTGGGTGAGTCTGGCCGTGAAGGCCTGCCGGTCTTTCTCCAGGTCGGCCTCGATCGTCCAGTATTCACGGGGTTTGAAGCTTTCGATTTCTTCTTCCCGTTCCACAATCATGCGCAGGGCCGGGCTCTGCACGCGTCCAGCCGATAGTCCTCGCCGGATCTTCTTCCACAGCAACGGCGACAGATTGAAGCCGACCAGATAGTCCAGGGCGCGGCGGGCCTGCTGGGCATTGACAAGGTCAGTGGAGAGCTCGCGTGGGTGTTCCACTGCCTCGTTTATTGCGCGCTTGGTGATTTCGTGAAACACGACGCGGTATGCACCCTTGTCCTTGAGCGTCCCGCGTTCGTTGAGCAGTTGGTACAAATGCCAGGAAATGGCTTCGCCCTCACGATCCGGGTCGGTCGCCAGGAACAGCTTATCTGCC
>CAJICB010000697.1_pt1 | contig 12106 bp, 15 predicted proteins | sample 9199491 | NCBI WGS metagenome assembly CAJICB01 (sample SAMEA7708320, study PRJEB35096) | sediment metagenome | biome: marine neritic benthic zone biome [ENVO:01000025]; feature: sediment [ENVO:00002007]; material: shallow marine sediment [ENVO:03000034] sea grass bed [ENVO_01000059] ... | reverse complement strand
TAAACTCGTCGATCAGCTCGTCCATCATGGACTTCACCACGCCGGAGGCATCGGTGCCGGGGATGTCGCAGTGCAGCCAGCCCTGGGTGTGGGACAGCATGGCCACCGAGTTGCGGGTTCCACCGACAATGAAACCGGCATCGGTCAGGGCCTTGATCAGCGGCTCGACCTTGGCCTCGTCGGCGACCTGGTATTCGATGTTGCTGCGGATGGTGAAGTGGATATACCCCTCACCGTACTTGTCACCGATGTCACACAGCTTGCGCAGGGTGAACAGATGGAGGATACGCTGCGTGCCGGCACGGACGGTCCAGATCTTGTCGCCGTTATTGGATACGTGCAGCAGGACGCCCGGTTGCGGATCTTCGTGGTAGGCCCATTGTCCGTAGTTCTTGCGCATCACGGGATGCATATACTGGAAAGCATCCGGACAGCCTGATTCAATTGGCGAACGCATTTCTTGTGCCATGAGATTCTCCTGAATATCTGTATTTTTGAACAGGCCCCGGTGCCAGCACCGGGGCTGTCCCGATTCAATGTATGGTCTGTTACGCGGAAGCTGCCTGTTTCTCCTCGCGCTTCCTTTCAAACCATTTTTCGGCTTCTTCATCCCAGCCGTCCATGCGGACATAGGAACTCTGACGCGGGCTGCCGACCATGTTCGGATCGACATCGATACCAATGCCTTCAAGGAAGTTCACCAGTCCGATTCGTTCGATCATCTCGCCGCAACGCTCGTGCTCGAGACCGTTCTCTGCCCAGAAGTCGATGATATCTTCTGCCATTTCCTGCAGGCTTTCGTAATCTTCCTCGGTTTCCAGCTTCTTGAACGGTACAACCACGGTGCCCATGAGATCACCGATCTTCAGGGTGCGCTTGCCGCCGATGAGGATAGTGACACCCTTGTCGTCACCGGGGTGCAGCGCCTTCGGCATGACATTCAGGCAGTGCATGCAGCGAACACAGTTATGGTTATCGACGCTGATGGTATCGTCGTCGTTCAGGCTCAGCGCCTGGGTCGGGCAACGCGTGATGACGTTGTCGATGATGTACTGACGGCCTTTCTTGGCGACGTAGCCTTTAACTTCTTCCTGGTCGACTTTCATGTCGTCGCGCCAGGTACCGATGACGGCGAAGTCAGAACGCTCGATGGAGTTCTGGCAGTCGTTCGGGCAACCGGAGACCTTGAACTTGAACTTGTAAGGCAGGGCCGGGCGATGCACGTCGTCGGTGAAGCTGTTCACCAGGTGGCGATGAGTGCCGTGCTCGTTGGTGCAGGACATTTCACAACGGGCGGCACCGACGCAGGACATGGCGGTGCGTACGCAGGGGCCGGCGCCACCGAGGTCCCAGCCGTACTCGTTGATCTCGTCAAAGAAGTGCTGGGTGTTTTCCGTGGTGGTACCGATAAACATGATGTTACCGGTCTGACCGTGGAAGGTCTGCAGTCCGGAGCCCCATTTTTCCCAGCTGTCGCCGAGCTTGCGCAGCATGTCGGTGGTGTAGTAGTTGCCGGGAGTCGGCTGAACGCGCAGGGTGTGAAATTCCCTGGATTCGGGGAACGCATCGCCGACTTCGGAGAAACGCGGAATGATACCGCCGCCATAACCGAACACCGACACCGTACCGCCTTTCCAATAACCCTTGCGGGTTTCGTAGGAGTGCTCGAGCTGGCCGAGCAGAGAGTTGGTCACCTTGCGAATGCGCTCGTCGGGGTGTTCATCGCGCAGCCGCTTGATGCCGGAAATAAAACTCGGCCAGGGACCATGTTCCAGTTCGTCGAGCATAGGCGTTGGATGTTGCTTATCAGCCATGTGCCTTCTCCTTCCTAATGTAAGGTTGATTGGCGGTTACTGCGTACGCTCAGGTCCGCCGTTACTTAGAGCTTGAGTTGATCCGGGTTCGGTTCTTTACCTTTAAGACATGAGCCGAAATTCCCGTATCGGGACCAGCTTTGCCGATACGCGGAATCTCCTCACTTCGTCGCAGAGAAGTCTAGGAGCCTATGACTACTCCGAGAACCCTACCCTTGGGGTGTTCGGTTTCTGCAACACTATCCCGAAAGAGATAGGCCCAAACCGCCCCGATTGCGGGCGGCGATTATACGGCCGGGTGGGACAGATTGCCATGGAAACAGAAGGTTTGAATATTATCAATCACTTATGGTCTTATCGGCCCATAAACTGAGGCCCGGAGACCGGGCGGAACGCGCTTAACCCTGCAAAAAACCTAGTTTTACCCGAATTTGCTCAGCGCGAATCTGGTAGAATATCAGTTTAAGTTGGCGACCTGGCCCGAGCGAGATGAGCGCACCCGAGACCGCTGATACCCATCCCATTGCCTCGCCGTTCGACCTCGATAACGAGGCAGCGTACTGCGCCTGGCGCGACCGCAAGCTGGCTGCGGCACCGGTCGCGGCGGGCGAGTTGCTGGTACCGCTCGCGGACGGGTTCAGCCTGTCCGGTCCGGAACTGGATGCGATCCACGGGGCCTTGGCGCGGGCCAACCTGGCTATCTACCAGCTGGACCAGGCACGCGGCGCGGACAAGCTGGAGATCCGTCAACTCGGGCGCCAGTTCGGTCTCGAGCGGCTCGACGACAACCTGTGTTCCGACGATGACAGTATTACCTCGCTGACGGTGGTGGAAAAGCGCAGCGAGGGTGAGTATATCCCCTACACCAGCAAGCGGCTGAACTGGCACACCGATGGTTACTACAACAGCTTCGAGCACCAGATTCGCGGTGTCATTCTGCACTGTGTGCAGCCGGCCGCGGTGGGCGGGGACAACGCCTTCCTGGATCATGAGATCGCCTACATCCAGCTGCGCGACCAGGATCCGGCGCTGATCCGTGCACTGATGATGTCCGATGTCATGACCATTCCGCCGAATGTCCAGAACGGCAGGGAGATCCGTCCCGCACAGAGCGGTCCGGTGTTTTCCGTCGATGCGGCCGGCCATCTGCATATGCGCTATTCGGCACGGACTCGCAACGTGGTCTGGAAGGACGATGCGGTCACCCGGGCGGCGGTGCAGGCGCTGCTGAACTTGTTTCAGCAGGATTCGCCCTTTATATTGCGGCACCGGTTGAAATCGGGGCAGGGCGTCCTCAGTAATAACGTGTTGCATTGCCGCAGCGCCTTCGAGGATGACGCAGAGCGGGGCCAGACGCGGCTGCTCTACCGGGCCCGATATTACGACCGGGCCGAGGACAAGAGGTACCGGTGACATGCTCTGTTTGAGTGAAATTCTGTTGCAGCACCACGAGCTGCAGTCCTTCGACGATCTGCTGAGGGTGGTGCAGGACAAGGCGCGATCCGGTGAGCTGTTTTTCGAAATGGACGTCAGGCCGCCGTTCCCGGATACCCCCGAAGGCTGGGAAGACCGGCTGGAGGCGGCGTTCGCGAATCCCGGCCGGCGATGACCCCGTTGCCGGGCCCTTAAATTGACCACAAAGGAACACGAAGGACACAAAGGAAAATCTTGTATACGCTTTGTGTAACCGTGGTGTCCTTTGTGACCTTCGTGGTAGAGATTTGGTAGCAGCAGTTATGTTCTGGGAAGAGGAAAAAGACGCAACGACGCCGTATCGGGTGCCCGATGACGTGGTAGACCTGGTGTACAGCATCAGCTGCCGCTGTCTGCCGCTGGATCATGCACACAGCTTCTCGCGAGCCGTGCGCGAATGCCTCAGCTGGATGGACGAGGAAGAGCAGGCCGGAATCCACCTGATACACGGTGCCGAATCCGGCAACGGCTGGATCCGTCCGGAGGACACGGACACACAGCTGCTGCACCTGTCGCGCCGTGCGCGCATGACCCTGAGAGTACCCAAACACCGTATCGCGGACGCGCAGCAGCTGAGCGGTGAGACGCTGGACATCGATGGCTACCCGCTGGAAGTCGGAGCGGCGAAGGTGAAGCTGTTCAGCACGCTATCCACCCAGTTCGCCCGCTACGTGGTGGTCCCGGAAGACATCAGTCACGAAGACGAGGAGGCATTCCTGGCTTACGCGGCCGGACAGTTGCGCGAGCTCGGCATCCGCGTGCGCAAACTCCTGTGCGGCCGGGCACACGCCATCCGGCACCCCGACGGCGATCTGTACACCCGCAGCCTGATGCTGGCCGATCTCGAGACCGAGGAAGCGGTGGTGCTGCAGCAGCGGGGCATCGGCCGGCACAAGAAACTGGGCTGCGGGCTTTTCATTCCCCACAAGGGCATCCGGGCTGTCCACGAGATGACGGCGGACAAGAAACCATAGCTTTCCATTCGGCCTGCTTCTGCATTTCGTAAACAGGCTTAATAATTACTGTTAACACTTTGATTAATAATGGAGATATCTAATGGCACTTGAAGTTGGCGGAAAAACCATCGAGACCTCTGAAACCGGTTACCTGGTGAACCTGGAAGACTGGACAGAAGAGGTGGGCGCGGCGATCGCCGAGCAAGAGGGTATCGAGATGACCGATAAGCATTGGGATATCGTCAAGTACCTGCGCGATGAGCACTTCAACAACGCCGGTAACGAGCCCAACGAGCGCACCATCCTCAAGGATATGAGCAAGGTCTGGGGTACCAAGTCAACCAGCAAGGACATGTACAACCTGTTTCCGCAGATGCCCAGCAAGCAGGGCCGCAAGATTGCCGGCCTGCCGCAGAGCACCCGCAAGGGCGGATATTGATTCCCAGGCAGCTAATCTCCGGGGCTCCCATAAGGGATATGGCCCGCATTAACTATCGGTAATATAGTGCGCCACATTCTTTACCGCGGCGCATGCCCGTCGAATTGAACGCTTTGGAGGCACTACCATGAGCGACAAGCAAGACATGATCAAGAAGTTGCTGGAAATGCAGAAAAAGTTCATTGAGTACGAACACCAGAATGGTGTCGCCCCGGTTGACTACTGGACTGCCGGTGAGGGTCATCCGCTGCACAACTTCCGTCAGGCATACAACGATCTGGCCAACAGGCTGGTCGACGCGGCCCACGAAGAGAAGGGCTCGCACCGCTAAGCTCGATCCTATGCGATACAAAACGGGCCGACGTGTTTGACACTCGGCCCGTTTTTTGTTGGAAAGGGATTCTTTTTACCGCAAAGGCGCCCGAAGGCGCACCAAGGAAAAGACTTAGCGAATGATCTTGCTTGGCGTACTTCGAATCCCAAGCGGTTTACGTAGTTGGTGCTTATATCACAGCGAAGGATGCCAGGGGCGCGAAGGTTTTCATTCTCGGAGAACTCACGCGCCTTTGCGGTCGACAACAGCTCACAGCTCCGACCACATCCGCACCAGGTTGACGTAGACGTGATCGATCTGGGTGGTTTCCTCGGCGTCGGGCTGGTTCTGCAGCAGCTTCTCGCGGGCCTGGTAGAGTTGAAACAGGAGTTCGCGCTGCTGCGGGTCACGCAGCATGCTCTGGGTCCAGGTCACCGCCACCAGGCGCTGGCCTGAAGTGACTTCGGTGATGTGGTGCAGGCTCGAGGAGGGGTAGACGACGGCGTCTCCCGCGGGCAGCTTGACGCGCTGTTCGCCGAATGCGGTGCGCACCACGAGTTCACCTCCCTCATATTGCTCGGGCCCGTTCAGGAACACGGTGGTCGAGACATCGGAGCGGTACTGGCCGCCGGGTGGTCCCATGACCGGGTCGTCGATATGATCGCCGTAGCTCATGCCCGGCATGTAACGGGCGTAGTAGGGCGTGGCGACACGATAGGGCATGGTCGCGGCCTGGAAAGTGGCGTTCTGTACCAGCGGCCCCATGACCAGGCTGTTCAGTCGCTCCATCTGGCTGGCGTTGGCGTGCAGTTCTTCATTATGCTTGACGCGCTTCGCGGCCGTGCCGGCCGAGAGCCGGCCATCGACGAAACGGCCGTGTTCCAGCAGCGACTGAGCCTGCTGCAACTGTGTACTGCCGAGTACCCCGGGAATGACAACTAGCATGTGGCGTCCTGAGCTGACCGAGTCGGAGAAAACCTGATGATATTGAAACTGACCATAGACGATCAAACCTACGACATCGATGTCCCCGAGCACATGCTGGAGGAAGCACGGGAGTTCTATGCCAAGATGGATCGGGACATGGATAAAGGCTGGCAGATGAGTCGTCTCTGGGTGGAAAAACCGGATCTCTACCAGCGTTGCCAGATCGCCGCCGACCGTATTCTCGGCGCTTTCCACACCGAGAACAAGAAGATGGTTTTGCTGATGGCCGGCTATATTCTCAGCCGGCTGCCGCGGGTCGAGGAAGTGGTTGTCGATACCTCGGGCGATATCACGCTGACGGAAATCGTCGCCTGAACGGGCCGCGAACGTCCCTGCACTGCCGTTACTCGACGCTAGCCGCGCCGCGCGCCCGCCCGGCACCGGCCAGCATGAGTCGTTCGATTTCGTCGCGATCCGGATAGGTATCGCCGAGCTGTTCGAGTTGGGCCTGCCAGCTGGCGAACTCGGCGGCGAGTGCTGTGTCGGTGCCGTAACAGCCGAGCACGGTGACGACGGCATCCCCCACTTTCCAGGGACCGTCTCCGCGGATCGGGCCCGCGACGAAACGCAGCGCGGCGGCGAGACCCGTTTCGGTCCAGAACGGTGGCAGAAACAAGAGGCCGTCGCGGTGCGCCAGCCGAGCGATCATGATTTGCCTGCTGCCGTCGGCTAAGCGTATTGCCAGCGGCGCGGTTACGCTGAACAAGTCTGCCATCTGTCGTTTCGATTCCTGAGCTGTAGGTATGCCAGCCGACATGCACTTGCTGGACACGCTGTGAATACGTCCCTGTACGCTCGACGGCCGCGTCCTTGCGGCCGACGGTCCCGCAAATGCATGTCGGCTGACATACCTACTCGTTAGTGTGTCAGTCCGGGCGGTGTGTGCACTACCCGTTCAGAAGCTGATGTGCAGTGTCGCGCCGCCCGGGGTGGCCAGTACACGCCATTGGCCAGCGCGTGCCGCCTGCCGGCTCCATCTGTTGTTGCGATAGTCGTCCAGGTCCCTGACGGCGCCCGCGGGCTCCGTCCAGATCGTGGCTTCACTGACGGCGAGGCCCACCAGGGTGGAGACCAGCGCATCGCTACCGTCGCCGAACGTCGCGATCACGACCCCCCCCAGCAGGTTGCCGGCGATGCCAATCGCGTGTCGTCTCCAGGTGTAGCGTTCACCGGCGCGCAGTGCGTTGCTGGACAGCAGTGCCTCGCCTCGTGCCAGTTTGTGTAGCCGTTCCTCGCGATTCGTCGCGGGCAGGGCCCGGAAACCGTCGCCACTGCGTGCAGCGGGCAAGGGTTTCAGCAGCAGCTGAGCCAGGCCCCCGGCGGCCTTCACGGCGCCGACTCCATAGATGAGCTGATCGTCGTTGTCGTTCGAGCCCAGCGCCGCAATGACCTGCCCCGCGCTGCTCAGGGAATAGAAGCCCGTCCAGCCGTACTGCCAGTACTTCGCTCCGGGTTGCTGTTTGTTCAGGCGCGTCTCGATGAACGTCAGGCGCTGCTCCAGCTCTGCATCGCTGAGATTCGACGCTGGCGGCACCGACAGTTCCGCAGCGCCACACGCGGGCCAGACGACCAGCAACAACACGACCGGGCGCCACACAGAACTCCACTGTCTTGTCACAACTCTTTTCCTCGTGCTGCGGTGGTGCTGTGCCTGGATGCCGGCGCTGATTCTCGGTATCGAGGCCCAGCCTAGTCGAACCGGGACAAACGTGCAAAGGGACGCCGCACCGTTCCGGAATCCAATCCGGGTGTGTGAGGATTGCAGTCGTGAAACCGGTTTGTCCGCTCAGTTGTCGTGGGTGTCCGGGCCAAGCTGCTTGGTCATGACATAGTGCTGGATCTTGCCGAACAACAGGTGCGAGGCCGCTACCAACTGGTAGCCGTGCCGGCGGTAGAAGGGTACCGCCACCTCCCGCGCGTGCAGCACCACCGTCTTGCTGCCGGCGGCTAAGGCGGCCTGCTCGAGCCGTTCCAGGATGCGGGTGCCGAGGCCCTGCCTCTCGTATCCGGTCTCGACCGCCATGTAGCGGATCTGCGCGCTGCCATCCCCGGCCTGGTGCAGGCGCCCGACGGCGAGGACTCTGCCGGTCTGGTCGCAGACCATCTGGTGTACGCTGGTTTCCTCGCGCGCATCGCGCTCGCTGCCGGGCGGTTGGTCCCAGGGTGCGCGCAGTATGCGCCAGCGCAGGGTGTAATATTGCTGCCACTCCTCGGCGGTCGCGGGAGCCCGGGTGTTCAGGCCTGGCGCGCTCAGGCGAAAACCACCCAGGTCGTCGCGAGGTATTTGACGCCCCGCTCGAGTGTGACGCCGCGGTGTTCGTGGGTCCAGAAGGGCGGGAACAGGATCAGCTTGCCCTGTTCGGGTCTGACCTTCACGTGCTGAAATCGAAACTCCGTCTCCCCGCCCGGGCCGGGTACATCGTTGAGGTACCAGACCGCCACCAGCTGCCGCTGGCTGAACGCGTGGCTGCCGCCATCGATATGCCAGTGGTAGTGCTCTCCCGGCCTGGTGCGCTGGATGGCATAGCCCATGTCCTTGAACGGACCCTTGAAATAGGGATAGCACTCGCGAAATTCGACAATCGCCTGGCCGATGGAACGGAACAGGGCCTGGTCAATGTCTTTCCAGTGAGGTTTGCCGCTCACCACCAGGTCGGTAGATCTTTTTACGCTGCGGTCCTGCTCAACGAGTTGGCCGATACGGCCTTCGTATTGCTCGTGCTCGTGTGACTCGAAGCGTTCGATGGCGAGTTCGCAGAGCTCGCGACCGAGTGCGTTGCGTTTTTCGAAAATGAAGCTGTAGGGCTTGACCTCCACAAGGGTGCGGAGGGCTGCCACGGGTGTGCCCTGTGCCATGGGTGCTGATCCGAAGTCCTGAGCGTGTCGGTGTGTCGGGTCCCTTACAGAGACTTGCGTTCGATGAGCGATTCCATTTCCTGCCAGGCGCTCTTGACTCGGCTTTCGTGGAGTTGCACCAACTCTTCAGCCACCTGCAGCCAGTGTCGGCGGCCGGCCTCGATCTGGTGCCGCAGCTCGCCGGTATCCCCGTATTGTACCCAGTGGTCGTAGCCACTCAACAGGGCCGGGTAGATCTGTTTGCGCATACCCGAAAGGTTGGCGAAATAGAAATGCAGTGACGGCGGATGGCCGCGTTCCAGCAACGAGGGCAGGGTGGAAAGGCAATCGGCGAGATGATCACGCACGGCGCGCGCCATCAGTTCCAGCTTGGACCGGGGGAAGCTGCCGAGCATCTCGCGCCAGCTCTCGCCGAGCGATTCTCCCGCCCTGACCTCGCCGATTTCGTGCAGCACCAGGACGTCGACTTCGGTGTCCGTCATCTGCTCCAGGGCGGCGTCGAGATCGCTGTCGAAGTCGTAGCAGCGGATGGCCCGACCCATGGCGTTATCGGGTTTGTTCCAGCGCCACTCCTCGAGTTTTTCCCACACCATTCTGCGCAGCGATTCACGACGGATAAAGATCTCCCCTGCCCGGGACATGGCCGGTGGCGCGATCAAATCACGTGCCAGCTCCTCGCTGGTGATGTGGATCCGATAACCCTTGTGTTCGATGCTTTTTTCCAGGCGGGCGAGAAAAAAATGCGGTTTTGCCCGGCTGCCGTAGCCGGCGCTGTAGAGCAGCTGGTGTGGTTCCAGCGCCCGGTTAATGCGCTCCGAATCGAACGGGTCGAATTGCCTGTCGTCGATTTCGAGCGGCAGAAACTCCTGCTCCAGGAGGGATTCCCACAGGCCTTCCCGGGCCGTGAGCCAGTCGCCGATGGCGTCGCTGGAGAGGCTGGCGCCGTAGGGAAATCCTTTTTCCCAGCGGTAAAACTCGCGCATCTTGAGCAGGTAAACACAAAGGGTGTAGTCGCTGGCGGAGCGCGCATCGGCGATGTGACAGTTCTGCTGGACCCTGGACCTCAAGGTTTCCAGTCCTGCCGGCAGCGACAAGTCTCTAGACATATCAACGTCCATACGCAAGCGGAATACCTGACTAATTCACTCTGGTTTTTGATGCTAGCATGATGTATGCTTGCGCGCCACTTCAGACAGCCGAGGTTGTGCATGGTCCGGATACGAAGTCGCTGGAATGACAAGGGAAGAGCGCGGTCCCTGGAAGAACTCGCCGGGGCGCTGGCGTTCATCCAGTGGCGCATAGCGGGCGCAACCCTGCTGAATCTGGAAAATGAGGGTTTTCAAACGGATACTCAGCAGCAGCGGCTGGACGTGCTGGAGGAACTGTGTGCCTTCCTGATCCACGTCAGCGATCGACTGGTGCACGCGCAGATGAGTGACGAGGAGCGCCAGCGTTTCATCGTGGCGCTGGCCCTGAAGACCGCGGATACCTACCACGACAACCGGGTCGATGCGGAGGGACGCGGCGAGAACTTCCGACAGCCGTTCATCGACAAGCTGAATCGGCGCATGGCCGAATATGCCGAGTTTCGCTTCCAGGATGGGGAGCCCGGTTACGCGTTCAAACGCTACCTCGGGGAATGCGTGACCAACACCATGGGTGCCAGGGACCGGAAATGGATCAGCGATCAGGTGATGGAAATCGAAATACCTGAGATGTTGAAAACCTTGAAAAAAGGACTCAGGGACCTGTTCCAGACCGGAAATACCGGCGGCCGGCTGTCGACCGGATCGCAGGCCGACCCCGCCGTCCAATCCTCCTGAGTTGCTGGAATGCCGCGCCGCCGGCTGCAGCGGGGCGTAAATCTGGTATTTTTGCCGGCAGAATTACAGGGACAACAAGGAATAATCAAAATGCCTGGGGGCCTGTCCGATGTACAAACGCTTTTTTGCGTTGAACGAACGCCCGTTCTCGCTGCTGCCTGACCCTGATTTCCTGTTCCTCAGCGACAAACACCGCGCCGCGCTCGACCTGCTGGAACTGACGCTGCACAACGAGTGCGGTTTCTGCGTGATCAGCGGCGACATCGGCGCTGGTAAGACCTCCCTGGTGCGCGAACTGCTGCGACGTCTCGGCGATGAGGTGAAGGTGGGGCTGGTTTCCAACACCCACGCCTCGTTCGGCGAGTTGATGCAGTGGATTCTGGCCGCCTTCGGACTTCAGGTGCACAGCGATGACCGGCTCGAGCTACACCGGCGTTTCGTCGAGTTCCTGATCCAGGGTTATGCCGACAACAAACGCACTCTGCTGATTATTGACGAAGCGCAGAACCTGTCGGTCGCAGCCATGGAAGAGCTGCGCATGCTGTCGAATCTGAATTCCGACAAGGACCTCGTGCTGCAGGTGATTCTGGTTGGCCAGAGCGAGTTACGCGAAAAGCTCCGCAGACCCGAGCTCGCGCAGTTCGCGCAGCGCGTCGCTCTCAATTACCACCTCAGCGCGTTGGACGCCGGTGAAACCGGCCAATACATTGTCCACCGGGTAATGCACGCCGGCGGCAAGGCGGAGCTGTTCGGCGCAGACGCCTGCCTGTCGATTCATCGCGGGTACGGGGGGGGTTCCACGCCTCGTCAACCGCGTCTGCGATCTCAGTCTGCTGTACACCTACGCTCAGGCGAGTCCGGTTGTGACGCCGGAAATCGTCGCGACGGTACTCCGGGACCAGGACCTGGGCGGGGTATTCCAGTTCGTGCCGCGGCCGACAGCGGCACGGGCCAAAAGCGGTATTGAGGTCGTGTCGCCGGCGGCGGTCGCGCACCGGCGGGCAGCACAGGCGGCACCGAGTATGTCGTCCCCGCCGAGCCCGACGCCAGCCGTGGCCGGCGCCGAAAAACGCCTGGCTGGAAACGACAAACCGGTAGCTTCGGACCAGGGTGCGGGCACCGTGGAACGGGACGCAGCAGTAATTCCCGCGGTCCAAAGTGTTTCCTCCGAAGCGGACAGTCCCGCGGGTGACGAGCAGTCGAGCGCGGGGCAGCGCGTCGCGGCGTCGGGAGCGAGCGCCGACGCGGAACATCAGCCGCCCGTGGCAGCCGTTCCGGTGGCCGGCCCGGCACAGGAAGACGCTGGGGGGCAGCCGCAGCGCGTTGCCGCGGCGACGGTGAATGGCGAGTCGGATGGTGCAGCTGTCGAGGACGCGAGCACCGATTGGGCGTTACACGAACTCGCGGTGAGCGCGGAGGTAAGAGCGCCCATGCCGCGCCGTCGT
>CAJICB010000748.1_pt1 | contig 12149 bp, 11 predicted proteins | sample 9199491 | NCBI WGS metagenome assembly CAJICB01 (sample SAMEA7708320, study PRJEB35096) | sediment metagenome | biome: marine neritic benthic zone biome [ENVO:01000025]; feature: sediment [ENVO:00002007]; material: shallow marine sediment [ENVO:03000034] sea grass bed [ENVO_01000059] ... | reverse complement strand
CGAGCGCTTTCCGGAAACTGTGCGCGATGGCCTGGTGGCCGATACGGTCTTCCCCAGACGTGCCGGGCGTCCCGGGGAGTTCGCCGCCCTGGTTGCACACATCTACGAGAACCCGATGCTCAATGGCGAAGTTATCCGCCTTGACGGTGCACTGCGCCTGCCGGCGAAAAGCCGGTCACCTTCATGAACGAGGCACTCTGGAAACCGGCACCCGAGGGGATTGCACGGGCGAACATGACACGTTTCCTGCACCAGGTTCAGGAAACGGAGAGGCTCAGGGGCGAGGATTATGCCGCACTCTATGACTGGTCGACCCGTGAACCCGAAAGCTTCTGGCCGGCGGTGTGGAAGTTTTGCGATATCAGGGCATCGCGGCGCTGGGACAGGGTGCTGGAACACGCCGACCGTATGCCGGGTGCGCGATGGTTCCGTGGCAGCCGGCTAAACTTTGCCGAGAACCTGTTGCGTCACCGTGACGATCGCACAGCGCTTGTATTCCTTGGCGAGGACGGCCGCAGAACAACGCGCAGCTATCGTCAGCTTTATAGCGAGGTCGCGCGACTGGCACGTGGATTAGGGGAAGCGGGTGTCGGACCGGGCGACCGGGTGGCGGCGATTCTTCCCAATATTCCCGAGGCGGTGACCGGAATGCTGGCGGCCGCCAGCCTGGGCGCGGTCTGGTCCTCCTGCTCACCGGATTTCGGCGTCCAGGGTGTGCTGGATCGGTTCGGGCAGATCGCGCCGAAAGTCCTGTTTGCCGCCGACGCTTATCGCTACAACGGCAGAGTCCACCGTTCACTCAGCGGTATCCGGCAGGTACTGGATCGTCTGACGGGCTTGCAACGGCTCGTACTCGTCCCCTTTGTTTCGGCTGAAGCGGATCTTTCGGCATTTCGCAGGGGTGTCTGGTACCAGGAGTTTCTCGGCCCCGACGATTCACCGGGTCTCGGCTTCCTGCAACTGCCGTTCGATCATGCTCTCTATATCATGTATTCGTCCGGAACGACCGGAAAACCGAAGTGTATCGTGCACGGGGCGGGCGGCACCCTGATCCAGCACCTCAAGGAACTGGTCCTGCACACAGACCTGAAAAGAGACGATCGCATTTTTTACTTTACCACTTGCGGCTGGATGATGTGGAACTGGCTGGTGAGCAGTCTTGCCGTGGGGGCGACCCTGCTGCTCTACGACGGAGCGCCTTTCTACCCTGGACCGGAGCGTCTGTTCGACCTGGCGGAACAGGAAGGCATGACTGTCTTCGGCACCAGCGCCAGATACCTGGCCGCACTCGAAAAGGCCGGTGTAAAACCGCGCACCAGCCACAAGCCTGTTGCGCTGCGACTCATCCTGTCCACGGGCTCCCCGCTGTTACCCGCATCATTCGATTATGTTTACCGGGACGTCAGCCCGACGGTGCAGTTGTCCTCCATCTCTGGCGGTACTGACATTATCTCCTGTTTTGCGCTCGGTAATCCGCTGCTGCCGGTTTGCCGTGGGGAGTTGCAGTGCCGTGGCCTGGGTATGCAGGTGGAGGTCTTCGACGAAAACGGAGACTCCGTAAGCCAGCAAAAAGGCGAACTCGTCTGTACCCGCCCCTTTCCGTCCATGCCCATCGGCTTCTGGAACGATCCGGGGCAAAGCCAATACCGCCGCGCCTACTTCGAAAAATTTCCCGGGGTATGGGCGCACGGGGATTACGCCGAGATCACCGAGCACGGCGGCATGATCATCTACGGGAGATCCGACGCCGTGCTCAACCCCGGCGGCGTGAGAATAGGCACCGCGGAAATCTACCGTCAGGTCGAACAACTGCCGGAGGTGCTGGAAAGCCTGGCGGTAGGACAGGAGTGGGAAGGCGGGGAACGTGTGATCCTGTTCGTGAGACTGCAGCAGGGCAGGGAACTCGACGAGGCACTCAGCAGGCGGATCAAGACCAGCATTCGCGACAACACCAGCCCCCGCCACGTGCCCGCAAAAATCTTCCAGGTCGCCGATATTCCGCGCACCAGAAACAACAAGATCGCCGAACTTGCCGTCCGCGCTGCTATCCATCATCAAGCGGTGAAGAACGCAGCAGCGCTATCCAATCCCGAAGCCCTGGAGTTTTTCAAAGACCTTCCTGGCTTATCCGAGGACTGATAACATGGAAGCGACCATAAGCACCGAGCAAGAAGGACCGTTCCAGGGAGCAACTGTGTCACTCTGTGATGCCAAGCACGGCCAGCTGGTCATAGTCGACGTCCAGGAGCGCCTGGCCGCAGCCATTCCACAGGAATCCCTGAATACCATGATCAGGGGCAGTACCCTGCTGCTGGATGCGGCGAGCATTCTGGGTATCCCGACACTGTGCACCGAACAGTACCCCGAAGGGCTGGGTGCCACGGTATCGGCTATCACCGAACACCTCCCCGCCAGCATAGACAAGATCGCAAAGACCTGCTTCTCCTGCACCGGCGCCGAGGCGTTCCAACAGGCCATTACAGACAGCCGCCGAAAACAAGTGATTCTCGCCGGTATGGAAGCCCATGTCTGCATCCTGCAAACCGCGATGCAACTCAAACAGCAGGGGCAGGAGGTCTTCGTCGTTGAAGACGCTGTCTGTTCAAGGGGAGAAGAAAAGCACCGCAACGCCATGCAACGCATGCGCCAGGCAGGTATCATCGTTTCCAACACGGAGTCAGTCATATTCGAATGGTTGCGCGATGCGAAACACGAGCAGTTCAGAAACATTTCGGCGCTGTTGAAATAGAGCGGTGATTCGAATGACTAACAGGAATTGATGGGGATAGTCGATGGGTACTGAGGTGGCAGGTGCAGTGTTTAGAGAGGCCATGGCGGCTGAAGCGCCGTTACAGTGCGTCGGCGCCATGAACGCGTATCACGCCCGGCTTGCCGAAGCGGTCGGCTTCAAGGCCTTGTATGTTTCCGGTGGTGGTGTTGCGGCGGGCTCCTGTGGCGTTCCCGATCTCGGTATTACCACGATGGAGGATGTGCTGGTCGATGTCCGGCGAATCACCGATATCAGCGACCTGCCGGTCCTGGTCGATGTGGATACGGGGTGGGGCGGTGCGTTCAATATTGCCCGTACCGTGCGTTCGATGATCAAGGCGGGCGCCGCAGCTATTCATATTGAAGATCAGGTGCAGCAGAAACGCTGTGGTCACAGGCCGAACAAGGCCATCGTGTCGTTGGCGGAAATGGTCGACCGTATCAAGGCGGCGGTCGATGCGCGCAGGGACCCGGACTTTGTCATTATGGCGCGGACCGCTGCGCTGGCCGTCGATGGTCTGGATGCAGCGCTTGAACGGGCCTGTGCCTGTGTGGAAGCGGGCGCGGATATGATCTTTCCGGAGGCCGTGACTGAGTTGGAGGGGTATCGGCGGTTTTCCGTGGCTGCTGGTGTGCCGGTGCTGGCCAACATCACCGAATTCGGCGTGACGCCCCTGTTTACGGTAGAAGAACTGGCTTCCGCCGGCGTCGCTGTCGCACTCTATCCCCTGTCGGCGTTTCGCGCCGCCAACGCAGCGGCGGTAAAGGTGTACCGCGCCTTGCGCGAGAGCGGCACACAGCAGGGTGTCGTCGACAGCATGCAGACCCGCGGGGAACTCTATCAGTACCTCGGGTATCAGGAGTACGAACAGAGGCTGGATGCTCTGTTTGCAGATGAGAGCAGGAACGAGGATGAATGAGAAGAGGCGCCATACGTCCCGGCTGAAGAAGTCTGTTGCCCTGTCGGGTGAGAAAGCCGGTACTACAGCGATCTGTACTGTTGGAGGCAGCGGCGATGAGCTCGCATACCGGGGCTACGATATCTGCGATCTGTCAGAACACTGCGAGTTCGAAGAGGTCGCGCACCTGATTGTGCACGGCAGCTTGCCGACTCGTGACGAGTTGGCGGTTTACAAGAGCAGGCTTCAATCGATGCGCGATCTTCCGGGCACCGTTGTGGCAGTGCTGGAGAAGCTTCCCGCCTCAGCCCATCCCATGGACGTGCTGCGCACGGCTTGTTCGGTGCTGGGCTGTTGTTTGCCGGAGCCGCCGGACCGCGGAACAGGGGCGCCCCGGGAGCTTGTCGACCGGCTGATGGCGGGTTTCGCGTCCATGCTGCTGTACTGGTATCACTACCATCACAACGGCAAGCGCATCGCACTCGAGAGCGACGAAGAGTCGATCGGCGCTCATTTTCTGTATCTGCTGCACGGCAAGGCACCGGACGAGCTGTGGGTTCGCGCCATGCATGCTTCGCTGATTCTCTATGCGGAGCACGAGTTCAACGCCTCGACATTCGCTGCGCGCGTCATCGCCGCTACCGGAGCCGACATGTATTCGGCCATCACCGGCGCGATCGGCGCGCTGCGCGGCCCGAAACACGGCGGCGCCAACGAGGCCGCTTTTGAGATCCAGCGGCGTTATAGCAGCCCCGATGAGGCCGAGGCCGATATCAAGCGACGCTTGGGCCGCAAGGAAATCATTACCGGATTCGGTCACCCGGTGTATACGGTGAGTGATCCGCGCAGCCGGGTTATCAAGGAAGTCGCGCGCCGCCTTTCGGAGCACGCCGGCAGCCGGTTACTGTTCGACGTGGCGGAGCGCGTGGAATCGGTGATGTGGGATCTCAAGAAGATGTTCCCTAACCTGGACTGGTTCTCGGCGGTCGCTTATCACCAGATGCAAGTGCCCCGGCTCATGTTTACTCCCTTGTTCGTGATAGCGCGCACCAGCGGGTGGGGTGCGCATGTCATTGAGCAACGTGAGGACGGCAGAATTATTCGGCCAGGCGCCAATTACACCGGGCCGGCGCGGTTGGATTTCGTTCCTATCGACCAACGTCAATGATCGGGATGCTGCGGTGAACCAGACTAGCATACGGGATGCCAGCCGTACGGAGTTCGACAGAGTCATTCAGGGTATAGCGGATTATGTCCTCGACTATGACGTGGGTCAGAGCACACTGGCCATGGAGACGGCGCGTTACTGCTTCATGGACAGCCTGGGCTGTGCGCTGTATGCGCTTGACTATCCGGCCTGTACCAGGTTGTTGGGGCCGATCGTCGAAGGCGCGGAGATGGCCGGTGGTGCGCGGATCCCCGGGACTTCCTACGAACTGGACCCGGTGCGCGCGGCCTGGAACATCGGGGCGATGGTGCGCTGGCTGGATTACAACGACACCTGGCTGGCGGCTGAATGGGGCCATCCTTCGGATAACCTCGGTGCGATCCTGGCGCTCGCCGACTATCAGTCGCGCAAGGCGCTTAGAGCAGGCGGTCAGTCACTGCTCATGGCAGACGTTCTGCAGGCAATGGTCAAGGCGCACGAGATCCAGGGTGTCCTGGCGCTGGATAACAGCTTCAACTGCGCTGGTCTGGACCATGTGCTGCTGGTTCGTATTGCCTCTGCGGCCGTGGCGGCCATGACGCTCGGTTGCGGGCGTGATCAGATCCTCAACGCGGGCTCCAATGCCTGGATCGACGGCTCCGCCTTACGCACCTACCGCCAGGCTCCCAATACCGGTTCGCGCAAGTCATGGGCGGCCGGCGATGCCTCGGCACGCGGCCTGTTTCTGGCGCTGATGGCAGCGCGCGGCGAGATGGGTTATCCCTCGGCACTCAGTGCGCCGCTGTGGGGTTTTCAGGATGTATCGTTCGGCGGAAAACCGCTGGAGGTTTCACAGAACTATGGTAGCTACGTGATGGAAAATATCCTGTTTAAGATTAGCTTCCCCGCCGAGTTTCACGCCCAGACAGCGGTGGAGGCGGCTATCCAGCTCCATCCTCAGGTCGCGACGCAGCTGGACAGGATTGCCAGAATAGTGGTCGAAACGCAGACATCCGCCGACCGCATCATTAACAAAACCGGACCGCTGGCCAACCCCGCCGATCGCGATCATTGTCTTCAGTACATGGTGGCAGTGGCCCTGATCAAGGGCGCTCTCGTGGCAGAGGACTACGAAGACCCCCTTGCCATGGACCCTCGGATCGATGCCTTGCGGGAAAAAACGGAAGTATTGGTAGATGAACGCTTCAACCGTGAATACCTTGAAGCGGACAAACGCGCCATCGGCAATGCAATACAGGTATTCTTCAAGGATGGCTCGGCAACGGAGAGGGTCGCCATCGATTACCCGGTCGGCCACCGCCGCAGGCGCGCTGAGGGCATCCCTTTGCTCCGGGAAAAGTTCGAACGCTACCTGAGAGCCCGTATACGCCGGGAACACGCAGACCGTTTGCTGGAATGCTGTTCTGATCAGGATCGTTTCGAACGGACCACCGTAGATGAAGTGATGTCACTTCTGGTGGCCTGATGGTGTACATGCCCGGTGCGGGCGAGCGATCCCAGGCGTTAAAAAAATTCAGTGCACTCAGCATGTTGTGTCAGAATGGCAGGAGCATCCGTGGCGGGGGCCTGAAAAAAGTACCCGCCGCACGCGCCGGTAAGCCACAGCAACAACAGTGAAGAGCTGTTGCGCCTTGCGCGATTTCCCACTGTTGCAGAATACCCCGCAAATTGCGGGGGAGGGTCGCTCTGGCAGATCAAATCGAGACTGTCCAGTTCATGAATTTCGTAGCCGAACGCGTGTCTAATTGAAGAGGACGCGCGGCTCCTGTCGGGTAGCAGAAAGGCAACGGCTGTGATCTGACGATGCATGGGGTAACCGCCCGCAGGTACGTCTAACGATGCGCAATGTATCAGACCGTTCGAAAGGATCAGCCCGGAGTTCTGCGTCCGGGGAGCAGGAGCGGCTTACCTATACGAACTACCTGCATCTCGATGAGTTGCTCCGCGCGCAGCGGCCCCGGTGCGAACCGCCCCATCACGATGAGTTGCTGTTCATCATACAACACCAGATCAGCGAACTGTGGATGAAACTGATCCTGCACGAGCTGCAGGCGGCCCTTCGGTTCATACGCAAGGGCGAACTGAACCCCTGTTTCAAGATACTGGCGCGTGTCAAACTGGTGCAAATACAGCTGTTCGAGCAATGGGCAGTGCTGGAAACACTGACGCCCAGCGAGTACGCCGAGTTTCGTTACGTGCTGGGCAGCGCTTCCGGATTCCAGTCGCCCCAGTACCGGATGATCGAGTTCCTGTTGGGCAACAAGGACGCCGAGATGCTTGCAATGTTTGAGTACGATACGGTCGTGTATCAGCAGGTCCGTGCTGTTCTGTTGGCGCCAAGTCTATACGACGAGTTCTTGTGCCATTTGTCGCGTCAGGGCTATGCGGTACCCGGGGAGTGTCTGGAACGCGACTGGAGCCGGCCGCACCAACGCAATGAGGCGCTGGTCACCGTGTTTGCAGAGATTTACGCGGCACCGCGGCGGCACTGGGACGCCTACGCACTGTGCGAAAAGCTGGTCGACGTGGAGGAGCAGTTTCAGTTGTGGCGCTTTCGCCATATGAAGACTGTGGAAAGGATTATCGGTTACAAGCGGGGTACAGGTGGATCGGAAGGTGTGGCCTTTCTCAGAAAGGCCATCGACAAGAGTTTCTTTCCGGAGCTGTTCGATGTTCGGACCCGGATCGGCGTCGACGCACAGCCCTGACATCCAGGCAGCGGTTCGACGGCTGGGTGGCGGCGCGTTGAGCGAGCAGGCCCTGCGTGAACACGTCTGGCCCTTGTTTTCCCGCGTGCTCGGCTCGATGCCCGGCGAAATCTATCTTGCCAATCACTCATTGGGCAGGCCGCTGGACCGGACGGCGCTGGATGTGCAGCAGGCCCTGGATGCCTGGTATCAACATCTCGATGGCGCCTGGGACGGCTGGCTGTCCATGCGGCAGTATTTTCGTGAAGGGATCGCCGACCTGATCCACGCTGCTTCCGCGGACTGCATCGTGCCACGCGCCAGTGCCGGCCAGGGCTTGCGGGCCGTACTCAATGCCTTCGACGACAAGGTCCATGTGCTCGCGTCGAAAGCCGAATTCGATTCCGTCGACTTTATACTCAAGGTGTATGCGCAGCGTCGCCGTGTAGTGCTGACGATGGTGCAGGCGGATACGCGCGGATACTATGAGATGGAGCGTTTGCTGGACAGGATCACCGATAGAACAGATCTTGTGGTGATCTCGCTGGTCATGTTTCTTACCGGACAGTGGTTGTCCGATCTGCCGGCGCTGATCGAGAAAGCGCACGATCACGGCGCGGCGGTACTCGTGGATCTCTACCATGCGGTGGGTGTGTTGCCCGTTGATGTCCAGTCCCTGGACGCAGATTTTGCCGTCGGCGGCTGTTACAAATATCTGCGTGGCGGCCCAGGATCGGCCTGGTTGTACATCCACCCCCGTTATCTGGACGGAGGTTTCCGGACCCTGGACTGTGGCTGGTTCGCGCAGAGCGATCCATTTGCCTTCGCGCGGCCGCCGGTGCCCGGCTTCGCAGCGGGCGGCAACGCGTTTCTGGAATCTACACCGGCCGTGCTGCCCTTTTATCAGGCGCGCGCGGGTATTGAATTCACTCGAGCCATGGGGACTGAACGCCTGCGCAGCTACTCCTTAGAGCAACTGGAGTTGCTTAACAAGTTGCTCAGGCACCAGGGTGTCGAGGTATTTGACACCCCGTCTGCCTGTGGCGGGTTCCTGGCGATACCGGATGGCAGCGCAGAAGCTACCGCCAGATGCCTGCTGGAAGCGGGTATTCGAACCGACGCCCGGGGAGGGTTTCTGCGCTTGTGCCCGGACCTGTTGAATACCGAAACAGAGCTGAGAACAGCGGCGCAGCAGCTGGGTAAGATGCGCCGGGCCTAGCTTGGGCTGGGCGCGGGAGACCTAACAGAGGGTACGGTGATTCATAGCGGTATCCGGTAATCCCGCGTCTCATCAATCAGCTGTCTGAGCCACTGCATATAGGGAGTGCCACCCGTGCCGCGCGGGTCATCGGTCCAGCGGTTTATATATTGTTCGGCCCAGTTGAGGTGCACTTCACGGAAGTCGGACAGCGCGTCCAGCACAGCGTTGAAAGTGTCCCCGCTGACCAGCTGTCTGACGGAGGGCATGGTCTCGACCTCTGCGATGACTGCGCGGTGTGCGGGAGGCATGTAGCGACGCATGTCGGCCAGATGATTCATCAAGGGCGAGGGTTTGTGGGGCACCTTGAGCAAGGCGACCAGTACCGGCAGTATGCTGCTCTGGGCGCCGGTCTCCCCGCGGAAGTGGCTTGCCGTCTGATCCGCGCCCTGGTAAGTGACATTTTCGAAAAAACGGATGTAGCGGCGAAAGGTCCTGTGGTAGAGCGCGGGGTCCATCTTATCCGGTATCCGCTTCAGGACACCGGTCTGTCGGCGCAGCGCATGCTCAATAGCTCGCAGGTGGTCTGCGATGTGTTCCGGCTCGTCGTCCGCCAGGGCCTCGCGGATATGCTCGATGGCGCGCAGAACGTCGGCGCCAATGGCCTCGATTTCCACGTGTACCAAGATGAACCAGTGTTCGTCATACAGGTGGACAAAATTCTGCAAGGTATCGAGATTGCCGAGTGCAATGGGGCCAGTCGGGCGAAAACGTTTCCAGTTGTAGAGTGCATATCCGTCGTAGCTCAGGATGGGTGGGCGCTTCAGCAAGGCACAGACCCGGCACAGCGGAACCGCAAGATTTGCAGGCAGCACCGTGGCCGGCTCCTGCCCGACCTGATTCACGTAGGCCGATGCGATAAATCCCAGTCGCAGGTAATAGAGGCGCAGGGCGGGTAATTCGTCCGGCTGTATAGGCGTCTGTGGCCAGAGCGGGATGGTAAGCTCACGCGCATAGGAACGGAAGCCGGCGTCTTCCAGCAGGCTCGGCAGGTCCTGCCCCAGTTCATCGAGCATGCAGAAAGCCGAACCCTTCGGAAAGCGGGGGAGTGGGTCGGGTGCGGGCAGAAAGCCCCGCTGAGTGAACACGCTATCCATTGTGTAGAACTATAAACCATGCGCTTCCTGTTGCAGTGGAGGGCGGGCCGTTGTGGGGGGCGACGGTGCCTTTGGCGGCGGTACCCGGACAGGCACTCAGAGGGGAGGGGCGCGCTGAGCGATGCGGTTTCGGCCTGGATCCGTGGACAACAACCCGACCAGGCTTCCCATACATCCAGCGGCGTGACTTGCTTCGGGATGATGTGGATGTGGCGTGCTTGGACCCGCGCGATCAGCGACTCGTCGAGCACGGAGCGGCTGACATCCCCTGGTCGCTCGGATGGCGGCCGGGGGCGAACGACTCGAACAGGCTTGTTTCCGGCGCCCACCCGTGTTCTGCTTGTCATGGGTTCTCGCCGGGCCTGACGGCTTGGGCAGCGCGGTTCTGAAACAGACTGTCGAGGGCGAGAAGGGTCAAGTGCCCACCCCGGCCGCCGGACAGATAGGCACCGGTGTCGATAAACCAGACGTTTACGGCTGTGCGAATCCTCCGGTCCGGTGTAATCGTGTGCCCGCATACAAGCCGGTCGATGCCCTCCACGGGCCCGCTGACAAGACCGTCTGCACGCCTCCGGCTCCAGACAGCAGTCTCGCGTGCAGCGTGGTCACCGGCCTCCAGCGCGTCGAGAAACGCCTGCCAGGTCAGGTTTTCCGGTACGTCTGCGTGGACGATTCCGACGCGTCCGTGTCTGGTTTCGACTTCCATGGCCACTGGCAGTTGCTGGAAGGCCGATAGGTACTCCATACGGGCCTCGGTTTCCAGTTCAACCCACCATTCACCACCGTTGACCCGCACCCAGTTGAGCATTGCGGAATAGTCGTACGGTGACCGCAGGGCCATATGCTCATGGTTGCCTACACAGGCATGAAACCAGGGCCGGGCCAGCCATTGCAGCGTTTCAGTGGATCGAGGGCCGCGGTCGATGAGATCGCCCACCGAAAACAGGCGATCGGTCTCCCGGACGAACTCCACAGCGTCCAGTGCCTGGCGCAGTTGGTCGAAACAACCGTGGATGTCGCCGACGACGAAATCACGGCCGCGCGGGTTACGCTCATAGCGTTGCACAATCGCGCACATCTGGATTCCCGGATGCGTACAGCACTCACCTGGTCTCAGTATGTCACAAGCTGGGAACGAGAGAGCCTGCGAACGCCGATTTAACTCAGATAACCCGTACTTGCGCGACGGTGTCATGGCGCTATCCTGGCGCGCCGTCCGCAGCCCATTACGCAACGCCCTCACGCGGCTGAGCGCTGGCAGGCGACAGAGTGGTGTTAGGCTCGGTTCGTGGAGCAGCGTTAAACAAGAACGGCAGAAAAAACGGTAACTCAGAGGGAATTAACAACTATTCCCTCCCTCTGTTCCCCGAGTTCTGCTCTTGTCCTGTCTCTGAACTCACTGTATTGCCTAAATATTCCAGTTCGCACTGAATCTTTTTCGCCCCGCCCACGTCTAATGGTTATCGGATTCGGTTTCAGCGGCTTACCCCCCTGGAACAAACGCGATGGGTGTTGTTACCGACCCGAACCGCCACACCGGTTCGCCCAGCCAGCAGACCGTCGACTTTATCCGCATGTTGCGCTGAGCTCAGGCCGGTACAAGGCCGGTAACTTCCCCAACCAGGCTTAGGTATTTGGATGCACGCAGGTGATGGTCATGACAAAACGCCTACCCGTAACCGTCAGTGCCGTATTTGTCTTGACGCTTGTGTCTTCAGGTTTTGCGGAAGACTTTGGAACCTTCATTCCGATGCACGAGAAAGGTACTGCAACGTATTACGTCACAACCGAGATCAGTGGGTTGGGTGCGGTAGACGTCATGGTCGATACGGGGTCCAGCTACGCAACCATTAATGAAGAAACTCTCGACCAGCTAATACAAAACGACCGGGCCCACTATGTGCATAATTTCGTGGGAATACTTGCAGACGGTAGGCGTACCCTGGTACCGGTATACTCGATCCCGAGCATCAACATCGATGGCCAGTGTGCCCTGGAGAATATCGAAGTCGCCGTCTTCCCGGGCAAGACACGCCAACTCCTCGGGCTCAGCGCTTTGCGCCAGGCATCTCCATTTATTTTTTCCGTCAATCCCCCACAACTGGTTCTTAGTAATTGCGCAAGCGGCGTGGCCGATTCCGAAGCGGAAAGCATGTCGTCGTTAGACCCCGGGGAAGCAGTCCAGCCACAGCACGTGGAACCTGCTTGCTGAATGCTGCTCCTTAAACGCCCCTTCTTGACGAAACACAGGCGTGGGTCGCAGGGCGCCCT
>CAJICB010000149.1_pt1 | contig 12337 bp, 8 predicted proteins | sample 9199491 | NCBI WGS metagenome assembly CAJICB01 (sample SAMEA7708320, study PRJEB35096) | sediment metagenome | biome: marine neritic benthic zone biome [ENVO:01000025]; feature: sediment [ENVO:00002007]; material: shallow marine sediment [ENVO:03000034] sea grass bed [ENVO_01000059] ... | reverse complement strand
GCGGCATCCGGTGCCGAGGCCTGGAATCCCGCCTTCGATGTGACGCCGGCCGCGCTGGTGGACCTTATCGTGACCGAACGAGGGGTGGTGAAACAGCCCGATTTTGCCAAGATGACTGCGCTTATGACGTGACGGAAAATTGACGCGCTGGCGTCCAGACGCCCTGAGAGCCGTTCTGAGCGTCGATTGTCCTGATGCAGTACCCTCAAGGCCTATGATAGAATGCGCGTTTTAGCCGCTCTGGATGTTTCAGCGCATCCCACAACAACGAGACAATGACGGGGACGGATCCGCGATCCGGTCCTTGCGATCACGGAACCTAAGCAAGTACCACCATGGCTGATTTCGCCAAAGAAGTGCTTCCGGTCAACCTGGAAGACGAAATGCGCCAGTCTTACCTCGACTACGCGATGAGTGTCATCGTGGGTCGTGCGCTGCCCGACGTACGCGACGGTCTGAAACCCGTGCACAGGCGTGTGCTCTACGCCATGAACGAACTCGGCAACGACTGGAACAAGCCGTACAAGAAATCCGCCCGCATTGTCGGTGACGTTATCGGTAAGTACCACCCGCACGGTGACACGGCCGTGTACGACACTATCGTGCGCATGGCGCAGCCGTTTTCACTCCGCTATATGCTTGTGGACGGCCAGGGTAACTTCGGTTCCGTGGACGGCGACTCGCCGGCGGCCATGCGCTACACCGAGGTGCGCATGGCCAGGATCGCCCACGAGCTGCTGGCCGATCTCGACAAGGAAACCGTCGACTTCGTACCGAACTACGATGACTCGGAGCGCGAACCGTCGGTGTTCCCCACCCGCGTTCCCAACCTGCTGGTCAACGGCTCCGCGGGCATCGCGGTGGGTATGGCGACCAACATACCCCCACACAACCTCAATGAAGTCGTCGATGCCTGTATCGCGCTGATCGATAACTCGGAGCTGTCCATCAAGGACCTGATGCAGCACGTGCCGGGACCGGATTTCCCGACCGCGGCGCTGATCAACGGGGTGCGCGGTATCCACGAGGCCTATCATACCGGCCGCGGGCGTGTGTACATCCGGGCGCGCAGTCACGTAGAGGGCGACGAGGGCGCCAAGCAGAGCATCATTGTCACCGAGCTGCCCTACCAGGTGAACAAGGCTCGGCTGCTGGAAAAGATTGCCGAACTGGTTAAGGACAAGAAAATAGAGGGTATCAGCCAGCTGCGCGACGAGTCCGACAAGGACGGCATGCGCATGGTCGTCGAACTCAGGCGCGGTGAAGCGGCAGAGGTGGTGCTGAACAACCTGTACCAGCACACCCAGCTGCAGAGCGTATTCGGTATCAACATGGTGGCGCTGGTCGACGGCCAGCCGCGTCTGCTCAATCTGAAACAGGTACTGGAAGCCTTTGTCAGGCACCGTCGCGACGTGGTCACACGGCGCACGGTGTACGAGTTGCGCAAGGCGCGCGAACGCGCGCATATATTGGAAGGGCTGGCCGTCGCGCTGGCGAACATTGACGAAGTGATCGCCCTGATCAAGGCCTCCAAGAGCCGCGCCGAGGCGCGCGCGGAACTGATGCGGCGTGAGTGGGTGCCGGGCATAGTCACCGACCTGCTGCAGCGATCGGGTGCCGAGGCGTCGCGTCCCGACGGGCTGGACAAGCGCTTCGGCTATCACGGCGATGTGTACCGTCTGTCCGAGGCCCAGGCCCAGGCGATTCTGGATCTGCGTCTGCACCAGCTGACCGGGCTGGAACAGGACAAGATTGTCGACGAGTACAAACAGGTCATCGAACGCATCGCCGACCTGCTGGACATCCTCAACAATCCCGACCGGCTGATGCAGGTGATCCGCGACGAACTGGCGGCGGTGCGTGAGCAGTTCGGTGACGAGCGGCGTACCGAGATTCTCGCCGACCACCTCGACCTCACCATGGAAGACCTGATCACCGAGGAAGACGTGGTGGTGACGCTGTCGCACTCGGGGTATGCGAAGTCCCAGCCGCTGACGGATTACCGCGCCCAGCGGCGCGGTGGGAGGGGCAAGGCCGCGACCCGGGTGAAGGCAGAGGACTTCATCGACAAGCTGTTTGTCGCCAGCACCCACGATACCATTCTGTGTTTCAGCAGCCGTGGCAAGGCGTACTGGTTGAAGGTCTATCAGCTGCCGCAGGCGGGGCGCGCGGCGCGCGGAAAACCGATCGTCAACCTGCTGCCGCTGGAGGAAGGCGAACGTATCAATGCGGTGCTGCCGGTGCGTGAGTTCCCAGAGGACCAGTTTGTGTTCATGGCCACGGCGCAGGGCACGGTGAAGAAGACGCCGCTGGCGGATTTTTCGCGGCCGCGCGCCAACGGCATCATCGCGGTCGACCTGCGCGCCGACGACCATCTGGTGGACGTCGGCGTCACCGACGGCAGTCTGGACGTGATGCTGTTCAGTAACGCCGGCAAGGCAATCCGCTTCAAGGAGAGCGACGTGCGTCCCATGGGCCGTACTGCCTGCGGTGTACGCGGTATCCGCCTGGCGGCGGGGCAGCGCGTGATTGCGTTGATTATTGTGAACGAGGGGGAGGTGCTGACGGCGACCGAGAACGGTTACGGCAAGCGTACCCTGGTCTCGGACTACCCCGTGCACGGTCGTGGCGGCCAGGGTGTCATATCCATCCAGGGCTCGGAGCGTAACGGCGCAGTCGTGGGTGCTGTGCTGGTGCAGGACGAGGACGAAATCATGCTGATCAGCAATGCCGGTACACTGGTGCGTACCCGCGTGAACGAGATTTCCAGCTTTGGGCGTAACACGCAGGGTGTGCGGCTCATCAGTCTGCACAACGGCGAGAAGCTGGTCGGTGTCGAACGGATCGTTGAGGTTCAGGACGACGAAGACGACGGGCAGACGGATGATGATTCCGGCCAGGCCGAATAGTTTTCGAGTTTCCAGGAGCGGTAGAGCATGACGAGGGTGTATAACTTCAGCGCCGGTCCGGCGGCGTTGCCAGAGCAGGTGCTGGAGCGGGCGCGAGACGAACTGGTGGACTGGCGCGGCAGCGGCATGTCGGTCATGGAGATGAGTCATCGGGGCAAGGAATTCATGTCCATCGCGGAGAAGGCCGAAGCCGACCTGCGCGAGTTGATGAAGATTCCCGATAATTACAGGGTGCTGTTCCTGCAGGGCGGTGCCTCCAGCCAGTTCGCGATGGTCCCGATCAATCTGCTGCGCGGGAAAAACAGTGCCGATTACATCAACACCGGGTCCTGGAGCAAGAAGGCGATTGCAGAGGGCAGGCGTTACTGCGGTGTAAACGTCGCCGCCAGCGCCGAGGCGGGTAATTTTGTCTCGGTTCCCGATCCGGCCGGCTGGCAGCTCGGAGGAGACGCTGCCTATGTGCATTACACGCCGAACGAAACCATCGGCGGCGTGGAATTCCACTGGATCCCGGACACGGGCGAGGTGCCGCTGGTGGCGGACATGTCGTCGACCATTTTGTCGCGACCCATCGATGTCAGTCGCTACGGTGTGATCTACGCCGGCGCCCAGAAGAATATCGGCCCTGCGGGCCTGACGGTGGTGATCGTGCGCGAGGAACTGATCGGACAGCCGCTGGATGCCCAGCCCAAGATGTTCGACTACGCCACCCATGCGGAGAACGGCTCGATGTATAACACGCCGCCCACCTACGCCTGGTACCTGGCGGGTCTGGTGTTCGAGTGGCTGAAGGAACTGGGCGGTCTGGAGGCGATTTCCAGGATCAACCACGGTAAGGCCCAGAGGCTCTACAGCGCGATCGATGCCTCGGATTTCTACAGCAACCCCGTGGATCCCAACTGCCGTTCCTGGATGAATGTACCGTTCACCCTGGCGGACCCGGCTCTGGATGCGACCTTCCTGGAAGAAGCGGGGCAGGCGGGTCTGGTAACCTTGAAGGGGCATCGCTCGGTGGGCGGTATGCGCGCCAGCATCTATAACGCCATGCCCGAACTGGGCATCACCGCGCTGATCGATTTCATGGCCGACTTCGAGAAGCGCCGGGGCTGATGAGTGACCCGTCGACTCGAACCGCGAAGAACGCCAAGGATTCTGCTTTGGCCGGCGAGAAAGCCTCGCGTCCGTTGCGGTAAATGATCTCTTTGAATATGGATCACATGTACAAGATTCTTACTCTGAACAACATCTCGGTGGCGGGCCTGGAAAGGCTTCCACGTGAAAGCTACGAAGTCGCGTCCGAAATCCAGCATCCGGATGCCATTCTGGTGCGCTCGGCAAATATGCACGACGTGGACATACCGGCGTCGGTGCGGGCGATAGGTCGGGCCGGTGCCGGCGTCAACAATATCCCCGTCGACAAGATGAGCAAGCGCGGTGTGCCGGTGTTCAACGCGCCGGGCGCCAATGCCAACGCGGTCAAGGAGCTGGTGCTGGCCGGGATGCTACTGGCTGCGCGCAACCTCTGCCAGGGCTGGGATTTCGCGCGTGGCCTGGGCGGCGACGATGCGGAAATCAGCAGGCAGGTGGAATCGGGCAAGAAACAGTTCGCCGGTATCGAACTCCCGGGTCGTACCCTGGGTGTCATCGGTCTGGGTGCGATCGGGGTGCTGGTGGCCAATGCCGCACACGCGCTGGGAATGAAAGTCATCGGCTATGATCCCGATATCACGGTGCAAAGTGCCTGGCGGATGTCGTCGGATGTCGAGCAGGCGACGGGCATAGATGACCTGTTGGCGCGCAGCGACTTTGTGAGCTTTCACGTGCCGCTGGTGGACGCGACCCGTCACATGATAAGCGAGGAACGCCTGCACTCCATGAGGGACGGCGTCGTGCTGCTCAACTTCTCCCGCAACGGCATCATCGATGACCAGGCCGCCGTCAAGGCGCTCGATGCGGGCAAGGTATCTGCCTACGTGTGCGATTTTCCGAGCAACCTGCTGAAGAACCACGCGCGGGTCATTACACTTCCGCACCTCGGCGCGTCGACCCGGGAGGCCGAGGACAACTGTGCCATCATGGTCGCCGAGGAGATCCGCGATTACCTGGAACACGGTAACGTGCATAACTCGGTCAACTTCCCCAAGGTGTATTTGAAGCGCTACGGTGGTTATCGTGTCGCGGTGGTGAACGCGAACGTCCCCAACATGCTCGGTCAGATTTCGACCGCGCTGGCCGACTCCGGCCTGAATATCGTCGACATGATCAACAAATCCAGGGGCGATCTGGCCTACACGCTGGTGGATGTCGAAACCGAGATCGGTCAGCAGTGCGTGGAGAGGATCGCGGCCATTCCCGGCGTGCTTTCGGTTCGGGTGCTGTGAGCTGAAGGCTGTGCGCATGGCTGAAGACGCCAAACTCGACCAACTGCGTGCGCGCATCGATGAGCTGGACGAGCAGATTCAGGACCTGTTGACGGAGCGCGCGAGTTGCGCCAGGCAAATCGCCGAGGCCAAGCAGAAGCTTGGCGGTGGCGCGGATGTCTACCGCCCCGAGCGGGAAGCCGAAGTGTTGCGGCGGGTGCGCGAGCGCAACGAGGGACCCTTGAGCGCGGACGAGATGGTGCGCCTGTTCCGCGAAATCATGTCCGCCTGTCTGGCGCTCCAGCAGCCGTTGACAATCGCCTATCTGGGGCCGGCGGGTACCTACACTCAGGCTGCAGCGCTGAAGCGATTCGGGCATTCGGCGCAGCTCAAGCCGCTGGGCGCGATCGACGAGATTTTCCGCGAGGTGGAGGCGGGCAGCGCCGATTTCGGTGTGGTGCCGGTGGAGAATTCCACCGAAGGCGCCGTGAACCATACGCTGGATATGTTCATTCGCTCGCCGCTCAGGATTTGTGGTGATGTGGAAATGCCGATCCACCACCAGTTGCTGAGCCGGGTAAAGAACCCGGATCAGATCGAGAGCGTGCTGGCCCATCAGCAGGCACTGGCGCAATGCCGGGAATGGCTGGACGCGAATCTGCCCAACGCCGAGCGCGTCGCGGTGAGCAGCAATGCCGAGGCGGCGCGCATGGCAGCCCAGGACGATTCCATTGCCGCCATCGCCGGTGACCCAGCGGCCGAGATGTACGCACTGCACGTTATTGCCGGCAATATCGAGGACGACCCGAGCAACACAACCCGCTTTCTGGTTATCGGTGACCAGGATGTCGGGCCCAGCGGCAGCGACAAGACATCGCTGGTGGTCTCGGTGCGCAACAAGGCCGGTGCGCTCTATACGCTGCTGGAGCCGATCGCCCGCCACGGCGTAAGCATGACCAAGATTGAATCGCGGCCCTCGCGCGTCAGCAAGTGGGACTACGTGTTCTTCCTCGATATCGAGGGCCATGTCCAGGATGAGAACGTGGCGATGGCGCTGCAGGAACTGGAAACCCAGGCCTCACTGTTCAAGGTGCTGGGGTCTTATCCCCGCGACGAACTGTGATCGAGCTACCGCCCAGACCGTCGCGGCTCCACCCTGTCCCGAGCGTGACTGGGCCCGTTTCAGTTACTGAGAAATACGTTGACAAAGCCGCATACCTCTCAGCGGGACGCCATGAATACATCCCTGTAGGCTTGACGGCCGCATCCTGTCACGGACCCTCGACGGTTTTTTTAAGGGGGGCGGCCGACACCCGCCGACCGGTATCAGGCTTTGTCAACGTATGCGTTGGTAATATCCCTCTGACATGAACCAGACTATCCTGGACATCGCCACGCCGGGTGTTCGCGCGTTGCAGCCCTACACGCCGGGCAAGCCGCTGGCCGAACTGGAGCGCGACTACGGCATACGCGACGCGGTGAAACTGGCCTCGAACGAGAACCCCCTGGGGCCGAGTCCGACGGTGCTCGCAGCGCTGCAGGCCGAATTCGCCGATCTCGCGCGCTACCCCGACGGCAACGGTTTTGCGCTCAAAGCCGCTCTGGCGGACCGACTGGGGGTGTCGGCGGAGCAGATCACGCTGGGGAACGGGTCCAACGACGTACTGGAACTGGTGGCGCGGGCCTTTCTCACGCCGCAGTCGGCGGCGGTGTTTTCGGCACACGCCTTTGCCGTGTATCCCATCGTAACCCAGGCCATCGGCGCCCGCGCCAACGTGGCGGCCGCCCACGACGGCAGTCGGGGGCAGAAATTCGCGCATGATCTGGATGCCATGCTGGCGGCGATAGACCAGGACACCAGGGTTGTGTTCATCGCCAACCCGAATAATCCCACCGGCACCTGGCTGGCGAAAAGCGAACTGCGCGCCTTCGTCGAGCGGGTGCCGGACGACGTCATCGTTGTCATTGACGAAGCCTATTTCGAGTACGTCAGCGAGCGCGAGTATCCGGACGCGCTGCAGTGGGTCGGCGAGTTTCCCAACCTGCTGGTCACCCGCACCTTTTCCAAGGTCTACGGACTCGCGGCGCTGCGGGTGGGGTATGGTGTCTCGCAGGTGGAACTCGCGGATATCCTGAACCGGGTTCGCCAGCCTTTCAATGTCAACAGCTTCGCGCTGGCGGCTGCCGGCGCGGCGCTGGCCGACGAGGCGCATCTGCTGCGGAGTGTGCGCGTCAACCGCGACGGTATGCAGCAACTGGCCGATGGTCTGCGGGCGCTCGAGGTCGACTTCATTCCTTCTGTCGGCAACTTCATCGCGGCGGACGTCGGTGGCGATGCGGGGCGGGTCTATGAACAGCTGTTGCGCGAGGGGGTGATTGTGCGACCGGTGGAAAGCTACGGAATGCCCGGTTACCTGCGTATCAGTGTCGGTCTGGCGCAGGAAAACCGGCGTCTGCTCGAGGCGCTGGCCAAGGCGCTGGCCGCATGATCGAGCGCCTATGCATCATCGGGGTCGGTCTGATCGGCGGGTCGCTGGCGCGCGCCCTGCGGGCCGCGGGCGCCGTCAAAGAAATTGTCGGTGCCTCGCGTAACACAGAGCATCTGCAGCGGGCGGTGGACCTGGGGGTCATTGACCGCTTCGACACGAATCCCGCAGCGGCCGTGCAGGGCGCTGATATGGTATTTGTGTCTGTGCCGCTAGGCGCCATGCGCGCGGTATTCGAGGCGCTCAAGGGATCGCTGGCGAGTCATGCGGTGGTCAGCGACGGCGGCAGCGCCAAGGGCTGCGTGGTCGGCGATATCGAGGCGGTATATGGCGAGGTTCCGGCCTGGTTTGTGCCGGGGCATCCCATCGCCGGCACCGAGCGCAGCGGCGTCGACGCCTCCTTCGCGGAGCTCTATCAGGGCAAGCGGGTTATCCTGACGCCGACCGAGACAACCGCAGCGGAAAGCCTGCAGAGGGTGCGCACTATGTGGGAGTCGGCGGGTGCCATCGTCGCGCAGATGGAGGTCCAGCATCACGATGAGGTGCTGGCGGCGACCAGTCACCTGCCTCATGTGCTGGCCTTTGCCCTGGTGGAGAGCCTGGCGCGGCTGAGCGAGCAGCGGGAGATCTTCGAGTATGCTGCGGGCGGCTTCCGGGATTTCACCCGCATCGCGTCCAGCGACCCGGTCATGTGGCGCGACATCTGCCTGGCCAACCGCGATGCGGTGCTGGCCATGGTGGCGCATTTCAGTGCGGATCTTGAGCGGCTGGCCGCTGCCATCGGCAGCCGCGACGGCGACAGTATCCTGCAGATCTTCAGCGCCGCCAAGGCGGCGCGCGATGCCTTTGCCGGCTGACGGAATACACGACCATGCACAGTGTCACGAATGTTCAGTTTCTGCTCCAACCGGGTGGTTCCCTGCAAGGCCGGGTTCGCGTTGCCGGGGACAAATCCATTTCACATCGCTCCGTCATGCTGGGTGCCATTGCCGACGGCGTCACGGACATCAGCGGCTTCCTCGAGGGTGAAGACAGCCTGGCGACGCTGCGTGCCTTTCGCGCCATGGGAGTGGCTATCGACGGGCCGCACGACGGCAGGGTGCGCGTGCACGGGGCCGGCATGAACGGCTTGCGGGCACCCGGGTCGGCGCTCGATCTGGGCAATTCGGGCACCTCGATGCGGCTGTTGTGCGGACTGCTGGCCGGCCAGGCGTTCGATGTGGAACTGGTCGGTGACAGCTCGCTGATGAGCCGGCCGATGCGGCGCGTCACCGATCCGCTCAGGACCATGGGGGCGCGCATCAGTACGACGGAAGCGGGCACCGCGCCACTGAGAATAAGCGGCGGACAATCTCTGCGAGGGATCGATTACGTCCTGCCAGTGGCCAGCGCGCAGGTCAAGTCCTCTGTGTTGCTGGCGGGTCTGTACGCCGGCGGGCGCACCTGTGTGACAGAACCGGCACCCACGCGCGACCACACCGAGCGCATGTTGTCCGGCATGGGGTATCCGGTGCAGAGGGAGGAGGGCAAGGCTTGCCTGCAAGGCGGGGGGCGGCTGACGGCGACGCGCATCGATGTACCGGCCGATATCTCCTCGGCCGCATTTTTTCTGGTCGGGGCCGGCATTGCGCCGAACTCCGAGCTGCTGCTCGAGCACGTCGGGGTCAATCCCACGCGCACCGGCGTGCTGGAAATACTCCGGCTCATGGGTGCGGATATCGAGATCTTGAATCCCAGGCAAATCGGTGGCGAACCCGTGGCGGACCTGAGGGTGCGTTCAGCGTGCCTGCACGGTATCGACATTCCGGCGGAGCTGGTACCCCTGGCGATCGATGAATTTCCGGTGCTTTTCGTCGCTGCCGCCTGCGCCGAGGGCCGAACCCGCCTGAGCGGCGCGGAGGAACTGCGGGTCAAGGAAAGCGATCGCATCCAGGTCATGGCAGACGGGCTGCAGGCCCTGGGTATCGAGGTCGAGCCGAGTGCGGATGGTATGCTGATCCAGGGCGGTCGCCTGAGCGGCGGTCGGGTGGACAGCGGGGGCGATCACCGCATCGCCATGTCCTTTGCCATGGCGGCGCTGCGCGCCGCCGGGCCCATCGTCGTAGACGACTGTGCCAACGTCAACACCTCGTTCCCCGGATTCGTGGCGCTCGCCTCAGGCGTGGGATTGGGTATCGAGCAGGTCTGAGTCGACGGCCCGTACAGAGCGTTGGCTGGCCGTCCAAGATCCGCTGCTGCAGAGTGAACACTATGTCTGACGAGTCTGTTGTCCCGGTCATCACCGTGGATGGTCCCAGTGGTTCCGGCAAGGGAACGATCAGTCGCATGCTGGCGCGCGAGCTGGGTTTCCATTTTCTGGACAGCGGCGCGCTCTACCGGCTGCTGGCGCTGGCCGCAAACCGGCGCGGCGTGCCGCTCGACGACGAGGCCGGGCTGGCGCAACTGTGCGATAAACTGGATATCCGCTTTCCGGCCCAGGCCGATGCCGATCTGGTGGTGCTGGACGGGGAGGATGTGACCGAGGAGATTCGCACCGAGGCCGCGGGAGGCGGGGCGTCCCGGGTCGCCGCGCTGCCGGCGGTCCGCGCTGCCCTGCTGAAGCGCCAGCGCGATTTTCGCAGCGCTCCGGGTCTGGTGGCAGACGGCCGGGACATGGGCACGGTGGTATTTCCCGATGCCCGTGCCAAGTTCTTTCTTACCGCCAGCGCGGAAGAGCGTGCGCAAAGGCGCTGTAAGCAATTGACAGAAATGGGAATTGATCCGATCTACGAGGACGTTTTGGCGGATATCCGCGCGCGTGACGAGCGCGACTCCAAGCGCGCCGTGGCACCGCTGCGGCCGGCGGACGACGCGCACCAGGTCGATACCACCGAGCTGGACATCGCCGCTACCATCCAGGTGCTGCGCAATTTACTAAAAAATCGTCTAAATCCGTGAATTCCATAGAATATACGGCTATACTGTACGGCTAATTGGTCTGGCACCGTTAAACGGCGCCGGTTTTTTTCAACGTCAACCCGCCCGCCGGGATCTGTGCTTCCGGCCGAGCGGATTTAATTGTGCCGTTGCGGTGGTGCAGCGGAAGGATTTTTCACCCATGACTGAAAGTTTTGCTCAACTCTTTGAAGAAAGCCTGGTCAACAAAGAAATGCGACCGGGAACCATCGTGACCGGCACGGTAGTCGACATCCAACCTGACGCTGTGATTGTCAATGCCGGTCTCAAGTCGGAGGGCGTGATCCCTATCGAACAGTTCTACAACAATCAGGGTGAAATCGAGGTTGCAGTAGGCGATGCCGTCGAGGTTTCGCTGGATGCCGTCGAGGATGGCTTCGGCGCAACCCGCCTGTCGCGGGAGAAGGCCAAGCGCGCCCAGGTCTGGAAGCGACTCGAGACGGCGTCCGAAGAGGGTGAGATCGTCAAGGGTGTGATCAGCGGCAAGGTGAAAGGCGGTTTCACCGTGGACATCGACGACATCCGGGCGTTCCTGCCGGGTTCTCTGGTCGATGTACGGCCGGTGCGCGATACCACCTATCTGGAAGGCAAGGAACTCGAATTCAAGATCATCAAGCTGGACCAGCGCCGCAACAATGTTGTGGTGTCCCGTCGCGCTGTCGTGGAATCTGAATACAGTGCCGAGCGTGAACAGTTGCTGGAAACCCTGCAGGAAGGCGCCGAGGTCAAGGGTATTGTCAAGAATCTTACCGACTACGGCGTGTTCGTGGACCTGGGCGGTATCGACGGCCTGCTGCACATTACCGACATGGCCTGGAAACGCGTCAAGCATCCTTCCGAGGTCGTGAATGTAGGCGACGAAATCGACGTCAAGATCCTGAAATTCGATCGCGAGCGTCAACGTGTCTCGCTCGGCATCAAGCAACTGGGCGACGATCCGTGGCACGATCTGGCGCGCCGCTACCCGCCGCAGACGCGGATCTTCGGCAAGATCACGAATATTGCGGACTACGGCTGCTTCGTCGAGATCGAGGAGGGCGTCGAAGGCCTGGTGCATGTCTCCGAGATGGACTGGACCAACAAAAACGTCAATCCGTCGAAAGTCGTGCAGGTTGGTCAGGAGATCGAAGTCATGGTGCTCGAGATCGACGAAGAACGTCGCCGCATCTCGCTCGGTATCAAGCAGTGCCAGCCGAATCCCTGGGCAGAATTCTCCGCCGAGGTCAATCGTGGCGACACCGTTGGTGGTCAGATCAAGTCGATCACCGATTTCGGGATCTTCATCGGCCTGGAAGGCGGTATCGACGGTCTCGTTCATCTCTCCGATATCTCCTGGGACATCCCTGGCGAAGAGGCGGTACGCAACTATAAAAAGGGCCAGGAGATCGAGGCGGTCGTTCTTGCCATCGATTCCGAACGAGAGCGCATCTCACTTGGTGTGAAACAGCTTGACAAGGATCCGTTCTCAGGGTGGCTTGCAGAGCATCCGAAGAACTCGATCGTGACGGGCAAAGTGACCGAGGTCGATGCGCGCAGTGCGATTGTCGACCTTGGCGACGGCGTCACCGGCACGTTGCGGGCGTCGGAACTGACGCGCGGACGGGTCGAGGACGCACGCACGATGATC
>CAJICB010000199.1_pt1 | contig 12388 bp, 16 predicted proteins | sample 9199491 | NCBI WGS metagenome assembly CAJICB01 (sample SAMEA7708320, study PRJEB35096) | sediment metagenome | biome: marine neritic benthic zone biome [ENVO:01000025]; feature: sediment [ENVO:00002007]; material: shallow marine sediment [ENVO:03000034] sea grass bed [ENVO_01000059] ... | reverse complement strand
GACACCTGAGGTTTCTACAGAAAACACCGGATCTTATTCGGGCCTTTTTTCGCGAGCCGCATGTTCGATATGTGACTGCATGATGTCGGGTTACTTACGTACTCCTTAGTAGCTGACACGTTTCCTGATTTCACTGAACAGATATTGGACGGTCGGACGGCCCCAAGAGCCCCCTCTTCGCCGGGCAACAAGAACCTAGCCTGTTGCGTTTTCCCTGTCGGCAACCTGACGCACTGGAGCCGTTGCGCCTGAAAGTTCAAGCACTGGCCGGCGCAGAGGTCGACGTCGGGCAAAGGCGTATGGGCCGGGTAAGTGTTCTTGCCTTTTCGATCGGCGCAGACGCTTCAGATACGGAACGGCAGCCGGGCAACTCGCCCCGCACTTCGACTGCTCTCTGTGCCGTTTAGCCAACCCTGAAAGCGAGGCCGGCGACGCGCGAGTGAAAAGACGCCGAATAGTCTGATGTTGCTTTGTCCGGCCGAGCGCTTGTGTTACGGATCGGGCATAGTCGGTATTTATCGCCTGACCATATTACGACCCGAAAATATCTCCATCATCTCGTGTTCGACCCGCCTGCTGATCCTGCGCTTGTCCGCCGTACTCAATGCTTCCGCGCCCATTCCAAACAGGTAATTATCAAGCTCGAACTCCTTGAGCCGCATCTTTGTGTGGAAGATATTTTCCTGATACACGTTTACGTCGACCATCTGGTAACGCTGGCGCGTGTCCCTGGACAGAAAATTCTGTATCGAATTGATCTTGTGATCGATGAAATGTTTCTTGCCGCGCACGTCGCGCGTGAAACCCCGCACCCGGTAGTCCACGATGACGATATCCGACTCGAAACTGTGAATAAGGTAGTTGAGCGCTTTCAGCGGCGAGATACGGCCACAGGTTGACACATCGATGTCGGCGCGAAAGGTGCTGATGCCGTGGTCTGGATGGCTTTCAGGATAGGTGTGGACGGTGACATGACTCTTATCCAGATGCCCCACGATCACTTCCGGCAAGGGGCCCGGAGCGGGGGTGTTGGGAATGTCCGGCAGTCTTACGGCCTCCTCCGCAATCAACATGGTAACGCTTGCGCCCTGAGGGTCATAATCCTGATGCGCGATATTGAGTATGTTGGCCCCTATGATGTCACAAACGTCGATCAGTATCTGAGTCAGCCGCTTGGCGTTGTAGGCCTCGTCGATGTATTCGATATATTCACGACGCTGAGCCCGGGTCTCCGTGTAGCAGATATCATAGATGTTGAAACTCAGAGATTTGGTCAGGTTGTTGAAACCGTGCAGTTTTAGTTTCTTCATGGAGGATCTAACCACCAGCCACATTCACCTCGGGATAGCACTAGCGGTTGGCGATAGACGGATGATAGATCATCTGCACCGTTACTCGCTCAGGCCCTACAAAATAGAAGCTGCGCGCACCGTCCCGGTGAGTACGCGGTTCGCTTTTCATTTCGACATCGTTTGCAAGCAGGAAAGCATACCAGTCATCGACCTCCCGCGGCGCATTCAACACGAAGCCGATATGATCCAGCACCTGACCCGCAGTAGCGAATTCCTTGTCGGACCTATGTAGCGCAAGATTGTCGTTGCCCGAAGTCAGGTAGACGTTGTCGGAATCTGGGCGCCACTCCACCCGCATGCCGAGCAACTCAACGTAAAATCGTTCGGCGGCCCGGATATCGTGAACATGGAAAGCAACGTGCCGCATTCCGGCCGTCGGTATCGGACGCTTCATTCACGCCTCGCGTATTTCGTAATCATGGGTAATCTTCGCTGTCTTGCCCAGCATGATGGAAGCAGAACAATACTTCTGCGCCGAAAGCTCAACCGCCCGGGCCACACGCTTTTCGCTCAGCGCCTTGCCGGTCACAATGAAATGCACATGGATCACCGTAAACAGCTTGGGGTCTTCATCGGCCCGCTCGGCCTGCAACTCCGCGACACAGTCTGTGACCGACTGGCGGGATTTCTTCAGAATATGCACCACGTCGAAGGCGGTGCAGCCTCCCATGCCCAGCAACAGCATTTCCATCGGCCGAACACCCAGATCGCGCCCGCCGTGTTCCGGCGGCCCATCCATGACCACGGCATGACCACTGCCGGACTCCCCCAGAAAGGTCGCGTCCTGCACCCATTTCACCCGCGCCTGCATCAATCGCCCCCCGCTTCAAATAATGTGAACCCCGTCATGGAAATACATTGGCCCATTGTTTGCATACGCTAATGCTAGCCGTCAACTAAACGATAGCTATAGGGACGAGGGCCCGCGAAGGTACATACAGATGATGCCAAATACAATACCTGCTCTGCCGAAATCAACCGGCAGCGCGTCGATCGACAGCTTTCTGGAGCACTGCCACCGCAGACGTTACCCGGCCAAGAGCGTGATCATCTATGCGGGTGACCAGCCCGACGTGCTTTACTACATCGTCTCCGGTTCGGTGACGGTCGTAATAGAGGACGAAGACGGCCACGAAATCGTCTTGGCGTACCTCAATCCCGGGGATTTTTTCGGCGAAATGGGCCTATTCGGCGAAAACAGCAACCGCAGCGCGTGGGTACGAACCAAAACGCAGTGCGAACTGGCCGAAATCAGCTACACGCGCTATCGGCAACTGGCCGAAGAGGACCCCGGCATCCTGTTTGCGCTGGCGGGCCAGATGGCTGCGCGTCTGCGCAGCACCAGCCGCAAGGTCAGCGACCTGGCATTCCTCGATGTCACCGGTCGTGTCGCCCGCACCCTGCTCGACCTGTGCAAACAGCCCGACGCCATGACTCACCCCGACGGAATGCAGATCAAGATCACCCGTCAAGAAATTGGCCGTATTGTTGGCTGCTCGCGTGAAATGGTCGGTCGCGTACTCAAGTCTCTCGAGGAGCAAGGACTGATCAGCGCCAAGGGTAAGACCATGGTGGTGTACGGTACCCGTTGAGGCGAGAGCTCGCCATGCCGACGCGGGACGACGATGCCGGATTCCCCCAGGGTCGCTCCTACTCCCGTCGGCGCCATCTGCCGTAACGCAATAGCGGCTCAACCGAAAAGCTCGGCAAGCCGTTCGCCCGGCCTATCCGCCTTCATAAACGCTTCCCCGACCAGAAATGCGTAGACCCCGTGGTCGCGCATGAACTGCACATCGTCGCGGGTGTGGATACCGCTTTCCGTCACCAGCAGGCGGTCATCCGGGAAATCCGCCAATAGCTCGGTCGTGGTACTCAAGGCGGTGCGAAAAGTACGCAGGTCGCGGTTGTTGACACCGATCAGCGGCGCCGCTGTCGCCAGTGCGCGTTGCATTTCCTCCGCATCGTGCACCTCGACCAGCGCGTCCATTCCGAGATCCGCGGCAAGCTGCAACAACTCCATCAGCAGCGCGTCCCCGAGCGCGGCGACGATGAGGAGAATACAGTCCGCTCCGATAGCCCGTGCCTCGTACACCTGGTAGGGCTCCAGCACAAAGTCCTTGCGCAACACAGGAAGCGAACAGGCGCCACGCGCCTGTTGCAGGTATACATCGGCACCCTGGAAAAAATCCACATCGGTTAACACCGACAGACAGGTTGCACCCGCTGTTTCGTAACTGCTGGCGATTGCCGCCGGGTCGAAGTGCTCGCGCAACACTCCCCTGCTGGGCGAAGCCTTCTTGATTTCCGCGATCACCGCATCTTGCCCGGCGCCCAGCCGGTCGCGCATGGCGCGCAGGAAGCCGCGCGCCTCGCCGGACGCCTCCGCTCGGCGGCGCATTTCCGGCAATGGGATCTCTCGGCTGCGCTGAGCAATCTCCTCAGCCTTGCGCAGCAAGATCTTGCGCAAAATGTCCGGTGTACCCTCCATCTAGAAGGCGTTGCTGATCTCTATTAATGCGTCGAGCTTGCGTTTCGCTTTGCCGGACGCGATCCCCCGCTGTGCCGCCTCCAGTCCCTGCTCTAGGCTATCGGCGATGCCACAGGCATAGATGGCGGCTCCGGCATTCAGCGCCACGATGTCGCGCGCCGCCCCAGGCTGATTGTCCAGCACCTGCCTGATAAGCTTCAGGCTCTGCTGCGCATCGCTGACAACGAGGCTGCTCACATCGCCGGTCTGGATGCCAAACTGCTGCGGAGAAATCCGGTAGCGACTCACCTCCCCCTGTTTCAACTCCGCGACCTGGGTCGCAGAACCGATACTGATCTCGTCCAGTCCGTCGTCGGCGTGTACCACCAGCACGTGCTGACTGCCCAGCTTGCCGAGCACCTGAGCCAGCGGCTCCAGCCAGTCTGCGCTGAATACGCCGAGCACCTGGTTTGGCGCCCCCGCCGGATTGGTTAGGGGTCCAAGGAGATTAAACAGGGTCCGTACCCCCATTTCCTTGCGCGGGCCGATGGCGTGTCGCATGGCGCTATGATGCCTGGGCGCAAACAGAAAACCGACGCCAATTTTCTCCACGCACTGCGCCACCTGTTCGGGAGTGAGGTCGAGATTCACGCCAGCGGCCTCGAGGACATCGGCGCTTCCACAACGGGATGACACCGAGCGGTTTCCATGCTTGGCCACGCGCGCGCCGGCGGCCGCGGCAACCAGGGCGCTTGCCGTGGAAATATTGAATGTGGACGCGCCATCGCCGCCCGTACCGCAGGTATCGACGAGGTGTTCGCCGGACACCGGGACGGGTGTGGCCAGCTCACGCATGACCGAGGCCGCGGCAGCGATTTCATCCACCGTCTCCCCTTTCATTCGCAAACCGATCAGGAAACCGCCGATCTGCGCGTGCGTCGCCTGCCCGGTCATAATCAGCCGCATGACTTCCGTCATGTCGCCGCGATCCAGGTCCTGGCTTTCGGTTACGCGACGTATAGCACCTTGCATATCCATGTCTGCTCTTCACCTTTGCTCCGCGGCGGATACCCCCGCTCGGACTCAGCTCTCCAAAAAGTTTCTTAACAAATTATGGCCGCATTCGGTCAATATCGACTCCGGGTGAAACTGCACGCCCTCGACCTCAAATTCTCTGTGGCGAACGCCCATAATTTCATCGACCTCATCGTCCGGCCCGCAGGTCCAGGCGGTAATTTCAAGACAGTCCGGCAGACTGTGTTTTTCAATGACCAGCGAATGGTACCGGGTGGCCTCGAGAGGATTCGGCAGACCTCGGAACACGCCTTCATCGCCATGGTGGATGAGAGATGTCTTGCCGTGCATGATTTCGTTGGCATGCACGATCCTGCCACCGAAAGCCTGACCGATACTCTGGTGGCCGAGGCACACCCCGAGGATCGGAATCCGCCCGGCGAAAGTCCTTATCGACTGCACCGAAACGCCCGCCTCGTTCGGCGTGCAGGGGCCAGGTGAGATAACAATTTTCTCGGGAGCCAGACTTTCAATCTCCTCGACGCTGATCCGATCGTTACGATACACTCTGACCTCGGCCCCCAGTTCACCAAAGTATTGCACCAGGTTGTAGGTGAAGGAATCGTAATTGTCGATCATCAGCAACATGCCAGAATCCTTTTACTGCTGATTTCCGTCCAGGCCGGCCTGAGCCAGCGCAACGGCGCGGAATACGGCCCGGCCTTTATTCATGGTCTCCGCCCATTCATTAGCCGGCACCGAATCGGCAACGATGCCCGCACCGGCCTGGATGTGCAGTACCCCCTGCTTGATAACCGCAGTACGAATCGCAATCGCGGTGTCCATATTTCCGCTCCATGAGAGATAGCCGACCGCACCGGCGTAGACCCCGCGTTTGACGGGTTCCAGTTCGTCAATTATCTCCATGGCCCGTATCTTGGGTGCACCACTCACGGTTCCGGCCGGAAAAGTCGCGCGCAACACATCGATCGCGGACATCCCTGCCTCGATCTTACCGACCACGTTGGACACGATGTGCATGACGTGAGAGTAAAGCTCGATCACCATCTTCTCCGTCAACTGGACGCTGCCGATCACGCTTACGCGGCCAACATCATTGCGCCCCAGATCGATCAGCATCAGGTGCTCGGCCAGCTCCTTGGGATCGGCCATCAGCTCCTCTTCCAGTTCACGATCTTCGGCATCGTTTCTGCCGCGTGGCCGGGTTCCTGCGATCGGTAGCACCGTTACGACACCGTCCTCGAGGCGAACCAGAATTTCCGGCGAGGACCCGACCACGTGGAAGTCATCCAGGTCGAGGTAATACATATAAGGTGACGGATTCAGGCTGCGCAGGGCCCGATACAGATCCAGGGGCGGCGCCTGAAACGGTACGGACAGGCGCTGCGACAACACCACCTGCATGGCATCGCCTTCGACGATGTATTCCTTAACCCGGCGAACTGCGGCCTCAAAACCCTCGCGGGTGAAACCGGAAACAAAATCGTCTTCCGAAACCTGACGGGATTCCTCGAGCGCGCCCGGGATCTGCACCGGTTGGCACAGCTGCCGCAGCAACTCTCCAAGCCGGGCCTGGCCGCGTTCCCACGCATGCGGCTCCCGGGGATCCACGTGCACCACCATCAACAGCTTGCCACTGAGGTTATCGAACACCACCACTTCGTCCGACACCATCAAAAGGATGTCCGGGTTCTGCAGCGGATCATCCTTGTCTCCATCCTTTAGCCGGGTTTCGATGTAGCGCACCGAGTCATAGCCGAAATAGCCGACCAGACCGCCGCTGAAACGGGGTAGACCCTCAATATCCGGCACCCGAAAACGCTGCCTGAAGTCTTCGATCCACTGCAGAGGATCCGGGTGCTGCAAGGTTTCCACAACATCCCCTTCGACCCGGGTCTCGATGCGTTCGCCGTATACGCGCACCACGGTTTGGCAGGGCAGCCCGATGATAGAATAGCGGCCCCATTTCTCACCACCCTGCACCGATTCGAAAAGATAGGAATAGCGGCTGTTGGCCAGTTTGAGATAGGTACTTAAGGGAGTATCCAGATCCGCCAGTACCTCCCGGCTTACGGGAATCCGGTTATAGCCCGTGGCGACCAGCTGTTGGAATTCTTCCGGGGTCATGTTCCTCACCGTTGAGACACGTTCACTGCACGACGACTGCAAAGGGTAAAACGGCTTAGACCCACCATCGTCCGTTGCGTGCGTGCAGATTTGTCTCTACGGCGATCATTACGCGGCCTGTTCAAGCTCGGTACGCAGACTCGCCAGTGTCTCGATCACCATATCCGGCTCTGCAACACGGATGTCGTCCCCGTGATTGTATCCGTAGGGTACACAGGCAATCATGAAGCCCGCGGCCCGCGCCGCCGTGACATCGCTGATTGAGTCGCCGACCATCAGAGCTTCCTGCGGGGCGACGGCGAAGAATTCCGCCGCGTGCAGCAACGGCGCGGGGTGTGGTTTCTTATATGACAGGGTGTCGCCACTGACCACAATACGGAAGTAATCGTATATACCGAGATCCTTCAACAACGGCACCGTGAACTGCTCTGCCTTGTTGGTCACACAGCCCAGGCGATAGCCGGCACCGCGCAGATAATCGAGACCATCGCGAACCCCCGGATACAAGTGGGAGCGTTTGGAAGTATTCTCCGCATACAGCTCGAGAAAGATAGGGTAAGCCGTGTCGTAATCGGCCGCTTCCGGCACCCCATCGAGCTCACCCGTGAGCGCACGCTCCACCAGGCGCTCCACACCATTCCCCACCCAGTTTCGCACCTGGGCCTCACCGCGGGGCTCGCGACCCAGCCGTTTCATCATCTCGTCGACGCAATAGGTGAGGTCAGGCACGCTGTCGACCAGCGTGCCGTCCACGTCGATGAGAATCATTGCTGGTTTGCGGATCACAACCATCAGATCAGTGTTTCACCGTCGCCAGCGCAGCGCGCATCGCCTTGATTACGCTGTCGTAGGTATTGGGGTCGCTGTCCTTGGCGGCACCAAAAATAGCGGAACCTGCCACGAAGGTGTCGGCCCCCGCGGCGGCAACCTCCGCGATGTTGTCCACCTTGACGCCCCCATCGATCTCCAGACGCACCTCGCGCCCGCTGTCAGCGATGATCTCGCGCGCCTCGCGCAGCTTATCGAGCACATAAGGGATGAAACTCTGCCCGCCGAAACCCGGGTTCACCGACATCAGCAGGACCATGTCGACCTTGTCGATAACCCATTTCAGCGCGTCCAGGGGCGTGGCCGGATTGAACACCAGTCCGGACTTGCAGCCGTGGTCACGGATGAGTTGCAGAGTACGATCGATGTGCTCACTCGCCTCCGGATGGAAGGTGATGTAACTGGCGCCGGCCTTGGCGAATTCGGGCACCAGCGCGTCGACCGGCTTTACCATCAGATGCACATCGATCTCCGCCGTAACACCGTGCTTGCGCAGTGCATCGCACACCAGCGGACCGATCGTGAGGTTGGGAACATAATGATTATCCATCACGTCAAAGTGGACGATGTCGGCACCCGATTTCAGAACCTTGTCCACTTCCTCTCCCAGTCGAGCGAAATCCGCCGACAAAATCGAAGGTGCAATCTTGTAATCTGGCATAATCCAGGCCTCGTAAAGGTGAAATTCGCTGGCAAATCAGGTGCCGCACTTTAACCGATCAGTCGAAACATTGCAGCCCGGCGATGGGCGGAGCACCGCTGGCCCGGTCCAGCTCTGGCAGGATAACATGAAAAGACATAACAAGCTTTTGTATTTGTTGAGTTTTCTGTGCACCCTTCTGAGCCCGCCCGGCAATACTTCCGACCTGGAGAAAGAGCGGCGCTGGTCGGAGCAGATCGTCGACAGCCTGTTGGTGGGTGATCCCGTCCAGCTCGACGCCAAGGGCGTCTCCTTTCTGGGTATTTTCGCCGAGGCCAACACGGGGCCGGGGGACCGCGCGGTGATCCTGTTGCACGGCATCGGCGTCCACCCCGACTGGCCCGAGATCATCAATCCGTTACGCAGCAACCTGCCAGAGCACGGCTGGGCAACACTCTCCATCCAGATGCCCATTCTCGCCAACGAGGCAGCGCTGGCCGACTATGCGCCGCTGTTCGACGAAGTCGGACCCCGCGTAGCAGCGGCGGTGGCCTATCTGCGCGAAAAGGACAACCGCACCATAGTGCTGGTCGGCCACAGTCTCGGCGCCTCCATGGGCGCGGCCTACCTCGCGGGCAGCGCCCAGCACGGCATAAACGGTCTGATCGTCATCGGCATGCCCGTCATAGAGATGGATGACCGGATGAACGGCGCCCGGGCACTGGAGAAAATTCGCCTCCCGGTGCTGGATCTGTACGGCAGCCGCGACCTCGATACCGTGCTGCGCTCGGCGCAAACCCGGTCAGCTGCAGCCCGCAAGGCCGAAAACACCGCCTATCGCCAGACCGAAGTCGAGGGCGCCGACCATTTCTTTCTGGGCATGGACGATGAACTGACAAGGCGCATCTACGGATGGCTGAAATCGCACTTTGACCGCAAACCCTAGGAAACGGCCATGACAACAGCTGCCGTCGCCATCGGCTTGCACGCGTGCTCCGCCGCCCTCTGGGTGGGAGGCATGTTCTTCGCCCACCAGGTACTGCGACCGGTCGCGGTCGGGCAGTTCAATCCGCCTCAGCGACTGCTACTCTGGTCAGCTGTATTGTCACGCTTCTTTCCCTGGGTCTGGGTGTTCGTCATCCTGCTGCCGGCCAGTGGATACTGGATGCTGTTCCAACTGTTTGGCGGAATGGGCAGCGCCGGCCTGCACATTCATATCATGCAGGGTCTCGGCTGGCTGATGATTCTGCTGTATCTGCACCTCTACTTCGCACCGTTTCGCCGCCTGAAGGAGGCGGTCATCACCGAAAACTGGCCGGAGGCCGGAAAAAAGCTGAATCAGATCCGCCGCATTGTCGGGATCAACCTGAGCCTGGGAATCGTCGTGATTGCGGTCGCGGCAGGCGGCCGCTATCTCTGATCACTGCCGGTTTTTCTTGACCAGGTCGTATGCTTTCTTGATTTCCTGGGTTTTCTCGGTAGCCAGCCTGATCATTTGTTCCGGTAATCCCTTTGCGACCAGCTTGTCGGGGTGATGCTGGCTCATCAGACGGCGATAGGCTTTCTTGATATCGGCGTCGCTGGCGTTTTCACTTACTCCGAGAATTTCGTAGGCCTCCCGCAGCGCCGCCTGTGGCGTTACCGGAACTTCCTCAGCGAAACCGCCACCACCGAAATGCGGCGCATTGCGCACCAGCGCCTCGATGTGCTGGAACTCGGACACGGAGAACCCCAACCGCTGACGCACCTGCTCCAGTACCGTTCTTTCCGCCGCGTGCAAGCTCCCGTCGGCGTAAGCCGCGTGCATCAGTATCTCCACGAACATCTGCATCAGGTTGCGGCGCCGATGACATTCAGTGCGAAACTGCGACAGTACTTCGGGTAACGGAAACGCCTTTTGCTTACCCTGATTGAACAGGCGAATCGCCGCTTCGCGCATCTGCTGATCGAGATTCATTCGCAGCATAACGATACGCGCGAGCTGTATCTCGTCTTCGGACACGCGCCCGTCGGCCTTGGCAAGATGCCCCATAACAGAAAACAATGCCGTGAAAAAGGCCGTCTGGACACGTTCCTGTGCGCCGGGCTCGAACTGGTCACGGAGGCGATGACCCAGCCCCTTGTCGAACCTGTGGCCCAGTGCCGCGCCGATCAACGCACCCAGCGGCCCGGCCAGCAGGTAGCCGAAGGTGCCCCCCAGCAGTTTGCCCCACCAGCTCACCGCAGCGGACCCTGCACATCAACGCTGCGGAGATAGTGATTAATCGCCGCCACAATGCGGTTGCACAATTCCTGTGCGGCCGCCGCATCATCAACCCTGCCGTCGGGAAAGGCCAGAAGTTCGACGCCCTGCTCGCGGGCGGCACCCTGGTCGAGCCGGTTTGACGGTCCAGCGGCCATCACCAGCAACTTGAGTCGCGGCATTTTTTCCAACATGTTTCGATCGATACAGATGCGGTCGGACAAACACACGACAATGTCTGCTCTCCAACAACGATCCGGCATATCCTCCTCACTGAGAGACGGATACTCTTCCCACCCGTATTTGCTGGCCTCCAGCGGCGGAAACTCGACACCGGCTGGAAGCTGCGCCCTGTCTACCACAACAATCTTGACGGCCATCATCGATTCCTCGCAGTAGCTCGACTCGGTTTCTTGCAAAAATTGTTTTATGCGCCTATAACTCGACTAAGGTCCGTACGCGGAGGCCAGCCTCTGCAATACAAGAGATCGCCCGGTTCGCAAGTATCAGCAGTTTATTCAGGGAGGTAAACCCGCTATGCCCATTGAACCCACTCCGAGGATTGGTGACTGGTACAAGAACAGCACTGGGGACGCGTTCGAAATCGTCGCTCAGGATGAGGAGGATGAAACGCTGGAGCTTCAGTACTACGACGGTACATTGGAAGAGCTGGACCGGGAAACCTGGGAATCCATACACCCTGAACCCATTGAGCCACCGGAAGACTGGATCGGTTCCATGGATCTGGCCAGAGAAGACTCGCAGGTTTTCGAGGTCTGGTCAGAGACCGGGGACTGGTTATCTGAACTGGACCGGCTCGACCGAAGCCAGGGCTGATGCTGTCTGCGCTGTCGTGCCACCTGGTATGGGAGGGCGATTACGCACCGAGCCGGTCCAGGCAGCGCCGGCACCCGGCTCGCCGAAACCCGCAGCCACGGCGAGCGGTGGAATCGACGAACATCCGACTGTCCGATCTGCGGGTCCTGGACGCGAATGGCGCGCAATTGACCATCTCGCACCAGGATAAAGCAGTCCACCAGCCGGGAATATTTGCGTCGTCCCCAGGCCAAATCCGTTAAGCTGTTAAACTCGTTAAACAAATATAGCCGCCTCAATCTAGACGCCGTTCTGGGGCGGCCGGCCGGCACGCAACTTGCTGCATCCACTCCAGAGATTCCGGATTCAATGTTCAGGAGCCGGAGCCGATAGCCCCAAAGAACGCTGGGTAAACAGCTAAAACCACCGAAGGAGGTGGGCCATGACCTACATCATTAATATGGCAAGCGGCGAGCCATACCCCGATGACGAACCGGTTTCCCCGAACAGGCAGGCGCAGCGATCTGAGCCGGCATCGGTTACCGGCGTTGAGCATCCCCTGTTGCAGCTCGCCATGAGCCAGCTCACGGGTTCGGAGGGCAACACCCAGTCTCTACCCGCCGGCCTGGATATCACCGAGTTACTGCAAGCCCTGCAAGACTAGCCCAGCCGCATCGATATGGGGCCGGTCTGCTGCTCCGACCGGTTTCCTTGTCATGGTTTCCCGCCGCGCCGCCACGTCTCATGGTCTGGCCCAAGCGGAAAATTCAAATTAGCCCCCGAGACCCAGCTGTCCGTCTGTGCGCTGGAGCGCGCAGAGATGTCACAGCGGCCTGATACCCGCCTGACCCTGACCGCTGTCGCCGGACGGTGCTCGCGAG
>CAJICB010000051.1_pt1 | contig 12749 bp, 10 predicted proteins | sample 9199491 | NCBI WGS metagenome assembly CAJICB01 (sample SAMEA7708320, study PRJEB35096) | sediment metagenome | biome: marine neritic benthic zone biome [ENVO:01000025]; feature: sediment [ENVO:00002007]; material: shallow marine sediment [ENVO:03000034] sea grass bed [ENVO_01000059] ... | reverse complement strand
GAGCGCGTGGTCGAGGAGATGGCGCGTTCCTTTCACGCGGCCGTGCAGGCGCGCGCTTTCGCCCGCAAACGCAAGGACCCCGCACCCGAAGAAGTGTTTATCGCGACGCTGCTGTCGCACCTGGGTGACATGGCGTTTTGGGCCTTCGCCGGAACGTCCGCCCAACGCCTCGACGCCGCATTGCAGCAGGGCGCCGCGACACCGGAACTGACCCAGCGCAAGGTGCTGGGTTTTGCTCTGGCAGACCTCACTCTGGGCCTGAGCCGGGAGTGGAAACTTGGCGAGCTGCTGGAGCAGTCGCTGCAGGGTCGCAGCGACATGAATCCGCGTGCCGGAAACGTGATGCTCGGTTACGAACTCGCCGCGGCCGCAGCGCGGGGATGGGGCGCACCGGAGGTCAGACAGCTGCTGCGGCGAATCGCCGAGAACCTGTATATGCCGGTCGAGGACGTGGTCGATCTGGTGCGCCGCAATGCCGAGGAGGCCGCCGACACTGCGTCATTCTACGGGGCCTCGCGGGCGAGCCGGTTGATCCCCGTCGAGCGCGCCGGTTCCGAGCAGGAGGGCGCCGAAACGGAGCGGGGCGAAGAACGCGTGTTTCTCGACTCCGATCCCATGCTGCAGCTCAAGATATTGCGCGAACTGTCGGCGCTGATGGAGTCCCGTCCGGATTACAACGCGGTGCTGGAGATGGTGCTGGAGGGGATCTACCGCGGTGTCGGTATGGACCGCACCCTGTTTGCACTGCGTACCCCCGATCACCGTTTTCTGGCTGGGCGTTACGCACTGGGCGTCGACAACGAGGCGTTGCGCAGGCAGTTCCATATCGAGACGGATGCCGCGCAACCCAACCTGTTTCAGCAGCTGATCGAGTGCCGGCAGCCGCTCTGGGTGGGGCGGCCGGGTGAGGCGGCTCGGGACGCATTGCTCACGTCTCAGGTGCTGGCGATTTCCGGGGGAGCGCCATTTTTCGCGACCCCGATCGAGATACGCGGCAAGGTCATCGGCGTGTTCTACGCCGACCGGCGAGTCAGTGGACGACCGTTGGATGAGGACAGCTTCGCCAGTTTCAAACACTTCGCCCAGCAGGGCAACCTGGCGCTGGCGTTCCTCGGCAGCGGCTAGGACGCGGGGTCGTCCCGCGCCTCGATGCCCAGCCAGTCAATCCATTGCTGGAAGATATCGGGGTCCAGGGCGGCCGCGGCGGAACGCGGTTCGAGCCTGGCCACGAACACCGGTTCGCCCTGCAGGGTGACCGCTTTGCCACCGGCTTCCTGCAGAATCAGGCAGCCCGCCGCATAATCCCACAGCTTCTGTTGACCGTGTAAATAGACGTGGCAGCGACCCGCGGCCAGCCAGCACCAGTCCAGCGCAACGGCGCCGAAACTGCGTTGCGACTTGTACGGCGGGTTGGCGGCGAGGCGGCTGGCGAGGCTGCGCGGCAGGCGCTTCAGGTCGACCAGCGCCAAGCCGCGTGACAGCGGTGCGCGCAGCTGTCTGCGCTGCAGGGGACGCTCATTCAACCAGGCTCCCTGGCGATTCGCCGCCGCGAAGCATTCCTGGCGGCTGGGGTCATAAACGACACCGAGTTCGATCACGCCCTTGCGCAGCAGGGCGACGGAGACCGCGTAGTAGGGCACGCCCACGGCGAAGTTGCTGGTGCCGTCGAGCGGATCGATACACCATACACCGCTGTCCGCGTGTTGCAGCGCGCCTTGCTGTACGGCCTCATCCATTTCCTCGCCGAGCACATCGATTCCCGGCCAGCGCGCCGTCAAGGTCTCGGCGAGCGCATCCTGCATGACCAGATCGGCTTCGGTGAGCAGGCTGCCGTCGGGCTTGCGGGTGCCGCACCCGGAGCAGAAACGGGAGGGCAGCTCACGGTCGGCGATGGCGCGAACCAGAGTAGACAGCTCCTGTACGGATTCGGGAGGCATTGCGGGAATCGAGTTGGTATGATCGGACGCCTGAACACATTGTCGCATAAAGGGCGCCCATGAGCATGAAGAAAACCAAGCATAAAGATGGCAAGAAGTCCGGCAAAGAGAAGAAGACCAGGAAACCGCGCAAGGCCGACAGCGCCGACAGACACGCCCTCTACGAACAGTCGGTGCAGTCGACCGAGTTCGAATACGAATTCGTCGATACCAATTTCACGCGTATTCGCGGGCGTAACGCCACCCTGCTGCGGGAAGATTTTTGCGGTACCGCGCAGATGTGCTGCGAGTGGGTACGCGGACGAGCCGAAAACCAGGCCGTCGGCGTCGACCTCGATGCGGAGGTGCTGGACTGGGGCCGGGACCACCATATCGCGGCGCTCAGTCCCGAGCAGCGTGCCCGCGTGACGCTGCTGCAGGAAGACGTGCGGGATGTGAAAACCGACCTCCTGGACATTGTGCTGGCAATGAATTTCAGCTGGCAGCTGTTCGAACAACGCGAAGTCTTACGCAGTTATTTTGCTTCGGTGCGCGACAGCCTGGTCGACGATGGCATTCTGTTTCTCGATGCTTTCGGCGGCTACGACGCCTATCGGGAAATTGAGGAAAAAACCAAGCACAAGGGTTTTACCTACGTCTGGGAGCAGGCCAGCTATGATCCCATCACCGGGCATATGACCTGTTACATCCACTTCCATTTCAACGACGGCTCGAAGCTCAAAAAGGCCTTTCACTATGAGTGGCGGCTGTGGACCCTGCCCGAACTCAAGGAAGTGCTGCTGGAGGCCGGTTTTTCCAATGTCACGATCTACTGGCAGGAGTGGGACGAGGAAACCGACGAGCCCAGCGGTATCTTCAACCCCGCGACTCACGGGGAAGCGGACCCGGGCTGGATCTGCATACTCAGCGCGGAAAAATAGTTCCCGGTCGTTCCAGTGTCAGTTCCGACAGCTCCCCGTGCGGGGCTGTCTCCGTGGTTTTTCCCCTTCCCGGCGTAGCAGGCATGCTGCGCGGGCGGCGTCTGCCGGTCACCCGCCATGCCTCACTTCCGGCGCATCACCGCGCTTCGGGGTGCCATCGGTGCCCGGGGTTGACATACCAACCAGTATGCATTAAAAAGTAAACGCTCACTAACATTTGGAGACGCGATATGACGGGATTTGATCTGGAACTCGACGCACGCGGGCTGAACTGTCCGTTGCCCATTCTCCGTGCCAAGAAAAGCATTCAGGGTCTGAGCAGCGGTCAGGTACTGCGTATCGTGGCGACCGATCCGGGTTCGGTGAAGGATTTCGAAGCCTTCTGCAAGCAGACCGGCAACGAGTTGCTCGATTCCACCCAGCAGGGCGGCGAGTACCTGTTTGATATCCGCAAGGGTTAGCGCACAGGCTTCAGGTAGCGGGCGGCCGGCAGCGGGGCTGTCTGGCCGCTGTGCCAGGAGAGCGCTGAACAGGGCGTGCTGGCGGGCGCCATGGCCAAACGCCTGAAGGCCAGCGAACGGCGCGCGACCATACTGGCCGTCGCCAAGGTGCTGTTTTCCGACAAGGGTTACCACGGAGTGTCCGTCGACGAAATCGCCGGCCGTCTGGGTGTCAGCCCCGCCATTCTCTACCGCCATTTCCCGTCCAAGGAGGCCCTCTACGAGGAGGTGCTGAACGAGATTGCGTGCAAACGCGAGAGCTACGTCGAGGCGGTTGTCGATAGCGACGCCAGCTTCGGTGATGTGCTGCGACGCATCACACGTATCTTCGTGGAAAGCGTGTCCGGGGACCCGGATTACCTGCGCATGGAACTGCAGAGCGCACTCGAGGGCAGCGATGCCACGCGGCAGTTTTTCGAGAACCGCTGGCGGCCGTTTACCGATCTGATCGAATACAGCCTGAAACAACTCGCGGTTCGCAAACGCATTCCCCCGGTCAACGGTGCGGTCGCCGCGCTGCTGTTCCAGGGCATGGTACGCGAGGCTCTGTACGCGAAATGCATCTACCGTTCACCCCGCTACCGGGACATGGACCTCCAGGTGCTGGTCGATCACCTGATCGGTATGTTCTTCCGCGCCGTGGGCTACGCCGAGCCGCCGAGGCCCGCCAACGGGAAGGATTGAGCCGCCTTGAAGCGCCAAAAAACTGGCGAAACAACTCCAAACACGCTTTTAGATCAACCACATCGCGTCCTTAATTAGCTGTAAGTAGGTGAAAATACTGGTAAAGCTAAGCTGTTCCGGTATAATGCGGCGCGTCGCCTGTTTGGCACGGGCTATGCAATAACGAGGCATTATGAGACACAAACATCGAATCGTTCGCCCCCCCGCCCTGCAGCACAGCGCACGCCGCCGCTTCCTGCAGGCCGCCCTGGGGGCAACAACCACCCTGGCGTTACCCCCGCTATCGGCCTCGGTGCACCGTGCGCCGGAACGCACCCTGGCATTCAAGAACCTGCATACGGGCGAGGCGCTGCGCGCCACCTTCTGGGCCGCGGGCGATTACGTCGGCGACGAACTGAAAGCCGTGAATCGGGTGCTGCGTGACCACCGCACCGGCGACGTGCACCCCGTGGATACGCAACTCCTGGATCTGCTGTACCTGTTGCAGCAGTCCGTGGCGGTCAGCGGGCCTTTCCACATCATTTCCGGCTATCGCTCCCCGGCGACCAATCGCAGGCTGAGTGCCAATAGCAGTGGTGTCGCCAAGCGGAGCCTGCACATGCAGGGCAGGGCCATCGACATCCGCCTGCCGGGTTGCGAGTTGAATAAGCTGCGTGAGGCCGCACTGGCGCTGCAGGCCGGTGGCGTGGGCTACTACCCGAAATCCGATTTCATTCACGTCGACACCGGCCGGGTGCGGCGCTGGTAAAACGATCGCGCCGAGCCGCGGCGTTCATGCCCTTTGGGTGCTCCCACACGTATGCCACTGCAGGTCTGGCCGTCGACCCGTGGGAGCGGCCCTTTACACCCGGCGGAGTTCTAGGGTGCCTGGCCGCGATTCCTCATTCCAGCACAAGGTATTCGCCAACCGGGATCCCGTCCAGCGTCCAGCCTCCCACCCGGTAACGGATCAGACGCAGCGTGGGGTAACCGATGTGGGCGGTCATGCGGCGGACCTGCCGGTTGCGGCCTTCAGAGAGGGTCAGGCTAAGCCAACTGGTCGGTAGGTGTCTGCGTTTCCGGATCGGCGGCACGCGCTCCCCGACCGCCGGTTGCTCGATCAGGCGCACCAGGGCCGGGCGGGTGGGGCCATCCTTCAGGGGGATTCCCGCGCGCAGCTGGTCCAGATCGCTTTCCGAGGGTATGCCCTCCACCTGCACCCAGTACTCCTTCTGCTTGCCGTATCTCGGATTGGCGATGCGCTGCTGCAGCCGGCCGTCGTCGGTCAGCACCAGCAGGCCCTCGCTGTCAAAGTCGAGCCGACCGGCGGGATAGATGTTTCGGATATCGATGAAATCGGCCAGTGTCCTCTTGTCGCCCGCGGGGCTGAACTGACACTGCACCCGAAAGGGCTTGTTGAACAACACAATCACGTCACGCCCCGCAGATACACCAGCCGGTAGGCTGCCAGGCCGAGCAGCCAGCCGCTGATAACGTCCAGCAGGTGGTGCTGATGCACCAGCAGCACCGCGGCAGAAATCAACGCGCCCCAGAGCAGCAGGCCGAGGCGCACTGCGGTCGACGAGGCGGCGTGCAGCAGCGCCGCAATACACAATGCCGAGGAGGTAACGTGTAGCGAAGGCACCAGGTTGTGCGGCAGCGCGAGCGCATAGAGCGCCTGGTACACCGGGTCGTAGCCGGGTACCTGCGCCGGGCGCTCGAAACCCAGCTCCGCTGGCAGCAGCAGGTAGCTCAGTGCCGCGAGCAGGATCGTGACCACCATGGCGCGGGCCAGTGACCGCAGTCCGGAAGCCGTCAGCAGCAGGGGCGGCAGCAGGAACAGCAGCAGGATCGACGCATAGGGGTAGACCATGGCCGGCAGGAACGGCAAGGACAGCTCCCAGTCGAAATACAGCCGGTAGCGCTGCGTCCGCTGCGCCGTGATCCAGTTCATGCCGAAATAGACCAGTGCAAACAGGCTGCCGACCGGCAGCGCAAGGCGGAGATAGAGTGGAACGTTGCTGATGCCGCGGTAAGCGGACTGTCGTGTTGCCACGGGCTCGGACTGTTTCGGTTCGCCCTGATCCAGCGCGCGGCTCACCGCTTTTCGAACAGCAGCGGCACCACGTCGGCGAACTGGCTGGCGAAATGTACGCTGAGCCCTTCGCGAATGTAATCCGGGATCTCCTCGTAATCACCGCGGTTGGCGTCGGGCAGAATGAGTTCGCGGATATTGGCGCGGCGGGCCGCAACGATCTTCTCGCGGATGCCGCCTACCGGTAACACCTGTCCGGTCAGCGTCAGCTCCCCGGTCATGGCGACGTTGCGCACCGGCTTGCGCCGCTTCGCCAGGGACAACAGGGCGCTGGCCATGGTGATGCCGGCACTGGGTCCGTCCTTGGGCGTGGCGCCGGCCGGCACGTGCAGGTGGACCAGCGATTGTTCGAAGAAATCCGGCGAGGCGCCCCAGCGTTCGGCGTTGGCGAGGATGTAGCTGTAGGCGATCTCGGCCGATTCTTTCATCACGTCGCCTAGTTGCCCGGTCAGTTTGAAGCCGCGACTGAAACTGTGAATGCGCGTTGCTTCGATGCTCAGTGTTGCGCCGCCCATGGCGGTCCAGGCCAGCCCGGTGACTACTCCGATACCGGCCAGGCGTTTTTCCTTGGCGAAAACCGGTTTGCCCAGATAATCCTCGACGTCGCCTGCGCGTACATGAATCGGTGTTTTCTCGCCCTCGAGTATTTTCATCACTGCCTTGCGGGCAATGGTACCCAGGGATTTCTCCAGCCGGCGGACGCCGGCTTCGCGCGCGTAGTCCTCTATGATCCGGCGCAGCGCCGCCTTGTCGATGCGCAGCTGACCGCGCGGCTTCAGGCCGTTGCGCTCCAGCTGCCTCGGCAGCAGGTGATTGCGGGCGATTTGCAGTTTCTCGCTGGCCAGGTAACCCGACAGCTGAATGACCTCCATGCGGTCGAGCAGGGGACCGGGGATGGTATCGAGCTGGTTGGCGGTGCAGATGAACAGCGCCTTCGACAGGTCAAACGGCACGTCCAGGTAGTGGTCGAGAAAATCCGAGTTCTGTTCCGGGTCCAGCACCTCCAACAGCGCCGAGGCCGGGTCGCCGTGGTAGGAGGCACCGACCTTGTCGATTTCGTCGAGCATGATGACCGGGTTGGCCGATTCGGTATCCTTGAATGCCTGGATGAACTTGCCCGGCATGGCGCCGATGTAGGTGCGGCGGTGCCCCTTGATCTCGGCCTCGTCGCGCATGCCTCCGAGCGAGAAGCGGAAGAACTTGCGCCCCAGCGAGCGCGCAATAGAGCGCCCCAACGAGGTCTTACCCACGCCGGGGGGGCCGACGAACAGGATAATCGAGCCCGCTACTTCGCCCTTCATAATGCCCACAGCGATAAATTCCAGGATGCGCTGTTTGATGTCATCCAGGCCATCGTGGTCTTCGTCGAGGATCTGTCTGGCGCGTTTGAGATCCAGCTGGTCCGCAGTGTACTGGCCCCAGGGCAGCTGCGTCAGCCAGTCCAGGTAGTTGCGCGTGGTGGCATATTCCGGCGAGCCGGTCTCCAGCACCGAGAATTTCTCCATCTCTTCCTCGACCCGCTTTTGTGCCGCCTCGGGGAGTTGCAGCGACTCGATGCGTTCCCGGAACTTGTCCACCTGGGCGGTGCGGTCGTCCTTGGAAATGCCGAGCTCTTTCTGGATGACCTTCATCTGCTCGCGCAGAATGTGCTCGCGCTGGTGGGTCTGCATTTCTTCATCGACCTGGCGACGGATGTGTGCCTGGGCCTTGGCGACCTCCAACTCCTTGTTGATCAGTACGTGTACGCGTTCCAGGCGCGTCAGCAGGTCGACCGCTTCCAGCACGCCCTGCTGTTCTTCCCTGCCCGAGGTGGTCAGACTGGCGGCAAAGTCTGCCAGGTGCGAGGGATCGTTGGGGTGGAAATGCTCCAGGAACAGCTTGAATTCCTCGCCGTACAACGGGTTCAGCGGTATCAGCTCCTTGATGGTGTTGATGACCGCCACGGCGTATGCCTTGACCTCGGGAATTTCCTCATAACGCGGTTCCGGCAGATACTGGACCCGCGCCGTGAAGGGTGCGTGGTGGTTCAGCCATTCCGATACGCGAAACCGCTCCACGCCTTCCAGCAGCACCTGCATTCGCCCGTCCTGTTTGCCGATGCGGTGAATGCGGCAGGCGGTGCCCATGCGGTAGAAATCCGCGACTTGGGCCTGCTCGGCAGCTGGGGTGCGCACCAGCAGCAGGCCAACGACATTGTTGGCATTCTTTTCGGCGGCCCGAATAGTCTCGCCCCACTTGTCGGGATCGAGCAGCAGGGGGATTGCCTGGCCCGGAAAAAACGGCCGCTCGGACTGGGGCAGAATGGGAATGGTGCCGGGGAGTATGTCCTTGGCGCGAACCAGCTTGTGCGTGGTTTCGGCGCTGGAATTGTCCGGGTGGTCGATATCCATGATGTGTGTTGTGCTTCGTTGTGTGCGGAACACTGACAGTGGTGCGCCACGGTAGAAAATTCAAGTCTTACAGTGAACCGCATGTCAGAAATATCGGTTATCCACAAAACTTGTGGATAAGTATGTGGATGAAATGAGGGAATGAGTCCCGAAGCCGCAAAAGTAAGCTAGGTGTGTTAAATCGGTTATTTTTCCGACAAACTTTAAATGTTATTTATAACAATGAGTTATAGTTATTTTGTAGACCTGGAGTAAAGCAGTCGATGGTTGGCTCAGCATTTTTCTTACAGTCCTGTTACGCCTGTGCATAAGGACTCACGGCACAGCAGGAGTTGATGCAAAATGTCAAGATCTCCAGACACATTTTTTTGGTTTTTCTTACACTGTCCGCGCACCAGCAAGGCGCGTTTGGGAATGGTAGCCGCACCAGCGTTGGGCAAAAAAATCGAGCACGCGCGCCACATCCACCCCCGACCTGTGACAGCAGCCAGCTTGAGATCAGTGGTTTGCCGGGGAGGGCGTGTGCCCGCGAAGGCCGGTCGGGCAATTCCCGGAACTGTTTCGGCGTTCGGGCTTCGCCCGGCGGACTCGGGATCACCGTGCCAGCGCGGTGAAAACCGGGATTCCGCGTCAAGGACGCAAGGTGCGCAAAGCTGGTGGTGCTATCGCTTTGTCACAGGACCATAATGCCGTTGCCGAAAGCAGTGGTAAGCTGTTCAGCCGCGCAGCCAGCTGCACAACCCGGTAATACACGACGATGATTACACAACTGTTCAGGCCCAAGTGGGAACGCAGCGACCCGCGCGTTCGCCGCCGGGCATTCGAGTCCGGCGCTGTGCCGGCGGAGGCGGTGGAGCGAGCCGCCCGCTCGGATAGCGACCCGGAGGTGCGCCGGAGTGCGGTGGCGTGCCTGGAGGACCTCGATCTGCTCGCCGAGCTGAGCGACTACGAACCGATGAGTGCCATACGCGAGGCGGCGTGCCACCGCCGGCGCGCGCTGCTGGCGAGCCCGCTGCGGGACGGGCCACCGCTGCAGGCGCGTTTGAAAGCCATCCGGCGCCTGCCAACATCCGAGCTGTGTGCGCTCCTGGCGCGCGAGGTGCAGGCTGCGGAAATTCGCGCAGCAGCGGTCAATCGGGTGGCGGATACCGAGCTGTTATGTACTCTGGCGGTTGACGATCCGGTTGCGGCGGTGCGTCGCGCTGCGCTGGAGCGTATCGAGGAGCCGCGCGGCTGGGAGGTCGTGGCGCGCAAGGCGCGCAACAAGGACAAGCAGATCAGCCGTATCGCCCGTGAACGCCTCGACACCTTCCACAAGGCCCGCTCCGAACGGGAGAGTGCCGAGCAATTGTGTGGGTCTATGCAGCGGCTGGCACAGGGGGCCGCGACAGCCGCCAGCCGGGCCGACTTCCACCGCCTGACGCTGCAGTGGGATAAGCTGGAATGTGCGTTGCCGGCGTCGCTGAAGGAACGCTTCGAACAGGCCAGCCAGGGAGTCGTTGCGGCGCTCGAGCGCTTCGAGTCGCTGCTGAACCAGCGGCGCGCGTTGTGTGCCGAGCTGGAGGCGTTGCTGGGCAGCTTGCGCGATAGCCGGGGGCGGGACACCGCTCTTGACCAGGCGGAATCCGACCGCCTGCCGAGCATCATGCGCCGTTGGGAGGCGCTGGCGCGGGACGCGCATGAGGATCAAACCCTGGCTGAACAGTTTGCCGGGCTGGTCGAACAGGTTCAGCGCGAGGTGGCACGCCTTGCTCTGGATGGATCGCGCGCCAGCCGGCTGCGGGAACTGATCGAAAAGGCCAGGGCGGCCGTGGATGCCCCCGCCGAGCTGGACGAACGCCGTGTCAAGGGATTCAAACGGCGCTGGACGGAACTCGAACTGCCGGAAACGAAGTACCTGGCGGACATGCTGCAGCAGGAATTCGACGGCGTGCTGCACGCATTGCGTGAACGCCTGGAACGGCAGATCCGGCAACGCAAACAGGCCCTCCAGGAGGCCGGGCAGTTTCTCCGGGAGCTGGAGCAGGCGCTGGAAAAGGGGAAACTCGAGCACGCCCTGTCGTTGCGCGACCGTATCCGGCACCGCCTGAAAACGGCAAAGGGTGTCGACGAATCGCAGCGCGCCGCTGTGCAGGAGTGCCTGCACGCCATCTATCCGCAGCTCGACAACCTGCGTGACTGGCGACACTGGGGATCAGGTCAGTCGCGCGAACGCCTGTGCAGCGAGACGGAAGCTCTGGCCGGTTCCGCGCTGAGCGCCGCTGAAATTGCCGGCCGGGTGCGCAATGCGCGGGAGGCCTGGAAACACATCGATCGCGCCGAAGGACCGGCCCCCGAAGCGCTCTGGCAGCGCTTCGATGCGGCCTGTACCCGGGCCTATGCGCCGTATCAGGAGCAACGCCGCGAGCAAATGGCGCAACTCGACGCACACCGTGCCCAGAAACAGGCGCTGTGCGCTGAGCTGGAGACGCTGGAGCGCGACACCGACTGGAAGACCGTGGACTGGAGTGAAGCCGATCAGAGCGTGCGCGCCTTGCGCCAGCGCTGGCGCCGTGTCGGGCCGCTGCCGAGGAAAGGGACTAAGGCCCTGGAGCAACGCTACCGGGATGTGCTCGAGCGTCTGGAGAGCCATCTCGGCAGAGAACGCGAACGCGAAGTGCGTCGCCGGCGGGCCCTGATCGAGCGCGTGGAGGCGCTGGTTGACGCTCCGGACCCACGTGTTGCGAGTCGGGAGGTGAAAGAGGCGCAGAACAACTGGAAACCCAGGGTGCAGGCCGACAAGCGCACGGAACAGGCGCTGTGGCAGCAGTTCCGCGCCGCCTGTGACGCCGTTTTCAACCGCATCAGCGCCGAGCGCGACGCAACGGAGCGCGAACGTCAGGCCAATCTGCAGCGCAAGAAAACCCTTTGCGACGAAATCGAGAGGCTGCTAAACGATGCGAAGGCGGATTTTCTCACTGTAAGCAGGCGCTTCGCGGAGGCGGGCGATGAATGGCGGAAAGTCGGACCCATTCCGCGCAAGGCGGAGCGGGGCGTCGCGGCGCGTTATGAGGCGCTGGGGAAAGCTCTTGCGGAACGCCAGCAGCAGGCGGCGAACGCGGCCGCCGAGGCGCTGATGGAAGGGGTACGCGAGCGGGGGCGACTCTGCGAACGGCTGGAGGCCGGGGTGCTGGAGGGTTGTCTGGCGGAAGCCGATCGGAAGGCGCTGCTACAGGAAACCGCCCGGGCGTGGGAATTGCTCGGGCCCTTGGAGCACGCGTGCGCGGCAGCGCTGCGGGAACGTTTCGAATGCGCGAGCCGCGCGCTCGCCGGGGACGCCGAGGCTCGCCAGTTGCTGCAAAATGCGTCGACGGAAAATCTCCGCCAGCGCCTGGATCTGTGCCTGCAACTGGAGGTCGAGGCGGGGGTCGACTCACCGGCCGAGTTCGCTGAAGCACGCATGCAGTTGCAGGTGTCACGCCTTGAGGATGCGCTGAAACACAGGCACGAGGCGGCCGCTGTCGACCGCCTGCGCGCCCTGCAGATTGCCTGGCACCAGGTCGGCCCGCTGCCCGAGAAAGACCAGCCGGCGCTCGAGGCGCGTTTTGCCCGCGCCCTTGCAGCGCTCCAGCGTCCCTAGCCGTCAGACCGGTGACTCGGAGGCGATACGGCGGCGCAGGCCATGAGCGGCGCAGCTCCTGTTCAATTCTGCCCCGGACTTTCGGGTTCGGCACGCTGCGGGCATTCGGAGCGTTCTGCTTGAGACGCCCCGCCAGTTCACGGTTGGTCAGGCAAGATCGCTTAAGAGGATCGCGTATACTGAAAAGTATCACCGAGCGAGGATATTGCAGATGGCGACAAAACTGGAACTGGAAGAGTACTTGTACCGGCGAGCGATCGAAATTATCGAGTCTACCGACACAGATTACGACAAGGAACAATTGCTGTTCCAGGAAGTCTGGCTTCCACTGGCGGAGTTGTACAAAGACAGAATCACGGTGCCTGAGCGCGAGACAAAGGACTAGCAGTCAACTCGGGGAGAAAAGCTACCTTTTGGAACCGGTTCAGCGGTACCCGACCAGCCTCGCCGCGTCGGATGCAGAATGCGTCCTGGTGCATTGACCAATGGGGCGACTAGCGGTCGTCAGAACGCGGTCGCACTTCCATTGGGGGTGACCGTGCATCCAGTTGTTGAGTCAACGTAACGGGAATCTCAACACGAAGGGAATCGCCTTCCGGATGTGCGACACCGTGAAACTTCCGGG
>CAJICB010000735.1_pt1 | contig 12753 bp, 10 predicted proteins | sample 9199491 | NCBI WGS metagenome assembly CAJICB01 (sample SAMEA7708320, study PRJEB35096) | sediment metagenome | biome: marine neritic benthic zone biome [ENVO:01000025]; feature: sediment [ENVO:00002007]; material: shallow marine sediment [ENVO:03000034] sea grass bed [ENVO_01000059] ... | reverse complement strand
GGGGAGTCAGCCTGGACGAGGCGGTATCACGTGCGCGCCGGCAGGCGGACGGCAAGGTGCTTTCCGCGGAAACCATCCGGGTCGACGGCCGACGTGTTCACCGTATCAAGATCCTGACCCGGGACGGGCGTGTCACACGTGTGCAGATCGATGCCGATACCGGCGGACCTGCACGGCGGGGGCGCTGACTATGCATATCCTGATCGTCGAAGATGAATCACGCCTGCGGGAACACCTGCGGGATCGCCTGCGCAATAACGGCTACGTGGTCGAGGCCGCTGCAGACGGAGAAGAGGGCCTGTACTACGGCCAGGAGTATCCCCTCGACCTGGCCGTGATCGATATCGGCTTGCCCAAGATATCCGGTCTCGAGCTGATACGCCGCTTTCGCTCCAATGGCAGGCACTTTCCCATCCTGATTCTCACGGCCAGGCGTAACTGGCGGGACAAGGTGGAAGGCCTGGAAGCCGGTGCCGATGATTACCTGGTCAAACCGTTTCGCTTCGAAGAGCTCCAGGCACGTTTGAACGCCCTGTTGCGTCGTGCCGCCGGCTGGTCGAAGCCGGTTATCGATTGCGGACCGATCTCACTGGATACCGGTAAACAGATTCTCACGGTAGCGGGCGACCCCGTGGAGCTGACCGCTTTTGAATACCGGGTACTCGAGTACCTGATGCTGCACGCCGGCCAGGTGGTGTCCAAGGCCGAGTTGACCGACAACATTTACGATCAGGATTTCGACCGCAACAGTAACGTACTGGAAGTCTTTATTGGGCGCCTGAGGCGCAAACTGGATCCGGACAACCGGATCAATCCCATTGAAACCCTGCGCGGCCGCGGCTATCGATTCAGACGGGAGTGTTGAAGTTCTGATGCGCTCGCTGCACAGCCGACTGCTTCTGGCCGCGACACTGGTACTCGCCGGTTTCATCGGTGCCACAGGACTGGCGCTCGACAAGGCCTTTCGTGTCAGCGCCAAGGCATCCATGCAGGATCGCCTGCAGTCGTACATCTATGCGCTGCTGGCCGCCGCCGACGAAGACGACAGCGGCCGGATGATCCCTCCGCAGGAGATTCCGGAACCGCGCTTCTCGAAACCGGATTCCGGACTCTACGCCATGATAGCCGGACCGGACGGGAGACCGCTCTGGCATTCCCGCTCCCTGGCCGGACGCGGCGTCGACCTTGTGCAGCAGCAGTCTCCGGGACAGCGCGAATTCAGCCGGCTCAAGCAGGCCGGCGTGGAGCTGAATGCCATCTCCTTCGGTGTCGCCTGGGAGGACTATGCCAAAGGGGAGGAGCTCTACACCTTCGCGGTGGCGGAGGACACGGCGGCATTCGAGGAACAGATCGACAGTTTTCGTACCGCCTTGTGGAGCTGGCTCGGCGGTATGGCGGTGGTCCTGCTGCTGGCCCAGGGGCTCATTCTGCGCTGGGGGCTGCGGCCACTGCGCAGCGTCGAGTCAGACCTGCAGCGGATAGACCAGGGCGCAGCCGACCACCTCGACGGTACCTACCCCAAAGAGCTCACCGGACTCACCTCCAGTCTCAATTCCCTGATCGAGCACAGCAAACTGGTACAGACCCGCTATCGCAACAGCCTGGATGATCTGGCCCATAGCCTGAAGACACCCCTGGCGATCATGCAGTCCTTCTGTGAAGGAAAATCGGCCGAAATCGGCCAGGAGCACACCCTGGTCAGGGAGCAGGTGGAACGCATGGATGAGATCATCGAGCACCAGTTACAGCGGGCGGCGGTTTCGGGCCGGGCCACGCTGGCTGCTTCGGTGCCGATTCAACACGTGCTGGAGCGACTAGTCCGTTCCCTGGAGAAGGTGTACCGGGAAAAACGGGTGGACATCAGCCTGGACCTGGATCCGGGCGCAACCTTTTACGGAGACGAGGTGGACCTGACCGAGGTGCTCGGCAATCTGCTGGAAAATGCCTACAAGTACTGTTCGGCTCAGGTCAGGGTGGGCGTCCGTTGCGAAAAGAAAACCGCCTCCGGTCAGGGTCTCGAGATCACCATCGAGGACGACGGGCAGGGCATCGACCCGGAGATGATCGACACCGTTCTGCAACGCGGCAAACGCATGGACGAAACGGTTCCGGGCCACGGTATCGGCCTCAGCATGGCCCGGGAAATCATGGCCGTCTACGGTGGCGAGCTGGACATCGGTTCCAGCAGCCTGGGCGGCGCCCTGTTACGGGTACGCTTCGATACTTGATCGCCAGGGGCATTACACCTGACCGTCAGCTACGGCCGAGATATGCAAGCGCGCTCCAGCCTTTCGTGCTGCGGTTTCCGCTTAACTGATTCGGCTTCTATGCCTCGATGACAGGAAAGAAAGATCCGGGCTCACTCGTACGCCTGAATTCACGGGAAGAGACTACGGTAGCGCCAATATCTGGCCCTGTTGCTGCGACTAAATAGATTTCTGCACTCCCGCCCAGATTTCCACCCAGGTTCGTGAGTAATTCGTTGCGGATTGCTACGTTTGGCATGATTGCGATACCTTTATTCTGACGTTATGAAACAATAATCGCTTATTGCAGTTGCATCGGGAGGCTGGACACCGGTTAGCCGCTGTTGTTGCCATCGTCTGCTCTATGCCTCCGCGGACACGCTATAGACGTGCAGGTGGAAACAGGTGGTCATTAATGGGAATTCCGTTCTATCGAACAGCGGTCGGGGAAAGCACTTCAGGTCAGGACGGTCAACGAGGCTAGCAGGTCGTGCTGAGTGACGCCGCGATCGAAGCTGATGCCGAGCTCGCGGATGACGGCGTCGATGGGGTTGAGGGTTCCTCTTCGATACAAATCGCTCGCAAACAACAGTCCAATGGCCCGATTAGCCGCGTCGACGACCAAACTGCCTGAGTCGCCCCGCCGGCTGAACCCCTCGCCGTGGACGACGATCTGATTCCGGAACCGCATCGACCAATTAAGGGCGCCGACGCCGAATCCGGGCTCGACGTCGCTGTATGGGATCTCGACTTCGGCGCTCAAATCTGTGATCACAGCTGAGGTCAGCCCGGTCGTTCGCCCGGACTTTCGTACCGCCTGCCCAAGCCGCGGGCGCCCGAGACCATTCAGGGCACCGAGGCCGAACAGCGTCTGCTCGACGAATCGCTCAAGCGTTACGCGGGCCACGGCCGCGTCCACCTCCCGGCTCAACACGGCGCGGTGCAACTCGGCGAAGCGGTCGTCCGTGCCCCCCGTGTCCCCGCCGCCCTGCCCGAGTTGGATGACCGGCTCGCTTCGTCGACAACCCGGACCCGGACCGGGGGTGCGTCGTCCACACAGGACGTGCCAGTTGCTCAGTACCAACTGCTCACCGGTTTGCGCGTCGCATACGCTTGCGCCGAGGGTGCCGCTGCCGCCGAGGTCCAGGTTGCCGATGCTGACCCCGCCCGGAGGTGCGTCGTGCTCGCGCCGGTGCGCGGCGGGAACCTGCAGCGGATACATGGGCGCGAGCACGACGTCAATGGGGATTCCGTCGATTTCGCGAGGAAGCATGTCTTCAGGCGCCAGATCTTCCACTGGCAGCTTTCTCGAGACGTAGACGCGAAGTGCGATCTGCTCGGTGACCTCGCCGCCTACTTCCCTGAGCCCAACACCGGTGCCGACCACGTTGGGGTATTCCCTGAGACGCTGAAGGTGGACAGCGCGAGCGCCCTCGGTGCGCTTTATCTCAGCCTCCCGCGTGGCGTCGTCGGGCCCATAGTCGTCACACTCGCTCATGGTGCGGCGTCTAGATACACTGCGCGAACCACTGAGCTTTCGTCGTCGTGCCGTATCCGGATAGGTACCCCTCGCTTGAGAGCGCTGCGAATTATGGATACCCATATGCTCCCGGTTACGCGCTTCGCAGAACTCACCTCGGCCATGTCCACGAGCCCCTTCCACCAGAGTATGAACTGCTCCGGCATCCCGCTTCCGTCATCCAGGTACACGAAGCCGAGCTCTTCCGCCACCTTGAGAGACGTCACTCTGCCCACCGTTTCGATCAGCATCGATTTGCCTCCTGATTACACGGGTCCGCCAGGCCCTGGTGGCCCGAGAGGTGTTCGAGCAGACGCACGGCCAGATCGGGATCCCCTCGGAAGCGTAGCGCGCCTTTGCCAACGGCCTCCAGCGGTGAGAGTGATCCTTGGCAGATCGCCCACCATTCCTCGGCTCGCACCACGACCTCGATGTCATTGCTTTTGTCCGCGCCCTTCGTTACCGAACACCCGCTCTTGCTGACTTTGAGCCCCCCCGTGGTCCGCTTGTCGCAGTCCCGCACGGTGATGCGCATCTTGAGCGGTGCTTCGAAATCAGAGAGCTGCTGGGCGAGACGGGCGAAACTTTCCTGAATATCTCTGCCTAGCGGAGCGAGCAGGGGGCGAAACTTCGCGTATTCCATGGCGACGCCTCCTGTTCCGGAGAGCCCGGCTCTCCCGATGGGAGAACTCTATGCTGTTGTCGACGGACCGCTCTTTGCGCGATGTTCCACGCCGCTAACCCCGGCTGCCAGATCATCGACGGCCCGGCACACGGGTGCCGCATCTCGCAGAGCTGATGGACCACCGTCTTTGCGGTTTGGCCGCGTTGCAAACGCATAGCAGGTTTAGCTCGTTTCGCGAGCATCTACCTGAAATCAACTCCGGACTATCATTGGGAGTACTCTGAGCTGAGAGGTAAAGGGCACTAACAAGAGCATCACTGTTCGAGACACCGTCCGCCTCCTGATATTGCGCTAGCCGTCGAATTTTTCCATTGCCGACATTCACGCTCTTTATGCTCGTTCTGTGAGAAAATCCACTAAAATATCCGGCATTGATTCATTGCAGTCTGCCCGGGCCTGCAGCTTTAACATGCAGGGCAATCAGTCGAGCGTGTCTGGCAAAGCGAGTTTATGGGACAGCAGTTCCGGACGTGCCCAGGACCAGCTGGCCGTTTTCCACCGGAATGCGATCACCCGGCTTCTGGTCCATGTGCACTTGCCCGTCCTCATCCCCGAGGCGGTAACTGACGTCATAGCCGATCACTTTTTCGTGGGAATCGGTGACCGTATGGCAGCGGCGTTCCAGTGTCGTGTAGGCGTTGTCGGCCTGCATGTTCTCCTGCACCTTGTTGCCAGCATAGCCGCCAGCCGCAGCACCGGCGACAGTGGCTATCTTCTTGCCGCTGCCCTTACCGATCTGGTTACCCAGTACGCCACCAAGCACTGCACCCGCTATGGTACCCGCAACTCTGTTTGGGTCCTGTATCGGCTTTTGCCGGGTGACCGGCACATCCTCACAGATTTCCCGCGGCACCTGAACAGTTGTTCTGACCTCATCGACATTGAGAACCTCGGCATATGCGGGTTCCTTGTTGCTGAGCATATTAAAGCCGGCGAAGGAGCCGCCAGCAGTGGCCGCGACTACGCCAATGACGATGCCCGTCAGCATTGACTTTTTCATCCAATCTCCTCTGGTAAGCGATACCTGTTCCTGTGCGACGAAACAAGTATCCTGTGATAACGCACAAACTGATGTCCAATGTGTTGCGCCTGATCACTGTGACGCCTGGCAATTCTCATGCCAGTTGCTGATATACCATTCGATAACAACTATGTAGGTGGATATGGTTCGATCTGGGAGAGACATACAGCGGACCAGGACTCCTGCTTACGTCACTGAATAGCGACGCTGACACACCTGCAAAAGCTAACAGCCGGAAATAACAGATTTTGATCTGTAGCCACTGAACGACAGGCAGGGGGCGGGACGCATTGTCACAAAGCGGCTACCGTTGATTAGACAAACGGGCTTGAGGCCGCCCATCGTCGAGCCGTGATCCGTTAGATCGTTTTCTTTGTTCTGGCCGTTCCCGATCAGACTTGGCAGGGCCGTAGGGAGGCGCCGGTCAGGGGCATCGCAGTCGCCGGACCGGTTGTGTTGGAAACGAGAGGCGATGACGCCGCAGCTGCGCCTGGACGTCTGACAAGCGGGCTTAGAGCATAGTCTGTCGCAATATTGCAGGAAGCGATGCACCGACCCGGCGTCTTGCTGTGACTCAGATAACGCGTTCGTTGCCGCCGTCGACCGGGATCTGTGCCGCAGTGGTTTTCGCAAACAGCGGGCCACAAAGTTCGGCGGCCAGATTGGCGACATCCCGACTGGCCACTTCGCGTTTCAGCAGGTTGCGCACCTTGTACTCCGCTACCGACAGGCCGTAGTGTCGCGCCCGCGCCGCCAGGACTTCGTCGGTCCAGAGGCCGGTATCGAAAACCGCATCGGGATGCAGGGCGTTGATGCGAATTCCGTCCTGTCCCCACTCCAGTGCGGCGACCCGCATCAACTGGTTCAATGCCGCCTTCGACGCCGAATAGGCCGCGGCACCCGGTCCTGGCGCCGGCACATTCTTGGAACCGATGACCACGACACGGCCATTGCGCGGCGCACGCTTCAACAAGGGATGAGTCATGCGCATCAGCGACAGATTGGCGTCCAGATTGACCGCCATCACGCTACGCCAGGTATCGCTGGACAGCGCCTCGATACGGCAACCGGATGGAAATATGCCGGCATTGAGCACCAGCATATCCAGGCCGCCGTACGCGGACAGCGCGGCATGCAGGGCAGATTCGAGCGCCGCGTCATCCGTCACGTCGCACACCAGCCCCAGGAAATCGTCTCTCGGAAAAAGGCCGGCCACCTCGGAGTCGCGATCCAGCCCGATTACCGCCGCGCCTCGGGCCAGGAACGCCTCTACACAGGCCCTGCCGATACCGGATGCGGCACCGGTGACCAGCGCAATTTCTCCCGTGAACAGGGGAGGCTCGCCACCCTTGCGCAGCTTGGCCTGCTCCAGATCCCAGTATTCGACGGCGAAGATATCGGCACTCGGCAGGGCTTGAAAGCCGCCGAGCAGTTCAGCGCGCGCAATGATGTCCATGCTGTGCCGATAGAGGTCGCGCACCACCAGCGCGTCCTTGACCGTTCGCCCGACCACCGCCATGCCGAAGCGTTTATCCAGGAGTACGCGCGGCGCCGGGTCCAGCATGACACGGTCCTGGTCGCCATCCGCGCTATGCGCCGCAAAGTAGTCCGCATAGGCCCGCGCATAGTCCTGGATATCCGTACCCAGACAGGGAATCCGTTTGGTACGGATGACGTGATCGGGCGTGACAGGGCCCTGTTGCGATATGGCAGAGAGGTCGGCGCGATTGGCAAAACACAGGCTCTGCTCGTCGGTCGTAAGGCGCAGGATGACGGGGAAGCCGGCGCAGTCGGAAATATCCCGGCGCAGTTGCGCAATCTGCACCGGCTCCAGTGGTTCCGCTACCGGAACCGGCGTCTGCGGCAGGTCCCAGGACTGCTGTGCCTGCAGATAGGCTTCCGCCTTGCTGACCAGCTCGATCATGCGCTGGTAGGCCTGGCGCGCCGTGGCGCCAAAGGAAAAGATACCGTGGTTCAGCAACACCATGCCGAGCGTATCGGGACCGGCCTGGCGGGGAAAGATTTCGGCGCACGCCCGGGCCAGATCGAAACCCGGCATGGTGTAGGGAATGATGACCACCGTATCCCCGTAGATGTCCCGGATACGCTGCTCGCCGTTCGCTGTATTGGTTACCGTTACCACCGCGTCCGCATGCGTATGGTCTACGTACTTGTAGGGCAGGATGGCGTGCAGAATGGTTTCCACGGAAGGCGAGGGTGCTGCGGCGCGGGTCATGTGCGTGCGCAGCTCGTTGACCATCTGCGGATCGGACAGCCGCTCCAGCTTCGCCAGCCTGAGCAGGTGGGCCATGCGCACCGGGGCGAAGCCACTCTCTTCAATGGTTTCCAGGTCCCAGCCGCTGCCCTTCACATAGAGTATTTCCTCCGGCTCGCCGAGGATGTTGTGCTCGGTCACCTTGACGGACGTGTTGCCGCCGCCGTGCAGAACCAGCGCCGGCTCCTGGCCGAGCAGACGCGAGCTGTATACCCGCTGCGCGAGGTCCCCGGCATATGCCGCGGCATCTTGTTCGTTCCAAAGGTTTTTCATACGCTGCTCTGCGTTGTGCATAAGCCGGCTGTCTGTGTACCTAATCAGGCAGATGTGAACCCAGCCCGCCCGCCATCGTCAACAAACAGGTCCGTGGTGTATGCGTTAGTCGCAAGAGTGTAGGGGTTCTCAGTGTAGTCGTAAATGACTGGGGCCGCCTCGCGTTGCTGCAGGCCCTTGTAGCGGGTGAGGTTCAGGCGGGGATTGCAAGTAGAGGGTACAAAGGGATCAGGGCAGCCAGCCGGGCGATCACCCCCGCGGTTCGACAATCAAGGCAGCGTGTCGTCCCGATGCGGATCTGGGGCTGATAACACTCCCCTGGGCGGTGATTGACAGACGTTGCGCGGATATTGCCGGGCGGGTGAGTATGCGACACTAAGCTGGTATATCTGTGCACCGGTCAGCTATGATACAAGGCTCGGATCTGGCGGATTTCAAGGAGTTTTGCATGACGAGGCTAGTCACGCCGCTGATGTTGCTTCTCTTTGTCACTGCAGGTAGCCCGACGCTGCAAGCCGCTTCTGTCGAAGAGACCAGGAAAAGCGCCGAGCAGGGAGACAGCGCGAGTCAGTTCAGCCTGGGGCAGAGGTACGAAGCGGGGGAAGGTGTCGAGCGCGACCTGGCCAGGGCCGCAGAGTGGTTCCGCAAGGCAGCTCGGCAGGGGCACGCCGAGGCACAGACCAACCTGGGTAACCTCTACCGGACAGGCCAGGGCGTCAGCCAGGACTTCGGCGAGGCACTGGCCTGGTACCGCAAGGCCGCTGCCAATGGAGATACCAAGGCCCAGATCAATATTGCCATGATGTACGCCGGCGGCATGGGCGTGGAAAAGGATACCACCGAGGGTCTGAACTGGCTGCTGCGCGCCGCCGACGCGGGCGACACACAGGCCATGGTACATCTTGGCACCATCTACCGGGCGGGCAAGGGTGTCGAGAAGGACTACGCAAGGTCCACGCAGTGGTTTCGAACGGCGGCGGAGAAAGGCGATACAGTTGCGCAGCAGAACCTGGGGCTCAGCTATTTCAACGGCAAGGGCGTCAAGCGGGATTACGCCGCGTCGGTCAAATGGCACCGCAAGGCCGCCAACAAGGGTTATCCGCCTGCCGAGTACAGCATGGGTCTGCGTTATGCCAGGGGCAAGGGCGTCAGGCAGGACCACGGGGAAGCGGCAGCGTGGTACCGCAAGGCGGCCAGGCACGGTCACCCCGACGCTCAGAACAACCTCGGTCTGATGTATCGAAAAGGGCAGGGTGTGCGCCAGGATTACGCTGAAGCGCTGGCCTGGTTTCACAAGGCCGCGGAGCGCGGCCACCCGCTGGCCCAGTACAATCTGGGAAACATGTACCTGAAGGGACTCGGTACCGAACAGGACCCTGACGAGGCGAAAAAATGGTTCCGCAAAGCGGCAAAGGCCAGGCACAAGGGTGCCAAGAAGGCGCTCAAATCGCTGGAAGGCGGCGCGGAGGCCGCACCTTAGCAAATAGTAATTTCTTAAAAGCCGCTTTCTTTTTTCTAGGTATCCCTAGCAAGCCAAGCAGCCCGGAACCGAAGAGCCACACCGCTGCGGGGACGGGGACAGGCTGTACCTGGCCACGAATCCCCCCCTGGGTAGGTTGCGGTATGGATGTCGATGTACCACAGTCCCGCCAACAGATCGTTGGCCTGACTAGCAGTGATGGTGGCAGAGTCAATGGAAGGGCTGGTCAAGCCACTGATCGCGCCAATGTTCACCTGTACGCCGGCGTTGACACCCGCGGGTGCCGGGCCATGACAATGCATGGCGGTAGCCGGCCCGCTAAGTGCTGACCAGGAGACATCCCAGCTGAGCAGGTCGCTCACGTCATCAAGTGTCATGGTTGCGCTACCGGCGCCCAGGCTGGCGTCCGGTCACTATCTGTGACGCATCAATGGTGGCATTCAGGTTTACGCTGCTCGCAGCGGCTGGAACAGCTAACATGCCGATCAGGACAGCCAGCAAAATCCGTCCTAGTCGTTTGCTCATAACTTTTCCTGCATATTTACTCGTATGCGTTACGCAACTTCTTGGCTCTGACGTAACCCCGGCTACTGCGATGCGAGCTGAAAAACGGGGCAAGATGCACGGCCGATGACAACTAGGCAACATAGATCAATAGCTTCCTGATTGAGCGTGACTCTATTCGTGTCGAAAAGTGTAAAGTATGCTAGACAAGCTTCCAGAAAGCCTTACAGGTAACTGGACAGAAGGCTTGCCTGGTGACGTGGCAGTGCAATAGCGCGAACTTCGCAAAGGGGTCGGACACGGTCCTTCAGGGCACTCTTACAGGCACACTCTTGGCCAGTTCCGGAAATTTGCCACTTGGCCAGAAACGGCGACCGTGCGACTGAACCGGCTCCCTAGGCCGGGTCGATCACCGCTGATTGCTTCGTGTGCAGCTTGCTGATTTTACAGGAATTATTCTGAGCCGGTGGATTTCTCCCGAGGCTCAGGGGCCGGTGTCTACGCGAGTCCCCATGTGATCATGCGCCGGATTTCTCCGGTACCCTGATGGATGACTCAAAAAAAGCCCCGGGAGTGCCGAGAACATAGTGTAGATCTTGTTTCTATTGGTCCGTTTTGGCAGCCCCGGTGATGAAAGTCGTAGTTGAAGCCTCTAACCTGAAAAAAGGTATGTACGTGTCTGAGCTGGACAGACCCTGGCTCGGAACACCGTTTCTTTTTCAGGGGTTCAGAATCACCAATCAGGACGAGATAGAGCAGCTCCGGAGTCTCTGCGACTTCGTTTTTGTGGACATGGAAAAGAGTACCGTCCCGGTTACCAACACGATGTCCCATACCGCGCCCCCCAAGCCTCCAGCCGAAAAACAGAGTTTCTCCAGGATCATCAGGGAGCCGTTGCGGTACACGGAAAAATTCGAGGATGAGGTCGGCCGCGCCTGGCACTGCTATCAGCAGGCGACGGAAAAACTCGGCACTTTGTTCGATGACATCAGAATGGGTAAAAGCCTGAATGTGGAGGGCGCCAGGGCGACGGTTAGCGCGATGGTGGACAGCATATTGCGACACCCGGATGCGCTGGTTCTGCTGGCATCGCTCGATAACAAGGACAGGAGCCTGGCGACTCATGCGCTGTCGGTCTGTACGCTGTCGCTGGCGTTCGGCAGGTCCCTGGGGTTCGATAATGAGGCACTGGTAAACCTCGGGCTGGGTGCCTTGTTACACGATATAGGCGAGATCAAACTGCCGGACCAGGTGCCGGGCAATGTGGTCAGCGATTCCGACAAAGAAAGGGCGCTTCTGGAGCGGCATACGGTGATCGGCGCAATGATGTTGAAAAAACTGGAGGGTCTACCGGACACCGTTATTGCCGTCGTTCACGACCACCACGAGCGCGTCGACGGGTCAGGTTATCCCCGCAAGCTGGCGGGTCCCGAAATCGGCGTTCATACCAAGATCGTATCGATCGTGGACGCATACGACAGCATCACAAGCGGTGTCCATGGATACGAAAGCATGAGCGTGGACGACGCCCTGAAAAACATGTACACCTGGCGCCATAACCTGTTCGACGAGTTACTGGTGGAAAAATTCATCCAGTGTATTGGTATCTACCCGCTCGGCAGTGTCGTGGAACTACGGACAGGTCAGATTGGAATCGTAATCTCGTCACGCCCGGATGCACGCCTGTTCCCGAAAATCATGCTTGTTCTGGATGCGTACGGAGAAGCTGTTGAACCGCCCAAAATGATAAATCTGGCCCTGTTCAGAGAGAAACTGGATACCGACGATTTTGAAGTGAAGCGACTGGTGGACGGCGAGCATTACGACATCGACGTGCGCCAGTACATCCTGCGAGAATTTCCCCTAGGCTGACGTGTCGTTCGGTGCGAGACGAACGATATTGTCGGCCGGATCAGCGGCATCATGTGCAACCGCACCGTATAAACGCAAGGGTTGCGACTTTCCGCGGATTTGGTGTTCCCCCAGGTCAGAGAACAAGGTCTTCTGGCGGTCGGGCAGAAGTGCATAAACGCTGTCCGAGCCTATGATTTTGTAACCCAGACGCTTGCTCAAGCCGTCGAGCCGGCTGGCGGTGTTCACAGAATCGCCGATGAACGTATATTCAAAGCGCTCGCTGGATCCGATTGTGCCGGCAGCGGCCCGGCCACAGTTCAAACCGATGCCGATATCGAAGGTTGTTCCGTCTCGCATAACGGCTGAGCCGGTATGCATCAGGATGTCGAACGCCGCGTCGACCGCGTCTTCGACGTAGCCAGGCTTACCGTCTACACCGAACACGGCCAGAATCGCGTCGCCGAGAAATTTGTTGACGATACCATTGTGCTCGGCAACCACGTCCGCGAGCTTGGTGAAGTAGGCGTTGAGAAACATGATGACTTCATCAGGTGGTTTGTTTTCGGCATAGCTGGTGAATTTCCTCAGGTCACAGAACAGGATCGCCAGGTCAAACGCCTGGCCCTTCTTCAAATCAGTTTGATTGTCTCCCAGCAGTTTCTGCATGATACCCGGGCTGACGACCTGTTCGAGAGTTCGCTGGATCTTGTCTTTTTCCCTGAGCTGGTCGATGAGCAGGTTTGTCTGTTGGGCGATGCGACCAAATTCGTCTTCGGTGAGGACCGGCACATGGTCTTTCAGGTCCCCATCCTGAACATTCCGGAGCGCATGAATCTGGTTTTCGAACATGCTCTGCAGGTTCACCGAATACGAAAAGATCACCCGGGTTGTCAGGG
>CAJICB010000382.1_pt1 | contig 12887 bp, 9 predicted proteins | sample 9199491 | NCBI WGS metagenome assembly CAJICB01 (sample SAMEA7708320, study PRJEB35096) | sediment metagenome | biome: marine neritic benthic zone biome [ENVO:01000025]; feature: sediment [ENVO:00002007]; material: shallow marine sediment [ENVO:03000034] sea grass bed [ENVO_01000059] ... | reverse complement strand
TGGGAACGGTTGCCGGTGGTGTCGGTGTCCTGGAATATGGCGCAACGCTTTGTCGAAGAACTGCACAAGCTCGACAGCCGTTTCAGCTATCGGCTGCCGACCGAGGCCGAGTGGGAGTATGCGGCCCGCACGGGTTCCGATGCGGTGCGTCCCTACCCGGCAAACCAGTTACCCGAGTACGCCTGGTTCATACAGAACTCCGGTGATGTGCCGCACCCCGTCGGCACGCGCGAGCCCAGCGCATTCGGCTTGTACGATATGCTGGGGAATGTTTGGGAATGGGTCAGCGATCGCTACAGCCCCGATACCTATACCCAGGCCCGACGTGTTGATCCCGAAGGACCCGCGGAGGGTCCTTCGCGGGTACGTCGGGGCGGTTCCTACCACTGCCCACTGTGGCAGACGCGGCCCGGCTATCGCTCGGCCAATGCGCCGGATACGACCTATTCGGTGATCGGGTTCCGTCTGGTGGCGGAAGAAGAGCGGTAAGGGGATCAGGCTGTCTCCCGGTCGGGGGGCGACACGCCGCAGATGCAGCGAGGGGAGACATGGAAAGAGACGATCTGGAGCGTGCCCGCGCCGCCTGGCGGTTTCGTGGCCAGACACGGCCGGCCGGAGCGGTGGAGCCCGGCCCGGGGCAGGAATCGGTGTGGGACTATCCGCGCCCGCCGGCGATCGTCGACGACGCGCGTCTTGTCGAGGTAAGGCTCGACGGCGTCCTGATTGCGGAGACCCGCGCGGCCAAACGGGTCCTGGAGACGGCCAGTCCGCCGACCTTTTATCTGCCGCCCGAGACGGTTCGTGCAGACTGCCTGCGGCCGGAAGGCGGGCACAGCTTCTGTGAATGGAAGGGAGAGGCGGTCTATTACGGTGTCTGTGTCGGCGGCGGACGCGTGACGAATGCGGCCTGGAGCTATCCGGAGCCCCTGCCCGAATTTGCGGCGATCACGGGCTACCTCGCGTTCTACCCCGGGCGGGTCGAGTGTTACGTCGCTGGCGAACGGGTGCGTGCGCAGCAGGGCGGGTTTTACGGCGGCTGGATCACCGACGAGATTGTCGGTCCCTTCAAGGGGGAGCCGGCGACCGCGGGCTGGTAGAGGCCATCGCGGCCAGGCACCCAAAAGCCCGCTGGGCGTAAAGGGCCGCTCCTACACAAGGCCCGGAGCGACACCTGTAGGAGCGCCGTCGGGCGGCGCGATGGTGTGAGCCGCCATCGCGGCCAGGAGGCCGTTCCTACACAAGGGCCGGAGCGACATCTGTAGGAGCACCGCTCAGTGTAGCCTGGCGCGCTGGAACTTGGCCTTGAAGCGCTGCAGCAGCGAGGGAATCTTTTCGCCACGGGTCGGGTCCACCTCGGGTTCCACCATCTTGTCCTTGCTGAACGAGGTGATCATCTTGCTCCAGTGGATGACCCGGGTTTCGGCCACGGCGCCGGGCGGGCCGAGCGGATCGGCGCCCAGTGTCCCGACCAGGCTCGCCAGGTATTCTTCGCCTTGGACCTGGCGGAGCTTTTCGGTGGCGAAGTCGAACCGCTGCGCGATGCCGAGGCGCTCGGCCTCGTCGGCGAAGTGGACGTCGTCGAGGAAGGTCTGCAGGTTACTGACGTGGCGTTTCCACAGCTCGATGTCACGCAGCTGCTTGACCTTCAGGCGTTCGTGGTACCAGTCGGCATTGAGCAGGTATTCGCGCGTGAACATCACGCGCAGGTCGGGGTGATGTGCGTCCATGCCACGGTATTCGCCGCTGGCCATGATATGCAGCAGCGCCTGGAGTGGCGGGCAGGCATCCTCGATGCTGCCGTCGTCCAGGTAGCGCTGGGCCACGCCTTGCTGTGCCTCGACAATGTTGTGGATGCCATCGACAAACACATCCAGCCCCTGGGTCTCCGGTTTGAGGATCTCTTCGGTGAAAACCGCCTGCGGGTTGTCGAAGATCTTGCCGAAAAAGCCGTGCACGAAGTGCTCGGTAATGCGGTAACCCAGGCGGCTGGCGTGCACCATCCTGCCCTCGTGCTGGAAGTCCTCCAGCGGTTCCAGGTAACCGTGCTCGATCAGGTAGGCGGGGTCGCGTTGCTCGGGTTCGATGCGCGCCCATATCTCCGGGATCAGCAGGCTGATATCGTGATCGACGCGAACGTGCGGACCCACGTAGCCCGCGGAGCTGGAAAAGCCGTGGTAGCCGGTGAGGATGAATGACACCAGGGCGTTGTTCAGGTCTGCGGTGGGGCGCAGAGCGTTGAACGGTCCCTTGGTCAGCGCACCCTCGCTGCCCGCGCCGGTGGTCGACGGCGACTTGCCGGTCAGGCTGCAGATGAAATCCATGAACAGCTCCGGCAGCTCCTGGTAGTGAATCGGGTTGTAGACGGCCAGCGAGCGGATGCCCGGCTCGGGCGGGTTGTTGCGCCGCCCGGTGAGCACCGCGTCGACCGGGTGACAGACGCTGTTCTCCAGCGGCAGCTTGCGGTAGCAGCGGGTGCTCATTTCGGCCATGTATTTACGCACCGGTTTCATCAGGTCCGGCCGGATCTGAAGATAGCGCGGGTTCTTCGACGGCTTGCCATCGACCAGACGCGGGTGTGCCGAGGAAACCACATAGCCCTTGCCGTCGTCCTGGGCTTGTTGCAGCAGCGCCCGCATGGGCGGGGTAAAGCGGCAGAAGGTGTGCACATCTTCCACCAGGTCGAGGAGCTCTGCTCCCTTGAGCGGCTGAAAGTTGGCAATGAAGTTACCGTAGCGGGACATGTCCAGTTCGGTCTGCTTGTCGAAGCCGGGATGGATGGCGTCGTCCGGGCGCTGGAACAGGCGGTATTCGCAGTTCTTGGCCAGCTTGACGCTATGGGTGCCGTCGTGGGCCGGGCCGCAGCTGGTGATACATTCCGGCGGCACTACGATAGAGGTCGTGATGTCGTCCTCCATCTGCACCTTTTCGGTGGCGATATAGTCCTGCCTGAGCTTGAATGTGCGCCATTTGCCCTGGCGGTCGAAACCCACCCGAAGGTAGGACGCCACGATGTTGCGGCCGTCCAGTTTCAGTTCGTGCGCCGGTGCGCCGTCCACCTCGTCCACCGACAGGTGATCGCGCCAGCGGTTGCCCCATTCGGTGCGGTAGAAGCGTTTGATCAGGTACACCAGCGCCAGGATGCGCGGCGGGATGGACGCCAGCCACTCGTTGAACTCATCGGTGTAGGTGGACGTCGGGGTGAGCAGTTTGATTACCGAGCCCAGGCTGCGCTCCGGGCTTAACGGCTTGCGGGTCGCATCGCGGTCTTCGCCTTCGAATCCCGGCTTGAAACGCCCGGTGTAATCCTTGTCGAAGATCGCCTGTACCTGGTCCAGGTCCTTTTCCAGGTCATCGACGAACAGCGGGCGGTAGATGACGGCGTCGTTGAGGGATTTGGAGATCTCCGACTTGCCGCCGCCCGAGACCGTCGACGGCTTGTGGCAGAAGGTGCCCTCTGAATTGATGCCAACCAGGCGCCAGGAAGGTGCGCCCGGGTGTTTTTCCATTTCGACCTTGTAGCCGCTCGGCTGCATGTAGATCTTGCCGGGCTGCAGCCGGATCTTCTGCGTCGTGCCGTCTCTGTCCCAGCTGATGGTCTGGGCGTTCAGGTCCATGCGCACCTTCTGGGGGATGTACAGAATGTCCGGATGCTGCCTGTCGATGGCGTAGCCTTCGGGCTGCACGTCCATGATTTTGCCATAGCGCTCGACCATGTCGTCGAAAGAGTAACCGGGTTTCTGGGTGCGGCTGTCGACACCGAATTCCTCGCCGTGGTTGCGGCGCGGGAAGGCCAGTGCACCGCCGGCGTGTTCCTCCTCGGACAGCCCGTACAGGTTGGCGGCAAACCCGATCTGGGTTTTGACCTCCTTCTTGCAGTAGCCGAAATAATTGTCCGCCAGCAGGGTGACGATGACGCCGGATTCGTCGCGCGCGGTCAGCTTGAACGCCTGGCCGTCGTTGTAGAGCTCGTCGGGTTCCTTCCAGCACATGGCGTCGCGGCGCTGCCGCTCGCTGGCCTCGTCCCAGTGCGGCAGGCCGACGGCCTGCTTGGTCAGGCCGACCAGGTGCGGGGCGAGAATCGCGCAGCCGGTGTGCCCGGTCCAGTGCTCGACATCCAGTCCGGCGTCGCACTCGGCCAGGTAGGGGTTGCCGGCGTTGCCGAAAATGCTCTCCACGAAATCCAGGTTGCTCACCAGGTTGCCCGGAGCGAAGAAACGGATCTCCATGGTTTTTTCCGGTTCACGGTCGGGTACCTCCGGGCACACCACGGGGCGCAGCAGCAGGGACGCGAACATGCGTGCCGGTTCCGGCAGGGCGGCGGTGAAGGGCACGCTGAGCAGCTCCGCTGGCGGGTTCAGCGCGTGTGTGAGCATGTGGGCGAAGGTGTGCCTCGGCACCGCCTTCTTGTCGCCCGGGATGGGCAGGCCGCCCTCGGCGACGTGGAACGAGCCGGCGGTCGTGCGGCGGTCGCTGGCCGGGTTGTGCAGCACGCCCTGTTTGACCCGGTAGCTGGAGATGATGTCCGAATGAAACTCGTCCTCACCCATGGGGATCGACAGCTCGCGGGCCACACCCTGGCGGTCGAGGATGAAGGTGTGGGTGGGGAGAGTGGGAAAGGGGTTGAGTTCGAGGTCTTCCAGGTAGCGGGTCAGGAAGTTCTGGATACGCTGATCCGGCCAGCAGTGGTACTCGGAGAGCAGACGGTTTTTCTCCCGGTAGCTCTTGAGCAGGTCCCGGGAAATTCCGAAAAACCGCTCGACCTCGTCGGGCACGCAGGTTGGCTGTCCGGAGGAGGCCAGTTTCAGGTTGATGTAGAGCTGCAGCCGTTGGCGTTCTTCTTCCCGGCTTTCGAACGATCTGTTCAACCCCAGAGCCTGTGCAACGTCCATTAACAACTCCCCGTGTGATTTCGCCAGCCGGACCGGGTCGCTGTGCGTGGCCCAGTCCGGCTATCTTAGCGAATCTGCGCACCGAAAACAGAGTGGCCAGATCCATAATTAATCTAATACATTATAAATAATGCATAACTATTTAATATATATTTTATAGTTAACCATGCAGAGCTGAAGAACTCAGCGAAAGCCTGGGTGGAGCGCAGCGGAATCCGGGGATCGATTAGAATTCCCCCGGGGTTCCGGCCCTGGGGGCCTGCGCCCGGGCTAGGTCGAACAGGTTCGTGATTTGTAGAAGGCTCCATGGCAGGGCGGATACAGGTCAGAGGCACCCCGAGGAGCGAGCCGCGACTGGCCGTGTCAAGCGACCTGGGCGGCACCCGGGTACCTGACGGGCACAAAGGGCCTGAACGCCGTGCCCGGTGCGGTTCCCGCCGCGGCGTTCGGGTGCAGCCGCCATGCGGCGCCGGTACCCGTATAATCATGCATGTCGGCTTCCATTCGGGTCGTGAACCATGCACAAACTGACAGTCGGGTTGGTGATTTTTGCCGCTGGCCTCAGCCTCGGCGGGTTGCTGCAGCGCCACTGGCACAGCGAACCCGACGCGGAGCGCGCCAGCATCACCCCGGTGCCGACCCCGGTGTCGGCCGAAGGCAGCAGAGGACCCCTGCCCGCCTTCGCCGTGCCTGGCTCGGATCTGCGGCAGGAGGTCGCGCGGCTCCTGCAGGACGATGCCTTCCAGGCGGCTGTCGAGCGCTACGAGGCGCTGCGGGCGACGGGCGATGACAGCGCCGCACAGCGCGCCCGCGAACAGATTCTGGCGCGCGCCCGGGTGCTCATCGCGTACGGCGCTCAGGGTCGGGCCGAGCAACTGCTGCAGCTCTACCTGCTCAATGACCACCGTGATCCCGAGGCGCGCATGCTGCTGGCGGATGCCTACAGCGGGCGGCGCGATTTCCGCCAGGCCATCGACCAGCTCTACGAGGCGCGCGGTTACGCCTATCTTCCCGCCGAGCTCGAGCGGCTCACGCGGCGCATTCGCCTGGCGGTCGCCGACCAGGTGGCGGTGCTGAAGCAGGCCGGTGATCAGGCCGCGCTGTTGGAGCTCTATCAGCACCTCGCCCAGCTGGAACCCAGTTACGCGCCGTATTTCCTCGGTCTCGCAGAGGCGCAGCTGGCGTTGGAAGACAGCGCTGCCGCCCGCCGCTCGCTGCAGCTGGTGGCGCAGGACCCCGACGTCGGCAGCCACGCCCGGTTCCTGCTGGAACAGCTCAGCGCCGCCGAGGCTCCGGGTTCGGATACGGACACCTCGGCGCTGGCCGAAGCCATGATCGGGGTGCCCCTGCACCGCAGCGGCAACAATTTCCTGGTCGATGCCCGGCTCGGCAACGCCCACAGCGTACGGCTCCTGGTCGATACCGGCGCCAGCATGACCATTCTTACTCCGGAGACGCTGGAACGCAGCCGGGTCCGCTATACCGATACCGGATCGACCCGGGTGTTCAACACCGCGAACGGCCAGGTCAGGGCACCGGTCTACCAGCTCGATGCACTCGCCGTGGGTGACTGGCAGGTCAGTCAGCTGGAAGTGGGCGTGCTCGAGCTCGCCGGCAGCACGCACATTGACGGTCTGCTGGGCATGAATTTCCTGCGTCATTTTCAGTTCTTCATCGACCAGAACGAGGCCGTGCTGCGCCTGTCCATAGACCCCTAGTCTAAGCAACGCGCCAAAGGGCGGTGCTTCCCCCACAAGGCGAAGCATCGGCCCGCCTGCAGGAGCGGCCTTTTACGCCCGGCGGGTCTATTGGGTGCTTGGCGGCCGCGATGGTACCTCACACCCATCGCGCCGGAGGACGGCGTTTACGCCCGACGGTGTTTCAGGGTGCTCCCACAGGTGACTCACCCGCCTGCGTAGCAGCACCCGACGGATATAGACGGCCTCCTGGTCGCGCTGGCGCACCCTTGCTGCTCCGGACGAACAGGTCCAGAATTCGAGCTCTCCCTCAGGGTTCAAAGCAACAATGGACAATGCGAACATCCGCAAGACCAAGATCGTGGCGACCATCGGGCCCGCCTGCGATTCGCTCGAGATGCTCAAGCTGATGATCCAGGCCGGCATGAACGTCGCGCGATTGAACCTGTCGCACGGCAGTTACGAAGAACACCTCGAGCGCCTGCAGCGTATCCGTGCCGCTGCCGCGGAACTCGACACCAATGTGGCCATCATGATCGACACCCGCGGTATCGAAATCCGCACCGGCAAGCTGGTGCTGGACCTGGTCGAGCTGCGGGCCGGCGGCAGTTTCACTCTGTATATGGGCGAGCGGCTGGGGGACGCGAAAGGCGTTTCCGTGTCCTACCAGGGCCTGGCCGACGAGGTGTTGGCCGGTGCCACCATCCTGCTCGACGATGGCGCCATTGAGCTCAACGCGGTATCGGTCAGCGATGAAGCCATTCACTGCCGGGTGGTGCACGGCGGTACCCTGCGGGAACGCAAGAGCGTCAACCTTCCGGATACGCGGCTGTCGATCAGCCTGGTGGGCCCGGAGAACCGCGAGGACGTGATCCGCGAGCTCAACTTCGCCACCGAGAACGAGGTCGACTACATCGCCGCTTCCTTCGTGCAGAGCGCCGACGATGTGGCGAAAATGCGCGAGATACTCGCCGAGCGCAAGGTCGAGATCCCCATCATCGCCAAGATCGAGAACAAGGCGGGCGTGGAGAACCTGGAGGCGATCATCGACGCCGCCGACGGGCTGATGGTGGCGCGCGGCGACCTGGGCGTGGAGCTGCCGCTGGCGGATGTGCCGGGCACGCAGAAAATGATGATCCGCAAGACGGTCACCAACGGTAAGCCGGTGATTACCGCCACTCAGATGCTGGCGTCGATGGAATGGAACCCGAAACCCACGCGCGCCGAGGCCAGTGACGTGGCCAACGCCATTCTCGACGGCAGCTCGGCGGTAATGCTGTCGGGCGAGACCGCAGTCGGAAAGTACCCGGTGGAGACAGTCGAAACCATGTCGACGCTGGCGCAGCGTGCCGAGTCGCAGCTGCGCGAATACGGTTACCTGCAGAAGATCCTGCCGCACCCCTCGAACGTGGTGACCGAGGCGGTGAGCCAGGCTGCGGTGGCGATGGCCAACCAGCTCAAGGCGGCGGCCATCTTCAGCCTGACCTCGACCGGGTTCACCTCTCGGCTGGTCTCCAAGCACCGCCCGGACTGCCCGATCCTGGCCATCACCCCGGCGCCGGGCGTGGCGCGCCGCCTGTCGATGAACTGGGGCGTGTTGCCGATCCTCTACAGCGGCGAACGGTCCGACCTGGCCAAGATCGACTTCGGCATCGAGCGCGCCATGGCCTTGGGTTACGTGCGTTCCGGCGACATCATCGTGGCGACCGCCGGCCACTGGCAGAAGGCCGGCGGCACCGACCTGATCCGCGTCATCACCCTGGGGTGACCGCAGGCGAGCTCAGGTGTCGTCGGCGGCTGAAAGGAGCTTCCTCACCTTGGAGATGACGGTGTCGGTGTTGACCGGCTTGACGACGTAGTCACGGGTGCCCACGGCAATCGCTTCCTGCACCTTGTCGGCGTTTGCCTGCGAGGTCACCATGATGAAGGGGAGCTGCGCGGTCGCGTCGTCCTTCTTGGCCTCTTTCAACAGTTCGATACCGTTCATGCTGGGCATTTCCCAGTCGCACAGCACCAGGTCGTAGCTGGATGTCTGCGGCTTGCGCAGCGCCTGCACGCCGTCGCCGGCCTCCTCCACTCGCGTCGTGCCGAATTCCCGCAGTACCGCGGCCAGGCGAGAAGGCATGGATCGCGCATCGTCGACGATAAGAATTTTCTTGCTTCGCAGTGAATCGCCAATGGGCTTCATTTTGTTAAGTATCAGCAGGTGGCTCGCAGGGGCGCAGCAAAGGCATGGCGAGATGTTATATGAGCTTACGGCGAGGCTGGCAAGCGCGTGCTAAGCGGTAGCTGTAGATGCGGCCTTTTACGCCCAGCGGGTTAGTCCGGTGCCTGGCCGCGATAGCGCACCGGAACCATCGCGCCGAAGGGCGGCGTTTATGCCCTTTATGCCCTTTGGGTATGTGGGTGCGCCTACAGGTAACGCGGCACGCCTTGTGTAGGAGCGGCCTGTTACGCCCAGCGGGTTTCCTGGGCGCCTGGCCGCTATAGCACGGCTCAGTCTTTCCCGAGCTCTTCCTTCAGCATCCGTCTGAGCCGGTCCCGGCAGTCCATGACTGTGCATTCGCCCTTGTGCCTGCAGGAGAGCTGCAGCGTGCGGATGTTGTCGTCCTCGACATCGAGCAGGGACACCAGGGCGATTTCTTCTTTCTCGCACTGGGATTCGGCTTGTTGCAGTAAGCTGACCGTATCGCAGCCTTCGACGAACCGCTTTCGGGCAAAACTGACGATCTCGTCGAAATCGTAATTTCCCAGGCAACCTGGGACTCGGCAGACCATAATCTTGCTAACCCGCGTCTACATATATCTGAATTGTGAATCGACCGACCTTCACTTTATGAAAACCCTATGCCCTTTCGAGTCCCGGATGTTTGATTTGGATCAACAAGGGACGATAAAAAGGACGCCCGTCGAAGAGGGGCTTGACGCCTTGGGAGCGGAGGTTTAGCGTCTGGTGGACCCGGCCTGAGCACCCTCATTGAGCGACCAGGCGCTGGTGAACTTCGAAGTGCTGCAACTCTTTCAGGAATTCCTCCAGGCTGAACAGACCTAGACAGGGGGTGGCGCCGTGCCGGGTGAGTTCGCCACGCGCGAGTTTTCGGGCGACCAGCACCGAGGGCGTGCAGGGGATCTGTGGACCGTCGCCGCTGTCGGCGAGCAGGTACCAGGTGAGCCGCAGTGGCCCGCCGGACGGGGCAATACCGCTGAGTTCCACATGCATGCCGCCGTGCGCTGAACCCTGGCCCGCAAACCATTCACTGATGCGTTTGAGCGGCAGCGCGTAGCGAGCCCGGTTTGCCACCAGACCGGCGCGCGCCAGCCAGGAACACAACCAGGTGCCCAGGTGCAGAGCCGAAAGCTCCAGCCCGGCAAAGAACCGCACGTCGCGCACGCCGGGATAGCGTTCGGGGAACAACTCCAGATCCGGCACGTCGCAATGGCCCAGCCAGCGCTTGCCCATCTCTGCCGGATAGTGACGTCTGTGCAGCCCCTGCCAGCCGTGCACCGTCTGCCAACGGTTGTCGTGCCAGACCGGGAAGGGTTTCCCGCAGTAGCTTAGGATGGATTGTACCGTCGCCAGGCCGCGCGGTGTACGGTTGCCCGGGCTGATGCCGTGGTCGATGCTGTGCAGCCGCCGGAAGCGGGGTTGCAGCGCATCCACCACGGCAGCCGACAGGGCCGGTACGCTACTGGCGCCGCTGACGGCTAACACGCCGTGTCGCTGTGCTTCCTGGTGCAAGGTCAAGAAGCCGGTGACGAAACCCCGGGAGTCGGCAAGATCGATGTAGTGCACGCGGTTAGCAATGCAGGCGCGCGCCACGGCGTAATCCTGACCCTGAAACGGGCCGCAGGTATGAATCACGGCGTCCGGCCTGAGCCGTCGCAGTTGGGCGGAAAACTCGGGCCCGCTGATATCCAGCGCTGCACTGTCGAGCTGCGAGCAGGGCAATGCCTGCTGCAGTTGCGCTGCCAGCTGTCGCGCCGGTTCGATTCGACGGCCGGCGATAATCACTCGGATAAGCTCGTCTTTCGCCAGCGCGCGGCAGATGCGTTGTCCGAAACTGCCGTAGCCGCCCAACACCAGAATTCTGTAGCGCATAATTACCTCAGCAGATGTGGCAATCGCGCCGCACGACGGCGTTTACGCCCTTTGGGTGCTCCTACAGGTTTGCCATCAGCCCTCTGTAGGAGCGGCCCCCCGGCCGCGATAGCCTGTCACACCAATCGCGCCGCACGACGGCGTTTATGCCCTTTGGGTGCCCCTACAGGTTTGCCATCAGCTCTTTGTAGGAGCGGCCTCTTACGCCCAGCGGGCTTTTGGGTGCTTGGCCGCGATGGGTTCTCGCCATCAGGGTTTCACCAATACCAGCCAGATCACCACGGCGAGCGCCCCCGGCATCACCAATGCCGCCGTGCGTGTCAGGCGCACGTGGTAGAGGTGCAGCAGGGCCGCCTCGCGTGCAGAGTAGGGGCGCGACGGGTGGCGCAGGTGAAACAGTTGCGGCAGCCGCACATGTCCAAGCCAGATGTCCATGAGTTCCAGCGGCAGAATGGTCGTGCCAATCACCATCAGTTTCAGCGTGAGCCAGGGTTGTCCCAACCACTGGTTCAACCAGGCTGTGAACAGGCCGGTGATCAGCAGCACCACGAAGGCCGCGTGTTCCAGCCACAACAGATCGAGGAACACGTAATACAGGTACTGGCTCACCATCCCGGGCTCGCCGAACTGTTGAGTGGCGTGGCGCAACATCCACCAGGCACCCAGGGTCGGTCCGATCCACAACACCAGCGCGCCGATGTGCAGCAGTTTGAGCAGGGCAAGCAGCCAGTCGGGTGCCACGACTCACACTCGGTAGCGCTGCGGTTGACGAAACAGTAGCAGCGCCACCGCGGCCATCCAGCCCAGGCTCCACAGCATGGCGATGGCCGTCAGTTGCTGGGCGAGCAGCAGTGCCTGCAGCGCGGTGGCGACGGAAAGCCCAAGACCGAATAACCAGGCCGGCACGCCGGCCCACACCAGCGGGCGCGGCACGCGCGGGTTGGCCAACAGCAACAGGTTCAGCAACAGGCCGCCGGCATTGTAGGCACCGTTACCCACCGTGCCTGTAAGCTGCATGGCGATCTGCTCCAGGGTCAGGAACAGCGGTGCGCCGCCGTCTACTGACAACAACGGCGGTAGGACAAAGGCGAATATCACCTCGGCACTGATGTCCGGCGCAATGCCGATTGCCACCACCAGGATGGCGAACTGCCGCAGTCGCGAGGGCGGGATATAATCGAGCAAATAGACGCAAAACAGCAGCAGACCGAGCGCCGACAGCATCCAGTTCAACCAGCCGAGCTGCCACAGGGCGGTGTGCTCCAGCAGAAACAGCGCGCGCGTCATCAGCGGCGTGCCGATTGCGAGACCGTCGCGCATCACGAACGCCATGTTGAAACAGGCCAGGGTGATCAGCCCGACAATCGCCAGCGACACGTAGGCGGCGTTTTGATCAGACAGTTTTACCGGTGTCATGTGGCACCTCCTCGAAGTCACGGGGGTCAAGCGGCCGCCGGCGTGGCAGCCATTTGCGCACCCGTTGTTGATAGCGCCGCCAGTTCGGATCGACCGCACCGATCTGGCAGCTGCCGTTGCAGACCTTGCCGAAGGCCGTGAACAGTGCGATCGCCACCAGCGCCGAACAGCCGATCCACAGGCTTTGCAGCAGCAAGCCCCAGCCAGTCATCAACAGCACAATACCCAGCTGCATGGGGTTGGAGACGAAGCGGTATACACCGCTGGTGACCAGACGCCTAGGCGGGTCGTATGGGAAGGCGGTGCCGCCGCCACGCACCGCGAACTCGTACACGGCGTTGGCGAGCAGCAGGGCAGGGATCAGCAGCGGGGCGGCATACAACGCGCTCAGCTGCCAGGGCCGGTCGAGCAGCGCTGCCCAGCTCTCGGCAGAGGACGCGAACACCAGGGAAGGGAACAGCCACAGCAACAGGATGGTCCAGCCGAGCGCCTGCAGGGCCGCGCGCGCGTAGAGCCGGGTGTCCCCGGCGGTCCAGCGGGCCAGCGACAGACCCGGCAGCACGGCGAGGTGCGAAACGGCGAGCAACCAGGGTGCTGCCAGCGGGTCGCTGAGCTCCACCGGCAGCAGCAGCAAGATCAGGGCGAAGTCGGGCAGCACCCACGGAAGGGCGGGTGTGCGCGGGAAGCGGATGGCGACCAGTGGTCCAAACAGCAGGCTCAATCCGATCAGCATATCGAGGGGCACGCCGTGCAGCGCCGGACCGTCCGCAGCGAACTCGACGAGGT
>CAJICB010000539.1_pt1 | contig 12917 bp, 9 predicted proteins | sample 9199491 | NCBI WGS metagenome assembly CAJICB01 (sample SAMEA7708320, study PRJEB35096) | sediment metagenome | biome: marine neritic benthic zone biome [ENVO:01000025]; feature: sediment [ENVO:00002007]; material: shallow marine sediment [ENVO:03000034] sea grass bed [ENVO_01000059] ... | reverse complement strand
CCTGTTGAATGAATAGCGCCGTTGTGGTACGGGTTAAACCTGCACCGTCATGCGGCGGGGACTACCAGGAAACGCGGGTTGGTCGACATGTCTGTGTCGATGCGTGCGAGCTCCGGGTATCGTTCATAGCACTGTATTTCCGGCAACGACCAATTTGTCAGAGCTGCCGTGTTACCGAGAAAGTGAGGCGTTCACAACAAAGAATCAGGAGGGTCATTCAGTATGAACATGAACAAGACAGCCCTTTCCTTTTGCCTGACTGTCATGATGATGGCGCCGGCGACCGCCGACTTCATTGTCTATCCAGCGCAGGGGCAGAGCGAGGACCAGATGGCAAAGGACAAGTTCGAATGCCAGCGCTGGGCGACGCAACAGTCGGGTTTTGACCCGCTGGCGACACCCAGGGCGAGCACCCCGCCACCGGCGGCGGAGGAACCGGTCGGTGGGGCCGGAACGGGTTTACTTCGGGGCGCTGCGGGCGGCGCACTGGTGGGGGCTATCGCGGGTGATACCAGACGAGGGGCGGCGATCGGCGCCGGCTCGGGCGCGCTGCTGGGTGGTATGCGGCGCTCCGACCAGGTGGCACGCGAAGAGGCGGCACGCGATAACTGGGAACAGCAGGAGGTGGCGAGGATTAGCCAGGAACGCAATGATTTCAATCGCGCCTATCAGGCCTGCCTGCAGGGCCGCGGCTACACCGTGCTGTAAACAGGAGAGAGAACCATGAAAAACACAATCTCAACCGGTCTGGCCTTGCTTGCATTGTCCTGGGGTTCGTCGAATGCCGCGTCGTTCGACGGCTCGGTGCCATTGCTCTGTGCCTCGGCAACGGTCATCGAGTGCCTGCCTATCGCGGGTTGCGGCCAGGTGGCGCCGGAGGCGATCGGGGCGCCACAGTTCATGCGACTCGATTTCGCCGGGAACAGGCTCACTTCGACCGCGGCCGATGGGACGGAGAGATCGAGTGCCATCGAACGCGCGGAGACAGTCGACGGCAAGTTGATTCTGCAGGGTGCGGAAGAGGGCTTAGAGGGAGTGCGCGACGGCCTGGGTTGGACCATGGCGATCGCGGGTGACAGCGGCAGGATGGTGCTGACGGCGTCGGGCGATGATGCTGCCTTTGCGATATTCGGGGCCTGTACTACCCTGTAATTGTTTCTGTTTCAGAAAGTTGCCGGGACCTATGGCGATCCCTGCCTAAGCCGAATGCGGTCGGCCCGCATGCTGATGTTGGGCTGCGCTTGGCGAACACGACGGTACTGCGCGAAGGCACCCACCAAATTGAATGTGGGTGCGGCAAGGCGGGCGTGAGCGTCCTCAGGGACGAGCGGAAAGACCGATTGATGGAGCAACGATCGAGGCGCTTACTGACGAGAACAGATTCACATCCATCTCCTTCCATACTGAGAGTTCTGCCGGATGCCGACCGGTTTACGGTTGTTTTTGCTGGCTCGATTACCATCGTCGGTTCAATTTGATACGGGAGACGGGACTCGGCGCCGGTTCGGGCGGCGATGATGTGGCCAGTGTGCGATCTTGTAGCCCAGCATGTTCTGTGGGCCGCGGGCAGCTTTCACTCAGGTTATGAAATCGGGCAACAGAGCACAGGAAAATTCAGTCGATGGGGGATAACAGCACCTTTGTCTTTGCAGTGATTGGTGTCGCTGCCGTGCTGATGGCAAGCAACCGGGTTCGATTTGACGTTGTCGCATTGCTGGTTGTGCTCGCGCTGATGCTCAGCGGTGTGCTCTCGGTGGGAGAGGCGCTGTCGGGTTTTGGCAGCTCGGTCGTCATCCTGGTCGCCGGTCTGCTGGTGGTCGGTGAGATGCTGGATCGCACCGGTGTCGCGCGCGCGGTGGGCGACTGGATACTGAAGAAGGGTGGCACCCATGAGACGCGGCTGTTGGTCCTTATCATGGCAGGCGCGGGAGTGCTGGGATCGGTAATGAGTTCGACGGCGGTTGTTGCCATCTTTATTCCCATTGTGCTGCGGATCGCCGCCGAGACGAATCTGAACGCCTCGCGCATGTTGCTCCCCATGTCTTACGCAGCGCTGGTCAGTGGCATGCTGACACTCATCGCGACCACGCCGAATATCGTCGTGCACGAGGAGCTCAAGACCTCGGGTTTTGAAGGCTTCGGATTCTTCAGCTTCGCCCCCGTGGGCGTGGCGGTCCTGGTCGCCGCCATCGCTTATGTTCTGCTGATCGGTCGGCGATTGCTTCCGGGCGAGGTCGAGAAAACCACAACAGACAGGCGTGGCCGCTCCATCAAGGAGCTCTGGCAGGACTTCAACATCGGTGAAACCATCGACCGGCTCGGCATCAATCCCGATTCTCCCCTGGCTGGAAAAACCATCGCGGAGACTCGGCTCGAAAGCCTCTACGGGGTGAGGGTTCACGGGATTGTGCGCCGTGTTACAGGTGGCGAGGAACGCATCGCAGCGCCCGCTCCCGATACAGAGCTGCACGCAAAGGATGTCCTGCTGGTGGCGGGCAAGCCTGAAGACAATGATCGCCTGCTCGCCGAGCAGGCATTGACCCGGCACGCAGCAAGCCAGCGGGACAGGCAGCGCTGGCTCTGGGAACTGGGCGGTGCCGCCGTGCTGATACACCCCGAGTCGAGACTGCTCGGCAAATCCTTGCGGGAAGCCGAATTCCGGTCCAACTACGACCTCCATGTTATGGGGTTGCGCCGCGGCAAGGAAGCGATTGCCGACTTCAAGGATAAGACGCTGCATTCTGCGGACAGTCTGTTCGTTGTCGGACCCTGGTCCCGGATTCAGCAGCTGCAGTCGCAGGCTCACGACTTCGTGGTGCTGGAGGTGCCCAGCGAACAGGCTGAAATCGTGCCTTCCTATCGCCGTATGCCGGTGGCACTTGCGATCCTCGTCGCCATGGTACTGCTGACCGTCTTCGACGTGGTTCCGCTGGTGACGGCCGTGCTGATGGCGGCGCTCGCCGCCGTGTTCACACGTTGCCTCACCATGGAGGACTCCTATCGGGCGATCCACTGGAGCAGCCTGGTCCTCATCGCGGGCATGTTGCCACTGGCGGATGCGCTGAACAAGACCGGCGGGACACAACTCATCGTCGACGCCCTGCTGTCCGCGATGGGCGATGCCAGTCCCTACCTGATGATGAGCGTGATCTTTTTTCTTACCGCGGCCCTCGGACTCGTGTTGTCAAACACGGCCTCCGCGGTACTCGTTGCGCCCATTGCCATCTATACCGCCGCAGCACTCGATGTCTCACCCTATCCCTTTGCCGTCGCTGTGCTGATCGCCGCATCGGCCGCGTACTCGACGCCGGTATCGACTCCGGTGGTGACGCTGGTGGTCGATCCGGGGCGTTACAAGTTCATGGATTTCGTCAAGGTGGGGATGCCGCTGCTGCTTGTGACCTACCTGGTAACGCTGCTGGTTGCACCGCTGATTTTTCCGTTCAGGCCGTGATGCGAGGCCGTGTTACAGGATGTCGGACAGGTCCCATATGCCTCCAGCATTGACGTGAGCTGTTGGTCGCGTAGCCTTCGGCCGCAGACCAATGTCACCAGAGAAAGATCTCGGTATGCCACTAACTGGTACGGTATTGATTCCCCCTGAAGGAGCGTCCGTTTATGCCCTTTGGGTGCTCCTACGGGATGATTTACCCAATGCCTGGGGGGCAACAGGTTGTTGAACGTTTTCCAGCGGCTTGTCAAAGATCGCGCACCACCTCGATCGCCCCGTCGTCGATCGCCTCGCTCAACAGCGCGTGGTCCGCTTCGGTGCGATCGGCGTAGCGGTCGGCAAACTCGACCATAATGTCATCGAAACTCTTGTCGTCGATGTAGCCATGGATCATCATGCCGTCACCCGAGCGGGCATGCGCGAAAGCCAGCGTCTTGCCGCAGATGCCCGCAAAGGCCGCCAGGCGCTTGGGTCCCAGCTCGTCGACATCGATCTTGCCCTTACCGTCCCAGAGCTGGCGGAAATAGAAGTCGATCTGTTGGCCCTCTTCGCCCCGGAAGCGCGCCCAGCCCAGGAGCACGTCGCTCGTCGCCTGAACCAGACGCTGGCCCTCGACCACGCGTTGTCCCGACTGTTCGAAAACGCTCGCTCCGAGGTAGGGTTCGAGCACGGACGCCACCGCCTGCTTGAACTGCAGGAACAGCGGCGTGCCGTCACCGGCTTCGAGTAGCAGGATCAGACAACGGGTGCCGACACTGCCCACCCCGACGACTTTCCGAGCCACGTCGACCGGCGCGAAGCGGTCCAGCAGCACGCGCGTTTCCAGGGGCAGGGTGTCGCGGTAGCTGTTGAAAAAGGCGGTCAGCTCGCCTGACTCGGCGGCGGCGAGTTCCTCATCGACCCGTACGATCAGGGGTGGATCGGGAACGATCACCCGGCGCCCGTCGACGACCTCGGTCAGTTTGTCCAGCGCCCGCAGGCTGTTCTTACGGGCCGCCTTGCTGAGGACCTCCTTTTTCCACTTGCGGTGTTTCTTGCCGTGGCGTTCGATATGGTCGAGGGCAGCCTCTGACTCGAAGCGGTAGTAATAGAGGTCGAGCGGGCTCAGTTCGGACGTCTCGGCGATGAACTCGCGATAGCAGCGTATCGCGGACCCTGTCGCGGCGCGGGCGTCCTTGCGCGACAAGCCGTTGTTGCGCGCCGACACCGTGACGCTCGCCGCGAGCCGTTTGACGTCCCACTCGAAGGGGCCCGGCAGCGTCTCGTCGAAGTCGTTCAGGTCGAACACCAGTTCGCGGTCGGGGGCGCGGTACCACCTGAAGTTTCCCAGGTGGGCGTCACCGCAGAGTTCGACTCGGAGCTCGGTGCTGGCCCCGGAAGCCAGATCGCCGGCCATCACCGCGGCCGCCCCGCGCAGAAAGGTAAAGGGGGTGGCGCTCATGCGCCCGTAGCGCAGCGGGACGTACTCCGGGAGGCGGCTGCCGTCCTGTTGCGCCAGTACGGCCAGGGGATCGGCACGCTCGGCGTCGGCAACCAGCTCGGCGTGGGCGTCGAGGGGCAGAGTGTCGCGTTGCGACCTGCCTGCCTCGTACCGGTCAGAGGGAGAGGCCTGGTACGGCGTCGAGCCCGAGCTGATGGAGTCGAGGGTACTCATAATCCCATCTTCCGCTAGTGCTCCCGTGTTGGATGACACAGCTGGCCGGAGCCTGTCTTCACGCAGACTTCGGCGCCGGAATTCGGTACAGCGTCGCGTACAGCACGGGTACTGCTACCATGGTCAGCAGGGTCGCGAAGGCCAGACCGAACATGATGGTTACCACCATGGACACCCAGAAGATATCCTGCAACAGGGGCATGATGCCCAGCACCGTGGTTGCCGTTGCGTTGACAACGGGCTTGAGACGAGAGACCGCCGCCTCCACCACCGCCGGGTAGGGGCTCATACCTTCCTCGAGATTGATGTTCACCTGGTCGAGCAACACCACCACGTTCTTGATGATCATCCCCGATAGACTCATGGCGCCCAGCAGTGCCATGAAGCCGAAGGGCGCGCCGGTGACCAGCAAACCCAGGGTGATGCCCACCAGCGCGAAGGGGATGATCAGTACGATGATCAGCGGTGGGCGGAAGGCGTTGAACAGCACCACGATGATGGTCAGCATGATGGCGACGCCTGGAATGATACCGGGAACGAGGGCGGCCTGAGATTCGCTGGTGCTGCCGTACTCGCCGTCGAATTCAAGGCCGTAACCCGGCGGCAACGCGATGGCTTCGAAGGCCGCCCTGACATCCTGCATCAGCGTCGGTGCCGTCGCTTGATCGGGCGAGGCCTGCACGGTAATCGCCCGCCGCCGGTCCCAGCGCCAGATCAAGGGATCTTCCCACTCCACGGCGATCCCGTCGGTGACCTGGGACAAGGGCACGGATTCGGTGGACAGGGTCGGAAGGATCTGTACGCGGTCGATATCGCTGGCCGCCCCCCGGCGCTGTTCCTCTACGTCCCGGAAGACGATGGGAATCAGATCGTCCCCTTCCCGGTACAGGCCAACCGGGACGCCGTCGAACGAACGCTTGGTGGCGTTGGCCAGGTCGTCCCTGTCCACACCGGCCCAACGGCCGCGTTCCTGGTTGTATTCCGGCACGATGCTTCGGTGCCGGTTGCGCCAGTTGGTACGGACCTCCTTGGCGTAGGGGCTCGCCTCCAGGATGGCTACACCCTGGTCCGCAAGCCTGCGCAGGACATCGGGCTCCGCCTGGGCCGGCCCGCTGAAGCGCGCCTCGAACTTCCAGTCGTCCCAAGAGCCGACGCCGTATTTGCGCACGCGCACCAGCGCCTGAGGTACGTACTCTTCGATCCAGGGTGTGATGTGGGTCATGGCCGCTTCCACATCTGCCAGCGACGGGGTGTTGACGATGAGCTGGGCATAGGAAGAGTAGGGGTCCTCCGGGTTGACCGGCAGGTAGAAGCGCGGCGGTCCCGCGCCGATGAACGCGCTCACGCTCTCGACACTCGGCAGACTCAACAGCTCGTCTTCGATCGCATTCAGGTTGGCGGACACATCCTGTATGCGGTTCCCTTCCGGTTCCCAGTAGTCGATCATGAACTGAGACCGGGAGGAATCCGGGAAAAACATCTGGGGAACGAAGCCGAAGCCGTAGATCGATGCCACCAGCAGCGCCACCAGGCCCCCGATGAACAAGAAGCGAGCCCGAATGCTCGTGGCGAGCACGCCCCGGAAGCGCTGATAGAACCTGCCCCCGTAGAGGTCCGAACACTCGCCGCCGCCCTTGGGGTCGGGGATAAAGCGCATGCACATCAGCGGCGTGACGGTCTGGGACAGCAACCAGCTCAGAAGCAGGGCGATGGCCACCACGATGAACAGGCTGCGGCCGTACTCGCCGGTGTCAAAGGTGGAGGCGAAGATCGGATAGAAGGCCATGGAGGCCACCAGCGTGGCACCCAGCAGTGGCCAGGCCGGCTGCCTGGCCGCCTCGATAGCGGCCCTGGTTCTGTCCATGCCCTGCTGCAGCCTGACCACGAAGCCGTCCGCCACCACGATGGCGTTGTCCACCATCATGCCCATGGCAATGATAAGGGCACCCAGAGAGACCCGCTGCAGGTCGATACCCCAGACCGCCATGAGAATGAATGTGCCGAGAATGGCGAACACCAGACCACTGAGGCCGATGATGATGCCCATGCGCAGACCCATGGTGAGAGCCAGCACGATGAGCACGATGCCGACTGCCTGGCCGAGGTTGATCATGAAGTCGCGGATGGACTCGGCCACCAGGTCGGACTGCCAGGAGATGCGATGCAGCTCGATGCCCGCGGGTATCACCTCGGCGAGCTCGTCGAGGCGCTGATCCACCGCGCGGCCCACCTGCACGGCATTGACGCCCGAGCTTGGCGCGAGGGCGAGACCGATGGCGGGCTGTCCGTTGTAGCGCATCAGCCGGTTCGGCGGATCGATGTATCCTCGTTCGACCCGCGCGAAATCCTTGATACGGATGATGTCTTCACCCCGCACGCCCTGGGTCTTCTCAGCCAATGTGGTGCCGGTGACGGCCAGCTCCGCGATCTGCTCCGGCGAGTCAAACTCACCGGTCGGCGCAACACGGAACCGCTTGTCCTGCAGGTCCACGCGGCCCGCGTCCACAACCTTGTTCTGGACCTGCAGCGTCCGCGTAAGGTCTTCCGCTGTCAGCCCGAGCTGGGTGAGCTGAGTCTCCGAGGTCTCGATGTAGACACGCTGGTCCTGTATGCCCCAGAACTCCACCCGGGCCACGCCCGGCACAACGCGAAGTTCCTTGCGTATGTTCTCTGCGTAGTCCTCGAGCTCCGAATAGCCGAAACCGTCACCGGTGATGGCCATCAGAAATCCGTAGACGAAGCCGAAGTCGTCACCGATCTGGGGTTGGCCGGCGCCGGGGGGAAGCTCGTTCCCTATGTCCCCGATCCTCTTGCGCATGTGGTCCCAGACCTGGGGCAGGCGATCTGACCAGTACTCGTTCTTGATGTCGATCTTGACGATGGACAGTCCCGCCCGGGAGTTGGAGTAGATGTTCTTTACTTCGGTCATCTCCTGCAGCGCGGTTTCGATGCGGTCGGTAACCTCCAGCTCTACCTGTTGCGCGCTGGCGCCGGGGTAGGCGGTGATAATGGCCGCGGTCTTCACGGTGAACTCCGGGTCCTCGAGCTGCCCGAGCTGGAAATAGCTCGCGATTCCCGCGGCGACCAGCAGGAAGGTGAAGAAGTAGGTGATGGGCTGCTTCTCAACGGCGAAGGCTGGAAGGCTCATGCTCCTAGGCTCCGTTTTGCTGCAGGATCCGGACAGTCTGTCCCTCGCGAATGGAGTGCACGCCCGCCGTCACGACCCACTCGCCGGCACTCAATCCCTCTGTGATCAGGATGCCGAGCTGGGTCAGGTCGCCGGTCTCGACCGGGCGACGCTCCAGCACACCCAGGTCGCCTTCGGTCGGCTTGATGACCCAGACGTGGCTCCGGGTCTCGGTGTCGGGGGTGAAGACAGCCCCGACCGGCACGCCCACGCCCTTCTGTCGCCGTTCCTCTGGCAGATCGACTTCGTCCGCTCGCGCCCTGCCGGCCATGCCGGGCAGGACGGAGACGTCCTCCGGCTGTTCCATGATCAGGGTGATGGGGAAGGTACGGGTAGCTTGCGAGGCCTCTGTGCCGCTCTCCTTGCTGGTCCCCTTGAACTCCCGACCCGGGAAGGCGTCGAATTGTATCAGCACCGACTGCACCAGGGGCGCCATGGTGATCATGTTCTCGGGTAGGTTCACGATCATCTCGATGCTGGAGGTGTCGAGAATGCGCACGACAGGCTGCTTGGCCCGCACGTTCTGGAAGTTTTCCACGTAGGTCGCCACCACTCTGCCGTCAAAGGGTGCCCGAAGACTGGTGTCGTCCAGCTGGTCCTTGGCCGTTGCGACCGATGCCGTAATGGAATCGACATTTGCGGCGGTTCGGTTTCGCTCTTCCCGCGCCCGGTCGACGGCCGCCTGACTCGTCGCGCCGGGATCCTCCCTGAAAATATTGAGTACGCGCCTGTAATCACTGGCGGCGCGCTCCGCTGCGGCCTCGGCTTCAGCAAGCTGTGCCTGGACGTTCCGCAGATTGACCTCGAAATCCCTCGGGTCGACGCGGGCCACGACGTCTCCCTGCTTTACCTCGTCACCCACGTTAACCGGACGGGTGATCAAGGGCCCTTGCACGCGAAACGCCAGGTCGATCTCCTGGGTTGCCTGCGCGCGCCCCGGGAAGCCACGGTTTTGCAGCCCTACGACGTCCGCAACCTCGATGGCCCGTACCGGGCGGATGACCTCTCTCTCCGGCTCTGTCTCGCCGCAAGCGGTCAGTGTCGACAACAGGAGAATCGCCGGCACTGTCAACCAGGATGTTTGCCGGAATGTGGATTTTTCGCTCATGAAGGAGGCCTGCTTCTGGTTGTTTGCCGAGGACAGTTTATGCGTAAGCTTAGGATGCTTGGGCGAGACTGCAAGTTTGCCGCGTGCGGGAGGCTGTCACATAGCCCATCTGTGTTACGGACGTGCGTCCAGCTCGCCGCTCGCGGCGGTTTCAGCCTGGGATTGTGCTCGGGTTTAAGGCGCGATTGCATGCGGGACAAGCCTTTGCTCGCGCGCTGTGGTCTAATGAGCGGCACCTAACCGGTTCAACGCGGCCAGGGCAATGACTTTCGCGACATCCTCATCCAATGCGATCGAATCGCTGATTGTGATACTGATCCTTGCGTTGGTCCATATCTTTGTGAAAGAACTGCGTCGTTTCGGGGATGCCGCCCGTAACGCGCTGCTCTCCGCAGGCGCAGGCGCTTCACTCGCCTATGTCCTGATGCGCATCCTGCCCAAGCTCGCGGAAAAACAGGATGACCTGATGGCGAGTGCCGATACCGGTTTACGCGGTTTCCTCGAGCATCACGCCTACCTGGTTGCGATGGTGGGTCTGGTGGTCTATTACGGGATATCGCGCCTTGCAGCCTACAGCGCAGTCGGTGCCAAGTCGGGTTCGGCAACGAATTATCGCACCGCGCTGGTTGCGACCATCGTGGCTTTTGGCGCCTACAGTGCGCTGATCGGCTATCTGATTGTCAACCGCTTGCACTTCGGGCTGTTTTCCATGCTGTTGATCATTGTTGGCATGGGCACGCTGTTTCTGGTCAGCGACCATGGCCTGTACAAGAAATGGCCGGACACCTATGAGGCCTGGATCCGATGGGTTCTGACCGTCGCCCTGCTGTCGGGTTGGGCCATCGGTGTCTGGATCGAGGTATCGCCCAACGTTGTCGCCTTGTGGTATGCCTTCCTGGCTGGCCTCATGCTGATCACCACCATCGGAGAAAAACTGTCGATCGATGAGAGCGGATCGTTCTGGCCATTTCTGGCCGGTGTGGTGGCTTTTACGGTGTTGCTGCTGATACTCGAAGCAATGCCGCAGACGGAGCTTTAATCCGGCGGGCACGGGCCGCAGTTGACGTCATACGTCGCGTCTCAGTTGGCAGATGCATTCTGAAGTAAACATTCGGCGGACGCTCGGCCCAGAGGGCACGGATACGGATTGTGCCGACTTCGCTGGCCGAGAGGGCGCGCTATCTGAAGCCTTGGAGTTGTCAAAGTGGTGCCTGCGCATGCGAGCCGTGGTTGCGTGCCGGCTCGACAGTAAACGACTGCCACACCTGTGATTTGTACAATTCCGCCGTGTTCGTCAGCATCAACAAAACTGACCAGCCGTGGACGTCAACGCATTGGGCTTCTATTCTGCTTGTAACAGCGGCCCGAGATTCATGGTCATGAAACAGATTGCATTGTGCATTGCGTGCGCCGCGTTTGCCGCGTGCAGCAGCATCTCGGTCACCAGCGACTGGGATCCCAGCATCGACTTCTCGCAATTCGAGACCTTCGCCCTCCTGGAAGAACCGCAGCAATCGGTCACTCGACTCGTCGATCAGCGCATCAGGGCCGCCATCGTCGCGGAGTTGACCGCCAAGGGCTTGGAGCAGGTGGACACTCCCGACAAGGCCGACCTGGCCATTGGCTATCAGGTCACGACCGAGGAACGCACCTCCTATCATACGGTGGACAACGCCTGGCGGAGCAATCGCTACTGGAGCAGTCGTGCCCACTGGGGCCCATCGCTGGGAGCCGGCAGAACGACGCGAATCGATTTCACCGTGGGCACACTGGTCATCGCCGCCTTTCAGACGGGCGACAAGGAACTCGTCTGGGAGGGCTCCGCCAGTGGCGCCGTGAACCCGTCGAGCGGGCCCAAGCAGAGCGAACAGCGCATCAACGACGCTGTCCGGCAAATTCTCGAAAATTTCCCACCGGATGTGCCAGCCAGGACGTGAGTGCCCGGTGCGCGTCGGGGTCGGATAGACCAACGCTAGGATCTCGCGCTGTTGACCACCAGGCTTACGAAGTGCAGCTTCCTGACCACGGCTCGCGGCATGACAAACGGGTAGAAATCCCGCTGACCAAGGCTGCGCGCCATCTCGTTCAGCACTGTGATCAGCTCTACCCATGAATTCATCAAAAAGAGTGCGCGGTCAGCGTTGGGTTCGTCCGGGGCATAGAGATCGTCGCGGGTGAAGGGCTCGATTTCCATATTGAGGTCCTCAGCATCCAGACCGTGCGCGATGGCCGTGTCCAGGCTATCGACGACGTGCAGATAATGGGCCCAGGTTTCGGCCCAGTCCTCCCAGGGGTGCGAGCTGGCATAGGAACTGATGTAGCTGTCTGCCCAGTCCGCTGGTGGGCCGTTTTGATAGTTGGCCTCGAGGGCGGCCGAGTAGTCTGCGCGCTCGTCGCCGAACAGTGCGCGGAAGGGCTCCAGCCAGGGTGTATGCCAGACCAGCCGGTCCCAGTAGTAGTGGCCTATCTCGTGGCGAAAATGGCCCAGCAGCGTGCGGTACGGCTCGTGCAGCGCGGTTCGGATCGCCTCGCGCTTGGCATCGTCGGCTTCCTCCGCGTTTAGCGTGATCAGGCCATCGCTGTGACCGGTCAGAACCCTCGGACCTTCCGCTGGCGAGCGCAGAATGTCGAATGCGAGCCCCTGTTCCGGATTCTCCGCCTTGCACTCCACCGGCAGCCCCAGTGCCAGCAGTTGGGATACGAGTCGGCGCTTGGCGGCCTCGATCGCCCTCCAGTAGCGCTGGTTGTCGCTGTCGTCGAGGTCGGGGAGCCTGCGGTTGAGGCGGCAGGCCATACACAGGGGCGAAGACTCGTCCACGGGTACCAGCCAGTTGCAGCCGGCCGCCGAGTGGAAGTTGGCGCAGCGCCGGTAATCGGTCTGAGCCTCGCGCTCTCGCGTCAGCCGCCAGGTGTCGGGCTCCGTGCCGGGCTGCAGCGGTCGCAGCTCGCCGAGCAGCGGCTCGTAGCCCAGGGGTGCGTTGCAGCCCAGGCAATGGCTGTTGAGAAAGAACACCGGCCGTTCGCAGTCACAGCGGAATGCGCGCTTGCTGCGGGGCGCGTGGGGCTTTTTCCAGAAGCTTCTGAGCTCGTCGAACAGGGAATCAAACAGGCTCGGCACGAGCGGCTCCTCCGTTATGCAACGACGGTCATGACAGTATAGTCAGCGGTGTCCAGGCAGGGGCAGGTAATTGTCACACGAGTCTGGGCGCTGCGAAGTGCATCACGACCCTGAGCCCTGGAGCGTTATCTTCTATCCGGAGTCGCGCGTCGTGCAACTTGACCACTGCCGCGACCAGGCTCAGACCCAGGCCGCTGCCGGGCTGGCCGCGGCCAACATCAGAGCCGACTTACCATATAAGGACTTCCCGTAATACCGGTTTCGACAATTACTAACAAGTTCATAAGTATCCCGACATGGGTGTATAATGCCGGTCATGAAGAGACGAGACGGACGCACACTGGATCACAAGGCGTTGGAGGCGATTCGGATTCAGGCGGTACAGCGTGTTGAAGCGGG
>CAJICB010000644.1_pt1 | contig 12940 bp, 10 predicted proteins | sample 9199491 | NCBI WGS metagenome assembly CAJICB01 (sample SAMEA7708320, study PRJEB35096) | sediment metagenome | biome: marine neritic benthic zone biome [ENVO:01000025]; feature: sediment [ENVO:00002007]; material: shallow marine sediment [ENVO:03000034] sea grass bed [ENVO_01000059] ... | reverse complement strand
GACGGAAACATTCTCAACGGGCGTCCTGATGGAAATGATAGGGCATTCACATATGTGGTGGGCACTGAGCTTGAAGACCTCACCGACGGTGTAGTCGTTGTAACAAGTACTTTGACAGGGTGGGAACCGCCTGCAGACCACGATAATGGTACGCAGTGGGACGTAAGTGGAAGTGGTAATGATTACACTGGATTCAGCGTCGGACTTGCTCCTTTCGGACCAACCTGGATACGTGTGTCAGATGATACAGGTGGTGGTGGAGATCGCGACCATACCCAGAACGATTCTGGATTTAATTCGGCCCCTGTATTTACTGGCGGCTATATAGATCTGAATACCTTGAAGTTAAAAACGTGGTGGCGGCCTATAGACAATAACTTGTACTCCTCCATGGAGAAGGATTTAACCAAGACAACTCATTTACCGGCCCAGCGTGGGCAATTTGCACTGTTTGCGCGCGAGGGGGAGGTCAAAATGCACAGTTATCAGGTATGGGTATTTGAGACTCTACCTGTGGATATTGATGCGGCCATGGAATGGATGTCGAACAATCCGGGGCAATTACCGCCACACTGGATAGGAAAATAACGTTCGTGAATGATATCTAGATGAACAGGTAAAATGGGGTTGGTAACAAATGTCACGAATGCGATTCGTTACCAACCGCTTTAAGTCTTTGCACTTCCTCCGGGTTGAGGTTTATCGAATCCAAGCGTCAGACTTTCGTTCAGTGACTTAACAGTCAGAGGTGAACCTCTCGGTTTCAGGAACGCCGTACAATGGCTAGGCGCTGGCGAATCAACCTGGACCAATGTGGTGCTGGAAAGCGACCTGAACCCTTGGTACGACAAGGCTGAAGCATCAAGCCATCCCACTGCGATTTGCCAGCCTGGGCAAAACGGCACGCATCGTTTCTTTTCGTCCCGATTTGTTTCCAGAGGGAACGCTACGAATGATAGTGGGGCTTTTCTCAGTTGGTGCGGTGACAATTGGATCTGGGGCAGTGAGTTTTTATTTGAGACCACGGCGTCGGCGACAGTGGGTAGAGGAATTGCCATCAAAGGACCGGCGAGTCGTATGCATCTCTACGGTAGCAACATCAGGGTCGAAGCTATTGATTCGACCGAGGCGACAGGGTCTGTAACTGCGATACGAGTGACAGATGGTGCGGAACTCCATGTCCATGCTACTGGAATAGATACAATTGGAAAACCAGGTTGGACTGTCACTGCTCTGACAGCGTCTACCGGAGGATTTATTCATGCCAACCAGAGTTCTTACGTGCTAAAGCCAGCGACAGGTGCGACAGTTCGACGCATAGTAAATAATGGCGGTACGATTCGTGCGCCCTATCTCTGGGAGGAAGGTACACCACCGGATATTGCCTCAGTGAATGGTTCGGATATGGTTGTAACAACGGATAATGCTGATAACCAACCGCATCTAGTCCTATACAGCGATAACTGCCCGAGTAAATGGTTTGATACTGTTACTGGTGCTTGTCGATAATTGAGTGACTGGTATTGGCAGATTATGTGATGAAGCCCCGAAAGGGGCTTCGCATTGTACAGGTGTGAATGACAGTAATGAGACCTTGGCGTAGGTTGGTATCCGCACAGATCAACTTGCCAAGGTGCTTAAAGTCAAATGACAGCTTGAGCCCGCAAGCGAAAGCGGTCATTCCACCGGCGGTACACGCGGGCGGATTCAGCGATGCAGAACAAATTGCAGATTTGCAGCTATTGAGCTGCAGAGCCGTCTGGGATGACGTACAGGAGCACGGCAAAGAAGTGGAACGCGCTGCCTGCGAGCACAAACAAGTGCCAGATAGCATGGTGATATACCAGTGTCTTCCATACATAGAATATGACGCCCAGCGAATAGCACAGCCCACCGACCAGCAGCAATACCAGACCGCCCGGTGCAACGTTCGCAAGCATCGGTTCGATTGCGATCATGACCAGCCAGCCAAGACCGAGATACAAACCAATGGAAATGCGTTTGTAACGCTTCTTTACTATCAGTTCCATGATCATGCCTGCGATTGCAATGGACCATACCATGCCGAACAGGCTCCAGCCCCAACCGCCGCGTAAATTGACGAGTGTAAACGGCGTATAGGTGCCGGCAATAAGAAGGAAAATTGCTGCATGATCGAGTCGTTGCAGAACCTTCTTAAGCTCAGGTATTGTTACGATGTGATACAGCGTCGATGAAGTGTAAAGCGCAATCAGCGTCACGCCGTAAATGCTCGAGCTGACGATATGCCAGGCATCACCATACATACTGGAGTACACAACTAGTGTCGCGAGACCGATAACACTCATCAGCACGCCAATGCCATGCGTAACACTGTGAGCAATTTCTTCTTTAATGCTGTAGACGGTTGTTGCCTGTGTATGCATGGATGTTCTCCGACGTAGCCTGATTTCGATCGTCACCCAGTTAGATCTAAGCTTAGCAGGAGTATGCAGCAGATTAACAAACATTCTTTACGGGCCGAGTCATCCAGGCGACTGGTGACAGTATATTGCCAGCCGTTTGTCGGGGGTGGCGGTGCGGCAGGAGTTGGCCCGGTTTGGGGCGTCAAACCGGTCGCGCCGAAGGGCGGCGCTCCCTCGGTGGTGCTTGTCTGGATCGATGCCCACTTCTGGCGGCGTCGAGCCCTGCGGGCGTCGTGTAATCTGGCACTGTCGGCAGGATTCGGTCACAGCAATACAAGCAAAGATTCAAGCTGCGTGTTCCTGCGTATGGCCGCCACCAGGGACTCGTGTATTCCGCATCTTTTTCTGTGATGACCAGATGCCTTGTGCCTTCGTGCCCTGCATGGTTAACAAGGCAGGAAACCCGGCCTAGCCGCCCAGCTGTTCGGCCAGGTGTCGGAACTGCAGGCCGTAGAACATCTGCAGGTAGCGCTGGGTCTCGGCGCGTTCCAGGTCGCTGACGTATTTCCAGAACCCGTAGATGCGCGACAGTGTCATCATGCGCTCCGCGTAGCGCGCCCAGGTATAGCGTTCCGCTACCCGTTGCAGCCCGCCGTTCGAGATGTTTTGCCAGTAGTCCGCTTGCTCTTCGCAGCGCGCGAAGAAGGCGGCCATGCGCACAGAGGCGCGCTCGCCGTGGTTGGGGTCGATATGAAAGCCCGACACACCGTCCTCGATGATCTCCTGGGGGCCGCCGAAACAGGTGGCGAAGGTGGGCAGGCCCGAGCTCATGGCCTCGATCACGGTCAGGCCGAAGGCTTCGAACAGCGCCGGCTGGACGAAGGCGCCGCGGTGGTCGGCGACGACGCGATAGATTTCGCCGGCCAGCGGTTTCTCCAGGTGCAGGCCCAGCCAGCGTACCTGCCCGTCCAGCTCGTGACGGTTCATGAGCTCGTGCATTCTCTCGATCTGGTCGCGCTCTTCGGTGTCGCCGGAGCGGCTCGGGTCCACATGACCGGATATCACCAGCAGGTTGGCCTGCGTGCGCAGCTCCGCGCTGGCGCCGTACCAGTCCACCAGGCCGGTGATGTTCTTGATGTGGTCCATGCGTGCCATGGTGAACAGCAGCGGCTTGTCGATATCGGCCAGCACGCCGCGTATGGTGTCACCGCTCTCGCGCCCGAATATCAGTTCTTCGATGTCCTTCTCGAAGTGCGACAGGCGTCTGTCGCTGTCGGAATAGGGGAAGTAGACGTCGGCATCGGCGCCGGGCGAAACGATATTGAACTTGGGGTCGTAGACATCGATGCCGTGGACCACCCGGTACAGCCCGGGCATGGTGAAGGCGGCGTGGCTTTCGTACTGGCCCAGGGAGTCGTTGGTTCCCGCGATCTCCTGGTAGGTGCTGGTGATGATGAAATCCGCACTGTTCATGGCGATGAGGTCGGCCGTGAACTGGCAGGAGAAGTGGTAGTGGGGCTCGTTGTCCTGCCAGTAGAGATCGGAATACAAGTATTTGGTTTTCTCCAGCGCGTGGGCGATGTTGCACTGTGTGATGCCGAGCTGCTGCGACATGAGCGAAGCGACCAGGTTACCGTCGGAATAGTTGCCGACGATCAGGTCTGGACGTCCACCCAGTTCGGCGATCATTTCGCGTTGCGCCTCGTCCGCGTAGCGCTCGAGGTAGGGCCATATTTCGAAGCGCGATATCCAGTGCGGGATCACCTCGCCGCGCCGGTTGCGAAAGGGTACGCGCAGAATCCGTGCATTGGTCGTGCCGGCGATATCCTCGATCCGCTGGTCGCAGGTGGTGCCTTCGGCCTGAGGGATCAGGCGCGTCAGTACCAGGATCTGCGGTTCGATGTTCAGGCCCTGCTCGTGCAGTCGGCGGCGCATTTCGCGTTCCAGGGCCCGAACCTGATCGAGGATGTAGACCACCTGGCCGCCGGTGTCCGGTCGACCCAGTACGTTGGACTGGCCGAAATAGCCGTGCGGCGAAAGAATCGCCATGGAGAAAATCATCGGTACGCGCCCGAGGAAACGCCCGAGCGCCTCCGGCGAGGGCGCTTCCAGAATGTCCAGCAACAGTCGCATGGAGTCGCGTATGCGGCCCACCGTGGCGCCCCAGCCCGGTTCGAACCCGATCGTACGCAACTCGTGGGCGACGCTTTCCCAGCTCGCCTGCTGGTCCTGGCCGCGCAGCTGGGTTTCCGCCTGACGCAGGGCGCGCCGCAGGTCGGTGACACTTTCCACCGCGCCGCTGAGCATCAGTTGCTGGTCGCGGTACTTGTGCACCCGCAGGAAATCCAGCAGCCGCTTGTCGCCCTTGCCCAGGTCCTGGAACAGCTGGCTGGATAGATGCCGGTTGAGAAACTCTACCCCGCGACCGATGGAATCGGATTCGTGCAGCTTGTAAATGTGGCGCGAGAACGGTTCCAGGTCCACCTCCAGTACCCAGTCGCGTGCCGCGTCGCCGTTCGCCAGGCGTTCTTTGAAGGCCAGAAATTCGGATACGCCGATGGTCTCCATATTCAGGGTGTCCATGTGTATGCGGATATACACCCAGCGGGCGACGCGCTGGCGCAAGGCAAAACAGATCCAGGCCTGTTCCATCGCGGCCTCCTGACACCAGTCGACCAGGGTCGCCAGCGGGCTCGTGCGCAACTCACCGCTGGGGTCTTCCGCGCACAGCTGTTCGAAGGTGTCCTGGATATTGCTGCGCAACAGGAAGGTGCGGCCGATCGCCTGCAGTCGGTGCAGAAGACTCAGCAGTGCGTTGCGATGGGTGCTCAGGTAGGTTTCCGCGCTCTGCAGGGGGTCAGCACGTCGATTCATGCGCCAGGCAACTCCCACTGTTCGATAAAGGGGCGGTAAAAATTTCTGTTTTGCACCGTTGCGCCGCGCACGCCCACGACTGCGGAGGCAAATGCCTGGGCCCGTTCCAGGATGTCCTGCAGTGGCCAGGCGCGTGTGAGCCCGAGGATGGTGACGCTGGTGAACGCGTCGCCGGCGCCGACGGTGTCGACCACGGCGTCGCCGGGGGTCGGGCGGATCTCGGCGCGCGCCTCGCCGCCGGCGAAGGCAAGCGCGCCCGCGCTGCCGCGGGTGACTATGAGTAGTTCGATATCGTATTGTAGCTGCAATGCCCGGGCTTGGGCGTTCAGCTCGCTGCCGTCCCCGCCGAGCAGTGCCAGCTCATCCTCGTTGAGCTTGACCCAGCGGGCATCGGCCAGCGCCGTGTTTGCACCCTGCGCGTCCCACCAGGGCGGGCGCAGATTGACATCGAGAAATATCGGGGCCGCATAGCGGTTCTTGAGTGCAGCCAGCGTGCGCGCTGAAACTGTGCCGCGCAGGGCCAGGGTGCCGTGGTAAAGCAACGACGGTTCCACTTGCGGGATGGCATCGTCGGCGATGTGATCGTAGGCGCGCTCGGCGACGATGTCGTAACTGGGTTCGCCGCTTTCGAAGCGTACTTCCACGGTCCCGGTCGGGTGCCCGGAATCCAGTTGCAGCCCCGCTGTGCTCATACCCCAGGCCGTCATGGCATCGCGAATCTGACGCCCGAGGCTGTCGTTGCCGACCCGGCTGATGAACAGGGGCGCGGCTCCGAACGCCTGCAGGTGCCAGGCGACGTTGAACGGTGCGCCGCCCAGCACGACCTTGCCGTCCGGAAAACGGTCGAACAGCACCTCACCGAATATCAGGGCTTGTCCGTGTCGCGGCATATTCAGTTCACTGTCTCGCTATCCAGGCGTCGGTTGCGGGGATGAAATGCACCAGCCCTTCGAGTATACCGGCGCTGTAATTGCCGTTCATGCCGCGCCAGCCGCCACGCGCGACATACAGGGCATCAGTGGTTTCGGCCTCGCCGGCCAGTCGCAGCGCCTGTTCGCGCACACTGTCCGTCGCATTGGCGACGAGCACCGCGTGGATTTCACTGCATAGCACCGCCAGGTCGTTGCCGCTGTCGCCGGCAAACAGCGTGTTGGCCAGTGTATGGCCGGTGCTCTGCATCAGGAAACGCACCGCGTGCAGCTTGGATGCGTTGGCGGGCAAGACGTCCACCAGACCGACCTGCAGCTTGTCATCAACGCTCCAGATGATACGCGAGGGCAGGCCGGCCCGGTCCAGGCGCAGCCGCATCTGCCGCTGCAACTCGTCTGCATCGACCGACAGCGGCGCGTAGTAACTGCTCTTGAAGCGACCCTGTTTTTCGCTCTCCTGCGGTCTCAGTGCGCCGATATCCGCGAACAGGGTCAGAAGCGCCTCGCCGTCCCGCGTGCCCCAGTCTGCTTCGAGCAGCGCTCCCCAGGCCGGCCATTGCGACCAGTCGCCGTCTTTCACCTGGTAGATGCTGGTGCCGACATCACCTATCACAAAGTCCGGCTGCGGCAGCCGGTATCCGGCGATGGCCTCTTCGACCAGGGCGCGGTGGCGGCCGCTGACAAAGGCCAGGTCAACTTCCGCGCGGTCGGTGAGCTTGCGGAACCGCTCGCGTGCCCCGGGTGATTCCGGTTGCGCGCCGTTGGGCAGCAGGGTGCGGTCCAGATCGGTACAGATGAGTACCCGCTCAGGCATCCGCAGTCGTCTCGTTTTCATTCGGCACGGTGCAGGCGCGCAGGAAATCGTAGTGCGCGATCGCTTCCATGATACCGGCTGCATAGGGGCGTTGGGCAAAGTAGATGTGCTGCACGTCGGGCAGCTGGTGCAGCTCCTCCTCGTGCCGGTTGGACACCACCACCGCCAGCGTGTTGCCGCGCATCATGTCTTCGTCGGTGCCCGAGCCGCCGGCGGCGAGGATATGCTCCAGCGGGATGTCCCACAGCGAGGCGAAATAACGCAACGCCAAGCCCTTCGAGGCGCGCGCGGGGACAATGTCCAGGAACTGGCCGAAGGAAAGGAAGGTATTGACGGACAGGTCGGCCTGATGCAGGAGGCTGTTGATTTCCTCGAGGTTCGGGGACTTGCGCGGGTCGATGAAGAAGCTGATCTTGAAACGGCTCTGTTCGGCCTTCGGCTGCAGACGGATGCCGGGCAATTCGGCGAGCGTGCGACGCACCGCTTCGGGATTCCAGGCGTGATCGACGTGACGGCTCCAGGCGCGGTCGGCGGTGAGCTGGGGGGCGTAGAAGATTTCGCTGCCGACGCTGGTTATGAGTACATCCGGCATGGGAATGCCGAAGCGTTTCATGACGCTGAGCGCCGATTCCAGACAGCGACCGGTGGCGATGCCGAAGCTGATGCACTGGCGGTTCGCGCGGATGACGGTGAGCAGATCCGCCAGGCTGTCGGGGTCGCCGAGCAGGTTCTGGTCCAGGTCTGTGAACAGGGCGCGGTCGTGATACAGCATGGGCCGGCGGATGCGCGGTGCGCGGGGCAGGGGTTCGACGCCTTCCAGCAGCGGTTTCGTCGTGTCGAGGTAATGACGGGCGTGGGCCTCCCAGGAATAGTGCTCGTGCACGCCCTTCAGTCCCTGCGCGGCGCAAAGCTGCCACAGCGATCCGTTGGAGAGCAGTTTGAGCAGTGCCTTGGCGATGGCGTTCCTGTCCAGGGGGTCGATCAGCAGGCCGTTTCTGCAGGTGCCGATAATATCCTGCGGACCGCCGTCCTCGGTGGCGACCACCGGCAGGCCGCTGGCGGCCGCCTCGATCAGCGTCAGTCCGAACGGCTCGGTCAGGGCGGGATTGATGAACACGCCGCGCGACGCCGCGGCCAGCCGGTAGATTACCGGTACGTCGTCGGAACGGTGTTGCTTCGGGTAGGCGACCTTGCCGTACAGGTCGTACTGATCGACCAGCAGCAGAATCTCGGTCAGCACGCCGCGCGAGCCGCTGTCCATCTCGCGGATGTCCTCGCGGTTGCCCGCCACGATGACCAGGTTTGCCGCAACCTGCAGCTCTTTGGATTCGCCGTAGGCCTTGATCAGTGTGGCGATGTTCTTGCGCTCGTCCGGGCGCGACAGCGCCAGGATCATGGGTTTTCCGGGATTACGCAGAAAGCGGTCGATGGCCACCGCGATCGGCGGCTGGCGCCTGTCCTCACTCGGCGGGTAAAAGCGCTGCAGATCCGTGCCGGGCGGTATGACTCGCATCTGCTCCGGCTGGTAGTAATCGTACAGTGCGTATTGTTCTTCGATTTCGTTGTGCGTGCTGGCGATCACCATCTCGGCTGCGCCCAGCACGTTCTCCTCGGCATCGATACGCCGAGCCATGTTGTATTGCTGTTCGATTTCCGCCGCCTTGACACCGGCAGCCAGCAGGCGGCGGCGTTTCACGCGTCCCAGGGAGTGGCCGGTGTGCACCAGTGGTACACCGAGCAGTGCCGCGATGCGCGCCCCGACATAGCCGGCATCGGCGTAATGACTGTGCACGATATCCGGTAAACGGCCCTTGTCCTTGAGGTGCGCCAGGGCGTTATCGACGAACGTGTCGAGGTGATCCCAGAGCGCCTCCTTGCGGATGTATTCATCCGGCCCGGCATCGATGCGGACGATGTTCGCGCCGTCGCCCAGGCTTTCGCGACTTCTGGCGTAATCGGCGCTGACCTGGCTGTCCACCACGCGCCGCGTCAGCAGGTCCACGCGGTCCACGTCGGGTAACGCGGCCAGCGCACGGGCGAGTTCCACCACATACAGAATCTGTCCGCCGGTATCCGCGTCCCTGCCGAGTTCCAGATCCTTTGCCCTGATCAGCCCGTGAACGCTGATCAGCACCAGATAGAGTCCCTTGCTGCTTGCTGTGCTGTCAGTCATGCCTGGAATTCGTGAGCAACGTGTGACCGGTTGACGGATTGGCCATCCGTTCAGCAGCTTAACGGATCGGCCGGCCAAATTCGAGCCCGGGAGATTATCGCTTTCGCGTCGCGGACGATTCTATGGCGAGCGCGGTGAGAACAGCTCGAGCGCGTTGCGGAGGCGGATCTTTTCTGCCAGCTGTGGTGGCAACCGCTCGAGCCAGTCGCGGTGAAAGGCTATGAAACGGCCGTATTGTTCCCATCCGGTGTCGGCCTGATCCCAGCTGTCCAGTTGTTCGACCGGCCATACCGGGTCCGACCCGACCATGACGCGGTCCGGATAGCTCTCGATCAGCCCGAGCCAGGGCGCGCGCAGGCGGCCCTCGCGGTCGGTGACAGGGTTGTTGACGAACCGCCAGGGGTCGCGGGCCGAGAGTTCGACGCTCACATTGGGGCAGGTCGCCAGCACCTCGCTCACCTGGGCCGCGCTGAGTATCGCGCCGGCGTGCGCCCAGACGATGCGTACACCGGCATGGGCACGGCAGAGTCCGAGCAGGTAAGCGGTTCCGCTCAACTCGGTGTGCAGCAGCAGAGGCACCCGGTATTCACCGGCGAGCTCGAACACGCCGCTGATCACGGGTGTCCGCCAGTCCGGGGCGAAACCGCCGATCAGGTGCAGCTCGCCGATACCCCGGTAGTCGCCACCGGCCAGCGCGATGCGGGCACGTTCCAGCAGCTTCCGGTCGTGCGGCCAGCTGGACCAGTCAGCCGGCTCGCGATAGGGGCTCCAGATCGGAATGACGCGCTCTGGCGCCAGTTGTCGGAGCTGCAGCGCATAGTCGGCCGGTGTACCGATGACCACCGCGAGCGCGATATCGTTGTCCTTCAGGATGCGGATCGCCTGCTGCGGGGAGGTGACTTCTTTCTGGCTCCATTTGTAATGCACGTGCACATCGGCGAACGGCTCTGCGGCGCGGGGTTGCCCGGCAGCGAGCAGCAGCAGCGGCAGCAGCAGGCGCAGCAGCGGGATGGTGCAGCTACCTCTGTCGCAAACTAGCACGACGACTCCCTGGCGAGAGCCGCCGGTGTCGCCCTGTCCAGGCTCTCCACGTTGAGGTCTTCAAATCGCACCCAGACGGCGCACGCGTGTGAGGCACACCGTCGTCAGGCGTGGCTATGTCCGTCCTCTCTGCAGTGGCGGCTCATGCAGGCGCGCATGTACACGAACAACACCACCGCTGCCGCGAGAAAGGCGCCGATCGTCCACCACTGGTTGGTCTCCGGATTCATGCCGGCGGCCGACAGGGTCAGCCAGGTAACGAATGCGACAAACCCGGAAATCAACATCGCAATGGCGTAAGGCCAGGGTTTTCTCATGCATTTTCCACACAGTTTCATTCTAGACGTCCCGTCAATTTGAACTAAAACCCTAAAAGAACATGCTGGAATACTAATGTAACCAGCAGGCGCCCGGCGGCTCATTGACGCAGGTCAATGTTCCTGCCATCGGCTGCGCCATTGGGGCGCGGTTGGCTTGTGTCGGCTGCGGGGTCGCCTATAATTTCTGTAGAACAGCCGGGATGATGGGCAAAGGTGGGGGCCTTTCCAGCATCTCCAGGCCAGGGAGGAGTGGAAAGATGCATCACCTTTCCCGTGACTTTGTGGTGCAGAAGCCGGAATGTCTGGAGGCCAAGGACAGCCTGGATCTCATGATTGCACTCTCGGAGCACGATCCGGTGACAAACCTGAAGGATCTGCTGTCGATGACGGCCATCGCGGAGCGGGAATACGCCCGTCTGGCCCATTACCGTAAGCAGCGAGCCGAACCTGACACGGCATAATCCGCAGCGGCAGGGGACGTTCGTCTATTGAACCTTGCATGCGTGCGGAACAAGCCGGTTGCCCGGATGGAGCCTGGCGGAATCCGGGGATCGACATGGATTTCCCCGGCTTGCGGCCCTACGGGCCCGCACCCAGGCGACTTCGAATAGGTTCAGGGTTTATGCAAGGCTCAACAGGCGAGGGCATAAGGGTGCCTTTTTGTCATGCTGACGTCGTGTCGCGGGGCAGCTGGACGCGAGCATCTGTGCCACCCCCTTCGCGGGCGCCTAGCGTTATCTGCCAGCCGTGTGCGGCGCAAAGTTCCCGCGCGATCGCGAGCCCGAGGCCGCTGCCGCCGGTGCTGCGGCTTCGTGACCCCTCCAGTCGGTGAAACGGCTGGAACACCGCCTCCCGGTCTGCCTCGCTAATACCTGACCCCCGGTCCAGCACACTGATGCAGGCGCTGCCGTCATCGCAGCGGCAGCGGACTTCAATGGGCCGCCCGGCGCCGTAACGCACCGCGTTGTCGAGCAGATTTGCAACCACCCGGCGCAGCGCCAGGGTGTCGACGCTGCACAGGCAGCAGGCCTCCGGCTGCCAGTCGATGGCGGTATTGCCGCGCCGGTAGGCGGTGACGATGCTGTCGACGAAATCGCGCAAGTCCACTTCTTCTGCTTCCCGCGGTCCCAGGCCCTGGGCGAGCTCCAGGGTGTCGCTGATAAGCTGGTTCATCTGCTCGAGGTCCTGACGCATCCTGTCGAGCAGTCGGGTATCGGTCTCGGACGGGAACATTTCCAGTGCCAGCTGAAGGCGCGTGATCGGGGTGCGCAGATCGTGCGATATCCCCGCGAACAGGATGGTGCGGTTGGCCAGCAGTTCATCGATTTCCGCCGCCATGCGGTTGAAATTCCGCGTCAGGGCGGCCAGCTCCCGTGGCCCCCTTACCGGCACCGGCTCGAGATCCTCGCCGCGGCCGATGCGGGAGGTCGCCTGCGAGAGGCGGGCCAGCGGCTGTGTGAGGCGCCGTACCAGTAACAGCGTCGTCAACAGGATCACGACACCCCCGGTTGCGATCACCAGCAGCGCGGCGGTGGGCGGGCGGGCACCGATGCGCTCGCGGGGGAAACTGACGCGGATGATGCGCCCGCCCATGGGGATGTCGGTGCAGTACCAACCGCCGTTGTCGGTCCGCGCCCCGATGGTCGCCGGCTGGCCGATACGCTTGGACAGTGCTTTCTCCAGGAACCTCAGGAACGGCAGCAGACTGGTCGAGCGCGGCAGGACGCCTTCGGCGACTGCGACCTTGAGCTGGTATTCCTCCATCAGCTCCTCTTCCAGGAAGGGGCGGGTTTCGGGAGGCAGTTCCACCCAGGTCTGGGCGGCCAGGACCATGAGCGCGGCCAGATCGCCGGCACCCTGCTTGGCCAGGGGGACGAGAATGAAGTTCACCATGGCGCCGACGGTGAATACCATGAACACCGCCAGGGCGATGGCGAGCGTGGTGCCGGTGCGTGCGAACAGTGTCAGGGAGCGGGCCACCCTCAGTCCGGTCCGCTGTCTTCAGCGGGCGAGAAGCGGTAGCCCTCGCCCCACACGGTGCGTATGTAGACCGGTGCCGCAGGGTCGCTCTCGATCTTGCGCCGCAGGCGCGTCACCCGGACATCGATACTGCGGTCATAGGGCGAGCGTTCGTAGCCCTTGAGCATGTCCACGATGCTGTCGCGGCTCAGCACCCGCCTGGGGTGCTCCACGAAAATCTTCAGCAGCGCGAATTCGCCGCTGGTCAGGGGCACCAGCTCATCGCCGCGGTGCAGTTCCTGGTTGGCGACGTTGAGGCTGAACGGGCCGAAGCGGTATTCCCGTTGGGCGTGCGGTTCCTCCGGGGCCGTGTTGGAGCCCTGCCGACGCCGGAGTATGGCGCGTATGCGCGCCAGCAGCTCGCGTGGGTTGAAGGGCTTGGGCAG
>CAJICB010000680.1_pt1 | contig 13040 bp, 15 predicted proteins | sample 9199491 | NCBI WGS metagenome assembly CAJICB01 (sample SAMEA7708320, study PRJEB35096) | sediment metagenome | biome: marine neritic benthic zone biome [ENVO:01000025]; feature: sediment [ENVO:00002007]; material: shallow marine sediment [ENVO:03000034] sea grass bed [ENVO_01000059] ... | reverse complement strand
TGAGCGGCGCGCGGGCGCTCGACTACGCCGCGCTCAAACGGCGTTTCGGCGGTCTGTACATGGCAAATGCGGGCTACGATTTCGAGCGCGCCAGCACGGTCGTCAGACAGGGCAGCGCCGACCTGGTGGCATTCGGGCGGTTGTTTCTGGCCAACCCCGATCTACCGGCCCGCTTTGCGCGCGGCGCTCCGCTCAACGAGCCGGATCCCGATACCTTCTACGGCGGGGACGAACACGGCTATACGGACTACCCGTCGCTGTAGCTCGCCCAGCCGCAGCCAAGCCCCGGAGACCGAACGGCCATGCGCGTACAGAACGTCACCATCAGGCGCCTGTTGCTGCTCGCTGCAGTGGTGGCTCTGGCGCTGTACCAGTATCTTGGCAGCACACCCGGTGACCACCGCGCCGAGCCTGAGGCCGGCGCAACGGCGACCTGGCAGGCTGGGCAGTGGGTGATGGTATCGGGCACCGTGCAACGCACGCTGCGCGATGACAACGAAGGATCCAGGCATCAGCGCTTCATCCTGGAGTTACCGCAACGGCGCACCCTGCTGATCGCGCATAACATCGATCTCGCCAGCCGGGTACCGCTGGCGAGCGGAGACACCATCAGCTTGCGCGGCCGCTACGAACCCAATGACCGCGGCGGCGTCATCCACTGGACGCACAACGATCCGCAGGGCGTCGATCGCGGTGGCTGGATCGAGCATAAGGGCAAGCGCTACCATTAGACGCGGCAAGGAAAACGCCTGGCCGCAGTGATAGCACTCATACAAGCGTGTTAATGACATGTTTCGTGGTACGGTAATCGCGTTTATCGCCGGCTGGGTTCTGTGGTTCTGGATCGACAAGAACCCGTATTCGCTCGGGCCGCTGCCGCAACCGCTGGATGGCGACTTCACGGCCAACTTCCAGATGGCCATCGATCTGCTCAAGGCGGGCCGTTACAAGGCAGCCTTCGTCTATGCCTGGAAGGCACATTACCTGGTTCTGTCGCTGGGCGCGGGGCTGCTCATAGCTGCGCTCGGCGTGTCGGTTTCGCGTGCGCTGTCGGGTCGTCGCTCGAGGCGCTTGTATATCCCGGCGCACCGCCGCCGCGCCAGCGGCGCGGACCAGCCGCAGCACCACAAGGCCGAGGCATCAGACCCAAAGCAGGAATGAAAAAACGGAGATAGCGGTTGTCGAACGCGGGTCAGGCCGCCCGCGGCCGGGTGCAGCGTGACCGGTCTCAGCTGCCGCTTGAGGACCTAGCAGCTACGCGCAGCGGGCATGGCGTAGGCCAGCTGGCCCGCGGGCACGATTCGTTCCCTGTCGTATTCCTGCAACCAGGTCAAGATCCGCTCCCAGGACTGCGCGTCCTGTTGCGCAGCCCGCTCGCCCAGCTCGTGTACCCCGGCGCCCTTCTCCGCCGCGTGTACGTAGAGCTGCGTGTCGCGAATCTGCCCGATTACGGGTATGTCCAGGCTGTAAATGAAACGTTCGAGCTTCTCCAGGGCCTTGGTGCGCAACCGGGCCCGGTTGACCACAATGGCAAGCTGTTTGTTGCGGGCCCGCGCTTTTCCGATCAACAACACATCGCGGATAAAATCAGCGGTCGAACGAATATCGATCGCCGATGGCAATACCGGAATAAGAATGACATCTGATTCCGCCACCCGATCCTCTATGTCGAGTCCCCAGTAACCGGCGGGCGTGTCGGTAATGACAAAGCGCGTCGTATCCGGGACGCGGAGCTGCCAGGCGCGCGTCACGCCCTGCTGGGGCGGCTGGTAGGCGGCCACACCGTGTATGGCCGGCAGCTCGTGGGGACGAGTTTTCAGCCAGAAGCTGCTGGAAGCCTGTGGGTCATAGTCGAACAGGGCCGCAGCGACCCCCCGCGCCGCGCAGTAACTCGCGAGGTTGGTCGCAACCGTGGTTTTCCCACATCCGCCTTTTGCATTCATGACAACGATGCGTAGCATGGCTGATAGGGCCCTTTTCCCCACTCCCCGGTGACATCATTCTTGGTACCAGCAGACCTTCGCCGCTGACGGCGCGGAGAATTGCCAACTCCGCTCGCGGGAGTCTGTCTCCTCCGCCGGCAGCTAGGTTAGTTTGTCAGGTCTTGCATTGCAATACGGAGCCTGCCGGACGGGACGCCGACCTTTTGACAGCAGCCGAACGGCGACTCGCCGGACTGCACGCGGCTGACCGGGAAGATTACTTGACTATTTTGCTAGGTTTTTATCTAATAGCATCCCACTGAACCGCGACGCGGGACGGCGCTTGCCATATCCGCGCAGCGGTACTCATCAGGTTCAACTTACGTTTGTTTGAGAAAGGGTAATTTATGGCAATACCAGAACGAGACGGGGATGGCTACCTGCTGGACATGAGCACCTGGACGCCGGAGATCGGGCGTGCCATGGCGCAGGCGGATGGTGTCGCACTGGATGACACCCAGTGGGAACAGATCCTGAAGGCTCGCGAGTACTACGACGAGCACGCCGTGGTGCCACCGATACGCAAATTCGCGAAATACATCGGCGCGGATCAGAAAGTCATGTTCAAGATGTGGATGACAGGACCCATGAAACCCATCACCAAGTACGGCGGTCTCCCCAAACCCACCGGTTGCGTGTAAGTCGGCACAACCGGCTCCAGGCGCACAACAGCGTCTTCTCGGAGGCCCCCGGCTAACGTGATCCGAGGCCCCGCCGAGGCACAACAGAGCGCCCTGTCTCCCAAGCCGGGCAGCGGAGCGGCAGCTTACATGGTTTTCCAGCTGCCGTCCGGCTGGCGACAGGCCGTGCCGTAGACCTGTTCGGGCCGTCCCCCGATTACGGCGTTTATGGTGTATTCCCGGCACGGCCCGGACGCGGTTTCATAGGTACGCGTCGGCGTCACACTGTACTGGTTACCGGTATCGGGATTGCGCCAGCTCGACGACACGCCGGTGCGGACGGATTCCAGCGTATGCGAGGTCTTCAGGCGGTCAACATCGTCCATGGTCCGGCCGACCGAACCACCGATCGCCGCACCCGCAAGTGTGCCCACAATGATGGCCGCGGTACGACCGTCGTGGTGTTTCCCATCGACCTGCGCGCCGAGCAAGCCACCCAGCGCGCCGCCAATCACCATGCCGGCCTGCTCCTTCTGCCCATAGTCGGCGCAGCCGGCCAGCGCCGCGGCCGCGCACAAGGCGAGCATGCTTACGCGTTTGCTGTACATTGCCGTCACCTCCCGGAGGTCCCAGATACGGAAGGAATGTACCTGCAAACGCCCGCAAATGCACTGACCTCCGTCAGCTTCGGCGGCGCTGCCTGACCTGGTCCGCTCGGCGGCGTGCGCGCAGGCACCGCGGCGGTGCGCGATTAGGAGGAAAAACCCAGTGGATTTAAAGTATTGGCGACTCAGGTCCGAGCCGTTAGGATTGTCGTCATGCAAATACCGAACTGGAGAAGCGCATGAGTGATGCCCTGAATTACCTGGTTGCGGCCCGCCCCGACGCGATCAAGCCGTACTTCAAGTTTCTCAAGGAGGCGGGCAAACACCTCGATACCCGCACCCGCGATCTGATATCGGTCATCACCAAGGTGGATGTCCAGACCGAGCCCGGTTTCAGGCAGTACCTCACTCGGGCGCTGCGCAACGGTGCCAGCGCCAATGAGGTGCTCGACGCGCTGCTGATGGCCTTTCCCACGCTGGGTCTGGCCAAGATTGTGTGGGCCGTCGATATCCTGCTGGACATGGATATCCCGGAATTCCATCCCGAGAATCTGTTCGCGGAACCCGACTGGCACAGGGTGGGGCCGCTCGCCGAACTGCCCTCGGGCGAAATCAGCTACCGCGATTGCGGCGGACGCAGCCTGTTCATTTACCGGGACGGCGAAAGCATCCGCGTCTACGACAGTCGCTGCCCCCACCAGGTGACCAACATACCCCACCTGGCACTGGACGGAACGCGTCTGACCTGTCCCAAGCACAACTGGGCGTTCGACGTAACCAGCGGCGAATGCGTGGAGCTCGGCAATCGCCCCTTGCGCGAGTTTGAGCACAAGGTTGAAAACGATACACTGCTGGCGTTCTGGTAGGGCCGACTGAGGTCCGCTGGCGCAGGCGCCCGTCACGCGCCCCTGGCGCTGTTGCGGCCCCACGGGTCCGGCGCGCCACACACGGCGCAGCCGGGCGCCACGCCAGCGTGCCTACACGAGGGGTGTGTGACTGATATCATTGCAGCCCCATACCCACGGACCGGACCGGGCGCGGAAAGACTCGATGAAGCTGTTTCATATCCTGGCATTACTGATTACCATCTCCGCCGTCTTCAGCTATCTCAACCACCGTTTCCTGCGTCTGCCCACCACCATCGGGATCATGCTGATCGCGCTGCTGTTCTCCCTCGGACTCAACCTGCTGCGGCCGCTGGGCTGGGATGTCGCAGCCGAAGTGGAGTTGATGATGCGCAGTGTCGATTTCGACGAAACGGTGCTGCACGGGATGCTCAGCTTCCTGCTGTTCGCGGGAGCCCTGCACGTCAATCTCCAGGATCTTGCCCGCCAGAGAGCCGTCATCGCGACGCTGGCCACGGTCGGCGTAATCGGCGCAACCTTTATTATCGGGGGCCTATCCTGGTGGGCCTGGACATCCCGTTTATCTACTGCCTGGTGTTCGGCGCCCTCATTTCGCCCACCGATCCGATTGCGGTGCTGGGCATCCTCAAACAGGCCGAGGCACCGAAAACCCTCGCCACCAAGATTACCGGCGAATCGCTGTTCAACGACGGCGTGGCGGTGGTGGTGTTCCTGGTGGTTGCGGGCATCGCCGCCGGCGGGGGCGAAGTGACGCCCGGGGAAGTGGCCATGCTGTTCGCACAGGAAGCGCCCGGCGGCGTCCTGTTCGGTCTGATCGCGGGGGGGCTGGCGTACTGGATGCTGAAGAGTGTGGACAATTACCAGGTGGAGGTATTGATTACCCTGGCACTTACAACCGGAGGTTACGCGCTGGCGGAGGTGCTGCACCTTTCGGCGCCCATCGCCATCGTTGTCGCCGGCTTGCTGATCGGAAACCATGGCCGGCTCCTGGCGATGTCGACGCACACCCGGCAACACCTTGACACCTTCTGGGAACTGGTCGACGAAATCCTCAATGCGGTACTGTTCGTGCTGATCGGACTCGAGGTATTGATCCTGGCATTGCGCGAGGAATACCTGCTGGCGGGTCTGCTGGCTATTCCGATCGTGTTACTGGCGCGCTTCATCAGCGTCGGCTTGCCCATCGGACTGATGCGTCGTTTCCGCCGCTTCAGCCCGAACGTGGTACAGATTCTGACCTGGGGTGGCTTGCGCGGCGGCATATCGGTCGCGCTCGCCCTGTCTCTGCCAGCCAGTGAGATCAGGGATACCCTGGTGGTGGTCACCTACTCGGTGGTGGTGTTCTCGATCCTGGTACAGGGCCTCACCATCGGTCGCCTGGTGCGTCTCTCAGCTGAACGGGAAGCAGAACCATAGCAGCAAACTCTCACATGCGGCGTGCCGGCAGCATCGCAGCGGGTATCCTGGTGACAGCGGCTGTCTGCAGCCCCCCAGGCCGTGGCGAGACCTTCGTCCTGCCGCCTGTCGATGTGGACCTGGTCGGCGCCACACGCCTGGTAGAGGCCCGGCACGAGGATACGCTGCTGGACATCGCTCGCCGTTTCGATGTCGGCCAGGATGAAATGGTGCTGGCCAATGCCGGCGTCGATCGCTGGCTGCCAGGCGAAGGTGCCCGCGCCCTGGTACCGACCCGCTATATCCTCCCGCAGGCCAAACGCAGCGGCATCGTACTCAATGTCCCGGAGATGCGCCTGTACTTTTTTCCCCCTTCGCGCGCCGGCCAGCCCGACGTGGTACAGACCTATCCGGTCAGCATCGGTCGCATGGACTGGGCGACACCGCTGGGACTGACCGAGGTCGTGGCAAAAACCCGCAACCCGAGCTGGAGACCGCCCGAGTCCATCCGTGCCGAGGCAGCCGCCCGCGGCGAACCCCTGCCCGATATCATTCCGCCCGGACCGGACAATCCGCTTGGCGGCTATGCGCTGCGTCTGACGCGATCCGGCTATCTGATCCACGGCACCAATCGCCCCTACGGCGTGGGTATGCGGGTAACACACGGCTGTATACGCATGTACCCCGAGAATATCGAGCAACTGTTTCCCGCTGTTCCGGTCGGTATGCCGGTACAGATCGTGAATCAGCCAGTCAAGATCGGCTGGTTGGCCAACACGCTGTTCATCGAGGTGCATCCACCGCTCGAGGAAGAGCGCGGCAAGGTCGCGCTGCTGGAGACGGCGATGGATCTGGTCAATGCGGCGTGGGAGAAAAGACCGCTGGTGCTGAATGGACGCGCCTTGCGGCAGGCGGTAGAGGAGCCGCGCGGGATACCCGTTGCCGTAGGCCGGGATGCAAGCGGCGGCTGACCCGCGGGGGCAGCCGCCGCTCTGCCAGGGTCCGGCTTCCGGCCGGGCTTACTTGTACATGGATTTCTTGAACATGCGGTCGATCTTGGCGTCGGTCGCCTCGGACGTCGCCTTGGCGTCCTCGGCAATCGCGCGCGCCTCGGCAGCTGCCCGCGACGCCGCGGCGGCTTCCGTACGCGCAGCGTCGGCCGTCGCCGCGGCACTCGCGGCGGCCTCGTTGGCCTGACGGATGTCGGCACGCAGGCTGTCCAATTCAGTGGTGCTGGCACAGCCGGCCAGTCCGGCAACACCTGCCAGGGTCACAATCCTCGCGATCATTTTGATGTCTGTATTCTGCATTTCTAGCTCCTTAACAGAAAATTAAAAACTTCCGGCGCGCGCATTGTATACCAAATGGTCGCCCCACTCACCGCACCACAACCCGCGTCCCTATCTGCACCCAGCGGGCCATATCATCTACTTGTTCATTGCTCGTCGCAATACAGCCATTGGTCCAGTTGAAATCCTCGTGTATGCGGCGATCCCCCGCACCGATACCGTGGATACCGAGGTGGCCGCCCAGGGGAGTATCCTGTGGAGGCGCCTTGCCCTGCCGATGAGCGCGTCGAATGCTGGCGAATTGCGTTTGGTTGATTACCCCGGCGGCCAGGGCACGCTGCGCCTGATCGGGTGTCGGATAGTCGAGACCGAAGAAACGATGAAATGGCGTATCCTGCGTAATGCGGATCACACGGAATTCTCCGAGCGGCGTGCTGGCATCGTTCTTTCTCTTGTCCGCCACCGTACCGCCGCGTCCGACGGATATGTTTTCATAGACCTGCCTGACGCGGTTCCCCTCCATAATGGACAGAGTCATGGTACCGGTATCCACCAGCACCCATAGACTGTCGTCCTGCGACGACAGTGAAGAGACCAGCCCCGGCATCGCAAGTAGCGCAATGAACCGGAGCAGTCGCCGGGGAAATCGCACGCTCAGCACCTCGCCCTATGGTCTGTCCTGTTTTGCGGCCGCCGACGCAGCGGACTGCCCCGACATCAGCACCCTGCCGTCCAGGCTGTCCTCGCAGGAGCCGCCGCACACCAGCGTCGCGCGCAGGCCGGGAAAGGCGCTGACCACCGACACCAGCAGCGCTGCCAGGTAGGGAATGGACTGCACCAGCAGGACGATAATCCATAACAGCAGATCCAGCGTGTCGGAACCCGACTGGTAGGCGATTGCTCCCGCTGCCAGCCACAGCGCCAGCGTGAGCAGGGCTTCTTCCCGCGCCGCGCCGATGGCCTTCACCAGCGCTGTGGCACGCTCCATCTTGGGCGTACGCAGAAACGGCATGTCGCGCGTCACCAGTCCGGCCCACATGGCCCTGGCGATAGTATGGGAGAGCGCAAGCCCCGCGATGGCGGCGGCCAGGGTCTGCTTGGCGGTACCCACGATATGCACCCCCCGGTAGAGATAGACAACCTTGACCACCTTGAAAGAGAACAGGGCCAGCGGCAGCATCGAGAAAATGATCAGCGGCGGATCGACGTACAGCGGCAGAGCAATCATGCCCAGCGACCAGCAGAGGGCGGCGAGATTGAACAACAGATTCACACCATCGGCGAGCCACGGCAACCAGCCCGCCAGGAAGTGGTAGCGTTGCCCGACGCTGAGCTCGCTGGGCACCCTGCCCAGCAACTGCCCGCCGTAGTGGCGCATGATCTGCATGGCGCCGTAGGCCCAGCGAAAACGCTGGTTCTTGTAGGCGCTGAAGCTGTCCGGCATCAGTCCCTTGCCGTAACTCTTGGGAATGTAGCCCGCCTCGTAACCCTGCGCGAAGATCTTTAGGCCCAGTTCGGCGTCTTCCGTGATACACCACTCGCTCCAGTTACCGACCTCCCGCAGTGCCTCGCGACGCACCAGGGTCATGGTGCCGTGCTGAATAATCGCGTTGCGCTCATTGCGGGTCACCATGCCGATATAGAAAAAGCCACGGTACTCGGCGTAACACATCGCCTTGAAGGCGCTGTCGTCCGAATCCCGGTAGTCCTGCGGCGCCTGCACCACTGCGATTTCGGGGTGCAGGAACTGGGGCGTCAGATCGCGCAGCCAGCCCGGCTCGACTATGTAATCGCTGTCGATCACCCCGATTATCTCGGCCTCCGGATCTGTTCGCGCGAGCGCATAATTCAACGCCCCCGACTTGAACCCGGACAGCGGATCGACGTGATAGAAGCGGAAGCGCTCGCCGAGCGACCGGCAGTGCGCCTCTACCGGCCTCCAGATGTCCGGGTCCTTGGTGTTGTTGTCTATCACGATCACTTCGTAACGCGGATAATCGAGCTGCGCCAGCGCATCGAGAGTCTTGATCAGCATTTCCGGTGGCTCGTTATGGGCCGGGACATGAACAGACACCATCGGCAGTTCTGCATCGTCTACGGGCACACGTATAAACGGGCGTCGGCGTTCCCTCACCCACAGCGCTTCCGCCCATTCATGGGCCTCTACCAGCAGCACCAGAATGACACCTATCATGCCGATCAGCATCAGAATACCCACTATGACCGCGCTCACCGTCAGGTACTGGTGCGCGTAGTCGTAGACTATCCATACCACCGCGGTAGCCGCCGTATAGGCGATCACGGCCAGGAAGCTGCGCCCGTGGTGGGTGAGAGTCCTGGCGTCGATCAGCAACAGCGCGAAGGTGATCAGCGCGATGACGACCGAGATACCCGCCAGAACGTGCCATTCCGGAATGCCAACGATGGGGTCGGTGAAAGGAAACTTGCGCTTCCGCTCAACGTCGAATACACCCCAATAGGCACCCACAGCGCCCTCTGTCTGGCGCTTCCAGGGTTGGTCAAACGCCTCCATAACGTAGTAGATGTAATTTTCCTGTTCGGCCCGATCCAGGAACCTGCGCAGAAAAACCGCTTCATTCTGGAGCGATGCCACGGCCGACTGACGGGTGCGGCCGTTGCTCGGCCAGCCGACCTCGGCGATCACGATTGGCTTATCCGGGTACAGACGCTTGAGATCGTTAACGCGGTCGATGACGTAGCCCACCGCAATATCGATATGGATGCCTTCCCAGTAGGGAAGCATATGCACCGCAAGATAATCGACCTGCTCGACCAGCTCCGGGTATTTGGTCCAGACGTGCCAGGGTTCCGCGGTGCTCACCGGGATACCGGTCTTGGTGCGCACCTCCTGGAGGTATTCGATGAGTTGCGAAACCGGCAGGTCGCGGCGCAGGAGCGCTTCATTGCCGACGATGATGCGGACCACATTGCGACGATTCTTGTTGGCAACCTCGATTAGCCGTGCGATCTCGACAGCGTTCTTGTTGAGCCGCGCATCGACCCAGGCGCCCAGGGCGACGTTCAGGCCGTGCGCGCGCGCCAGCCGGGGGACTTCCGCCAGCGTCTCCTCCACGGTGTAGGTGCGCACGGCGTGCGTCTTGCCTTCCAGCAGCGCGAGATCTTCATCCAGATCCTCAACAGTCGGCAAGGACTGGACCAGAGGATCGTGGTGGGCGCGCATCGGCGAGAATGCAAAACCCTGAATCACGGGCGGCCAGGCCGGCTCGGTCTCCGGCTGGTTTACAAAGGCCCAGATGCTTATCGACAAAGCCGCCACTGCCGCCGCGATGATGATGTTGATGCGCGTCATCTGGACCAATCGGTTCCCTGCGTTTTGAGTCAGCTGCTGTGACCTGCGCCGACCAGTCGGACAGCGCCTGAAGGACCGGCCTCGGCCACGGCTCGCGGAACACATCATAGCATTACGAATCAGAAGGTTCTCAGCTAGGCCGGCGCGCTGCACCAGCCGTCCTGGCGGGCGCCCCTGTGCTGGCGCCCGCATCCCGCGGGCATCCGTTTGCGTTTACGCGACGGGCTGCGTTCCGGTAAGGCTTGATTTTTTCCCGTGTCTGTGCGAAACGAACACTCTGGCGACTGATTTTTCCGGCACAGAACCACGAGATGTTGATCGCACCAAGTTCATGTTCCTACCTGAGGTGCCCGGCCGGTGCTTTGCTGCTGGCATTGATGCCCTTGCTCGCGGCCTGCACGCGGCCGTATGTACAGCCTTCGCCCGGCGCTCAGACGGTACCGCATCTGACGACGGCCCATGCGACGATGGAAGATGGTTACCGACTGCCGCTGTCGCGTTGGGAAGCCGAGGGCCAAACTCGCGCCGTGCTGTTGGCGCTGCATGGCCTGAACGACTACAGTCGAGCGTTCGAAACCCTCGGCGACGCTCTGTCCGGACACGGGATTACTGTCCTTGCCTATGACCAGCGCGGTTTCGGCAACACGGTGGGACACGGACTGTGGCACGGCAGCGAGCGTTTGACAGCTGATCTGGTTACCATGACTTCCCTGTTGCGCGAGCGTTACCCCGACGTTCCTCTGTACCTGCTGGGTGAGAGCATGGGCGGTGCGGTGGTGATAAGCTCACTGGCGGCCGGAGTCGAGGTCGAAGGCATCATTCTCGTTGCTCCGGCGGTTTGGTCGCGCGGCAGTATGCCCCTGTACCAGCGCGCAGCTCTGTGGCTCGCGGCTCATACGGTTCCTGCGAAAAGGTTGACGGGCAAAGGGTTGGATCTCATGCCCTCGGACAACATCGAGATGTTGCGGGCGCTGGGGCGCGATACCCTCGTCATTAAGGCAACCCGGGTCGACGTCTTATACGGGATCAGCAACCTCATGGACAACGCGATGCTGGTGTCGGACGCCGTGCGCGGCGAGATCCTGGTGCTGTATGGCGAACACGATGAAATCATCCCCAGGCAGCCGACCTGCAAGCTGGTCGAGCAACTGGCGGACAGTGCGGGAACACACCTTACGACGATCATCTATGCGCAGGGCTATCACATGCTTACTCGGGATCTCCAGGCGCCGGTGGTGATGCATGACATTGCGGACTGGATAGGCAGCCACGTCCCGCCCGGCTCTCGAGGTAGCGACCTTGCCATGTTCTGTTCCCAGCAGAATGAGGTGAGGTGAAAACCGTCGGCAGCGTACCGGCACATCTGCGCGCGAACACGCGCCCGCAGCTGCGACCTGTATTACCAGTGCCGGTTGCTGTGCTTTAGACTCAGCAACTGACCGCGTTCCTCGAGCAGCGCAGCTTCGATACCGTCGATCTCCGCCTCAACCATCGCTACGGTTTCCTCCAGCTCCTGCAGCTCGGCGAGCAGCTGAGCACGGCGCCTGGCATTGCCTGCATGACGCAGCAGTTCGGCCTGTTTGAGCAGCAGGGATTCGTCCAGCTTGTCCAGCTCCGCTTCGTTGACAGCGAGTATGGTGTCGAGTCTGTGGACCTGCAGCTCGCGGTCGTGGATTTCCTGGCCCACCCGGTACGCAGACAGGAAATCCTGCTCGAATTCTCTGGGACAGACTGCGTTATACCGCTGGCCGCCGAGTCCGAGCTGGAAGCCACTGCGGGGCTTGCAGTATTGCACCAGTCCCGCATCGCGCCCCAACGCATAACGCCTAACATCAGCCGCACCCGGTTGGCCGCCGCAGGCGCCGGCGCGGCCGGCGACAGGCCCCGAGGCGTGCCCCGTGCGCCCGTCCTCATAGCCAACGGCGTACCAGTCTGCCGTGGCGCACGAGTCCTGTGGCGACGTCGCGCACCCTTCCAGCACCGCGATCAGCACCAGTAGCCCGAGCCGGTATCTCGACATTGACCTACACCTCAACTCCTGTTCCGACCCGCCGCTTGTGCCCGCATCAGATCCAGCGTGCCGCTGCGTTCGAATGACTCCGACACAGCCGGAGTTCTGCCTGCCAACCGGCAACCCGGCACACACCGTGGTCCTGCGAACCGATTCCCTTCCGGCAACCCATATATCAGCGGCAGACAGGCTCCAAAGGTAAGCATTATACACCAATAAATTAGTTTAATTAAATTATATAGTATATTGTTATTAAAGTAATTAATGTGCAACGACAAAACGGCTGGAGGTCTCCAGCAAACAGAGGGCCCGGCTGCCACGCAACCGGGCCCTGCGGGCTGACGCTTCTACTGCGAAGCTTCTGTTACCACCAGGGACCGCCCCAGCCACCATAACCAGGGTAACCGCCCCCGTAGCCGGGGTGAGCACCCCAGTAACCCGGGTAACCACCCCAGTAGCCGGGATACCCCCCGTAGTAGGGATAGCAATAACCGTTATCAAGCCAGTTCCAGGGCATCCAGCCGCCGCCCCAGAATGAAATACCTTTTATTACCGCCTGTTTTCATGAATGTTTCACTGCGAAATCATCGTTTCTGCCCGGATAAAGGCGAGCCCGGAAGGAAAAGCTGAGGGCCAACAGCCGCGGCGCGCCTGCCGACGTGGCTCCCTGTCCGTCTCACGCAGTCTCCCGAGGCACCTCGCCCCGCACCCTGAGACATACGCCAGATTAACAGTTGCGGGCGTCGCTAAGCGCTGCCGGCGCGGCCTGCTCGCGTCTCATTCAGCCGCGGGAGCAGCTGCACGAAATTGCACGGTCGGGTGCGATTATCCAGCTGATGCTGAATCAGCTTGTCCCAGGCGGTTCGGCACGCGCCGCTGGAACCGGGTACACAGAAAATCAGGGTGCCATTGGCAACACCCGCCAGCGCCCGCGACTGAAT
>CAJICB010000508.1_pt1 | contig 13057 bp, 8 predicted proteins | sample 9199491 | NCBI WGS metagenome assembly CAJICB01 (sample SAMEA7708320, study PRJEB35096) | sediment metagenome | biome: marine neritic benthic zone biome [ENVO:01000025]; feature: sediment [ENVO:00002007]; material: shallow marine sediment [ENVO:03000034] sea grass bed [ENVO_01000059] ... | reverse complement strand
GCGCCGACCCGGGCCAGCACAGCCAGCAACAGATCGACCTGTTCAGGCAGCCACACGAACACCCCCTGGTCGATGCGCTGCACGGCATAGATCCGGACAGCCTGACACCGCGCCAGGCGCTGGAACTGCTATACAAGCTCAAGGAACTCGCGCAATAAAAAACGGGCCCAGAGGGCCCGTTTCTCGGCTGACACCGATGAGCACCGCTACTGACCGGCGGGCATTGTCTTTTCCACCTCGATCACTTCCATCGCCGAAAATTCGATTTCCGTACGGCGATTGGGCGCCAGGCAGTCGATCAACTGCGCCCCGCGTTCACCCTCACAGCCGACGACCGGCTGCGCAGACCCCACACCTGTGGCACTGATGGCGTCGCCCGGCAGCCCCCTGGAGACCAGGTACTCGCGAACCGCTTCAGCCCTCTTCTCGGACAGCTTCTGGTTATAGCTGGCGTCCCCGATGCGGTCGGTGTGACCGGAAATCTCGATACTCTTGTCCTGCAGCGCTCCCGCCGGCAGCGACCCGAGCATCTTATCCAGGCGGGCGCGGCCCTTGTCGGTGAGGGTGGCGCTGTCAAACTCGAACAGCGCGTCGCCGCTCAGACGGATCGGCTTGAGTTCCTTGACCAGCACGGTTTCAACCGCGGCGACCTCGGCCGGTTTGTCACGCGCCGCCACAAGATCCGGATCGCACTCGGCGATTGCATTCGCCTCGGCCCAGCGCCCGGTGTGCAGGCAGTCGCCATATCCGGTACGAACAATGCCTTTGCTTGTATCCTCGACATAGCCGCTCGCGGCAAAACTGGACCCGCCGGCCACGGCGAGGCCGGCCATTACCAAAACTTGGGGTAGCTGTTTCATTGTTTGTTACCTCCGACACGAAAAAACTCGTTATGCTGACCAGGCAGCAGGACAGAGCCCCTGTACGGTGTACATACAGCCCATCCGGTGGGACCCCATGTAAATAAGGCTAGCTGGCGTCAAGATTCTGTCAACAGTATCTGACCTCCGCCGGCGCGTATTGTCGATCAGACGGCACCCGGGTGCAAACGCTCTGAACCGCCTGTCCAGCACCAAGGGACGCAGGTTCCGGCATAAAACGCTGGGACACGGAGCGGACACCGACACAAAAAAGGGCGCGGCTGAGGCGCCGCACCCCTGTACCTGGTCACCGTCTGCGCCTATTCGCCGCTCGCGGGTGCAGTGACCGTTTCCTCGACCTCGATGACCTCCACGGCCGAGAACTCGATCTCGGTACGACGGTTCGGCGCCAGACAGTTTATGAGCGCAGCGCCGCGCTCGCCGGCGCACCCCACCACCGGGTTGTTGTTACCGAAACCCTGCATTTCGATAAAAGTGGGGACGACGCCTTTCGAGACCAGATAGTCGTGCACCACAGCGGCACGCCGTTTCGACAGCTCGAGGTTGTAGTCATCCGAGCCGATCCGGTCTGTGTAGCCGTTGACCTGGATCTTTTTCTCCTGCAGTTGCGCCGCCGTGATGTTGCTCAGCATCGCGTCCAGGCTGGCCTTGCCGTTGTCGGTCAGGTCGGCACTGTCGAAGCCAAACAGGGTGTCCGACTCCAAACGGATGGGGCGACGCTCCGTCCTAACCACGACTTCCACCGCCGCCACGTCGACCTTGTCGCGCGCCGCCACGATCTCCGGATCACATTCGGCAATCGCATTGGGCACCGACCACCGCTGGGTGCGCAGGCAGTCACCGTATCCGGTGCGAACCACCGTCGCCTGACTGTCATCCACGTAGCCTGTGGCGGCATAACCGAGACCACTGCCCATAGCGAGGCCCGCGAGCAAAAGCATCTGGCCTGTCTGTTTCATTCTGATTGCCTCCGAACACTCATTGTCGCGCATTTATTCCTGGCCGCAACGCGCCCGCCGACTCCCGCAAACGGAAACGGCCCTCGTCCTAAATGTAGTTAGCGCCGCAACCCTGTCAACAACAGCAGCATCCGGCCTGGCCGGTATTGTCGATCAGCTGTGGTGAGGGTGCAAGCCGTGAGGGGCTTGGACGGGCTGATCAGCCCGAAGCGGTACCGCAGTTGCTCAGACTGAGACTGGGTGGATTGGTGGAAAACACGAAGGGTGCCGCCTTCTCCAGGGCACTCAGGCCGAGCAGCATGCGGGTGTCCCGGGGAAACACGGCGGCCTCGACATTATCCAGCACACAGTCCTTGCCGAGCACCAGGCGCTTGATGCGGTACACCGGCAGGCGGTGCTGGGTGCCGTCGGCCATGACACCGGTCAACTCTCCGACATAGTCGGCGTTGTCGGCCTCCACGAGACGGGCAAGGGTGTCTTCGTTGATGGTGGTGTAACCGGCACCGGTATCGACCATGAACTCGACGTCGCCGCTACCGTGAATATTGGCCTCGACGTAGTAGGTCGCGAGACGCTTCTGATTCATCGGGATAATCTTGTAAGACTCAGCAATCACCAGATTGGCGGTTAACAGAGACAGCAGCGACACGGCGACTTTTGCGGTTGACCTGAACATCCGGACCTCTTATATGCGACAAATTCCCGTCGTTACCAGGCTTAGCGGCACAGGCGACGCCAAATTGAGCCGCTGCGGGGCAGCGGCCCCCGGAAACGGGTGCCAGCCCCTAACGCAGTCCACCTGTGCACCCAGAAGCCCAGATTTTATAAATATTTTTCATTTGCTTATTGCATTTTCGCCAGTTTTAGTCGGAGTCCCGCTGGCGGCTCTCCGCCGCCTCCCCCAAGCGGCGGCAGCCCGGCGCCGGAACACCACGGGAACGCCGGATTGCGTTGAAAGACGCCGTTCCGGTCGTCGCAAGCCACCTGCAATCGACGTGCTGACGAGTTGTTTGGGCCAGGGTCGGCCTGCGGCCTGCCAAGAGGGTCGCCGCCGTTCGCTCCTCAGGGCGCTCGGCAACAGCTCCGCCGCCCGTTATCTCGAAATTCGCGATGCTGTTGTTCCGGCTGGCTGACAACCGTTACGCACTCCCGGCTCGGGACGTGGTCGAAGTGACACCGCAGGTCGAACTCCAAACCGGTCTTTTCAACCATCGGAATCAGCACGTTCCTGTCATCGGTCTGTGCCGGCTGATCGAGAACCGCTGTTGCAGCGCCGCGCTCACTACACAAACCCTGCGCAGATTGACCCTAAGCTGCGCCAGCGGCGAGGAACCCTACAGCCTGGCAATGTGTCTGGCGGATTGCGGAAGCGATACTGATCCACAAGATCAATAACCCCGCCACGCCGCCGCACGGCAAGCCCATGCTGCGCACAGCGACCCGGGCCGCGCGGCCATCGGGCCAACGCGGAACCTGGCGCACCACCCATCGGTTGATGGTTCTCTCGGCAGTCTGACAAAAAAATCACCTTGGTCAGACAGTTGGCGCACTGCTTACCGGCATGAGCCGGGACGGCACAACCGGGCCCAAGGCGATACGGGAACGTGGCTGGCACACCGTCGCTCAAGATCAGCAGAGCATTGCCGTTTACCGTATGCCCACGGCCAAAAAAGAATTCGACGTGGCCGTCGAGATCTTGTCCCCGGGCGGGATCGGACCAGCTTTGTGGGGGTGGGCTGAACACGCCGCGCCAGGCGTTCGGGGAGTTCGGGAATCAGGGTGACTACAGAAATCGACAATCCAGGGCCCGCGCCGGAGGCCGACAGCGAAGACTGGGCAGTTGTGCTGCTCGTCGATGACCAGGCGCTCATCGCGGCGGGTATACGCAACATGCTGGCCGGCGAGCCGGATATCAAATTCCACTATTGCGCGGATCCGAAACAGGCCGTCAAGCGAGCCGTCGCCGTTAAAGCCACGGTGATACTGCAGGATCTCGTGATGCCGGAGGTGGACGGCATGACCCTGGTCCGCTTCTATCGAAACAACCCCGCAACCCGGGACATACCGGTGATAGTACTGTCCAGCAAGGACAAAGCCAGCGTCAAGAGTGATGCTTTCTACCAGGGAGCGACCGACTACCTGGTAAAGCTGCCGAACAAGATCGAACTGCTAGCACGGATTCGCGCCCACACCAAGAGCTATCTGGCGCTGAAAGAACGCGACGCGGCAGTCGACACGCTGCGCAAGATGCAACAGCAGCTGGAGCAGATGAACAATGAACTGCAGCGCAGCAACAACGAGCTGCAGCGCCTCTCGTCACTGGACGGTCTGACCGGCGTTGCCAATCGTCGCCAATTCGACGTCACCCTGAATCAGGAATGGCGGCGCGCGATGCGCTCCGGGAAACCGCTGTCACTGCTTTTCGCAGATATCGATTTCTTCAAATCTTACAATGACCATTATGGACACCAGGCCGGCGATGAGTCCCTGAAGCGGGTCGCGGCCATCCTGCAGCAGACCGTGCATCGGCCCGCTGACCTGGTGAGCCGCTACGGCGGAGAGGAATTCGTCATTATTCTGCCCGAGACGGCCGCCCACGGCGCGTTGACCATCGCGGAAAAATTGCTCACGGAGCTGAGCGAGCTGCGCGTTCCCCACCAGGCCTCGAAAGCGGCCGACCACCTCACCCTCAGCATTGGAGTCGCGACGCTGTGCCCGACCCCGGGCGAACAGGCGGAGGTACTGCTTCAAGCCGCCGACCAGGCGCTGTACAACGCGAAAGAATGCGGCCGCAACCGCGTAGAAGTCGCGCAGCAGCGCATCCGTCTTGCAAGCATTAAGCCCTGACAGGGCGTTAGAAACAGCCCCCGCAATACGTGTATTATTGGCGCCTGTTGCAGCAGGAGCGAACCATGACGTTTGTAGTGGGTGAGAACTGTATCAAATGCAAGTACACCGATTGCGTGGAAGTCTGCCCGGTGGACTGTTTCCACGAGGGCGCCAATTTCCTGGTCATCGACCCCGAGGAGTGCATCGACTGCACACTGTGCGAGCCCGAATGCCCGGCCGAGGCAATCTTCCCCGAAGATGACCTGCCCGCGGATCAGGCCGCTTTCCTGGAGTTGAACGCCGAACTGGCGCAAACCTGGCCGGTTATCACCGAGAAGAAGGACGCACCAGCGGATGCCGATGAATGGAATGGCAAGGAAGGCAAACTGGAACTGCTGGAACGTTGAGGGGGCGAGTCCGGATTTCAGGTACAGCGGATATGAGCGCGTCGGGTCGAGAGCTGTGCGACTCCCGACCGCTCCCGGGTTTCCGGCCGCTATACGCGTTCAGCGAAAATGTCCTGCGAGCCGGGCCAGGATAAGGCCGGGCAGGTCCGGGGTGTCGGTCCAGGCGCGGTCACCCTGGTTCCCTTCGGCCAGGACCCACTGGTTCTGGCGGCGCAGCAGATTCTCGACCACTACCGCGACTGTCTTCCCGATCTCAGCAACTGCCAGGTTCTGGTTGCCGAAGAACGCTGCGCTCCACGGCTACGTGCCGAACTTCTGAAACAGGCCGGCCGACGCGGCTTCGGCGCGCTGCTGGGCCCATCGATCGAGCGGGTCGACCAGTGGCTGAACCGGGTCAGCATCGTCGAGCAGCCGGTTCTGAACCGTCCGGCCCAGGAACTCGTGCTGGCCGAGGCCCTGCGTGAGGCCGCTCCGATCTATCCCGGCACCGACCCCTGGCTGCTGGCCGACCAGCTGCTCGCGCTGTTTGATGAGCTGACCCGATACGAGGTCCCAGTCGCCGCGGACCTCGATCAGTTCGAGTCGCAGCTGAGAAACAGCTATGCCCTCGGTGAGCGCAATGCGCTGCTGCATCAGGAAGCGCGCATACTGCACACGCTGTGGCACGCCTGGCGGGAGCAACTCGCCGGCGACCGCCTGCTCGATCCTGCCTCCGCCTATCTCCGGCAGCTGGGCACCAGCGACAGCGCACCCAGACAAACCCTCTGGCTGATCGGAATTACGCAACTGTTGCCGGCGGAATCGGCATGGCTGCGCGGCCTGTTCCAGGACGAGCGCGCCCGACTGATACTGCATGGTCAAGCCGGGCGGTCGAGTTATCACCCCGACGCCCCGCTCACCGAGATGCTCGGCCAGCTCGGTGTCGAAATACCCTGCTCGAGCCCCAGCGATGCCGAGGACGGATTCAGCCGTTTCATGGTCACGCTGTTTTCGCAAGGCGATGATAACCTCAGACTGCGCGCCCAGGGCTTTGCCTCGCGCTACCGGGAAGACCCCGTCGGTTCCCGCCTCCGCCTGCTCAGGGCCAACGATCCGGAGGCCGAAGCCCAGGCCGTGGCGCTGCAAATCCGGCGCTGGTTGCTCGACGACGTCCATCCCATCGCACTGGTAAGCGAAGACCGCCGCATCGCACGCAGGGTACGCGCCCTGCTGGAGGCATCCGCTGTCGAGCTCGACGATACCGGCGGCTGGGCCTTGTCGACCACCAGCGCCGCGGCGACCGTCGAACGCTGGCTGGAAACCGTCGAGGAGGACTTTGCCTGCGGCCCGTTGCTGGACGTGCTGAAATCCCCGTTTGTCAGTTTCACCGAGCGCGATGCCCACTTGGCGCAGGTGCGGCGCCTGGAACAGGACATCATCCTGCACGAGAACATCGCCCGTGGTTTACAGCGCTACCGCCAACAGCTCGATCGCCGCAGCGAACGCCTCCCCGACTGGTCGGAGCCAACGCGCCGCGCCGTGCATCAAATGCTCAACCTGCTCGACCACGCCGCCAGCCCGCTGCTGCCCTTACTGACCGGCAGCTATCCGGCGCGGGATTTCCTCGCCGCACTGCGCACCAGCCTGGTAGAGCTGGGCGCCTGGCAGCCGCTGGCCGAAGATGCGGCTGGCCGGCAGCTGCAGGAAGCGCTGGAAGACCTGCAACAAGCCGGCGGCTATTCCCGCGTCGGGATGGACTGGCCCGAGTTCCGTAACTGGCTCGGGCGTCACCTGGAACGCGCCACCTTCCGGCCCGCGACCTCGGAGAGTCCCGTCACGCTGTCGACCCTCGAACAGACCCGCCTGCAGCGCTTTGCCGCAATCATTGTCGCCGGCTGTAGCCGTGATCACCTGCCGGGCACCCCGTCGGGTGCAGCGTTCTTCAATCAGCGGGTGCGCGCCGAGCTGGGATTACCGACCTGGTCCCAGACGGCGGCCACAAAGCTACACCACTTCTGCCGTCTGCTGCACGGCGCAGACAGGGTACTGCTGAGCTGCCATCGCGAGCACGACGGCGAACCGGTGAGCCCCAGCCCGTGGCTGGACCTGCTGGATATTTTCTATCGCAACGCGTATGGGCGGGCGCTTGATGACACGGCACTCGCCACCCTGGCCGGTCGACCTGAATGGCGACCGAAAACGCCCGACACGGCGGCCCTGCCGCAAAAATCCCAGCGCCCGGCGCCACGGCTGAGTGCCCGCGCGCAACCCGGGACCTGGTCTGCATACAGCCATCAGCGGCTGATCGACTGCCCGTACCGCTTCTTTGCCGCCGACGCCCTGGGCCTCAAACCGCAGGACGAAATCCGCGAAGCCTTGAGCAAGAGTGACTACGGGTCACTGGTACACCGGGTCCTGCAGGCATTCAACAGCGAAGTAGCCGGACTTCCCGGGCCCTGGCGCGGCCCGCTGCCCGACACGCACTACCAGCCGGCACACACGCTGTTGACGAGAATCAGCGAAGCGGTCTTCGCTGACGCGCTCCGGGACAATTTCCAGGCGCGCAGCTGGTTCAGGCAATGGCTGAACGTCATGCCCGAGTATCTGCGCTGGGAGATCCAGCGGCGCAGAGAGTGGCAGCCGCACCGCGTCGAAACCAGAGCAGAAAAAAACATCACCGCGCAGCTGCGCATTACCGGGCGGATAGATCGCATCGACCGGAATGCCGGTGCCGCGGCACTGGTTGACTACAAGACCGGTCGCGCGCCGCGTGCCGAAGAGGTCCTGTCGGGTGAAGCCGTGCAGCTGCCCAGCTATGCCTTGCTGATCGATCAGCCGGTGGCGCGGCTGGATTATCTCGAGTTCCAGAAAGACAGAGTGGCAAGCAGAACCTGCGCCGAGAACGAGGCACTGGAGGGATTACTGGCACAGGTCGCGCAGCGCCTGGCACTGCTCAGTGACTCGCTGCACGCGCAGGCTCCCTTGCCCGCTTGGGGCGATCCGCACACCTGCGCGTACTGCGAGTTCAGCGGTGTGTGCCGCCGTGAGACCTGGTTGCACGAGGGTGCCACCGATGACTGACACGCCGCTGGCCACACAACCCGAGCGCAGCTTCAGCGTGCTGGCCTCGGCCGGCACCGGCAAGACCTGGCAACTGGTTGCCCGGCTGATCCGCCTGCTGCTGCACGGTGCGGAGCTCGACAGCATTCTCGCCATCACCTTCACGCGTAAGGCGGCCGGCGAAATGCAGCTGCGCCTCAACCAGAGGCTGCAGGAGCTGCTGGAAGCCGACGACGGGGAACTGGACGCCATGCTCGCCCAGATCGGCGAGGCGCCCACGGCGGCACTGCGCGCCGTGGCCCGCAACCTCCTGGAGAGCTGGCTGCGCAGCGAACAGCCGCTGCGCACCACTACGTTTCACAGCTTCTGCAGGGAGCTGTTGCAGCGCTTCCCGCTGGAGGCCGGGCTGCCGCCCGGATTCGAGCTCGCCGAGCAGACCGGCCTGTTGATCGAGGAAAGCTGGCAGGCGCTGTTCGCCGAGGCCACGGTCGCGCCCGATCAACCGCTGGCGACTGCCCTGGAGGTGCTGTTCGAGTCGCTCAACGGACTGCACAACACCCGCGCCGCACTGTTCCAGTTTGTCGAACACAGAAGCGACTGGTGGGCATACACCCGCCAGGGCGACGACCCGGTGAGCACGGCGACAGAGCACCTGCGGGCGAAACTCGAGGTGGACCCCGACGCCTGCCCCAGCGAGGCGTTCTGGAGTCCGGCCACGCGCAGCAGGCTCGCCGAGTTCGCCGCCCTGCTCGGACGGCATGTCACCAAGACCAATCAGGGGCAAGTTGTCCTCATCGAAAACCTCCTGTCGCAGGCCCCCGACGCCGAGACCGCCAGTCACAAGCTCATGACGGTGTTTTTTACCGGGGCCGGCGAACGCCGCAAACGCTCAGCCAACAAGACTCAGCACAAAGCCATGGGTGAGTCCGGCGAACAGCGCTTCCTGGAATTGCACGAGTGGTTCTGCGAGCAATACGAAACGCTGCTGGACCAGCAAAACCGTCGGCGTACCCTGCGCAGCAACAGCGCCTGGTACCACGCAGGTCAGCGTATGCTGCAGCACTACCAGCGCATCAAGCGCGAACGGCGCCTGCTCGATTTCGCTGACCTGGAATGGAACACCTATGTTCTGCTGAGTCACCCCGAGCACGCCTACTGGGTGCAGTTCAAGCTGGACCAGCGCATCGATCATCTGTTGATCGATGAATTCCAGGACACCAACCCGACCCAGTGGCAACTCATTCTGCCTTTACTGGAAGAAATGGCTGCGGGCCGGGAACGCTGGCGCAGCCTGTTCATCGTCGGTGACGCCAAGCAGTCGATATACCGTTTCCGGCGCGGTAATCCGCGGTTGCTGGACTGCGCTGCGGCCTGGATGGAGCAACACCTGAACGCGGCGAGCATCCATCTGGACGCCTCGAGGCGTTCCTCGCCGGCAATACTGGAGGTCGTAAACCGAGTGTTCCTGCAACCGCAAATACGGGCGCTGCTGCCCGGTTTCCAGGCCCACAGCACACACCAGACCCATGCCTGGGGGCGGGTCGAGCTATGGCCCCTGATCGAGCCGCAAGCGGCCGCGGCGCCCGCCACGTCCGGCGACGGCCTGCGCAACCCGCTACAGCGACCGCGTCCGCTGGCAGTGGACCGTAGACACTACCGCGAGGGCCAGGCCATCGCGCGGCGCATACGGGAACTGGTGCAGCGGCGCGTCGCCGGCTATGACGACGTCCTGATTCTGATGCGCTCGCGCACGCACCTGGCGGATTACGAAGCGGCCCTCAGGGACAGCGGTATTCCCTATCTAAGCCTGGACCGGGGCACACTGTTGCAGAGTCTCGAGATTCGCGACCTCGAGGCCCTGCTGGTGGTGCTGATGACGCCGCAGGACAACCTGTCGCTGGCCCAGGTGTTGCGTTCGCCGATATTTTCAGCACGCGACGAGGACCTGATACTGCTGGCACAGGCATCGACCGGACCCTGGATCGAGCGGCTCGCCGCGCTGGCAGCACGAGTGGATGCTGACCCCGCGCTCCGCCGCGCCAACCGCCTGCTGCAAGGCTGGCGCGAACTGGCGGGCCGTATTCCGATTCACGACCTGCTGGAACGCATTTTCCATGAATCAAACCTCGTCGAGCGTTACCAGGCCGCCTTCCCTGACACCCAGACGGCACGGGTACACGCCAACCTGACGCGTTTTATCGAGCTTGCCCTGGAAATCGATGCGGGTCGCTACCCCACGCTGCCGCGCTTCCTGGAACGTGTTCGCCAGCTTCGCAGCCTGGACAGAGAAGGCCCGAACCAGGCGACACCGACAGCCGAGGGCGGTGCACGCGTGCACCTGTTGACGATTCATGCCGCCAAGGGGCTCGAGGCGTCTGTTGTGTTCCTGGCCGACAGCAGCAGCCAGGGCAGCAGTCCGCCCGGGTGCGAGACGCTGGTGCGCTGGCCGGCCGAGGCAGACCGCCCCAGCGACTTCATGCTGCTCAGTAACGCGCGACAGCGCGACGGGCTCAGCAAGGCGCTGTACGAACTGGAACAGCGGGAGGAGCAACGCGAAGCGGCCAATCTGCTCTATGTGGCGCTGACCCGTGCCCGCCACATGCTGGTCATATCGGGATGCGCCCAGGCATCGCGCAAACAGTCCACCGACTGGTACCGGCAGCTAGCCCCAGCGCTCTGCGGGGTGGAGGCGCCGGACCAGACTTGGACACACGAATGCGGACGCCCTCCCGCGGACGCAACGCCCCTGGCGGCGGTGCCGGCGGTTGCGGAGAGTATTGATCCACGCTTGCGCGAGCCCATCCCGGTCCGGACGCAATGGCGCGAAATTGCGCCGAGCCGCGCCGCGCAGGACGAGGACGCCTGGTCCGGCGACGCGCTGGGAAGACTCCGCGGCCTGGGCATACACCGTATGCTGCAACTCGCCACCGAGGGCACTGCCGCCGACCGCCGCGGCGACGTGGTTACGAGGCGCGTCGCCGCGGAACTGCAATGGGCAGCCGACGATACCCGCCTGCGAGCCTGGTGGCAGGAGGTGGAGGCACTGCTCGACTGCCCGGATCTTGCCTGGCTGTTCACACCGCCGAGCGGTACGAGCGCCTATAACGAAGTACCGATCGAGTATGCGGACGCTGATCAGACCGTGTACGGTATCATTGACCGCCTGATAGCCAGCGATGCCGGCGTACACGTGATCGATTACAAGACCCACCGCATCGATGAGAAGTCGCAGCTGCGAGCATTGGCCACACGTTACCAGCGTCAGCTGGCCCTGTATCGCGAAGGCGTGCGGCGTATATGGCCGGACCGCCCGATCAGGACCTGCCTGTTGTTCACCGAGGGAGCAACGCTGGTTGAAATCGCGTAACCTGCCCCCAAGTGAACCGCACAGTGCGGTTCCGTGGGCCTGCAAGGTAAGCTAATGAGTGATCTACCCAACGTTGTCGAAGTCACCGAAGCGAATTTCCAGGAACAGGTTATCGCCGCATCCGAGAGCGTGCCTGTGCTGGTGGATTTCTGGGCCGACTGGTGCGCCCCCTGCAAGGTGCTGTTACCCGTGCTGCTGAACATCGCCGCGGACTACGCGGACAACTTGCGGCTCGCCAAGGTCAACACAGACATCGAGCGCGGACTGGCCGAACAACACGGCATCCGCAGTCTGCCCACCCTGCGCCTGTATCATCGTGGCCAGGTGGTGGAAGAAGTCCTGGGCGCCCAGCCGGAAACCACGCTGCGCACGCTCATCGATGCCCACATAGAGCGGCCCTCCGACCGGCTGATGGCCGAAGCCATAGGCTGTGCGGGGAACGGCGACCACGCCCGGGCACTCGAATTAATGGCGCGGGCCTACCAGGACGACCCGGACAATCCGCGTCTGGCGTTTGAATATGCACGCCTGTGTCTGGAGAACGACCAGGCGGACCGGGCCGAGGAAATTCTGCGGGCCATGTCCCGGGAACTGCGCGAGCAACCGCAGGCCAGGAGCCTTGAAGCACTGCTGGAGCTGACCCGCTCCACTGCCGGTGCACCCCCCATGGAGGAACTGGAGTCGGCCCTGAGTGCCGACCCGAAACGAGCGCAGCCACGCTACCAGCTCGCCGCCAGACAGACTCTGGCCGCCGACTACGATGCGGCGCTTGAAAATTTTCTGGAATTACTCAAACAGCATCGCGATTACGGCGAAGGCGCCGCCCAGCGTGGCCTGCTGGCCGTCTTCGCCATACTGGGAGACGAAGACGAGCGCGTAACCCGCTACCGGCGCCAGCTGTTCGCGCTCTTGCACTAGGGCCTGTTAACAGGCTCTAGGCACCGACGTTGAAAAGGCGCTTGTCGCGGATGATCCGTGCGACCTTTTCGGGCACCATGGCCTCCCACTCGCTGTCACCGCAGCGTATCTTTTCCAACACTGCGTGGGACAACACCGCGAGATCGGACTTGTCTATCGCCGTGAGTTCCTTGATATAGCCGTTTTCCAGCATGTGCAGGTACAGATGATGCAAATGGGTTGGAAGATCCAGGTTGTGCACGGTGGTCAACGCACCACTCTGTTCATCCAGCGCCGGGCAGACGTACAGTCGTAAGTCGTTCCTGAACAGGCGCCCGAAGGCTTCGAGTATGCCGCCGCCCAGGTCGCGATAATACTGTTCATTAAAAATCTGTATCAGGGTGGGAACGCCCATGGCCACGCCGATCGGCATGCGGGTGTGACGAAACAGGTACTCCGCCAGCCGGTAGAAAGCGCCATAATCGGAAATCATGACGTGTTTGCCGAGCGCGCAGAGAATCTCGGCGCGATCGAGAAAATCGGCCGCGTTGATGTCGTCACCCTGGGCCAGGTTATGCAGGGTCATCTCGCTGAGCACGATCACGTCGTCGGGATTGAGCTCAGGCTCCTCGCAGAAGGCCTGATACGCACAGTCCAGCAGGCGCATGGTCAGGTTGG
>CAJICB010000029.1_pt1 | contig 13097 bp, 14 predicted proteins | sample 9199491 | NCBI WGS metagenome assembly CAJICB01 (sample SAMEA7708320, study PRJEB35096) | sediment metagenome | biome: marine neritic benthic zone biome [ENVO:01000025]; feature: sediment [ENVO:00002007]; material: shallow marine sediment [ENVO:03000034] sea grass bed [ENVO_01000059] ... | reverse complement strand
TAATGCGGCACGTTGTTCTGTTAGTCGTAGAACAGCGCGAGCTGGATTTCCGGGTTGCCTTCGCGGCTCAGGTGGCGCAGGTCCACGTTCCAGTTGTCCGGGCTGATGCGTTCGGCGTTGCGGACACCGTGGGTGTATTGCCATTTGACGCCTTCGGGGGAAATGAATCCGGCCAGGGCTTCGGCATGCTCTGCGCTGCGCTGTTTCCAGTACCTGCGGATCGGGTCCCAGAATTCCCGCAGGCCTTCTTCATAGGCATTGCCGTTCTGGATGATCAGCGACTGCACGCGTTCCGGGTGCTTCGCCGCCAGGCGGAACCCGACCGGCGCGCCGTAGTCCATCAGGTACAGGCTGTAGCGTTCGATGCCTTTTCTGGAAATGAACGCCTCGATAACGTTGGCCAGGTTGTCGAAGCTGTAGTCAAAGTCATCGATGGCCGGCTGCGCACTGTTGCCGAAGCCGGGATAGTCCGGCGCAATTACGTGATAGCGGTCGGCCAGCGCCGGGATCAGGTTGCGGAACATGTGCGACGAGGTCGGAAAGCCGTGCAGCAATACCAGCGTGGGTGCCTGTTTCGGTCCGGCTTCGCGGTAGAAGATCTCGACGCCGTTGACGGTAACGGTTTTATGCTCGGTCTGGTAGGGATGCGTTGTCGCCGCACCCGCCCACAGCGGTATCGTCACGAGGCCGGCGGTGAGGCTGAGCGCCAGCATGAAGGCCAGCAGGGCTTTGGTCTGTATCCAGCGGTGTGTTTTTGATTGATGGTTATACATTTTCTGTGTTCTCTCAGTTTGTGGGGACAGTCTCGTGAACTGTCCCCGGTTGGTGGTCGATTACTAACCCAGTTTTCCCGCCTGGTTCAGCTGCGAGAGTTCATCGAAGCCTCCGATGTGCGCCTTGTCGATGAAGATCTGCGGGATGCTGCGCCGGCCGGAGCGTTGCACCATCTCCTCGGTGCGCCCGGTCTGGGTGGAGATGTTGATCTCTTCAAACGCCAGCCCCTTGCTCTGCAGCAGTGCCTTGGCGCGAACACACCAGGGGCAGTTGTTGCCGGAATACATTTCGATATGTTTCATCGGTTTTCTCCTGTGGTTGATGGTTGATGGATTATTTGGCCTGCATCGCGTCGCTGGCCTGTTTCGTGGTCCAGACGGTATTGGCGATAAAGCGGAAGTTCACCAGCGCGGCGGCGTAGCCATCGCCCTCCTCGACCTGCGCGGCCGCGGTGGCATCGGAGACCACCGCGACTTCGAAGCCCTGCTCCATCAGTTCACGCATGTGCGACTCGGTGCACAGGTTGGCGGACATGCCGGCGAGGATGACCTTGTCGATGCCGCGCTTGCGCAGCTGCAGCACCAGGTCATTGGTTTCAGGGCCGTAGACCTTGTGCGGGCTGGTGACGATGGTGTTGCCGTCATTGATGTAGGGCTTGTAGCGTTCCAGCCAGTCGGCGCCGGAGTGTTCGAAGCCCTCGACAGTCAACGGGCCCTTGCGATCGAACATGCCGATTTTGTGCATCAGCTTTTCGAGCGCGCCTTCGAACTTCCAGCCGTGGTCGTGGGGGTAGTAGTAGTGCGGCGAGACGAACACAGGGATGCGGTTGGCCCTGGCTGTCTTGAACAGGGTCTCGATATTCTCGACGGTGTTGTTGGCCTCGACGCTCTTGCCGACGACACCCCAGGTGACGCCTTTCGGGCTCAGGAAGTCGTTCTGCGGATCGGTGACGACCAGCGCGGTGCGGCCCTTGACGATCTCCATGCCGGGGTCGGGCAAGGCGGCATGGCCGGCCGAGATGGCTGTGGTTAAAGCCAGAATTGCGATGAATGTTTTGCTGAATGTGTTCATGCTTGTGTCCTCATTTATGGGTTGATAAAACGGGTTGTTGTAAACGGATTAAGGGTAAAGGCCGATGCGCCGTTCAGCGGCTTCGATCGGGATGTCGTTGGCACTCATGTCGCGCCGGCGCATCAGGCCCCGGTCGTCGAACTCCCAGTGCTCATTGCCATGGCTGCGGTACCACTGGCCCGAGCGGGCGTCCTGCCACTCGTACTCGAAGCGCACCGAAATGCGGTTGCCGGTATAGGCCCACAGTTCTTTCTCGAGCCGGTAGTGCAGTTCCCTTTCCCACTTGCGGGTCAGAAAAGCCTCGATGGCAGCGCGGCCGCTGAAGAACTCGTCGCGGTTGCGCCATCTGGAATCCTCGCTGTAGGCGCGGGCGACAAGCGCCGGATTGCGGTTGTTCCACGCATCCTCGGCCGCCTGGACTTTCGCCCGGGCTGATGAGGCGGTGAACGGCGGGATGATCGGCTTGATCGGCGGCTGGTTCATGTCATTCTCCGGTTAGGATTGCCCGCTCGACGGGCTGTGCGTGCGATCACGCCGATACCGGTGCAGTACGAAACGCGCGGTTGCCGGTGACGATCAGGTACAGGGCAACCAGCATCAGCCTGACCTGGAACTCCATGCCGCCCATCGGGAAGTCCTCGGTCGGCACGAAGTTCCAGCGGCCCCAGTGGACCAGTACGATCGCGCCGAGCAGCACCGGCACCTGCAGCGCCGCACCGATTCGGGTGGCCAGGTCAGAAAATCGGTCGGTGCCGAAGCCGCCGGCGAGCACCAGCACACCGCCGGCGAACTCGGCCAGTGCGACCAGCACGGTCTCGGTGAACGATATCGGCAGCATCTGCGCGAAGCCTTCGAGGTTCGAAAACTTCAGTGCTCCGTGGTAGACGAACACACTGGCGATGACGGCACGCAGCAGCCAGTGCGCATGGGGTGTAACGGCGTTGAGTAATTTCATGGGTGTCTCCTGTTTCGGTTTTCCTGTTTCGGTTTCATTAAAAGTCGGGTTAAACGAACGGTGAAAACTTCGCCGATCCGGCGTGGCCGCCCTTGCTGTGAAGCCAGCGCACCAGGTGGGCCTCGACGCGGGTGCACAGCGGCAGCCACAGCCACACGAGGAGCGCGATGCTGACAGGCAGATCCGAGAGCTGCATACCGTCCATCAGCAGTCCGATCACTGTCAGTACAAAGATCAGCGTCCGGTTCAGATTGACGAGAAAACTGCGTTGTCTGGTGTTCATCTCAACTCCTCCCCTGGCTTGTCTTACATACTGCAGGGAGCGTGCCAGGTTTGTATTTTTTTTAAAAACAATAAGTTAGTAGCAAGTACTCACCACAAGTATTTGTGATCCTCAAGATTTCATGGTGTAATTCTCAAATACTTGAGGAGAAGACCATGAGCCGATCCAACCCCTGGCCGTTCCACGACGCACCGGTGCTGCTGGCCGCGCTGGATGAAGGCCTGGTCTGTCGCCAGGCCAGCCTGGGCTGGCGCGGGCGCCTCGGCGTCAGGGCCAGCGACGAGATCGAGCTACCGCTGTATGGCCTGTTCGCCCTCAACGACGATGACGATTTGCAGCAACAACTCGAGGCGCTGCTGGCCAACGGCAGATCCCTGCACGAGATCCCGGTGTCGCTGGCGGGCAAGGACGGCATGATCACCCAGGGCCTGCTGTCCGCCTGGTGCGCGGCCGGCGAACACGGGCGGCGCTGGTTGCTGCTGACGGCGGTCTGCAATGTCGAGCTCGACCTGGCGCTGGAAGAACTGCGGCGCCTGCGCACGACGCACGAACTGATCCTGAATGCCGCGGGTGAAGGTATTTACGGGCTCGACTGCGAAGGCCGGACCACCTTCGGCAATGCGGCGAGCACCGAAATCCTGGGCTGGAAGCCCGAGGACATCATGGAGCAGAAAGCCCACGACGTGCACCACCACTCCTACCCGGACGGCTCGCCCTACCCGCGCGACGCCTGTCCGATCTACGCCGCACTGAAAGACGGTGAAGTACACCGCGTCGATGACGAGGTGTTCTGGCACACCAACGGCTCGGCGGTACCGGTAGAATACACCAGCACACCGATCTGGCAGGACGACAAACTCCAGGGTGCGGTGGTCGTGTTTCGCGACATCTCCGAGCGCAAGGAAAACGAGCGTCAGCGCGAAGCCGCTTACCTGCAGATCAAACAGCTGAAGGAACAGCTGGAACTGGAACGCGACTACCTGCGCGATGAAATCAAGATCACCTCCAGCTTCGGTGAAATCATCGGTGCCAGCCAGGCCCTGAAACGCACGCTGGCCCAGATCGAAGCGGTGGCTACAACACCGGCCAATGTACTGATCCTCGGCGAGTCCGGTGTCGGCAAGGAGATGGTCGCGCGCGCGATCCACGCCAAGAGTGAGCGTGCTGATAATCCGCTGGTCAAGGTCAACTGCGCGTCGATCCCGAAGGACCTGTTCGAGAGCGAGTTTTTCGGCCACGTCAAAGGCGCGTTCACCGGCGCCCATCGCGACCGCGTCGGCCGCCTGCAACTGGCCGACGGCGGCACGCTGTTCCTGGACGAGGTCGGCGAGATCCCGCTGGCACTGCAGGGCAAGCTGCTGCGCGTGCTGCAGGAACACGAGTTCGAACGCGTCGGTGATGACCGCACCGTCAAGGTCGACGTGCGCGTGGTTGCCGCGACCAATCGCGACCTGGACGCGGACGTGCGCACCGGACTGTTCCGTGAGGACCTGTACTACCGCCTCAGCGTGTTCCCGGTCGAGGTGCCACCGCTGCGGGATCGGCTCGAGGACATCGCGCCGCTGGCACAGCACTTTATCGAGCGCAGCTGCATCGAACTGGGACGTGATCCGCTGCGGCTGTCAAAGCAGCAGGTGGACCAGCTGCAGCGCCATCACTGGCCCGGTAATATCCGCGAACTGAAGAACGTGATCGAGCGCGCGGTCATCCTCAGCAAAGGCGGCCGCGCCCGGCTGGACCTGGCGATGCCTGACGTGACCCCGACAAGCGCAGCGGACACGACTGAAGCACCGGCCGAAGCCGGTTTCGTCAGCGACGAAGCGATCAGGCAAATGGAAAAGACCAACATGATCGCCGCGCTGCGCCATGCCAACTGGCAGATCTGGGGCGACGGCGGCGCGGCGGAGTTACTCGGCCTGAAGCCATCGACGCTGACTTACCGGATGAAGGTGTTCGGTATTCGCAAGGATGAATGACCGGTATTTGATGCCGCTGCAAGCCGGATGGAATAAATTATCATCGACGGCTTAAAAGGTACTCCCATATCTTTAAACGACATACCCGGATGTCTAAACACCATAGCCGTATGTTTATGCGTCAAGCCCGCATAAAAAAAGCCATTCCCAAACCCGTAAAAGAACCTCAACCCGAATCCGTAAAAGAACGTCATCCCCGAATGTTTGTATCGGGGATCCCGTGTCTTTACATTAATCTACAGACGAAGATGTCTCCTGGATGGAGTGGCCGGTATCACACGCGTTCTTGATATGACGGAAGAAGTAGCATAACTTAGGATGCCTTACGTGTTTCAATCGTGATAACAAGAATCTCACAAGCATTGGAGGCCTAAATGGAGTCACCGGCACACAGTATTAATTCTCTTTTTACTCAGCTTGGGCTGGAAGATAGTGATGAAGCCATAGATAATTTTATTGAGCTTCATAAGCCGGTCCCGTCACACTTACGACTGCATGAAGCCGAATTCTGGAGCGCATCACAGGCGACGTTCTTACAACAAGCAGTCGAAGAAGATGCAGACTGGGCGGAACTGGTCGATCAGTTCGATGTAATGCTGCGTTGATGATTAAAAGGGTCCAGGTTGAAATCGGACCATCGAGTTTGACCCTGATGTTTGATTCATAATAATCGACGACTGGCTTTGCTGTCCGGGTACAGTGTTTTTTCCATTCTGTAATAATCGATTATTGTTTTTGTTGCAATTCCAATCCGGTCACGGATCTCGCCCAGGCTGCTTTCAAGCAGCGGGCCATAGTCGACCTGGTCCAGCCGTTCGCCATCGGAAGCTCTGGCGATATTCAATCCGGCTTCAAAGATCGTGATTTCACGTTCTTTGAAGCGATAGACATCAGGGTAAAGATAACGGGAGATGGCTTCGAACAACGACGCTTCGACCGTTGTAACCTGTTTTGTCGAGCCCATGGTATAGCCGATGGTAAAGGCCTCGTCGGCCGGCAATAAACCACGCCCCAGTAAAATGTGAATGTAGTCATGCGTCAGCAGATCGACGGCGCCATGAAACAAGGTTAAACCCGGTATCGCGTATGCCGGGTTCTCGACAAGTTTGATGATCAACGGGATGTCATTCTTTTTCGCACCGACCTGCTTCAACGATGCATGCGCGCGCCGTAAGCTCAGGCTATTCTCCAGTATCGAAATATGCCAGTCCGAGTAATGCATGATTATTCACCCGTAAAATCATCCTAAGGTGCAAAACCCTGCCGTATGGTATTTTCGCATTCTGCAGTTTCAGGGGACGCTACCCTTCACTGGTTTTTGATTTCCGTAGTTGAGTAAGTTCCAACCGTAGCGCACGTATTCGCTGAGATGTGCATCTGCGTGCTGTAACCCGCCCGAGACGTACATCGCGTTTGGGTGATCGCCCATTTCAAACCCTTGAATACTCGACCACTTGGCATTCAGTGGCCCACCATGCCCATAGACGTATGAGGGAATCTCCAATTTATCAGCGATGTAGCTAACATAAAGTTCTTCCCCACATTCCCTGCCTGGCTTTTCAGTCGCAAACAGCCGGTTCGGAAGGTGCTTTAGTAGTTCCGGTAACCAGGCTGTTTCAAGAATCCAGAGCTGTTGCACAAAATCCACCCGGGTCGTTGTCGCTGTTGCTACAGGCCACCCGAATAGTGTGTGGTGCCAATAGCTTGGGCCACCCGGGACCGAATCCAAAATGATGCCACGTCCACCATAAACACCGGGTTGTCGCTCTAATTCCTGGACAGCCGTCTCGAGCGCCAACCTTCCGGGCATGGTGTCATCATCGCAGATCACCACGAATTTTGTACGGCAATATAAAGCGGCAACAAAGAAGCGGAACCAACAGCCATGATTCAACCCGGAGTCGATGACCCGCGTATCATTCCGTCGCTTTACTTCCAGTAAAAAATTCTCCGGACGCCCGCTTCTGCCTTCAGGATTATTCTGGATGATCCACGTTTCACCAGGGCGGCGGGACTGGTATTGAAATGACTCCCAGATGAGGGGCAGGTACTCAGGCCGAGCGTAGGCATTGATGATTACTGTCAGATCGGTGTCGCGGTCGCGGGTGTAGGGCGCGTGTAACTTCGAGGCACCGGTCAACTCAAGCACTCGCGGATTCGGCTGAATCGCGGTGTAGTAGGTATGGAGCAAATTGTATGGTTCGTTGGACACACTAATTCGACCGTGCTTTACGAGTTCTCCTGCTCCGACCAGAATGAGGTTGAACTCACTGAGCGTTTCAGTTTGAGTGCCTGTAACATGCAGAATTCCTGTAACGCTATTTTCTCGCCCAGATTTCGCAGATCCAGGTGGTCCATATGTGACCGACGCCCGAACTCCACGACATCGAAAAAGTCGATCTTTTTCCGCAGCTCGACGAGGTTAACCGCGCTCCTGCTTGCTTGCTGACCGAATTGATAGGCATCAAACCATCCCGCCTTCCAGTCAGGCTTCCTGAGCAAGATAGAGTCAGCGGGCCACAACGATGACACCAGCCGCGGATGAATGTGGTCCTCGTCGTAATTCCCGGGCCTTTCACTCGACGATTCCAGCAACATCTGATAATACTGGAGCGACATCCCGGATAGCCGCTCCCACACGCGATGGCTGTACGAACAGTACGCGCCCCAGCTTCCCCATTCCGCCCAGGAACCGACGAGCACAAAACGGTTCGTGGCCAGCAGTGGGGTGAGAGTATCGGCGAACATCAAACAGTCACTATCGATCTTGGTCGTATACATGCTTCCCGAAAGGGACGCAACGCGTTGATGAATCTGGCATAACCGATGACTCTGCTCGAGCCCCGACATACCCAGGTGAAACAGCTCATGGTCCTTCAATACACAGACCCTGCTGCTGAGCGACTCGAGCCAGCACACTTGCCGCGAGCTAAGCGGATCGGAAGCATCCTGAGCGATAAAGAGTGGCGTATCCCGGCTCACTACCTCCAGGACGGAAGCAACGGACATAAGCAGTAACCGGAAGTCACGCCTGCAGCTGAACCAGACGTAAACGTTCGGGATCCTTCCGTTGGAAGGTTTCGGCTCGGTCAACAAGCTTGTCACCCAGGGCCTTCTATTGGCTACCCTCAATCCCGCCTGGGGGCGGTGCTCTCGAGCATTTCCGTCGCCCGCTCGATTGGTGTGCCGGTAAATGCTTCGGGTTGGAGCTCGGATTCACCAGAGGGATGTTCTGTTTCTGTTTCCGTTTCCTCTGCCGAACTGCCGGCGGAACTGGCCGAAGAGTTATCGCCGGAGCTGCTGTTTGAGCTCCCGGCCGAGCTGGTGACGGAAGAGCTACTCCCGCTTGAAGCGTCGCCCCCACTGGATTGACCTCCGCCTGAACCCGAGGAATGCCCGGAACCACTGGAGCTCCCGGTTAATCGACACACTCTATCCACTTTGACAACGACTTCCCATTCACCTCGATGTTCACGAACCCACTGCTTGAAGCGAACACTGTGGAAGTCTAGCGCTTCCTTCTCCCACTCTTTCTCCCAGCTATAGTCGATAAGAGCCTTGTCGCAATCCCAGGCCCTTTCAGGGAGTCGGAGGACGAGACCACCCATGTAATCATCTTTATATCCAGTGATAAAGTTGACCAGCCATTTGAGAAAACGGGGTATTGAATTGACTATCACAGTCAGTATCCCGGTGGGTACCGGGATCGGCGGACTGGGTATAACCTTGGCGGCCTCCTCGATCATCTTCTCAACAAGCACAGTGGCATCTCCACCATCGATCTCCCAAAGCGTAATGAAAGCCTCCATGCCCGTGATGAAGGTGGCAGCCTCCGGCATGACTTTCAACATCGTTACACTCTGGCCTTTGAGTTCATTACCCTCATACCATCTTGGCGCCTGCTCGCCGGTATTGAGATCCTTGTAACTTGCTTTAGGTGTGGTGCTTGCCCCGCTTTCTTTTGGCCAGATGAAAACGCCACCGGTCCTGGTCATTCCCGGGGCATCATTCGGAAGGATGATAGGAATTTTGCCATTGACAAAGGCAACAACGGAAACCTGGTCAGATTTACCCTTGCTCAGGATCTTGGTGAGGGGGTTGGCGCCCTCAATGCTGGGTTTAATGACCTTCACCCACTCCAGCGACATCGTTAGGCTGACGAGATTCGTCATGTCTGTTCCTCCCTGTCTCTATGATTCACGGTACCTGGATAAGGCCGTAAAACAACCCTTATAACGACAACACCAGCTGTCCTTCGGCCAGATGATCAAGCTCACACAATTAAATAACATAGTTTTCACTAATTTGACAAGGCGTATTCCGGGGACAGTATATAGAGATGAATTAAATATACTGTCCACGGAACGCCCCGGTCGATCAGCCCTGCATTGCGCGTGTTGGGATTTCTACGATTGCCTGCGGTATTGTTGGTGGCGGATAGACGCCAAAGCACAACTTCTTACATAGTAATTACATTAAACAGTTTGCTTCGTAAAGGACACTGTTTCATTATTTCAGCCGCAGTTAACAAACAAAGATCCGGACATCCTGCGTTCCAGCTGGCGCCATCAGGCATCACTCTCACGCGGAGGGATTCACTATGTCATTTGCCGACCAGATTCTTACTCATGCTCGCCCGGAAGCTATACGGGACGATGTCGAACTGCCGAGACGCCAGTCTTACCATGCCTCTCCTGTCGACTGGCGTGACGAAATTCTGTACTTCCTGCTGGTCGACCGTTTCAGTGATGGCCAGGAACATACGCGCCCGCTGCTCGATCGTGCTAACCCGGTTGCGGCACGCCCGCCTTTGCCGAATGGCGAGGCATGGCGCTGGGATCGCTGGGCGGAGTCCGGTGCTGAACGCTGGCAGGGTGGCCATTTGCAGGGCGTCGCTTCCAAGCTCGATTATCTTGAATCGCTGGGTGTGACCACCCTCTGGCTCAGCCCGGTGTTCAAACAACGCGGCCACCTGGATACCTACCACGGTTACGGCATACAGGATTTTCTCGATGTCGATCCCCGTTTCGGTCATCGACAGGACCTGGTGGATCTCGTCGATGCCGCACACCAGCGAGGCATTCGCATTATCCTCGACATTATTTTTAATCACTCCGGGCCCAACTGGATTTATCCGCAGAATGACTGGCAGCCACCCTACAGGCCCTACCCAGAGCATTATGAATTCGGTCACTGGTTGGATGAACACTGCCAGCCGGTCTCGTCTATCGATGCGTCTGGGAGTGGCGTCTGGCCAACGGAATTGCAGGATGCCCAGCGCTATACGCGCGCGGGTTCGGGTGATCTCGGTGCCGGCGATATCAACGATGCCAACGCCGAGCACAAGCGTACCGATTTCCTGGTACTGCGGGATTTCAATCTCGGCAGCAGCGGCACACTGACCGACCTTGCGCTGTGTTACAAATACTGGATCGCACTCACCGACTGCGATGGCTTTCGCATCGACACGCTCAAGCACGTGTCAACCGAAGAGGCGCGCAATTTCTGTGGCTCGATCAAGGAATTCGCCGCCAACATCGGCAAGCAGGATTTCCTGTTGCTCGGCGAGATCGCCGGCGGGGACTATAACCAGGATCGTTACCTCGACGTGCTGAAAAGAAACCTCAATGCAGCACTCGATATCGGCGAAATGCGCATGTCGCTGAATGCGGTCGCCCGTGGTTTGCAACATCCCGATGCCTATTTCGATGGTTTCAACCCGGGGCTGGCCGAAATGGGATCACACCGGCAACTGGGTGAACGGCATGTTTCCGTACTGGATGATCACGATCATGTATTCGGTGAGAAAATCCGTTTTTCCAGTGAAGCGGCTTCAGCACACCAGGTCGCCGCGGGCGTGGCCCTGCAACTGTTCACGCTGGGCATACCCTGCATTTATTACGGCACCGAGCAGGCCCTCGCCGGTCCGGAACCGGGTGAGCGCCACTGGTTACCCGACTGGAAAGGCTCGGATCGCTACCTGCGCGAAGCCATGTTCGGACCCCGGCATCCGCGGAAAAAAGGCTGTGCCGGTCTCACCGACACAGCCGCCGGTTTCGATCAGGACCTGCCCGGTTTCGGCCCCTTTGGCACCGCAGGCCAGCATTGCTTCGATCCACAACACCCGACCTGCCGGCAAATCGCTGCGATGAATGCGCTAAGAACCGGCTTCCCGGCGTTGCGACAGGGGCGCCAGTATCTGCGTCCCATTGCTTTTCTGGGTTATCCATTCGGCAACTACGGCGGCGGTGAAATCATCGCCTGGTCGCGCATTCTCGACGACGAAGAAGTGCTGTGCGTGCTCAACCCACACGGCAACCAGGCACGTGGTGCCGATGTGCTGGTCGATGCCACGCTGACACCTGCCGGCAGCCTCACGGTGGTACTCAACAGCGCGCAGGTTGCCAGTCTGCAGGACTTTACCGGTACACACGCGACCGGCTCGACGTTGAACATCAAATCTAATCCCGATGGCAGCGCCTATGTTGAGATTCGAGAACTCGGGCCATCGGAAATCCTCGTGCTCAGCAATCAGCCGACAGCGCGTGAAGGGGGTATTCGAAGCTGACAGATACATCCGGTGTGAGCAAAAAAGGTAGAGTGGACGGAGGGATTATTTTTTAATCCGCTGTTATTCCGATAGCCATGACTTGATACCGGTTTTAGGATTATATTATATACTCATGTTTTTATTGATTATTTGTAATGAAGGATTCTTGTTTAAGGATGCAGAGAACAGACGGGACGGGAGAACAAACGGGAAAGATTTATTTTCCAGCAGTCTTTTGCCGTTATAGACATAGACGGGATCAGACCGCTATTTCAGTTGCCTGTTTTACCAGGCACTGCAAGCGGGATCAAGGGATGTATGCTTTAGATTTGACTGCCTTGTAATAGCATCATGCGGGTCTATACTTACGCTAATTCAGATATTTTGTCAGGAGCTTTAACGTGGCTGAACTTCATTTACTGGTGGACAGTGTTGTCGTTAAAAGCTTCTCATTGGATAAGGAAAAAACAACGATCGGGCGCTCACAAAACAACGACATCGTAATCGATGAGGAAGCAGTCAGCAGTGAGCATGCGCGTATATGTACAGTCCCGAATGAACACATGGAAGGCGTGTTCGACATATTCATTGAAGACCTTGACAGTACAAACGGTACTTTTGTCAACGAAGAAAGCGTGAAACGCCAGCAATTGAAGAACTCTGATCACATTCGTATCGCCTGGACCAATTTTAAACTTGTCTATGACCTGGCTGATGATTTTGAACAGACTTCGATAATTGCTCAATAAGTTTGTTGCCGTGGTCAAGGAGAAATAAAAAGGAAAAAGTGGTGGAGGATTATTATGTTATCCGCTCTTATTCCGACAGCCATGACTTCATTCCGGTTTTAGCTTGTTTATCTAAGCTAATGTTTTAACGATTATTTTTAGTAGAGAGTTCTCGCGTAAAGCCCCACTTGTGTCAAATTTGATCCAGTTTCGGTGGAAATGACGATGGATCCCCGGTTATATCAGGACTAAGAAATACTTCCTGTATTTCTCCCTTCGGGGCCAGCTAAAGCTGTTCAAGCTCATTCCTGATCTTGTCGATTCAATCGAATATGGACCGCTTCGCGACGCCCGGCTGGCTACCTTTGTTGTGTTTTAGCCGTGCAACACTTCCGACAGTGCTGATTCGAGTATTTTTTTACTGACTCCGCGACGCTTCAAGCTGATTACCAGTGCTTCAACAGTGTTTTTATCCAGCCTTTCAAGGTCCTTCGTAGACCTTGACCAATGGTCGCTATTTTGAGTAATCCGTCAATATATTAGAATTTATTAATATAATTTGATTAATAACGCAATATTAGTATTGCGTTATTAATCAATATAGCTATTATCTAGTCATTGGTTTGATGTTTTTATCAATTTCGGAGGTCCGATGACTCATTCTGAACACACTGCCCTGCTCGAGTCCGTGATCGAGGCGGCGAAGTCACAGGGGATCAGCCAGGGCGAACTGGCGGCGCGGGTCGGGATTCGGCAGGAG
>CAJICB010000293.1_pt1 | contig 13116 bp, 7 predicted proteins | sample 9199491 | NCBI WGS metagenome assembly CAJICB01 (sample SAMEA7708320, study PRJEB35096) | sediment metagenome | biome: marine neritic benthic zone biome [ENVO:01000025]; feature: sediment [ENVO:00002007]; material: shallow marine sediment [ENVO:03000034] sea grass bed [ENVO_01000059] ... | reverse complement strand
GTCGGTCGCGTTCTGCAGTGATTGCCTGGCCCTGTTCCAGCTGCCGTCGCTTTTCGTCCAGCGCGATGCTGGCCGACTGCAATTCATGCTCCAGGCGCTCGCATTCCGCGCTCGGGGCCAGCTGTTGTGTCTCTAGATGCGCAACCAGATGCCGGGCCTCCTCTAGCGCGCTGTTTGCGGCTTGCAGCTCGGCCTGTAAGCCGTCGCGGTCACTGCTCAGGCTTTCCGCGCGGGCCTGGAGCTCCGCGATCTGCTGCTGGTACTGATCCAGTCTGCTGTTGACGGCTTCCAGTTCCCGTATCAGGGCGGCTACACGCGCCTGGGACGTATCCTGCCCGGCCTGTGCGGCCAGCAGTGCGTCGGTCAGTTTGCGTTGCTCAATCAGCCCGTCGCGATACTCGCTGTGCGCCTGCTGCAGCGCCGCGCGGGCCTCCTCGAGGGTGGTCTGGGCGTATTCCAGTTCCTGGTTGGCCTTGTCGAGTTCGGCCGCCTTCGCCTCCAGCTGTGCCTGCAGGCTGTCGCGTTCGGCAGCCAGCGCGCTGTCCTGCGGCTGCGCCGCTGCGGAGGGCTCTGCGGTCCGAGCATAGCCATACCCGGAAGGCGTGTAAGGGCGTGGCGGAACAACCCGCTGGCCCGGCCCATAAGCCCGTGGTGGACGGTAGCCTTGCGGTGGCGTGTAGCCCTGTGTTGGCGTATGGCCTCGGGGTGGGGCATAGCGGGGACCCGGGCGGGCGGGAGCGGGGCGCCAGGCGGGGTAGGGTGCGTCTTGGGGATACCAGCCGGGTCGGGCCGCAGGTGCCTGGTCGTTGCTGGAGGCGGACTCTTCAGACCAGCCCGGCTCGCCTGCCAGAGCAATAAAGGATGCGATGATTATACTAAAAGGAAACGGCGCTCTTGCCATGACGCTCTCCCCCATGCGTCGATATTTACTATTCATTGTTCATTATAGGTCTATGGTACTGTCGCACCGGCCCGTGACACAACTGTTTACGCAGTGAAAGCAAAAACCGGCGATAATCCGGCTTGTTAGGGCACGCCGCTCCACTAGCGTACGCCGGCACTGCTATCCTTTGCGGCGTGAAGCAGAGCGGGAACAGGGAATCATCCCCGGCGCGGGCGGCGAGGAACGGCTAGTGCGAGCGACTTTCAGCGATCGGAAAACTCTGTCCTGGGCGCTCTACGACTGGGGTAATTCGGCCTTTTCCACCACTGTTCTGGCGGCGTTTTTTCCGGCGTTTTACAAGGACTACTGGAGTGCCGGGGTGGCGGCCAGCACCAGCACTTTTCAGCTCGGTGTGGGACACGCCCTGGCCAGTGCGCTGATCGTGGTCCTGGCACCGGTGCTCGGTGCCATCGCTGACAGCGGGGGGACAAAGAAACACTTTCTGGCTTTTTTCGCTTTGCTGGGTGTGGGCATGACGGCCGCGCTGTATGCAGTCGCCCAGGGTGACTGGCTGCTGGCCATCGTCGTGTTCGTGCTCGCCAATGTCGGCTTTTCCGCCGCCAATGCCTTTTACGATTCGCTGATCGTGAACGTCGCCCGTCCTGAACAGCTGGATGTGGTGTCGGCGTATGGCTATGCGCTCGGCTACATCGGGGGCGGGCTGCTGTTCGCTTTCAACCTCGTCATGGTGGTCTGGCCGCACGCCTTCGGTTTTACCGATGCCTCGGATGCGGTTCGTGTTTCCTTTCTCAGCGTGGCGTTGTGGTGGCTGGTCTTTTCCATTCCTCTCATGCTCTACGTGCCCGAGCCGCGCGCGGCAGTGAGGATCGGTGGGCTCGGTGCCGTCCGCGCCGGTTTCCGGCAACTCGCAGACACGCTGCACGAGATTCGCAAGCTCAGGGTGGTATTGACTTTCCTGGTCGCCTACTGGTTGTACATCGACGGCGTTCACACCATTGTGCGCATGGCGGTCGACTACGGCATGGCGCTGGGCTTCGACATGAAGCACTTGCTCACGGCTTTATTGATCACTCAATTCGTGGCGTTTCCGGCGGCCCTGGGGTTCGGATTTCTGGCGGCTCGTATTGGCGCCAAGGCGGGTATTCTGATCGGGATCGGCGTGTATGTCGTGGCCACCATCGGCGCGGTGTTCATGGACGGCGTCGGCGATTTCTATCGCCTGGCAGTGGTCATCGGCTTGGTGCAGGGTGGCGTGCAGTCGCTCAGCCGCTCCATGTATGCGCGCCTGATACCGGCGGACAAGTCCGCCGAATATTTCGGCTTCTACAACATGCTCGGCAAGTTCGCCGCCATACTGGGGCCATTGATGGTGGGTTTCGCCAGTCTCGCGACAGGTAGCCCGCGCCTGTCACTGCTGACCATCATTGTGCTGTTCGCCGCGGGCGGCGTGCTGTTGTACTACGTAGACGAACGCCGCGGTGCCCGTATCGCCCACGAGCTCGAGTAAAGCTGAAGGTCGCTGAAACACCTCGTAACATTTCCTTACAGCTGCGACATACCGGCAACACGGCTTTCCCCTATCATGCTTCGCGTCCGCCGCACAGCGACGTTGCGACAGCGACCGCCCAGCGTCGACGTTCAGTATTGATCAGGAGTGAAACGTGAAAAAACTATTGCAGATTGCAACCATCACCGGCGTCCTTGCCGCACCGGCCGCGTTTGCGCACCATCCGGCGGCGGATATCGTCGACCCGGAGATCTACGCGATGATCGACAGTATGGTAGCGGATACGCCCCACGCCGACCTGGTATTCACCGATATGGGTGGCGGCATGACGGAGATCACCATCACATCGCGCAGCCTGCGCACGCTGGAAAATGTCATCGATGACGGTGTGCTGGAGTACGCGGCCATGCTGGACGGTGAGGTGGATGTGGCCATCGGCTTCGTCGAGGACGGCAGCGTCACCATGACCATATCACAGAGCCCGCTGTAAACCTCGGGATCGGCGGGCGGCGGGCCCGTTGCCCGTCGTCCTGCGGTGGCGGGTGGATACCGGTATCACCTGAAGTCGTCCCCGACCGGGACTCAGTCCTGCTGTTCCTGCAACAGGATCCGCGTGCCTTCCAGGGCCAGGGCCTGCTCGTCGATGAATTTGAGGACCAGCGTGCCCAGCGTCAGCATGTCGCCGTGTTTGAGCAGTTGCCGGGTGACCGGTTTGCCGTTGACCCGGGTACCATTGGTGCTGCCGAGGTCTTCGACGGCGACGTCCTGCATGTCATCCAGGTAGGCGCTGGGCGTGATCTGTATGGCGGCGTGATTGCCGCTGACACTGGCATCGTCGGGCTGCAGTTCATTGCCCGGATTGCGGCCAATACGAAAAGCTTCGCCGTTCAGCGTGTGTTCGCTGATCATGTTACCTTCGACTATCTGCAGCAGTTTGTACATGATTGTAAACCTCCCTGGGTTTGGTGTGGAGTTGTCTGGTGTCAGGCGGTCTTGCGCCGCCCGCCCCGGAGCTGGCCCCGGCACTTGCGGATGGCTTTGGCCATCTCCGCCCCGCTGGCGAAACGTCTACTCGGGTCTTTCTGCAATGCCCGCATGACCAGCCGTGTTACGGATACCGGAAGGCCCCGGCGCGCCTTGCGCAACGGCGAGGTCTTGGCGTTTGCAATCTGGTACATCACATTGGCTACCGAGTCGCCCGTGAAGGGCAGGCTGCCGCTCAGCAGCTGGTACAGAGTGGTGCCGAGTGAGAACAGGTCCGAGCGACCGTCGACCTTGCCGCCGGCGACCTGCTCGGGCGACATGTACGAGGGGCTGCCGAGTATGGTGCCGGTGCGTGTGCGGTTGCTGTCCGCCATGCGGGCGACGCCGAAGTCGGTGATTTTCGCCACGCCGCTGGCGCGGTCGTAGATGATGTTGGAGGGCTTGATGTCGCGGTGCACCACCTTGCGCCCGTGGGCGTAGGCCAGTGCCTCGGCAACCTGTGCCGCCGCCTCCAGCACTTCCCATACCGGCAACAGGGTGGACGCGTGGGTCCAGGCATCCAGGCTTTCGCCGGGCACATAGTCCATCGCCATGTAGGCCAGGTCGTGCTCCTGGCCGGCGTCGTATACACTGACGATGTTGGGATGATCGAGGCGTCCGACCGCTTCGGCCTCGCGGAAAAAGCGCGCGGCGGCTTCCTGCTCGGGGCCCTCGTGGTCTGCCAGCAGCGGCAGCGCTTTTATCGCTACCTCACGGCCTATGGTCGGATCCACCGCCAGGTACACGGTGCCCATGGCGCCGCTTCCCAGTTCGCGCTGCAGGCGATAGCGCCCCAGCACCGGCAGCTCGATCATCGGACTGTCGAGTACCAGGGTGCGGCCGGCGCTCACGCCGCCGGCGTTCGGAAACCGGTCTGAGAGCTTGGCCAGTTGCCGGCGGCGCTCCGAGGCGTCGCGGAAATCGCCCGCGGCGGTCTCCAGGCGGGTATAGACGTCCTGAGCCCGGGAGACCTGGCGTCGGCGTTCGTATTCCAGACCCAGTTCATACAGCGATTCCAGGGCGTCCGGCGCCGGCAGGCAGCGCACGAACTGATCCATGGCCGGGTCCAGCTGTCCCTGTGACTGCAGGTTTTTTCCCAGTTCCACGCGCGCCTGTGCTGCCTGTTGCCGCAGTGTGCGGAGCAGACTCTGTCTGCGCCAGGCAAGTGCCAGCAGGCTTTGCAGGCCGATCAGAAAAAGCGCGGGGCCCAGGACCGGTAGCCAGATCCCTCGTACAACAAGCGCCGCGAGGCCGGCGTTGAGCAGCGCTGCTGCCGTCAGCCCCGAGATGAGCGGGGCGCGCAACCGGTGCCAGCTGGGCGGCAGGGCGATCAGGTACAGCGCCAGCACAATCACCAGCGCGCGCTGCGCACCGTGGGCCCAGCCGGGCACGGCCAGGGAACTGCTCTCCAACATGCTCCCGAGCACCTGCGCCGACCAGCTCACCGGCGTGTGCGGCTGGCCCAGGGGGCCGCGCAGGCGGGGTGCCAGGGCGGGTGCCGTGAGCCCGACCAGCAGCGCCTTGCCGCGTAGCTCGCCGGCCAGCGTATCGTCGCGGAGGATATCGCCCAGGGAGTAGACGGCGACGGCGTTCGCCGGACGAGGGTAGTAGCCCAGATCGGCCGCCCCAGTCTCGCCGTCCGGGCCGATGCGCAGCGGTGTCCCGGGCGTCAGGCTGAGGCCGGAGGGATCCTGCCTGCGCGCGGCCGTGAGCAGCGCAAGTTCGAATCCGGGCAGGTAGCGGCTCGCCACCCGGGTTGCGGTGCGTACCCCTGACACCGTCTGTCCTTGTCGGTGGCTGCCGGCGACGCCCAGCGCGGCGGCGCCGTCCAGCAGCCGGGGCAGCGGTGTGCGGATGTCCAGTTCCTGCGGCCCGGGAGGCGACAGCAGTCCGGCCAGCAATAACCGGTGCCAGGGTGTCTGTTCCAGGGGGCTGGCGATGGCGAAACGCTCGAGGTCCGGCGCCGCGAGGGATGCGCCGGGGGCCGCTGTGGTCTCGGCACTCAGTACCACACTGCCCGCCGCCGCGATCGACGCTGCCAAGCGGGCGTCCCCGTCCAGCCGTTTCAGCCAGGCGGTGGCCCTGGCGCGCAGGGATGGGTCCAGCGTATCGAGTTCGGCGCGCAGGGTGGCCAGTGCCGCCGGTGTCTGCGCCTCGCTGAGCGGCAGTGCCAGGCCGATAGCGCTAGGCCGGAACTCCTGCAGGCGTGCCACGACCGATGCCAGGCGTTCGTGTGGCCAGGGCCAGCTGCCCTGCGCGTCCAGTGTTGCCTGGTCGATGGCCACCACGGCCACGGAGACCGGGCGTTCCGCCGTCGGCAGGAAGCGGGTTCCCCAATCCAGCAACAGCGTTTCCAGCCGGTGGGCGTGCGGCGTGTAGCTGGCGAGCACGGCGGCAACCGCAGTCACCGCTGCGGCGAGACGATATCTGTTCCAGGAGTCTGCACTCACCTTGAATCAAGCCTCCGGTGACGCCGGTCACCGGTGTGTGTGACAGGGAACGGCTCACCAAGCATGCTGGCGACGCCCGGTGGACGGTCGCGTTCACCCTGAACTATCGGTATGGTTGACGCATGCTTTATGTAACCGGACAGACCGCGCGCGGCGGGGCGCGGTGCCCGGCACCGGAGGACCGCGTCTGATGCCCGAAATCGTGAACTGCTTCTCAGTTTTTCCCGCGACCGGTGCTGGCGCCGCTGCGGCCGGGTCCCGTCCCCGCTAGGGACGCCGTGCCCGGGCGCTACCACCGCCTTTGTGCTGGCCCTGTCCGTTACCGCGGCGGCTGGCGACACACTGTCGGTCGGGCACTTCTCGGCGCGTGACCTGGGCGAGGGGACGAGAAGCGTTGCAGTGAGCCGACCCGCTGCCGGCTCGTGCAGCTCGACGAGACCCCAGTTCTGGCTGCCGAGAGCGCGGACAGCGCCTCGGGCCAGGTGAGAAAAATCCGCGTCGATCCGCCCGGTACCCCTACCTGAACTGGCGCTGGCGCATCGAGGAGCGGCTCAGGCGTCGCGACGACAAGACTCGCCCGGGTGACGGCGACGCGGCCCGCGTCCACGTCATCGTCAGCGGTGGCCTGGGGTTCTGGAACACCCGGGCGGTGAACTACGTATGGGCCGGACGGTCACAAGAGGGGAAAGCCTGGCCGAATGCTTTCGCCGTTGACAAGGCGGTGATGCTGGTGCTGGGCTCGGGTGAGGATGACACCTCCACCGGGTTGGCGAAGAGTGCAATGTAAGGGAAGATTTCAGGAGACTGCACGGGACCGAGGTCCGGTTTATCGACGCGGTGGCAGTGATGACCGATACCGACAACGGCGCCGGACGGGCGACGGGCTATTACGGCGGTATGTTTTTCTCGGCAGAATGAATCGAGGGCGGGGCCCTGGGTGGCCGGATGGTCGTCCTGGCTGCGCAGCGCAGGAGAAGCAAATCATGGGGAACAAGACCGCGGCAGGCCGCGTAGCGGCATCGGGTACCGACCGTGGCGGCGCCTCGCGCCGCTGGCCGGGGGCGAGGGCAGCGGTTCTGGTGACTATACTGCTAACGGTGACGGCCTGCGCCGTTGCCGAGCCGCAGCCGGAAGTCCAGGGCATAGCGGAGACGCCCGCGCTGGATTTGAGGGCGCTGTCGGATCTCGACGCTGTCATCGGGGCGGTTGCGGACCGGCGTGTGGTATTCGTCGGTGAACAGCACGACCGCTACGATCACCACCTCACCCAGCTGGAAATCATCCGCCGTCTGCACCACCACGACCCCCGGCTGGCGATCGGCATGGAGGCTTTCCAGCAGCCCTTCCAGTCCTACCTGGACGCGTACCTGTCGGGCGAGCTGAGTGAGGAGGAACTGCTGCGCAACACGGAATATTATTCGCGCTGGCGCTACGATTTCCGCCTCTATGCCCCGATCCTGCGCTATGCCCGGGAGCAGCGTGTCCCGGTGGTGGCGCTGAACCTTCCCGAAGAGCTGACCCGCAAAGTCGGGCGAGGCGGTCTGGACTCGCTCGCGGAGCAGGAACGAGTGCAGCTACCCGCCGAGATCGATCGCTCCGACGGTGATTACGAGCAGCGACTGTCCGAGATTTTCGACCGGCATCCGAATCACAACGGACAGAGCTTCGAGCATTTTCTCGAGGTGCAGCTGCTGTGGGACGAGGGCATGGCCGAGCGCGCCGCCGAGTACCTGAAGAGCCACCCCGAGCAGCGTATGGTGGTGCTGGCGGGTGGCGGGCATCTGGCCTACGCAAGCGGTATTCCGGATCGGCTGCTGCGCCGCCAGCCGGTGAGCAGCGCCATTATCCTGAACGGCTGGCACGGCAGCATCGAGGCGCAAGTGGCGGACTTCCTGTTGTTTCCGGAGCAGCGTTCGCTGCCGCCCGCGGGCAAACTGGGCGCATTGCTGGATGAAGGGGACAGTCAGCTCAGCGTGCTCTCCTGCCAGGCCGACAGCCCCTGCCTGGCGGCCGGGATACAGCAGGGGGATCGGCTGGTGTCGATCGACGGCCAGACTATCACGGACCTGGCCGACCTGCGTCTGGCGCTCTGGGACAAGACGCCCGGCAACCGGGTGAGGGTTGAAGTGAGCCGCAAGCGCTGGTTCGGCAAACCGAAAACACTGAGCTTCGATATCGAATTGCAAGAGATGCCGTGAGCGCCGCAAAGATGGGGACAGTACTGGCCGCGGGCTTGCTGTGGCTGTCGCAGGCTGTCGGTGCACCGCTGCACCACGCGCTGGTGGTCAGCGTCGACCCCGAGCGGGGCAGTATCGCGGTCGAGGACAGGGTCAGCCTTGGCAGTGACGGTCCAGCTAACCCGGTGTTCGCATTGCATCCGGAGCTGGTGCCCGAGCTGATCGGTGGGACAGGCCAGCTGATCGAGCTACCGCAACAGGCCGTGTCACCGGCTGCAGCCGAGGGTGCTCTCGTGCCGCGCCGCTTCCGGGTGGAGCTGGCGCCGGGTGAGAGGCAATTCACGCTGCGTTACCGCGGTCGTATCAGGCACGCGCTGCAGCAGCAGGGTGAGGAGTACGCGCGCGGGTTCCGCGAGACGCACGGCATGATCGGGCCGGAGGGTGTGTTTCTGTCTGCCGGCAGCTTCTGGTATCCGCGCTTCGGCGACGCGTTGCTGAGCTTCGATATACAAGTGGGGCTGCCGCAGGGCTGGAGCGCCATGAGCCAGGGCGAGCGTGTCGACGACGCCTCCGATTCCGATGGGGTGCGGGAGCACTGGCGTTGCGGCTCGCCGCAGGAAGAGATCTACCTGATCGCGGGTCGTTTCACCGAATACCGGCGGTCGAGCGACGGGGTCGAGGCGCTGGTGTTGTTGCGCGAGCCCGACGCGGCGCTCGCCAGGCAGTATCTCGACGCCACCGCGTCTTACGTTGAGCTCTACAGCGCTCTGATCGGACCCTACCCCTACGGCAAGTTTGCACTGGTGGAGAACTTCTGGGAGACCGGTTACGGCATGCCTTCGTTCACACTGCTGGGACCGAAGGTGATCCGCTTTCCTTTCATTCTGCATTCGTCCTACCCGCACGAGATTCTGCACAACTGGTGGGGCAATGGTGTGTACGTCGATTACGCCTCGGGTAACTGGTCCGAGGGGCTGACCAGTTACCTGGCCGATCACCTGATCAAAGAGCAGCGGGGCCAGGGGGCGGACTACCGCCGCACCGTGTTGCAGAAATACACCGACTATGTGCGCACCGAAAAGGACTTCGCGCTGACCGGCTTCCGCAGCCGCCACAGCGCCAGCAGCGAGGCGGTGGGCTACGGCAAGACCCTGATGCTGTTTCACATGCTGCGCCAGCAGCTGGGTGATGCAGCCTTTGTCGAAGGGTTGCGCGCGCTGTACGCGCAGTATCGCTTCCAGGTGGCCGATTTCGCCGCGGTGGAGAGCGTGTTCAGTGGCGCCGCGCAGCGACCCCTGGATGACTTCTTTGCGCAATGGGTCGAGCGTCAGGGTGCGCCGGCGCTGCGGGTCTCGCGGGCGCGCGCGGAGGCGGACGGTGAAGGCCATGTGCTCAGGGCCATGATCGAACAGACGCAGAGTGCTCCGGCGTATGCCTTGCGGGTACCGGTCGCGGTCCAGCTGGAGGGGCAGGCGGACGCCTGGCAGACGCACGTGGACCTGAAACACAAGCGCGCTGCCATTGAGCTGGAATTACCCGCGCGGCCTCTGGCCTTGCACGTGGACGCGGAGTTCGATGTGTTCCGGCGCCTGCACCGTGAGGAGATACCGCCGGCGGTCAGCCAGGCGATGGGCGCGCAGCGGGTACTCATCGTGTTGCCCTCGCAGGCGCCTGCGCCGTTGCAAGCCGCCTACCGGGCGCTGGCCGAGTCCTGGCAGGCGGGTAAGCCCGATTCTGTCAGCATCACTGCCGACGCGCAGCTGCAGGCATTGCCCAGGGACCGGGCGGTATGGCTGTTCGGCTGGCGCAACCGTTTTCGCCCGCAGCTCGGTGCGGCGCTGGGGGACTATGTCTTTGCCGACCAGGGCGACAGCGTACGGCTTGGACAGACCACCCTGAAGCGCAGCAGCCACGCCGCGGTGATCATGGCGCGTCAGCCGGACAATCCCGATCAGGCGCTGGGCTGGCTGGCCGCGGAACAGCCGGCCGCCTTGCCGGGGCTGGGGCGCAAACTGCCGCACTACGGACGCTACAGCTACCTCGGCTTCAGCGGCGAGGCGCCCGAGAACGTGCTCAAGGGGCAGTGGCCGGTGGTCCGCTCCCCCCTGTCGGTGCGGCTCGCGCCTGACGCGATTGCCGCGCCGGAGCCGCCGCCGCTGCGGCTGGCGCCGCGCGCGCCGCTGGCGGTCGCCGCCGAGCGCTTCTCGCGCGCCCGCCTGCAGCAGGACACACAGGTCCTTGCCGCCGAGGCGATGGCGGGACGCGGTCTCGGCAGTGCCGAAGTCGATCGTGCCGCCGACTACATCGCCGCCCAGTTCCGCGCCGCCGGGCTGGAGCCCGGCGGTGACGCGGCGGATTCGTATTTCCAGACCTGGCGCCAACGGGTCGACGCACTCGCCGACACCCTGCCCCTGAAGAACGTCATCGGGATCCTGCCCGGCAGCGACCCGCAGCTGGCCGGCGAGAGCCTGGTGATCGGCGCCCATTACGATCACTTCGGACGTGGCGACTATGCCGATTACGCCGAGGAGCGCGGCAGGGTGCACCCGGGTGCCGACGACAACGCCAGTGGCGTGGCGGTGATGCTGGAGCTGGCGCGGGCGCTGGCGGATACGCCGCAGCCGCGCAGCATCGTGTTCGTGGCCTTCAGCGCTGAGGAGACCGGGCGCCTGGGTTCGCGCCACTATGTGCACAACGCCGGCGCGTACCCCGTCGACAAGATCATCGCCATGCTGAACCTGGATACCGTCGGGCGCCTGGGCGCAAACCCGGTGACCCTGTTCGGCAGCGGCTCGGCCAGCGAATGGCAGCATATTTTCCGCGGTGCCGGCTATGTCACCGGGGTGCCCGTCAAACCGGTCGCCGACGATTTCGGTACCAGCGATCAGAGCAGCTTTATCGAGGCCGGTGTGCCGGCCGTGCAGCTGTTCGGCAGCGTGCACGCCGACATCCACCGGCCCGGCGACACGCTGGACAAGCTCGACCTCGGCGGCATGCTCAAGGTCACGGAGCTGTTGCACGAGGCGACGGTGTATCTGGCCGCGCGGCCGCGGCCGCTGACCCCCACGCTTGCCGCTGGTGGCGCGCGCGCGGTAGCACCGGGCAAACGGCGCGTCAGCCTCGGGACGGTGCCGGACTTTGCCTTCGGCGGGGAAGGGGTGCGTATCGACGCGGTGCGCGCGGATTCGCCGGCGGCCCGGGCCGGGCTGCAGGCCGGCGATGTCATCATCGCCGTGAACGATGTACCGGTGGACGATATGCGCGGCTACGCCGCGGCGTTGAAGCGACTCGATCCGGGCGACGATATCCGGGTGCGTTTTCGGCGTGCCGGTGAGGAACAGACGATCACTACGCGCGTGGAGCGGCGCTAGGGGCAGAGATAGAGGTGACAAACGCGATGCGAGTCGAGCGAGCCGTGACCGGGCTGTGTGCAATGGGGTTGCTGGTGCTGGCACAGGCCGTGGCGGACGAACCGGTCAGGCGGGAGACAGCTGCGGCGTTGACTTTCCCGCAGGAGAACCGCTTCGCCAGTCTGCGCCAGCTCACCTTCGGCGGACAGAACGCCGAGGCGTATTTTTCCTACGACGGCAGCGAACTGATTTTCCAGTCGACGCGCGGCGATCTGCAGTGCGATGCCATTTTTCGCATGCGTGCCGACGGCAGCGAGCTGCGCCGGGTCTCGTCGGGGCGCGGCGTGACGACCTGCGCCTTCATCGCGCCCGACAACCAGTCGATTATCTATGCCTCCACTCACCGGGGCCACGACAGCTGTCCGCCCAAGCCCGATTACTCGCACGGCTACGTGTGGCCGTTGTACCCCGAGTACGACATCTACAAGGCCGGACCCGAGGGCGAGGAGCCGGTCGCCCTGACGGACAGCCCCGGCTACGACGCGGAGGCGGTGTACTCACCGCAGGGCGACAGGATTGTATTCACCTCGCTGCGCAGCGGTGACCTGGAGCTGTACCTGATGAATCCGGACGGCAGCGGCGTGGAGCAACTGACCGACGCACGCGGTTACGACGGCGGGGCGTTTTTCTCGCGCGACGGCGAATGGCTCGTGTGGCGCGCCTCGCGTCCCCGCGGCGAGGCCCTGGAGGACTACCGGGCCCTGCTGTCCGAGGGTCTGATTCGCCCCGGACAGCTGGAACTCTATATCATGAATCTCGAACAGCGTCGGCCGATCCAGCTAACGGATAATGGGGCGGCCAACTTCGGTCCCTACTGGCACCCGGACGGGAAGCACATCATTTTCTCCTCCAACCTGCACAACCCCGACGGCCGCAACTTCGATCTGTTCCTGATCAACATCGACACCCGCAATACCCAACGCATCACCTACTACGAAGGCTTCGACGGCTTCCCGATGTTCTCCCACGACGGCCGCCGGCTGGTGTTCGCCTCCAATCGCTTCGGCACGGTGCGGGGCGAGACCAATGTGTTTATCGCGGACTGGCAGGACGGGAAACTCGAATAAGCGGGGCTGGAGTTTTCTCACATCGCGTTGGCAGAGGACACGGAGAATTGAAAAATGGCGGAGCCGGGCAGGGATTTCCCGTCACACCCAAGTGCGCGAAGTGCGCAGAGATCGAAAACGTTACCGGAGTCATCACGTATGTGAATACAGCCCTGTATGCTCGACGGCCGCCTCGTGTCCCAAGATCCGCGCAGGGGACGGCCGATGGTCCCGCCAGCTTATGTCGGCCAACTTACGCAACCTTAGCCCCGTAGACCGGGTGCAGCGCGAGCGTAACTCGGCATGATGTTGCGGTTGCTCCCGGATCGGCGCTCGACAGCTTACAATTGTCGCCATGCTGCAATTCGATGATGTCACCCTGAGACGCGGCGCGCGACTGCTGTTCGAGCAGGCCGGCTTCCAGATCCATCCGGGGCAGAAGGTCGGTATCACCGGCGCCAACGGCACCGGCAAATCCAGCCTGTTCGCCCTGATTCTCGGCGAGGTGGGCGCCGATGCCGGCGATCTTCGATTTCCCCGGGACTGGGTGATCGCCCACGTGGCCCAGCAAACCCCCGGAGACGTCCGCCCGGCCATCG
>CAJICB010000211.1_pt1 | contig 13282 bp, 14 predicted proteins | sample 9199491 | NCBI WGS metagenome assembly CAJICB01 (sample SAMEA7708320, study PRJEB35096) | sediment metagenome | biome: marine neritic benthic zone biome [ENVO:01000025]; feature: sediment [ENVO:00002007]; material: shallow marine sediment [ENVO:03000034] sea grass bed [ENVO_01000059] ... | reverse complement strand
GCCCAGCGCGAGTGAATCACTCAGTAGTGCGGGCAGCTTTGCCGGTTCAACGGCGATGCCTGCATTAACCAGCGCAAACAGAGGCAACACGAAAAGGGCGACCGGATGTTCCAGTGCACGCTCCCACAATTGCAGGGGTGTGGTCGCTTCGGCGGCGGTTTCCTGCAGTTGTTCCACGACATTGTGTTGTTCGGGCTCCGCCAGGATGGGTGGCGGGTCATCTTCCCTGGTTTCTATATCCTCGAACTCATCCAGCAGTCGCCGGCTGCGCCGCACAAAAGCGCGCGGGCTGCGCGCGGGACGTGCGGGTATGGTCAGGGCGACCAGTATTCCGGCCAGCGTGGCGTGTACACCCGAGCCAAGCATGGCCAGCCACACTAAACCGCCACCCAGAAAATAGGTGAGCGGACGCCGCACGCCCAGGTGGTTTATCACGAGGAGCGCGGCGAGCAGTGCCAGGGCGGCGCCCAGATGCGCCGTGCTGATGGTATCTGAATAAAACAGCGCAATCACCAGCACCGCACCCATGTCGTCGATGATCGCCAGTGCCAGCAGAAAGGTCGTCAGCCCCGCGGGCGCGCGCGAGCCCAGCAAGGCCAGAATGCCGATCGCGAAGGCGGTATCGGTCGCCATCGGTATTGCCCAGCCCTGTATGGCGTCGCCGCCATGATTCAGGGCGTAGTACAACAGCGCCGGCACGACCATGCCGCCCGCAGCCGCCGCGATGACCGGCAGGGCGCGCGCAGGCTCGCGCAACTCACCCACCAGCAGTTCGCGCTTGATTTCCAGTCCGAGAACAAAGAAGAACAGCGCCATCAAGCCATCGTTGACCCAATGACGAAGGCTCATCGCATAGTCGTGGCCACCCAACACAAAGCCGATGCGGGTCTTGATGAAACTTTCGTAGTGGTCAGCCAACGGCGAATTGGCGATGATCAGGGCGATCAGCGTGGAGACCAGCAACAGCACGCTGGCGGTTTTCTGGTCCCGGATAAATTGTTCGAAGGGTGTCAGAACGCGTGCAAAGCCTTTTTCCAGCGTGCTGGTCGTTTCACCCCGGAGCCGGCTGCCGGTTTCAGCCATGGTGCCGGTATTTTGCCGATCTCAGGTACATACTGTAACCGTCCTTTTCCTGCCTGAAGATGATGGCAGCAAGGAATGCACCTTGTTCACCATACAGGGGTCGGTTTTTTGAACAGGCTGTGTTTATTGGGGGCACGGTCACTCCGCTGTCGGGAGGTCGCGAATAAAAACACCTGTACCGTTGATCAACATCGCTGCGAATGCAGTTGACCGCATACGTTCGATGCGTTAGAGGATAGGAAAGCAGAAATGAAACCATTATTAACAAGAAAACGCCAGGCCTAACGAGCAACAGATTTAAAAATTAAAAAACAAGGGGTTGCGTACACCGCCCGACGCCACGCTACTCCACGATTTCAGCTGCAGCGGACACGATCCTGTTGCTTATGTTGCTTATAGGGAAGGTTGCGTTCAGGAACAGGACTTGCCAAGCGATCGTTTTCAGTTGACAACTACGAATCTACGACCGCGAGGTACCGACCCGGCACTCCAGTGTCTAATCGGTCAACAAGCACATCAACAGACGCGCGATCCAGTAAGCAAGAATGCCATACTGAAGCAGGAAGAACAAAAACCGTAGCTCGACCGCGCGCACCGAGGTTGAAACGAGATGCGTCGTCGACTGAGCCATCCGGGCGGCGACCAGCATGAAAGCGGTGCCGTCCGTTATGTCGGAGTGTCCCAGGAGACGGGCAGACAGAATGACGCCCAAGACGATGGGAAGGTTCTCGAAACAGTTGGCGTGGGCCCCGCACAGACGATACGAGAACGGTGAGACGTCAGAGCCGTCAACAGCAAAGGAATTGGCTTTGCGGCGACCCGTCGCGGTAAGCGTGCCACGCAACACCGCAATGCCTCCAAGCAAGAGCAATGTCCATAGACAATACAGGATGATTGCTACCAGTGAAGGTTCGGCGTGCATTCCTCACCTCCCGCGCGTCTCGAACATGGCACGCAGAAACGCGGTATCACCTATGTGCCTAATCGAATCGATACTGCCGTCCGAGACCCTCATCAGCTCGAATTCAAAGCGGTGCCCGGTGACATGTTCGACGCACACCCGGCACACGATTTGATCATCACAGCGATATTGCTCGAGCAGCGCGATCCGCACACCGCGTTGTCCCGACTGAGTGAGCAAACTGGCCAGCGCCTCCCGGCCACGGTGAACACCGCTGATTGGCGCATCGCCGGGTTGATGCCAGCTCACGTCCTTGCTCACCCACGCCAGCGCGCCGGGGATGTCCCCGGTGGAGAGCCTCTCGAAATACCTCGACACAGCCTCAACTGCCATTTGCTTACCCCTGTCACCGTTAGTCGGTCGTCACAATAGCGCGCCCGGCAAACGGACACAGCTGGCGTAGCCGACACATTTATGGCATTTTTCGCCAGCATGAATCCATCCACCACAAACCCGAGAGTCGCCGGCATCTTTGCCTTTGACGGTGCGCTGGCTTCCGGCATTACCGGGCTCGTTGACGTGCTGCGCCTGGCCAATACCATCCGTCACCGGCGCCAGCCGCAGGCGGCGCCGTTGTTCGACCCGGTGATCGTGGCAGAGCGAGCCGGTCGGATCACACTATCGAACGGACTCGAGATAAGCGCACGTGCGCTCGCGGAAGTTGACCCCGACGAGCTGCTTGTCGGAGGTCTCGACTATCGCGATCCGGGCGAATTAGTAGCGGCTTTGAAATCACACAAACGTGCAATACGCAGCGTCGCGGAACACAGCGAGACTCCGGTTTCGCTCTGTTGCACCGCCTCCTTTCTCGTGGCGGATTCCGGCGTCCTGGATGGGCGGACGGTTGCCACGAGCTGGTGGCTTGTCCCTCTGTTTCGACGCAGCTATCCGAATGTGTTGCTCGATTCCGAACGCATACTGGTACGGGACGGCCACATCGTCAGCGCTGGCGGAGTCACGTCCTTTTTCGACGTTGCGCTCGAAGCAGTCGAACGGCACGGCGGCGAAGACTTGCGAAAAGCGGTTGCGAGCGTTCTGGTGCTCGAGCGGGAGCGAAATAATCAGGCGACTTTTGTGTCGCAGGCGTTAATGGACGATTTGCGCACGCCCTTCGCGCACCGAGTCGATCGGGTGATACAAAACGCGACGCATACAGAACTGACCGTCTCCGAACTTGCCAGGCGCCTGAACACGAGTGACAGAACCTTACTACGCCACTTTAAGGAGGAGTTCGGCACGACTCCTCGGAGTTATCTGCGCACTGCGCGTCTGAATAGAGCCAAAATGCTCCTGGAAACAAGCGCGTTCAGCATCGATCAGATTGGGGAGAAGTGCGGCTATACCGACAGTTCGGCGTTTCGCAGGAGTTTCGCCAGACAAATGTCGATGGGCCCGTCCGAGTACCGACGGCGTTTTGCGCTGCGGCGGTGATGGGACCTGCTAGCGTACAGCTCGAACACGCCATCCCAAGCGAATCCTGTGGAATACTCTCGCTCTTATCACGACTGACGCACCCATTGTGGATTGGCGATGGATATTCCCGCACCGCGACCCGTGCAGCCACCAGACCGCGGGAGGGTGGCGAAGTGCCTGTTCGCTCTGGAGTGCAACACCGCCTGGAGCACTAGGTATTGATGTTCGCCGTGGTCGTCTCACCTGAACGAGAGCTTACCCGACGCTTTTGAGTGCCCGTGTGTTACCCGAAGCAGGCTCTTGCGCGCGCCGCTCCGCGCGCCCCTCGACGATATGACGGCCGACGCTCTTGAGATGATCAATGAGTGTGCGCACGGGCGCGAGCTCAGCGGCGTTCGGGCTCCAGACGGCTTCGCAGGTGATGGTGGCGGGTTCGCCCGAGTCCAGCAGCAAGGGCCGGGCGCTACGGTTTTCAGGTGAAACCTTTGAGCGGGGCAGGATGCCCGCGCCGATACCGAGCGAGGCCCAGTCTTCCACTACTTTGTAGCTTACCGCCTGGCCCTGGTATTCGTGGATACTGTAACCGCCATCGTGGAACAGTGCCCGGGTTGCATCTGCCAACCCGCACCCGTCAACGGTAAGCACCAAGGTGTCTTCGGCAGCCCGCGACAGGCTGGCCTGGCCCCCGGGATCCTGCAACGAACCGCCATCGCGCGGTACGTAATAGAGGGGCTCATCGTAGAGGGCGAAGCGTTCGCGGTCCGGCCGCTGTTGCCGGTGAGGCAGGAGCGCCAGATCCACCTGGGCGTTACTCAGGCGCGCATCCAGATCGCCCAGAAAGCATTCCTTGAAGAAGATTTCCACGTCCGGGTGCTCGCGACAGAAGGGTTCCAGCACCTCGGCCAGTAACCGCATGTCAATCATGGGTGACAGCCCGATGCGAATCAGCTTGTGATCGGGTTCGCGCCAACTGTGCGCCGCCGCGTGCAGCTCCGCCACTTCCGATAGCACTCTGACGATCATCGGCAGCAAATGTTCGCCGAGCGGCGTGAGGTGAACCGATCGGGTGGTGCGCTCGAACAGTCGCCCGCGCAGTTCTTCTTCTAACTGGGAGATGCCGTTGGAGAGGGTGGGCTGGGTCACGTGGCACTGTTCGGCGGCCTTACTGAAGGAGCCGGTGTCGGCTATCGCGCGGGCAAAACGGAGCTGATTCAGGTTCATAGCGATATATTCACAAAACCTATGAAAGAAATTGAAAAAGACAATTTCTTAATGAGTGTAGCTTCTCGTAATCTCGATTGCGAGGCCGGACTGCAAACTTCCATCACCACCACTCATTAAGGAGATTGACCATGCAACAGCTATTCAAGCCACGAAAATGGCGCGCCAGTGCGCTTGGTATCCTGCTACCCGCCCTTTGCCTGCCTCAGGTCGGCTGCGCGGCGACACCGGATGGGCACGCGGCTCAAGGCGGGTCTGCCAACGCCACGCACACAGCGTCCATGGATCTGCAGTGGGGAAAAACGCCGTTCGGTCCCGAAGCGTCTCCCGTGAACGGCGACTTTACCTCGGGTGGTCATATCACCTACATCAGATTCCCCGCAGGAATGACTACGCCATTGCATACACATTCGGCTGACTACGTCGGGATTGTGGTTACGGGTAGTACCCGGCACTGGTTACCCGGACAGCCAGAGACCAGGAAGTTGCTTCCTCCAGGTTCCCATTGGTTCATACCGGCGAATGTGGAGCATGTCAGCGAATGTCTGCCAGGGGCTGAATGCATTATGGCGATCTATCAGCAGCAACCATTTGACTTCCAGCCAATTGAGCAGGCTTCTGACATCAAGCCGATGGGCGGGCGTCCGTCCAGCGAATGAACCGGATTGAACCTCCAGCCATTAAAAGGTCACAGAGGACCATCGTTATGACCACCGAACTTCACTGGCTTACGTTAACCGCACTGATGACAGCCCTGCTGTGGGTGCCCTATGTACTCAACCGTATGGCCCTACACGGCATCTTCGGATCGATGGGCAACCTGCCTCCCGACGAACCCACGCCGGCCGCCTGGGCCCGGCGCGCCAAGGCCGCTCACGTGGTGGCGGTGGAGAACCTGCCGATCTTCGCCGCGTTGGTACTGGTGGCGCAGGCCGCGGGGGTGAGCAACCGGCTGACCACCGCTGCCTGTGTCGTTTACTTTTTCGGCATGCTGACCCATTACGTGGTTTTTACCTTGGGTATTCCTTACCTGCGTTCAGTGGCTTACCTGGTGGCGGGTCTCGGCGCTGAGGTGACACTGGCGCTGGCCATCCTGGGGGCGCTTTGATCGGCGGCAGACACCGCTGTATTTCACGGTGCGCTGGCAGGTAACGATCAAGATTGCATAGTGTGGAGGTACGCTTATGAACGATAGCGCAAGAATCGGCATTGTCGCCGGTATCGGTCCGGGGCTGGGCATGGCGCTGTGCAGACGCCTGGTGCAGGACGGTTACTGTGTCGCCGGCCTGGCCCGCTCCACCGCGTCGGGTTCGGCGCTTGCCGCAGAACTCGGGCCGGAGCACTTCCTGCCGGTGGTTTGCGATCTGACCGATCCGGGCCAGGTGGATAAGGCCGTCACCGAGGTGGAGCAGCGGTTCGGCCCGGTGAGCGTTTACGTCCACAACGCCGCTCGCCTGCATTTCCAGCCGTTTGTCGAGACCGATCCGGCGGAGTTCGAGTCGCTGTGGCGGAGCCTGTGTCTGGGTGCGGTCCACGGCGCCCAGCGGATATTACCTGGGATGCTGGAGCGTAAGAATGGCGTGCTGTTGTTTGTCGGTGCTACCGCTTCGGTCAAGGCGGGTGCGCATTTCGCTGCGTTTGGCTCAGCCAAGTTTGCCTTGCGAGGGCTGACCCAGTCTCTGGCCCGAGAGTTCGGTCGCCAGGGGATTCATGTGGCGCACCTGGTCGTTGACGGGGTGCTCTGGGGTGAGTGGGCGCGGGACAGCTTCAGAATGACACCAGAGCAGTGCCTTGATCCGCAGGCGGTCGCCGAGACCTGTTTGCATCTTATTCGGCAGGGCCGTTCGGCCTGGACCCAGGAGCTGGACCTGCGGCCGGACGTGGAGAATTTCTGATGTGTCCCGAGCGCGAACAGCTGGATCTCGATCCAAAGGCGGGTGGCGCCGCCTACACCGATGACGACCCCGAGCCCGAGCTTAACCCGGATTTCTCCCGGCGCGTGGTGGTGAACACTGCGTCGCTCGATTGGCAGCCTTCGCCCGAGCCGGGGGTGGAACGTAAGCGCCTGGAACTGATCGGGAAGCAAAATCCGCGGCTTACTACGGTGGTGCGCTTTGCCCCGGGGAGTCGCTTCGAATCTCACGGCCACGACGGGGGCGAGGAGTTTCTGGTGCTCAAAGGTACGTTCTCCGACAAGTCCGGTGATTTACACGCTGGAGCCTACGTGCGCAAGCCGGCCGGTTGGTTCCACGCACCCTGGACCGACGCCGGCTGCGAACTGTTTGTCAAGCTGCGTCAGCATCATCCGGAGGATAAGGAGAGGGTGGTGATCGACACAACTCGCGCCGACTGGCCGGTGGCGAGCGAGGAGGGTCTGGCCGTGCTGCCGTTGCACCACTACGGTAATGAGTCTGTCGGTCTGTGTCGGCTCGCATCGGAGACGGTGTTCAGTACGCAGAGCTGCCCTGGTGGTGTGGAGATATTGGTGATTGAAGGTGGGTTGGCCGACGCGAACAGCGTCTATCCTGCGGGCACCTGGCTACGTCTGCCCGCCGGTGCCCGGCACGCACTGCATAGCGACGACGGCTGTGTATGTTATCTGAAGACCGGCCATCTTCCGAAGATTCCTGAGGAGTATCAGTCATGCACAGAATCACTACCCTAATGGTTCTGGCTTTGTCTACTGCGCTGACCCGGCCGGCATCGGCCGAAATCGATATGATCAAGAACGCACTCGGTATGAAGTTCGTATACATCCCGGCGGGGAGTTTCCGCATGGGCACACCGGATACGACTGTGGTGGTGCAGGAGATGGATGAGCCGGACGCCGGTGCCTTCGAGGATGAGAGCCCGGCCCATAGTGTAACCCTGAGCCGCAGTTTCCTTCTGGGTCAGACCGAGGTGACCCAGAAGCAGTGGTTGACGGTCATGGAAAACCGCCCGGGCCCGGTCGAGAACTGGCAGGGGAAGGACTGGGAACGGTTGCCGGTGGTGTCGGTGTCCTGGAATATGGCTCGGCGTTTTGCAGAGGAACTGAGTAGCCTGGATCCGGACTATCGCTATCGCTTGCCCACCGAGGCAGAGTGGGAATACGCGGCGCGTGCAGGGGGCGAGGGCGTACGCCCGATGCCAATCGAAGAGCTGACCGACTCTGCCTGGTTTATCGCCAATTCCGGCGATTCACCCCATCCGGTTGCTACGCGCAGGCCCAATGCCTGGGGGCTTCACGACATGCTGGGCAACGTCTGGGAGTGGGTGGCCGACTGGTACGCTCCGAATACTTACGCCGACGGAGCGCAGCGGACCGATCCCGTTGGCCCTGCTGCCGGGCCATCACGGGTGAGGCGCGGCGGATCGTATCACTGCCCCCTGTACCAGACACGCCCCGGCTACCGTGAGGCGAACGCCCCGGAAACCGCGTATTCGGTAATCGGCTTTCGGTTAGTTGCTGAGAAGCAATGGCGTTGAGCAGGCAGTCGTGCTGGTTGCCCCTCCGCAAGCACGGTTGCGATCACTGTCAATTACTGGCCCGTGTAGCGCGCCAGCGTCTTCGCGAGGCTGTGGGTGGCGAACTCCTGAATGACGCGACAAACCGGTATAGAGCCGCACTCCATGATTGAGTCAAGGCGACAGCCAGTCTCGACCTGGACTTTGTGCCCGAATCCCGCCGGGTTCGGAGACAGCATCGGATTCGGGCAGCAACCGGGACGGAGTCGTGGGTCGGCGAGGTCGGTATGGTCTGTTGGACCGCTGGTACGTGCCCTAAGTCGCAGACATGGGAACCGGTCAATCGGACTCGGTGATGAAGCTGGCCACCGGCCTTGCTTACGAGTTCTAGAGATTCAATGCACTATTCGGTTGGCGCTACCTCCATTACGAATTCGGCCGGTGCGACGCAATCAAGGCTATGACTGGGAATGGGCCTTTGCTGTGTGTGCTATTCAGTTCTTAGCGGAAGCTGAGTCGCGGATCTGGCGTCTGTTTCAAAATTCCCTGAACAGGAAATCGATCGCATCCATGATCTGATCCCGTTGCACTTCAAGTGACAACAGTTTTTCCCCAGAGCACGTTTCGGAATTCTGGCGATCTGTTCGGTTACCATGACCACCTGCACACCTTCAATCTCGAACTGTGGATTGAGGTACCTGGCTGGTTGGCCGCGTTCAGCGCGCCGAGCGAGAGGAACAACCACGCGTGTGCTGACGGGATCCAGTAGGTCTGATTGGAGTTCGAGGAGATAAGGAATAGCAGACGCGCTATCGGGGTTGCGATTCAGGCAAACATCAAAATGGGCCATCAGAACTGACGCAGACCGTCGCTGAACACACCATGCTTTTCGACAAAGGCATTGTAGTCATCCAAAGCGGGGCGGTTCTCCTTGAGCCACTGCGCGCGCCGCTTCTGTCTGATGAGGTGAGCGAGTTCATGTTCAAGGGTGGCGGACAGGTTGATCTCCAAGGCTTTGGCTTGCTGCAAAAGGTCACTGTTAACGCTGACATTGGCAGCTTTCTTAGGTGCTTTGCTGTGGTAGAAATCACTCATGGGAAGCAAGAATCAATATGGGTTTATGGAGATCGATGCGCATATCATATGCGCATACAACTGTGCGTCAACGTCAGGAGGCTTATCCTCGCCTGCGTGCGTAAGCTGTTATTGTTTCGACAAATAATGGATAGCTGCAAGGATTGTTTCGACCGCGGAATAAGGTCGACTCCCGTTGGGGACGCCATATTGCCTGGTAAAGAATGGCGGATCGGAAAAATAGGAAATCGGGTTTGAGCTGACAAAATGCCAAGCCCATAACCTGCGGGTTTAAGGAGCAAAAAACAGGGGTTCGCGTCGTCAAGGGTGAGTAGACAATGCAACTCTGGTTGTTCAGATCCTGGACGGTCGTCGGCTCGCCATGTTGCTGGAAATAACCGGGACTGGCAACGGTGATGCGCTGACTTTCACCGATCGTTCTCGCGATCAAATTGGAATCAGTGAGTGCGCCGATTCGGATCGCAGAATACTGCTAGTGCCTGGAAGGACAGCTGTCTTTCGCCGTGGGGACTGAACCCAGCAAGATGCTGTCGCCGGGTGAGGAGCTGTTTGTCCCGGTAAATGTCTCACATCAAGTGTCAAACACGGCTACTGCGCCGTGCAGATACCTGGTCGGACAGGGCGTCGGCAAGTTCGATTCTATCCCCTGTTCTACCGCCAGCGGCGTTGATCCCCATGGGTGAGCGTCTGATAATGACGGACAGAAAACCCTGGCGGCATCCGAATGACTCTGGAGTTGGTTTTACCGGTGATGCAAACCGGTAACAGGAGAACGAAATGCCTCGAACCACCTTTACCGGGGGCTGCCTGTGCCGCAGTGTGCAGTACAGATTGAGCGGTGACGTCCTGCGATTCTACCATTGTCATTGCAGTCCTTGCCGTAGATCGACGGGCACCGGGCACGCCACCAATATCATGTTCAAGGCCGATACCGTGGATTGGATAACAGGGAAGTCATTGCTCGGTTACTACAAGATTCCGGAAGCAGAACGTTTCTCTAGCCAGTTCTGTAAGCGGTGCGGAAGCCCTTTACCAAGACTGGTTCCAGAGCGGGGGATGGTGGTTGTTCCCGCCGGCTCATTGGATAGCGACCCGGGCATCAAACTCGAGGCGCGGATCTTCTGGGATTCTCGTGCTGAATGGTCGTGTGCGGCGGGCGAAATACCCACGTTTTCAGAGTATCCAGAGACCCGACAGCAATAATGCGCGAGTACAAGTCAGATTCCGGATGTGCGTTAGCTATGCAGAGGAGATTAGGAAATGGGCCAACGCTATGCTGAAATATCAGACGAGCTGGGAAAGTTCATCAAGGCTCAGAAAATATTCTTTGTGGGGACAGCCGCTGCGGATGGCAGAGTGAATATATCCCCAAAAGGCATGGATTCCTTGAGGGTTGTTGGAAAAAAGAGAGTCGTGTGGATGAGTGTTACCGGCAGCGGAAACGAGACGTCGTCTCACGTCCAGGAAAATTCGCGAATGACCCTGATGTTTGCTGCGTTTGAAGGGAACTCGATGATTCTACGTCTTTATGGAAATGCAAAGGTTATCCATAAGAATGACCCCGAGTGGCAGGAACTCTGTACCCTATTTGATCCGCTTCCCGGGGCAAGGCAAATATTCGACCTTTCTGTCAATCTGGTTCAAACCTCTTGTGGCATGGCCGTACCTTTTTTTGACTATTGTGGCGAGAGAGAGCAGTTGAACGACTGGGCAACTAAGAAGGGCGAGGAAGGTATCAGAGAATATTGGAGTGAAAAAAACCAGATAAGCCTCGACGGGAAGCCAACGCATATCGTGGAGAAAAATACCTGAATAGTACATCCAGCGGGCATCTAGTAGCGCGCCTGGTCTTATGGGGCTAGTTCCGGAGGCGTGTCCAAGGCATGGGTATCGAAGAGGTGCTCACTGCGCCGCGAAGCCCTTGGCAGAATGCATTTGTGAAACCGTGACGGGCGGCATGCTGGTGTATGATGTGAGTTTTCGGGAAGGACAGCCGCGTGGCTGATTCGGAAGCTAAATATGCATTTGCGACTCCGCTCAGAGATTTCGTGTTGTGCGTTGATAATGGGGCAGTGTTAACTGCCCCAACAGGTATGAAACAACGTCAGGCGAGATAGTCTTCCAGGCATTCGAGACTGCCTTCCCAGCCGCTACGATGGGCGGTACGCATCTCTTCATCGGGTAAGCGTTCATGAGTCAGGATCAGTTCTGACCCCTTAGCGGCTGCGTTGATCTCAATCGTAAGCAAGGTATCGCCAATATCCCCGCCATTTTGGATCCAGGTAAAGGACATGACGATTCGGGAGGGCGCCAGGATTTCGATAAACTCGCCGGCACAGACTGAATCCTGGGCGGGGTCACCCCCACAGTCACTGTCTTCACCGGTTGGGATCATACGAATCTGATACTTGCCGCCGGGCTCGAAATCGTATTGTTCGACTCTACAGCGATGTGAACGGGGGCCGAACCATTGACCCAGCGCCTCCGGGTCAGACCAGGCGGCGAAGACCTGCTCCGGGCTGGCTGGGTACATGTGTTTGAGTTGCAGGGTTTCACTTGCGGTGCTTGCGGCGAGCGACATGTGTTTTCTCCTTTGGGGTCGTGGTTTCCAGATAACTGGCTAATGAATCCAGCTGTTGTTCCCAGAAGCGCTGGTAGGTTTCAATCCATGTTTTTGCTGTACCTATGGGTTTCGGGTTGACCGTGAATCGATGAATCCTGCCATCCTTGTGCCGGCGGATCAGGTTCGCGTTTTCAAGGACTTTCAGGTGCTTGGACACCGCGGGAAGTGACATACCGAAAGGCTCGGCCAGTTCGGTGACCTGCGCTTCCCCCTCAGCCAGCCGCGCCAGAATTGCGCGCCGGGTAGGATCTGACAAGGCGGAAAACGTACTGTCCAGTTCATCTGCTCTATACTTAACCATACGGTTAAATATAATCTTGGTGGAGCTTGCTGTCAAGCCACGGTGAGAGGAACGCTAAAGAATGAGTGAATACCACATTACAGGTCAAATTCCTGCTCTGGTGCGGCGTTGTTGTTACGCGGCAGTCAGCTGGAACGCGGATTCAACTTTGAAGTGCAGCGGATAACGAAGTTCGGGGTCTGAAGAAGACCTCGAAAAGTTTGACCTGATTGCAGATAAAGGCCGTTTTGATGTCACGGGAACGGAGGCGGATAAACTGCTGTTCAAGGTTCCTACACTGCGCAACGTGGCACTGACCGCAGCCTATCGACACCGTGGCTCGCTCAAGACGCTGGATGAATCGGTGCGGGTGATGGCTGGCTTGGAGCGCGACAAGACGCTGAGCGGCAAACAGGTGGCCGATATTGTGGCCCTCGTGAATGCGCTCACTGGGGAGTTTCCAGAGCAGGCTTTGCCACGTTTACCTGCGACGCCGGGTTGGACAATCGTCGAACCCGCGAAACGATAAACGTCCTGCCCGTCAATGGGCAGTGAGCCCGGTAGCGACCCCGTGGTCAGTCGACTGACGTCGCTTGTTGTTGGGGGTGCCGTTCAGGTTGATCTCAGGACCGGCGTGTTTAATGTCACCTTTGTTGGCGAGTAAGGTAAGGGGAAAAATGAGACGCACCACTGTTCTGATATCGATTTTCCTGATTGCACTGTTGCCATGGGTGACGGACCTGCAAGCGGAAGATGGTCAAGGCAAACCGCCAACGCTGCGGGAGGTCATCGAGTCGGCCTTTAGCAAACATCCCCAGCAGCAGGCGCGGGCAAGCGAGGCAGACGCCCTGGCCTCGCGGGCAGGCAGTCTGATCGCCGACAGCCGTCCGAGAAGCAGAGCTGCGCGCCGCCGCTGCGCGTCGCCAGGGTGGCGGTGTGCCCGAGTCTTTTTTTTGGGCGGGAGTGGTGAACGGGATGATTCGGATGCCGATTTCGACAACTGTATGCATGTCAGTGTGAGGGTCCCTTTCGGTATGCGTGCGCATACGCGTCCGGCTGTAGCCAGCGCAGAACGCCTGAGAGCGGAAGCACAAACTGAGTACGACATCACTCGCCAGCGCCTGGAACTGACACTGTCCGAGGCGGCCCAGGAGCTGGT
>CAJICB010000734.1_pt1 | contig 13347 bp, 9 predicted proteins | sample 9199491 | NCBI WGS metagenome assembly CAJICB01 (sample SAMEA7708320, study PRJEB35096) | sediment metagenome | biome: marine neritic benthic zone biome [ENVO:01000025]; feature: sediment [ENVO:00002007]; material: shallow marine sediment [ENVO:03000034] sea grass bed [ENVO_01000059] ... | reverse complement strand
TCCTCCTGGCGGATGGACATGCCCTCGCCGGCGGCGATGCGCAGCTGCTCCTTGACAATGTCCACGCCGGTCACCAGTTCCGTAACCGGGTGCTCGACCTGCACCCGGGTGTTCATTTCGATGAAGTAGAACTCGTTGTCCTGGAACAGGAATTCGAACGTGCCCGCGCCGCGGTAATTGATCCGGCGGCAGGCATCGGCGCAGCGCTCGCCCATTTCCCTGCGCTGGTCCGAGCTGATGCCCGGTGCCGGCGCTTCCTCGACCACTTTCTGGTGACGGCGCTGCATGGAGCAGTCGCGCTCGCCCAAATGAATCGCATTGCCCTCCCCGTCTGCCAGCACCTGGAACTCCACGTGGCGCGGCTTCTCCAGGAATTTCTCCATGTACACGGTATCGTCGCCGAACGCCGTGCGTGCCTCGGTGCGGGTCAGAGAAATGGAATTGAGCAGGTTGGCCTCGGCGTGCACGGTGCGCATGCCGCGCCCGCCACCCCCGGCAGCGGCCTTGATGATAATCGGGTAGCCGATGTCGCGCGCCAGCCGGATATTGGTCTCGTCGTCCTCGCCGAGCGGGCCGTCGCTGCCCGGCACACAAGGCACCCCGGCCTGCTTCATGGCACGGATAGCGGACACCTTGTCCCCCATCGTGCGGATGGTCTCGGCGCGCGGACCGATGAAGGTGTAGCCGCTCTTTTCCACCTGCTCGGCAAAATCCGCGTTTTCGGACAGAAACCCGTAACCGGGGTGGATGGCCACAGCATCGGTCACTTCCGCCGCCGCGATCAGCACCGGAATATTGAGATAACTCTGGGCCGATGGCGCCGGGCCGATACAGACCGACTCGTCGGCCAGCAGCACGTGTTTCAGGCTGCGGTCCGCCTCGGAATGCACCGCGACGGTCTTGATACCCATTTCGCGGCAGGCGCGCAGGATCCGCAGAGCGATTTCGCCGCGGTTGGCGATGACAACTTTATCTAACATAGTCACTGGACTTGCTTGTTTCGTCTGTAGGAGCGGCCGCCCGGCCGCGATTGATCGCGCCGGAGGCCGGCGCAATTGCGCTGGCGCGCTATCGCGGCCAGGCGGCCGCTCCTACAGCAGAATGCCGGGTGCGCAGTAGCCATCTATATCTAATCGATCACAAACAAAGCCTGACCGTATTCCACCGGCTCGGCATTCTCCACCAGAATCGCCTCGACGGTACCCGCCTTGTCGGCCTCGATCTGGTTGAGCATCTTCATGGCCTCGATGATACACAGGGTGTCGCCGACGTTGACCCGCTGTCCCAGCTCCACGAAGGCGCTGGCGCCCGGCGAGGGTGCCCGGTAGAAGGTGCCCACCATGGGCGAATTGACGGTGTGGCCCTCCGGTATCTCTGCTTCAGGGGGCGCTTCGACGGCAGGAGCAGCCGCCGGGACAGCCGCCGCAGCGGGCACCGCCACCGGAAGTGGCGCCGCGGCGACCGCCGGTGCGGCCGCGCTATAGCGACTGATACGGACCGACTCCTCGCCCTCGTGAATTTCGATCTCGGCAACGCCGGACTCTTCCAGCAACTCGATGAGCTTCTTGACCTTGCGAATATCCATAGTCGTCCTACTGGAAAATGAACGGGCGCAAGTATAGCGCGAGATGCGCGAAGATGTTAGCTAAATGCGTCGAAATTCGCCGATGATGCGGCTTATTCAGTTTTTGGCGTCGACACAGGAGAGTGCCGCCTGCAGTGCCAGCTCATAACCGATCGGACCCAGACCGCTGATCACGCCCACCGCGATATCGGAAAAATAGGAGTGGCTGCGAAAATCCTCGCGGGCGTGGACGTTGGACAGGTGCACCTCGATGAAGGGAATCCTGACCGCCAGCAGCGCGTCGCGCAGCGCCACGCTGGTGTGGGTAAAACCGGCCGGGTTGAAGATGATGAAATCGATGTCTTCGTGCGGCGCGGCGTGAATATGGTCAATCAGTTCGTGTTCGGAGTTGGACTGGAAGGTCAGAAGATTACTGTCCGACTGTTTAGCTAACTCGCCAAGGCGCTGGTTGATCGCATCCAGTGTAATTGAGCCGTAATGACCCGGCTCGCGTGTACCGAGCAGATTCAAATTCGGACCGTTTAGTATGAGAACTCTGTGCATTCCGACCACGCAATATGCTCAAACCGTCTGAATAGGTGATTGTAGTAGAGTCGAATGGACAAAAACACAGGAGCCGGCTCAAACCTGATTTTTCCATCACGACAAACGGGCGACTGTAAACTTGGCCGCAAGGAGCTTGAACACGGTATTTCGTGATGGCGGTGTGTATCAATGGTTGTTGTTCCGCCACCGCAGGCCATCGGATGACCGATCTCTGGCGGGATGCATATCACCGCGAGCGCCCAGGTAGCGCTCTAAGCGACGTGGCGCCAGGCACCTCTGCCGATGACCACAGAAATGTCCGCGCCTGATAAGACGGCGTTTCCAGCTGAGGTAAGCCATGCAGCACCTCCATCGTGGACGGCCAGCGGTACCCCGAGTGCGTGAACGCGTTTTTCAAACTGATCACGCGGTTCCGGCGCTCAAATCATTTCTTTCCGACTTCCGAACGCTATAGATTGGGTTGCAGGCTACCACTGATAGTCGGGATCAAGACTCCGTTTTCGTCAAACGCGGAAACGGTTCCGAGCACTAGATTCTGAAGCCCGCCAGCGACATAGAACTTGTAATCACGCAAGTCTGAAACTGACAGTATCGGCGAGAGCTGAGTCGGCATGAGGATCACTTTTAGCTGGGTACCGTCATCCGACCAACTGATATGCTTTCTGTCAATGCGCGGTCCGGTTACATACGGAACACCGGTACCGCCAATAAAAAAAGAGTCCGAGTGGTTGAGCGTTACCTCGATCGCATAGGGAATCGGGCCGGATGCGCTGTCACTAAAGGTGACCGCATGATGCGGGGCCCTTTCAACAAGCCCCAGACGCCCGCCTAGAGAAACCCCGAGAGTGGAACCTGTAAGGGTATCCTGTATATCAAACGGATGTGAGCTGCCACTGCCGGCTGCGAGAGGCAGTATGGTCACGTCCATAGGGTCGGCGGTTACTCCCGGCCCTGATATCTGCAAAGTGGCTACACCGTCGCTGATCGTCGCGGGAAGGTCAAAGAAAACCACTTTTTGCGAGTAATCCCAGTCACCGCCGGTGATATTGTCCCGAATCTGTGGCCCCCAGAATGCGCCTGATTCCGTCCCGCCCGCGACATCGGTATTTTCCTCGACAATCAGTCTGGAAAGTGGATCAGGGTAGGCGTTGATTACGGCACGCGGCACAACGGCTTCCGTAACACCTGTCTGAGGGTCGGTAATGGTTATGGAAATTGAATCTTTATCCAGTTCCTGGTGCCAGCCGGCGGCAACCGCGAGGGTGTCTCCCGGCCTGCCAGCCAGTGTGAAAGACTGTGTACCCGTACAGCCCCCCAGGTAGACAAGCAGCAGACAAACTAACGATACACTATGCAGTCGAGTTACCATGGTCAGCCCCCGTTATTCTCCGAACCCGTGGGCGCCCAAACCGGAACCCCAGGTGGCAAAAGCACCATTATTGGATCCATGATCCGGATCAACGCCCTCTGAAAAAGTAGCTGTCAAAAACCGCGCCGTCAAACTCTTGCCGGCCCGAACAGCGCTCACGTTTTCCGCAGGCGTAAAGGCCGCCTCCGATAAGCTCCCAGAACGGCAATAAATACAACCAGTAACCACAGATCCAGGCGCTGCAGCGGGGTGATGGTGGCCCGGTTACCCGCACTCAGCGTACAGCCGCCGATATCCGAGTCCTCGACGCTTTTCGGTACCGGACCGTCGCCCGCCACACTGGCAGGATCTGAAACCGAACCATTGCGCAAGGTGTCCAGATCATTGGCGCCGCCGTCGGTCACACACACCCTGACGCAGTCGTCGCCTTCAACCAGCCCTTGCGACGCGTCGTAATCCGCAGGGTCTTCCGGGCACACACCCCCGACCCGCCGGGTTGACGCCAGACTGTCTGCGCCGCCGATCACAAAGTCCACCCAGCCATTTTCCCGCGTGTACCTGCGGTAGATCGGCCGATTCGGCAGCGGCACATTCTGCGGCAGAATGACACACACGGTTTCGCCCAATTCGAGGCCGCTTACCGTCCAGTCATGGATACCACCGCCCGAATGGCCCAGTCCGCTCACACGATTCAGACGATCCTGGGCATTGTCGACCGGTGTGCCGCCCAAGCCACCATGATTGGACACATCCTCCTCCGTGATAATAAAACTCGCATCGCCGGCGGAAAAGGCGGTCGTGCCCAGTGACAGCTGGCCCAGGTCACTGGTGGCATCACCCAGCCCCGAGTCAGAATACAGCAGCCGGTTCCTGTTCGGCTCCACTGATCCGTCGATCGGATCCTGAAAATTCGGCAGCGCGTCATTATCGGCATCCCCGAACCCCTCCTGATCATCCGGGATACCATCGCCGTCGGAATCCTCCGGACCCAGTTCAGGCGCCTCGGCAAGCACCTCCAGGACCAATTCACGGCCCGCCGAATTCGGTTCGGCGGCATCGTCGGTCACCACCAGGCGTACAGCATACAGGCCCGGCTCCAGCTCCGCCGGATCGAACACCAGGGTCTCATTGGTGGTTCCGTCGATGGGTACGATGTCGCTGTCAGTCGCGCTCCAGTCATAGGAGATGGCATCACCGTCCGGGTCCGTGACGTCGGCCTCGACCGTCACCAGCCCTTCACCCGATACGACTAGACGGGTGACTTCGCCGACCTGCATGGCGCGCATCGCGCTGATGATCGGCGGGTCGTTGGCCGCCGTTGGGTTCGAGTCGACCGTCACCTTGCCTTCCAGCCGCCAGAAGGCATTGAAATTGGTAAACTGATTGGTCGGATCCTCCTCTTCGGTTATCACGTGAGACCAGGTCATCAGGTAGTTGAAGGTACGCGTGGTCCCGTCGCCATCATTATTGTCGGCAGTAATCGTGGCGCTCAAGGTGCCGGGATCCGGATCGAGGAAGAACGCATTCGGCTGGTTGGAACTGTACAGCCCGCCAAATGGAAAACTATCCAGAATCAGCGATGCGGTACTACCGATGACCAGGACCGAACCGCTGGGCGGCAGCGCATCCTCGCTGGGCGGATCGAAGGTGAACGGCTCGAAGGGAAAACCGGTGAACATGAACCCTGGCGTCATTGCCTTGGTCGACTGAAACACCCCGAACCGAATGCCGATCGGCTCGCCGTTGTCATCCAGATCCGTCCCGGTCCCCGGGATGGTCATATTACCACCGGCAAGACCGGTGACCGAGCCATCCGAGGAAAAGGCATTCGCCAGATCGCAGGTGGCTGGATCAAGACCGCCGAACTTGAAACAGCCGGCAAGACCGTCGCCGTCCACGTCGGTGATGGTCATGCTGAGAATATTAAAACTTTGCCCGCCGCCAATCACATTGACAATCTGCGTCACCGGCTCGGCCGCATTACCCGCAAAATCATCACAGTTGTAGGTAATGGTTACCGATTGCGGGAAGCTGGTATCGACTGTCGTCGGCGCAAAATTGACATTCTGACTGATATCAACCGGATCGGTATCGATGGGATTGGTATCCGCACAGGTCGTGGGCGGCGTATTGACGGCGAAATCCGACCCCACGGAGACGGTCAGTTCGGGCAGCCCGCCCAAAGTCAGTACCGGAGGAACATCATCGGCAATGACATTGACCGTCCGCGTCGCCGTGGCCGTATTGCCGGAGCTGTCCGTGCAGGTAAAGACAATTTCATTCCCGGTGGACGCCGTGCTGGTATCGACCGTGGTCGGGGCAAAGGTAAACGCGGGACTGCCCGTCGTGCCCAAGGGGACGTCGCCGTCGGCATTATCCAGGCAGGTGGCACCCGCATCGATATAGGTCACGCCGACCACAATATCCACCGATGAGCCATCCGGTGCGTCTGACCTGCCGGGTTCGGGCTCACCCGCCAGCAGCGTGATGTCCGGTGGCGTCGTATCCACCTCGACGTTAACGGTTCTCACCACCGGATCGGCGCTGTTGCCGGCGGAGTCGGTGCAGTTATAGGTGATCGTAAAGCTGGTACCCCCCGCACCCACATTCGGTATGTCGGGGTCCGCCGGTATCGTGGTAACGGTGATCCCCCCATCCACGACGTCCTGACAGACCGCGCCCGCGTCCACATAAGATCCGCCCGGCGGGACACTGGCCGGGTTGGCGCCGTTCAAGAAGATCGTGGGCTGCTCGTCGCTGACCGTCATCACCCCTTCAACACGCCAGCGGGCGACGTTGTTATTGAAACTGCTTCCTTCCTCAAAAATCTTGGAAAGCCATTGCGCGGCAACACCGAACTGCGTACCGCCCAGAGGCACCAGCTCCTGAATGACGACGGTGCTCGGATCCACCTCGCGAATGGTCGACGGATCGTCCGGGTCGGCATCGCCAGGCGGATTTGTCGTCGGCGGCAGGATAAACAGCGTGGTGCCGAACACGCCGGCAAAATCCAGCTGGCTGAAGGTCAGCGCGCGGTTGCCATCTCGATCGATGGTAATCTCTCCACTCACATCGCCGGTGTCGCCGACCAGGTCGTCGGGATTGGCTTTGGTCGCCGCTATAGAGGGAAAGAACGGCGCGCCGGAAAAGAGAAACCCGAAGGTGAAATCACGCACATCCGTGGGTCCGCCCTTGTCGAAAAAAACCGGATTACAGGGCAAACCGAAGTCACTGGGATAGACAGTTTCAAAAGGACCGCTGGCAAATATTGCCTGCAGCTCGGCATCCGTCAAAAGACAGCGTGTCTCCTTTGTCAGGGGTGGGTCGAAAGGCAGGCCCGTTAATGGATCGATCTGGACAATCTGATCCCCGAACCTTATGCCGCCCTCAAGCCCGGTGGTACCATCAGGAAAGTCAGGCGGACTGACAAAGGTAAATGCGCTGATTGTTCCGTTGTTATCATAATCGCGCAAATCCCATTGCAGTACCGGATCGGCAACAGCAGTACTTTTTATAATCATGACGGCCAAGAACAGAACAAGGCCGGTTAATTTTATATGCGCTGTTTTCATACTAACCACCTTAAAGGAATGCCTTAATTATCTAACTTCCCTTGTGTCAATCAACCATACCCGGTCGCTGCCAGGCTCGATAATCTCTGCGCGCCATCAGCTTGGCTTTTCCGCGCAGTTGCTTCTCTATAATTTGTACGAAAATGAAACTCCGAGCGAGTCCTGTTCCATTTCCAATGCCATATCACCAGGCCCTGTCAAGTCCGGGTTGGGGAAGAACTGGTCGAACTGACCGCCTGAATTTGCCAGCCCTTTCTCTTTATTATGAAAGGCATGAACGTACACAAAGGTCCATTCCATGCTCGGGCCTGGCCTGTAGGTAAGACCCGCGCTTACATGCTGCTCGGTAACAGCCGGCGCGACCGAGCTGAACAACAGCTGATCATCCGGCATCGGCACCTCGCCATAGTTATACCCGACCATGAAATCCCATTTATCATTGTGTTTGTACTTTACTCCAACCTTGTAGACGTCCTGATCCTCCCAGCCAAATCCAGCACCGTCATCTTCGCCCAGGAAGCCCGAGGCAACGGCAAGGTTTTCTATCGGGTTAGCGATGGAACGGACGTTACTGTAATAGACGCGCGTCCAGTCAAAGGCGATGTCGATCTTGTCAGTAAGCTTCAGAGCAAGCCCGGCGCCAACATTTTCAGGGTTATCCAGACTACCCTCCTCTGCGAATAACCCTTTATATTTGTCAAACTTGGTAAAATAAATTTTCGACGTGTACGCGACACCCACTGTCAAACGGTCGTGTAACCTACCCTGCCATCCGAAGCGCACACCTGCTCCATAGGCGTAATCGTTGCCACGGTTGGTGAGGTTGTCCGGGTCCGCGCTGAACGGTTTGAAAACGCCCAGCCCGAAGGACCTGAACCTCGCTACTCCGAACACCGGCGCAGCAGCTACAGTGTGGTACTTATTGAGCTTATAGGCTCCCGTGATTGCCATCTGGGCCTGCAGATAATCAACACCCAGCGTCTCGCCGACATCGGTACGGCCCGCCGGATTGAGGAAATTAAATCCCAGTGGACTTAAGCGGGTGTAACGTGTTCCTCCACCGCCGGCTCCAACAAAACTGAACCCAAGATATAATTTACGGTTGAATTTATAGATGGCGCCCATCGCAGGAATCAGATACTGATCGGCGTGGCTGTCGTATTCAATCGGGAGACCCGCATTGGGCGGATCTCGGGGGTCGGGAATCGTTGACGTCGACCTCGGGTTGAAATAGATCATGTCCAAATCCACCCGCATGGCGTTGACACCCACGGCCGTAATACCGGCAGGATTCAGCTGACTGCCAATCGCGTCCTGGGTGTAGCCGATGCCTACCCCGCCCATGGATCGAGACTTGGAGCCATAGCCGGTAAGGTAGATGCCGTTGGTAGCAAATGCCGGGGCACTCAAGGCGAAACAGGCCCCGAGAACGACCGCCCTCGAGAAACATTTAGCTGTCATAAAACTCCTCCGGAACGAACGCGAATGCCCCCATTCCCGGCAGCCTTGGAAATGAAGGCATGCCCGTATTTGTTAGTCCTCAGCCACCAAGACCTGCAAGGCGATGAGATTTGTTAGCCTCTGTTTTTATTGCGTTAAATGAAGTTGTCATTGTTCTTGCTGTCAACTCGAAATTGTTCTTGTGTTTACTCTACTTAGATGTTCAATATTGTAAAAATTACCCCGGAATGTCAACAAGATTGACCAAAGACGCCGCCATACGAAGAACGGTAAGGGGCCCCGCCGCCAAACAGACATACGAAAAACGTTGGACATTACCCGAACGACACAGCATTCGGCGCCGCAAACCCGGCACCCCCATGGCACGCAAACCTGTGCATACTGCATGTCCGCGACAGATGATCACCAACTCCGCCGCCGCGGAGCAGGATTAGTGTCTTCCCCGGCGTTGCGGCCTTCTCCGACTGGGGACCTGCTGCAGATTTGATATTTGAAACAAAATATAATTACGAAACAGCAAATTACTCCAGAGAGGAAACATGGGCGATACAGTTGCCCGTAAAGGCCGAACGAGTCCCTGCAGGTCTTTGCTTCACGGATCCGCCCACATCCGAACGAGATTTACGTATGACACATCAACCAGTTTTGCCTCTGCCCCACGAGCAGCGTCCTGTTTGATTCCCTGAAGCGCCCTCCATAGGTTATACAAGATTTCTCTTTTGGCCGGATCACGCACCATACTTTGTATAAAGGTAATCATTACCATCCGCTTTCCCGATGTCACGGGATTCACGCGGTGAAGGCTGGACGATGGGTAAGTCACCATATCCCCCGCGCCAAGCTTCACTTTTTGCTCGCCAAAGGCCGTGTTGATCACCAATTCCCCCCCCTGGTAATGGGCAGGATCGCTGATGAACAGAGTCAGGGATACGTCAGATCGGTACTGCACATCGGCACCCATAATGGGATTATCGACATGATCGCCGTAGGTCATGCCTGGTTCGTAGCAGGCGAAAATAGGTGAAGCGACGCGCGATGGGAGCGCTGAATATTGAAACTCAGGCCGCGCGAGAATCGAATGCATTAGGAGCTTCTGCATGCCCGCAAGATTCGGATCATCTGCCGCGAGCTCGAGATTGTCTTTGACAGATTTCGCGTCCTCGCCCGCCGTTAACTTCCCATCCATGTAATTGGCACGACTCATGAATTCTTGTGCTTTCAACAGATTTGCCGAAGAAAGAAGGTTGCGAATTACGAGTAACATATTCTTGTCCTGAATAGAGGATCAACACACCGTTTCGGTTCGAAACGGATTTAGCGCCTGGATGGTCAGGTCAATAGACACAGCGATATTTTGCCATAGACGCTCAGCAACGGTTTTCGTGTCGGAAAAAACCACCCACATACTGTATAATCTCGACAATATTGGCAGGGGAATCGAACTCGAGCAGGCGCAGACTTGTTCTCTGCAGACCTCATTGCAAACAGATATTGGCACCCACTTTGGCGCGATTTAAACTCTTCCCGGCGCTCGTGCGCGCGCTTGTATTGTAAATTGCCACTGCCGTGAGGCAAATACTAAATGCTCAAGAATAGCCAGAGTTACCGTTCAACCGCTTCAGAAGAATAATTCGAAATTGAACATAGCGAGCGTGTGCTACGGACGGATTCACCCACCAAGCCGGCATCGCTCCGATTCACAATACATTACAGACACATCTATAGAGATTGGGTTCATTATGACGAACGAAGACGTATCAGTATTGATGCAGCGGGCTGACAGCTTTATCGAGTCCGGTCAGCTGCAGGATGCAAAACAGTTGTTCCATCAGGTTTGCGAAATGGACGAGCACAATGCTGAAGCCTGGATGATGGTTGGTGTAGTCAATAGTGAGCTCGGGCTGATTCAGGACGCTCGGCAGCAACTCGAAAAGGCCTTGGAGATCGAACCCGACTATGCTGATGCGCATTATTTTCTGGCCAATATCCTGGCGCAGAGTGACCAGGCAGAAGCGGCGCTCGGCCACTGTAGCCGAGCTGTAGAACTGGATGAAGAATTTTCCGAGGCCTGGGGCGCACTGGGCGCTCTGCATGGTCAATTGCACCAGTATCCGGAAGCCGCTGCAGCGTACAGAAAGGCTGTTCAACAAGACCCTGAAAACGCATCCTTGCAGCTCGGTCTTGGTCAGGCGTTACAATCCGCCGGGGACATGGTCGCAGCCGAAGAGGCATATCGTAGGGCGATTCAGCTCCAGCCCTCGCTTATCGAAAGCTACGACCTGCTCGGCGCACTTCTGGCAGCACAGCATCGCGCCGGGGATGCGATAGAAATCTATAAAGACGCATTATTGATCGCGCCGGATTCCGCAATGGCCGCCAGCAACCTCGGCAAGCTTCTGTTATTCAATAGAAACGATCCGGAACAAGCCGTGCAGCACTTTCAGCAGGCAATAGCTTCCGAGCCAGACTACGCCGAAGCCCACCAGGGCTTGGGAAACGCGTTTTTCCGCCTTGGTGCGGTGGATGAAGCGCTCGTTTCGATACAGAAAAGTGTAGACCTGCGCCCGGATGAGCCAGGCTTGCGAAACAATCTCGCCGCATTGCAGCGCTTTAGAGGACAGTATGAGGAAGCATATCGATCATTCGAGGAAGCATTACGGCTGGACCCGGATAACACGGAGGCACTGGCTGGAAAGGCAGATCTACTGCAGCGCAGACACCAGCCCGACGAAGCATACCAAATCATAAAAGACCTGCTGGGAAAAGGCGTTCGCACACCAAATATCGCCGTTGTGTATGCAAGCATTTGTCGCCAGTTTGAGGCTTGTGATGAAGCGATACAGTTGATCCAGGAGTTACTTTCCGATCAGGAGCTCGAGCCGGATGGACGCCGCCCACTCCATTTCGCGCTTGGCAAGCTATTGGACGAGAACGGGAAATCAAAACCTGCATTTGAGCAGTTTGCCATGGGCAACGAGCTCGACGAACGCGCCTATGATTGGCAACAGCAATCGGAGCTTATAGACGCCTCGATAGAAGTCTACGCGCGCGGCTTCGAGAATCATATGCCGTCAGCCGACACTGAGACGGACAGACCGGTATTTATTGTCGGAATGCCGAGATCAGGTACGAGCCTGGTTGAGCAGATCCTGGCCGCCCATCCGGAAGTGTACGCGGCCGGCGAGTTAAACACGATCGGGCGATTAGCCGGAAGCGTCGGGCAGTTGTTAGGCACCGGCACCTCCTATCCTCTCTGCATGCGCAATCTAACGCAAGAAGCCGCGAACGTTCTCAGCAAGCGATATCTCGATTACATAAACCAGATCAACGCGAGCGCACGCAAGCTTACAGACAAGATGCCGCTGAATTTTCTGTATCTCGGACTGATTTCCCGCTTATTCCCGAGAGCCAGGATTATTCATTGCGTCAGACACCCGTTGGACACTTGCCTTTCGATTTACTTTCAGTCGTTCGGCGGGCTGCACCCCTACTCCACCCGCCTGACAAATATTGGCGCCTTTTACTCTGACTACGTTCGCCTGATGAAACACTGGGAACGAGCCCTTCCCGCAGAGTCCATGATGCGTGTGCAGTACGAAGACCTGGTAAACAATCTGGAAGACAATACTCGCAGACTGGTGGACTTCTGCGGACTGGATTGGGATGCGCGCTGCCTCGAATTCTATAAAACAGAAAGGCACGTTGCGACAGCGAGCTATGATCAGGTTCGACAGCCTATCTACACCACTTCAATCGGAAGATGGAAGAAGTATCAATCAGAGCTTGAACCCCTGGTGACAGAATTAAAGTTGCGTGGAGTGAACATAGCGTAGTTGACGAGAGGGCGACAGAGCATGGGTGGAGCAGGAGCGAATCACACGAGCATACTCCAGCACATGGGGATGGCTTTTGGCACACCGATTGTTGCCTATCCCTGGCCCGATAGCGAGAAGCTCAATGCTCATTTGAAAGCACTCATTCTTGAAAAAGAGAAATCCTGCCCTGGCGATGACTGCTCCAATGTCGGTGGCTGGCACTCACAACGCGACTTTTTCGACTGGGACGCTGGGTGCGTGCGGACCTTCAAGCAGCGCGCCGATGAAATGATCATTACTCTGACTCAGTCCGTCGCCACAAAACCGCTTACCCCGCAAACATTCAGATATCGACTCGAAGGCTGGGCGAATGTCAACCGTCATGGCGCCTTCAACAGGGTCCATGATCACCCAAATTGCTTTTGGTCCGGCGTCTATTACGTTGATTCCGGTGAAGCAGAGGCGGATCGACCCGATAATGGCAAGCTTGAGCTCATAGACCCGCGCGTGGGAGTCAACGTTCTACGGGTTCCGGGAACACTCTTCGAAGGCAGGTATGTTTTCGATCCATCGCCCGGCCTGATGGTTATGTTCCCAAGCTGGCTACAGCATTACGTTCACCCGTTCTTCGGCAAGGGCGAACGCATTTCGATCGCCTTTAATGCGAAAATCCCGGAGGCAACTACCTGACTCGCGGCCGCAGACCGTCATGCGGGGCGCGATCAGGCTCGAAACCCTCTGTATCAGGAGTTGACACGCAAGACCACCGGGGTATCCCGACTTTCCTTTCCGGTAGAGAATGATGAACACCACGATAACCAACAAATTAAGGAAGAACGCGGATGGAGGAGATCCATCTTCCCAGTATGAATTGGGCGCGTGGTATATCGCCAGAGGGACCCGGGATGGGATCGAACAGGGGAAACAGTATCTGAAGAAGGCGGCTGTGAGAAATCACCTGGACGCACAGATTCTGCTGGGGTATATTCACATAAAAAG
>CAJICB010000633.1_pt1 | contig 13350 bp, 11 predicted proteins | sample 9199491 | NCBI WGS metagenome assembly CAJICB01 (sample SAMEA7708320, study PRJEB35096) | sediment metagenome | biome: marine neritic benthic zone biome [ENVO:01000025]; feature: sediment [ENVO:00002007]; material: shallow marine sediment [ENVO:03000034] sea grass bed [ENVO_01000059] ... | reverse complement strand
GTCTGGAGCATGGCTTCCTGCGGGATAGTTATCTTGGCCGCACGTTCAACGTAGAAGCTATACTCGGATTCGGGCCAGCTCAGCGGCCCCGGTCGTCGCGTCGTCCTCAAACACCGACAGAGCCTGGCAAATAATAAAGGTCCGGTAAGCCAAGTCATGGGGACTAATGGAGGGTCCGGTCTGCCGCAGCTTACGCCACCGACGCGCGAACCTGGGTACCATCGACCGTACCGCCAATGGAGTGCGGACTGTGGGACGCAAAGAACACGTCTGTGCGCGGACCAGTTCGTCATGCACGGAACGACGTACAGCAGCGGGCAGAATAGCCTGGGCACAGGGTGCGTCCAGGTTGTGAAGCAGCATCCGAACGACGGGATTGCATCTTAAAGCCTGATGTCGCGTGGCGGTAGCGGGGGCCCTCGCCAGCGGAATCGCTGGCCCCATCTTTGTCACCAAGCGCGAGAAAAGCCGCTTATCAGTACGCAACCGTGACGGTAGACGACGAATCTGCTCCATAAGGTACCTACATACCAAGGGATTCGCCACCTCCATATAGCGTGCTCGTACAGAATTGAGAGCGGCAATCTTGTAGGGCTGTTCGAATTCAACATGGACACGATCCCTCCAGTTCTCCAACGTCTCGCCGGGACTTCGTTCCAGGTACTCAGGCCTGGACTGCTCATAGGCACGGCGAAGCGTGTCAGCCAACGTGTCGGCCCGGTAGTCACTAAAGGTGAGCATCCCTATATTTCGATAGACGTTGCTCGCATTGCATACGGCTTTGCATCCGAACGCCTGATCACCCCGTATAATGCCCTCATAACCCGCCTCGGCTAACCTCTTCCAAGCCGCAAAACCATCAAGATAGGCGAACATGCAGTCACTGCGACCTTCTCCGATTTCAATGTGTCGCCTGAATACCATCTCGGGGTTTTCGGAGAGCAAGTCAACGGCTAGATACTCGTTGTCCAGACCGAAATGCCGGGCAACTTGGCGCGCAATCAATGCGTCAGTACCTGGTTGCGTCAGCGAATGCCCAAGCCCCCAGGTAACGGTGCGCAGTCCATTCCTGGGGTTCAGCAACAGCAGAATGGCGCGGCTGTCGACACCGCCAGATAGCGCCAGCAGCCATTTGCGGTAATCGAATTGAATCGCGCCAAAGGTCTCTTGCAGAGAAATCTGTATTCGGCGCTCGTGCTCGGCGTCAGGCAGCTTCTCTACCTGAAACAGGACGGGTTGCTTGTGTACCTTCAGTGTTCCGGAACGCGTATCGTAAACGAGGCGGCCATCAGCCGGTAGCGCACGGAGCCGGCTGTCCCACGAATAGCCTGGCCCAAGAGTTCCTGAGGAAAGCACCCACGGGTAAACCGCCTCGTTGGAGTGGAAAGACCCCAGGAGAAAAATAATGGCGCGTTGGGAGGTGGAAGCGATGAACAGGTCATCGGTACGCACGTACCAGATGGTGCGAGAGCCCAGCACATCGGTGACCAGTTCGATAACACGGGAATCACTGCGAAAAAGTGCGTAAGCGCCATCCGGGGGTGCGGCCCCCACTTTCTGCCAGTCACGCTCACCATCTACCAACAGGCCGGCACAGGCATTGCCTCGATCGATCCGTATGCCAACTCCTGACCCGAATACAGCGACAGTTGCAACACTGCACTCGTTCACTGTGCGCGAGCGCTCCACCAGATCGGGCGGAGTGAGGTGCCGGTTCAATGCCGGCAAAACGCACCGGAGTCGAGCCCGCCGCGCGGGATCAGCACAGGAAAATAGAACGATATCTGCCAAGTTGTTAGTTGCCCGTTTTCGGTCGAGGGTCTGTCGTTATCTAAATAAGGTAAGTCTTCTTCATCCCCGAAGGTTATCGATAAAAGGATACGTCTGATACAAGTCGTCGATAAGCATTCGCCTTGGCAAGACTCCGAAACGGCGTTGCCAGTACTTTGTTTTTCTCGTACAGCTTGCGATATACCAGCCCGCCTGTACGTTGTATGAGCGTCTCGATACCATCTTCTTGCCGCAGCGCAGTCAGTGCGGTTTGGAACCACTTTTCAGCGCCGGCCGTCTGCGTGTTTCTTTCTCTATTGGAGCACGCCGCGTGTTCTGCCACTTCGCGAACACTGACTGATCGCTCACGCGAGACCTCGATCAGCCGGCTGATCTTTAACTCGAAACTGCGGTCGAGAATATCCAACACCGATTGTTCATCGAAACCGTGATTGAGCATACTGCCGCCAAGTATTCCGCCCCAGTTGGCGGCGAAATCCGGAATGACCACGACGCCATGCTCGTGCAGGAGTCTGTCAGCGCGTGGCGTCACGGAGATGTTGGCGGCCGATACCACAAGCCTGGCGCGAATCTGTTCGGCATTATCCCGGTTTATTGCCCAAGGGCGGGCACCGGGAACACAGACATCCGCGTCGAGGCTGAACAGCGTTTGCTTGTCAATCTGCTGCGCGTCACGATATCGCTCGACCACACGATCAGCGTGTTCGGCTGCCATATCCTCCAGTGCTTCTATGTTCAGCCCGTCAGGCTGGTATATAGCGCCGTGTCGTGTTGAAACCGCCACAATCTTCCCGCCCGCCTGATAGAGCAATTTGGCCAGGGGTCTGCCTACGCTGCCGTAACCTTCCAATGCAAACCTCTGGTCTTTCACGCCAAGATCAAGCGTGTTCAACGCACAACGGATGGCGGCGAATACGCCGTAAGCGGTAAAGAACCCCCCCTTGTACTTGGCTGGGCGTTCGGTCACCCGTATTCCGGCTGCCCGTTTGACAACGTCCAGTTGCCTGGCTCCCACACCGAGATCACCACCTGGAACCCATACTGCCTCCAGTAAGGGGCCGAGATTTCGTCCGAAGGCCGCTAATATGCTTTCTTTCTGTTCCACGCTCGCATCCTCCGGACAGATGATGCCTGCCTTTGCTCCGCCGAGACCGGAATTCATGAACGCGAATTTCAACGTCATGGTTCTGGCAAGGTAAGCGATTTCCTCCGGCGAGACGTCCTCTGCCATACGGATTCCGCCGCAACAGCGACCTTTTCCGAAGCTGTCTATGGCCAGAAAGCCAAGAAGACCCAGTTCCTTATCCTTGACTTCAATAAACAGCTGTGGAACGACTTCCGGCAATTCAGCCCGCATTCGTGGCGCATTCTCCATGGAGTGTCTCGAGCACAAAAATGGTTTATTAACAACACGCCTGCTCGCTATACGCGGCGCAACGTATTGTTGATTCAAGCGCATCCTGATTCGACATCGTTATCACGCGCAGTCCAGGAGAATATGAGCAAATTTAAACAAGATGTGCAAGCTGCCATCACTGAGGTTCAAGGCCGAGGCTGTTTCTAGAGTGCCCTTTGAGAGGGCGAGATTCGTGTCTTCAAAGCGCGCCCATCCGCTACCGGGGTGACTGGTTGGTTAGGGAGATATGCTGAGACGGCGCGACAGCCGTAATCCTCGACACTACTCTCGCGCTCGGAGACGCCTAGCTCACAAGTGGCCGCGTCTTATCACAAATGACACGAGTCGATCCCAACTCGACGTCCAGGTTTTGCCAAACTACCATGGGGAGAATTGGGCAGGATTTGGTCATGAGCCGAACGAAACGCGTCGGAAACGGTTGCTCAATGGGCGTGGACTTCAGGGAAAAGGGCTTCTATTCTTCTTATACTCGTGCTCGAATGACGCCCGGCCCTGGATAGCCAACCACAACGGGGTATAGATCGTGACCAGACTTCCCGCCGTACTCCTACCCTTGCTGGCGGTGCCTGCCTCGGCGGAGACCATAGCATACGACCGAAGACGAGGTGTCGCAGGCCATTCTGGGCAAGGGTGCGTCCGCTGGCGGGACACTGCTGCGGCACTTTGCCTAAGAACCCGGCACGGTCGGCTATCGCGACGAGCCGGCGGGACCCGGCCCTCACGGCGCCGTAATGTTCATCCAGGAATCGTATGGCCTGGCCGAACCGGTGACACAGGTGGCGGATGCGTTCGCGGCGGACGGGTACGTCGCATTGGCGGCAGACCTCGACTCCGGGCGCACTGGATCGCACCGGGCGCTGGTGCAGTAAACCCTGGCCGATATGGGCCGGATCGTGCGTAAGCTGGGCGCCGCGGCTGCCTGCCTCAAGCAAAGGGACGATGTAGCGGGCAAGGCAACGGGATCGGTCGTCCAGCTTCTCGGCGCCAGCCTTCTGTGGCTCGGGCTGATCTCAGCCTGGGCGCCCGCCGCCTGGAGCCAGGAACAGCCCCTCGACGCCGCCGCGAGCGAGCAACTTATCGCTGAGCTTGGCCTGCGCGAAAGCAGCACCGCCGTCCGCGAAGCACCCGGCTGGAAGAAGCCGACGCGCGTCGTGATCCGGGGAGCCGATCCTCAGCGGCTGGCCTGGCTCGGCGAAGTAGCCGAAGGCGTGGAACTCGTTACCGCGAGCCGCCATGCGGATGCCCTCAGGGCTGTCACCGATGCCCAAGCCGTCATCGGATACTGCAGCCGGGAATTACTCGACGCCGGGGAGGATCTGCACTGGATCCAGTTGTCCTCGGCGGGCGCGGAACGGTGCCTCGCGACCCCGGATGTCCGTGAGCGCCGGATGGTCGTCACGAATATGCAGCGAATTTACGGCCCGGAAATTGCCGAGCACGCGATGGCCATGCTGCTCGCGTTTACGCGTGGGCTCTACCTGCACCTGCGGGAACAGCATAGCGGCGAGTGGAATCGACGCCTGGTACCGCGGGCGCGGATGTGGGAACTGACTGACAAGACCATGCTGGTCGTAGGCCTGGGCGGTATCGGCACGGAAGTGGCCAAGAGAGCCCACGCATGGGGCATGCGAATCATTGCCACGCGCCGGAGCAGCCGCTCGGGCCCAGACTACGTCGACTATGTAGGACTGGCCGACGAGGTCCTGGAACTGGCGCGCCAGGCCGATGCGGTGGTCAACGCCACCCCGCTGACCCCGGCTACCACCGGGCTTTTCGACGCCGGCCTCTTCGAGGCCATGAAGCCGACGGCCTATTTCATCAACGTGGGTCGCGGCAAGAGCGTCGTGACGGAGGATCTCGTGACCGCGCTCCGGAGGGGTAAGCTGGCAGGAGCTGGGCTCGATGTCACCGACCCGGAACCTCTGCCGCCCGAACATCCTCTGTGGCAGATGTCGAACGTCATCATCACGCCCCACATTGCCGTCGCCTCGGACTTGCGTATGGAGCGATACTGGTTTGTGGTGCGCGAGAACCTGAGGCGTTACGTCGCGGGAGATCCGATGCTGTCCGTTGTGAATCTCGAGCGCGGTTACTAGGGCGCCGCTTGTGGTCGACAAAAAAGATCATGCAGTCTTCGCAGCCAAGCAATATTCGTGGTGTAATCCACCGAGAGCAGAGCGCGCCACAACCCTGAGTTGGCCTGGAATTTGATGCCGAGGGTTTCGCAGGGCGGCGGGTGCGATTATGGATGAGAAAACGGTAGCCATGGTCCGCGGCGATGGCGTCCCGTAGTTGCTGTAGTGCCCACGCCACCTGGTCGCCTTCAGTTACAATCGACGCGGCTTCTGCCCCAGCTGCGGGGCGCGGCGCGTGGCGGAAAGTGCCGCCCTGCTGGTGGATGAAGTCTTTCCCGAACACCCTGTGCGCCAAGGGGTGCTGAGCTTTCCGTATCGTCGCACGACCGCCAACGTGGCCTGGATCTTCGGTCTGCACGATCGGCCCTGGCAGGAACGACCGGTGTTCGGCAAGGTCCGGTCCATGACCGCGGGCTGCCTGGACCGGAAGTTCGACATTGAGGGCTATGTGCGCTGGGTGGAAAGCCTGGATTGGATACCGCAGGCCCTGACACATCAGCATCGGTTCGTGGGTCCGGTGCCGCGGGTGCGCACAATCCAGCCCCTGGCGTAGAGTGGCGGACAGGCCGGGCGATCCATAGTCACAGGGAGAGGAATATGCGTGAAATTCGCAAGGTGTGCTCGTTGAAGGGACTCAAGCTCAAAGCGCGGGACGGTGACGTCGGCTGGTGATGCCCAAAGCACTTCGTGGGGCAGGCTGGCGAGAAGATACTGACCCATCTGCAGCAAAAGCTTACCTCGGCACCGGCAGGTCTGCGGCCGGAAAGCCGGGCGCCGCCTGCTGAGCTGTTTGGCTGATCCCATCAAACCCTTCACCTCATTCCAATGGCAATGACCCAAAGAGTGGGAGCCAGGTTTCCGGTTGGCCTGATGCCCGCGGTAGCCGCACAAGTGGTAGGGGCGAGGGCGAGTGATCGGACAGTGAGTGCGCAATAGGGCGGGATTTCGCGGTGGTGGCAGGGCGCAGGTCCCTTCGTTACCCCTGGATGATCCGTTAACGAGTGATGAAAAGGGCGTTCATTTCGCCTGTACTTTGCTGGAGCGGCTGTAAACCCGAATTTGCCGAGATTCTGAAGACTTGGCCTTCCGTGACACAGATTGGTTCCTCCTGAATCCACGTTTTGATATTGTCGACGCATAAAGATCGCCAGGACGGCTCAAGGCGACAGGATGTCTAGAAGAAATAGCCACTAAAGTCGGAGGAAACGCTGATGGTAAAACTTCCATCGGTTGGCGCGTTGGCGCTGGTCTCGGTTTTGTTCGCAACAACCGGTCAAGCAGTAACCACCAGCTACACCACTGAATCATCATTCTTGGCCGCCTTACCCGGTCCTGCCTCAACTCTGGACTTCGAGGGAACCGCGTCGGGCACAATCATCAACTCCGGCGACACGCTGAACGGGATAAGCTTCACGTATTCCATTGGGCCACCACCTGTCGACATGGCGGTGGTCAGCGATTTCGAGACGACGTCGGGTACCAATTACCTCGGCCTCGATGATCCTGGCAACTTTAATCTGTTTATCGCTGGCGACACATTCAGTCTGACGTTTGACAATCCGGTGAATGCCGTCGGAATGTATGTTGTCGGCGGCGAGCCGCTTTTCACCAATGACATCGAATTGGTCACCGGCGCAGGCTCTGCCTTCAATAGCGACGTTGTCGATGTCGCGTTTGGCGATGGCGGCCTGGCGTATTACATCGGTTTGGTCTCTGATCAGTCATTTACCACGGCATCCATACAATTCGATCCTCTGGCCGAAGGCGCATTCCTGTACAGCGTGGACGACATCACAACTGCTGTTGTTCCACTACCGGGTGCGCTTTGGCTGTTTGGGTCGGGCTTGGCCGGCTTGCTTATTAGCCGACGCAAGACTTGAAAACTTGCTCTTCGATTAGCGAGGGGTTCAACCATGAAAGGCGCGAAATCATCAGTTTTTCTTCTTCTTTTTCTGATCCCTGGTCTGGTGGCCGCTGACAGACCGTCGATCACCAGTCTCCAGCAGCAAATAAACGAGCTGAACGCCAGGCTCAACACCGTCGAAGCGGACCTCCGCACCAAGAGGACCCTGTATCTCAAATCCAACGGACAAAATGTAGGGGTCTTAATAGAAATCGCGGATACATTGCTGGGCGTACGAACCAGCGGGATCTATCATGGGCTCTTGCTGGAGGAGTACCTCTTTGGGGTAGACATCCAGACCGGCGAACTTGAGCCCTTCGTCAGAGAATTCTTTTACCTGGACACCGTGTGTTCCGGGGAGCCCTATGTTCGAGTGAGTACCCCTGTTAATTACAGGCCGGGAGACCCGTTGCCTGTCGAGACGCAGGGCCGTGTCTTTCCGACACCGCTGTCGAATGACACCACGCCAGCATATCAGATTGCAAGGGACACATCTGCCGTTGCGCTCACCGCTGTTGCTTTCAAGTCCACTGCGGGAGGAATAGGCGTAGATCGGTGTGAAGAAATAATAAGCCCGCGGGAAGACGTGTACTTTCCGGTGCTCCCAAACAGCAAAGATACCGGTGTACCACAACCGCCATTAGCTACCCCCATAACAATAGGCTACTGACAACACTCCTGGAATCTCGCACATGATCCCACCGGCGTCCTCGGGATCGTGCGGATTTTCCCATACGTGGTTCAGCGGGCCCGTCGGCGCAGAAACTGATCGTCTCATTTTCCGTGCTATATGGAGGCAGGTTATGAAAACGAAAGCACTCACAAAAGTCGGGCCGCGGCCAGCATCAGTGCCGATTTGCCATCCGGGAAGGTGCCCACAACGCGTGTGCGCCGGCGGATCTCCCGCATGATCCGCTCCAGCGGGTTGTTCGTTCGGATACGCCGCCAGTGGGGTGCAGGGAAACGGTAAAACGTCAGCGTCTCACCGATGCTTTCCCTGATCTTCGCGGCCGCTTCCTTGAGCCGCAGCGCCGTGAGCTTCTCAATGATCGCGTCCGCCTTGGCCTGAGCCGCCTGGCGGTCCTTACAGGCGTGAATGGCCTCGAGCATGTCCGAGACCGTCCGCAGATGCTTGCCCAGCATTTGGGCTATTATCCGGGGCCGGCTAATGGGTGACCTCAATTAAAGCCGTGACTTGAGTTCGGCCCACAGTGCGCGGTAGGCGTCGGCGGCGCGGGTGCTGTGGGCGTAGCTCTCCAGGGCGGACCGTCGGACGCCCATCTGTTCCACCTCGCTGGCGTAGGGTATGGCCTGCGCCAGGAGCTTGCAGCTCATCCTGGGCGGGTCTTCCACCATGACCCGGTGCAGGATCTTGCGCCGATCCACCATGGAGAAAAAGGGCAGGATGGTGAGGTGTCGGTATTTCCGGTCCGCGCAGAAATGCAGCAGCTGGTAGAGGGTGCGCATGGATAAGGTCGTCGGTATGGTCGGAACCAGTAGGATGTCGGCGGCTTCGAACACGTTTTCCGAGACCAGCGAAATGCTCGGCGGGCAGTCGAGAAACAGATACTCGTATTCGTCCCGCAGCGGCTTGATCAGTCGGCGCAGCCGGGTGCGGGACTTGCGGAACTGTTCCAGGCTCAGGTCCATGTTGCGGTAGGAGAAGTCGGCCGGCACCAGGTCGAGGTGCTCGTAATCCGTGGCCTTTATGGCGTCCTCGAGCTTGCGCCGGCGTTTCAGCAGGCCGCGTGTGCCGCCCTTCACCCTGGCTTTGATGCGGAAGTAGAAACTGGCCGCGCCCTGCGGGTCCAGATCCCATACCAGCGTGGAATTGCCTTCCCACGCCGACAGATAGGAGAGGTTGACCGCTGTGGCGGTCTTGCCGACGCCGCCCTTGATGTTGTAGCTGGCAATGACTTTCATGGCAGTGTCGTCAGCCCCGGGCCGAGTTGTAGAGGCGCTGAAAGCGCTGGTTGTTGGTCTTGCGCGAAAAATGCCTGAAGCGCGCCTCGAAATCCCCGCGTACCGCCTGCATGCGCGCTTGCAGTGCCTCGCGCAGGGTCTGTATGGCGAGCTCGGTGCGGGGGCTCACGGTGTTTTCTTCCCGCATCTGCGCGCTGAACTGCCCGAGCGTATGGCTCTGTACATCCAGGTCCTGGAAATCCCCCAGGTTATCCTGCAGTGCCTTGAGTTCTTTGATCAGCCTGCGTATCTCGTCGCCGGGAAACAGCGTCTGGAAAAACTCTATCAGGTAGCGCAGCTTCTTGCAGGATTTGCGCAGTTCGTGCAGTTCCGGTGGTGGCGAGTCTGCTGTGATGGCCAGGCCCTCGCGCATCACGCGTCTGTACATGCGCCAGGTGCGTCGGCGTGCGACCTCGGCAATGGGTTTGCGCGCGTCGCCGGCGCCGGGCCGTTCGGGCAGCGGTGACGTGAGATAACGCCGCCAGCTGCGCTTGAGTTTTCGGTAGCGTTCGCCGTTCAGGGCGGCGCTCAGCCGGGCCTGTTCCTCGCGCTGATGACGCTGCAGAAAATCGTGCAGCGGCTGCAGGTCCTCGCGCAGGGCCTCGGGCAACTGCGCCTGGTAACCCTTGAATTTGAGCAGGTACACGTCCAGATCCCGGGTCGGGCTGGTGATGTCTCCCATCCAGGCGAATTCCTTGCGGTAGCGCTCCAGAGTCGCGGGCGGGAATGCCGCTTTCATCTGGCCCAGGGCGGAGCGGGTTCGGCGCACGGCGACGCGGAAATCGTGCAGGAATTCGCTGTCCAGGTCGTTGATCGTTCCCGCCTCATTGGCCTCGATGGCGTCGAGCAGCACCAGCAGCACACGGCGCAGTGCCGCGTCGGTGCGCAGTTTGGGGTCCAGGGGGATGTTGAGTCGCGACGAGTACTCACCGGGCCTTCTGCCCAGGGCGGCGAGCGCCCGGGTCAGCAGATTATGATCTCCTGTCTCCAGGCCGAACTTCTTTTCCAGCCGGGCGCTGATCCGGTCTGCGGCGTGCTGGTAGCCGCGCAGGGGTACCAGGCGTATCTGCTTGTCCAGCGTGCGGCTGCCGGCGTCGGGCCCGATGAGCTTGTGCTGCTCGAGGAACAGGCGTGCCAGGGTCTTGCCTTCCTTGTTGGATAGTCGCAGACACTGGCTGTGGGTCTCCACGCTCGCGACCGGCAGCAAGGCGCGCGGCGCGAGCATACCGTTCAGGCGTTGCTGCAGTCTGCCGGCGGGGAGGTCGGCTGAAAATCGTGGCGGAGCCTGCTTCAGCGGCATGGAAACCGCCGTGCCCGCGTCGCCCAGCGAGCACAGACAGCAGCGGGAATCGCCATTGCGTTGCTCCCACTTCAACGCCTTGCCGGCGCGAAACAGGCGCCAGTCGAAGCTGTCATAGTAGTGAATCCGGTATTGCTCGGGACTTTCCGCCTCCAGGGGCAGGGATTCCAGCAGTCGCTCGCGCCAGCGGCGCAGGTTGTCTTTGCTCGGGAGCGGATATTGTAAGCGACTTGCCATGCAATTGACTCAGACTGTTATTACTGATGGTAGCAGGATGTGCGCATTGGGTGCCCCCGTGAGGCCGGGCGGTAAGCGTTTTCCTTGGAGTTCCCCTGCCGGGGCGCGGCGGGGGCGGAGCCAAGGGGGCATTTGGAATCTTTCGCAGAAACAGCGCAAGGTGGTGTCAATGCAGGGATTCCAGCAACACCAGCTCACAGGCGCCGTCCCCGGTGTCCTCGCGGCTCAGGGAACTGCGCCACCGCCAGCCGTCGCTGGCCTCGATGCGCACCAGGTAACCCCTGAAGCGGATGATCTCGCCGGGGCGCACCGCGCGCAGCTGGCGATCGATTTCCATGCTGGCGGGGATCATGTGCATGTTGGCGCTGTGGGTCTCGATGTCGCGGCGCGGGATCGGAAACTGCTCGGTACGCCAGAAAAAGAAGCGCCCCGACTGGCGAATCTCGATGCTGTCGAGTACTTCGTCATCGGCCATGGGTCCCCAGCCGAGTGCGAGATCCACCGGTGACAGTTCGGCCTCGCGGCCCAGGCGGTAGTGCTCGGTGCTGAGCACCCGCGCGGTGCCCTGGAAGCTGGCCAGAGGCTGGATGCTGTAGCCGCCGAACTGGATCCGCGCGACGGAATCGTCGAGCGCCCGCTGCAGCGGCGCCTGCTGCAGGGCCGGGACCGGGGCACGGAACGCCGCGCTATCCGGCAGCTGGGCCTCGAGGCCGATATAGCTGCCCTGCGACCACTTGTAATACCCGGCCGCGACAAGGGTGAGCAAGAGTACCTTTTTCCACATCGGGGCAAGCACCGATCTCCAGGGGGAATGTCCCTGTTTTCGGCCCCCCCGCGGGCGGCCTTGAATGGTCGCAGGCTTTGCGGAACCCGCGGAATGCGGTAAGTTCTAATTTGGTACGGGTTTGCGGTCGGGTCAGGTTCATGGCGTTTTGGGTGTTTCCCCTCAGATATCAGCAACGATACCCCGTCGCGCCCCGGAGGCCGGCCCATGCCTGAGGGGCGTGCAGCGATCAGCCGGCGGACATTTTTCAATCGCCTCGCCGCGCTCGGTGCGCTGGCGGCCTGTTATCCGACCGCGGTGCTGGCGGAGCGACGCGCCGAACCCGTGGTCGCGGGCGACGTGGACTGGCTGGCCCAAGATCCCTGGAAAACACTCGCCGCGGTGCAGGAGCATCTGTTCCCGGCCGCCCAGGATGGGCCCGGCGCCGCCGATATCGGTGCCATCGTCTACCTGCGCAACACGCTGGAGAACCCGGCCGCAGATGGCGAGGACAGGGAATTCATTTTCAAGGGAGTGGGCTGGTTGAATGAGCTGAGCAGCGAACAGCATCAGCGGCCGTTCACCGCGCTGGACGAGGCGGCGCGCGAAACCCTGTTGCGCGAGACCGAGCAGAGCAGAACGGGCCGGAACTGGCTGTCGCTGCTGTTGACCTACCTGCTGGAAGCGCTGCTCGCCGATCCGGTCTACGGGGGCAACCGCGAGCGCATTGGCTGGGAGTGGCTGGAGCACCAGCCGGGCTTTCCCACACCGCCTCCGGACAAGACCTGGTACCGGCTGGCGGCCCCGGTGCAGTTCCGACGCAAGGCATAGCTCAGTGACCACCGATTTCGATGTCTGCATCATCGGCAGCGGCGCGGGCGGCGGGCCGGTTGCGGCGGTGCTGGCGGATGCCGGCTATTCGGTGGTGGTGCTGGAGAAGGGGCCCTGGCTCACCGAGCCGGATTTCTACAAGGACGAACTGGCCTGTTGCCGGCGCAGTGTCTACACCCCTGAGCTGGAAGACGAACAGCACGTTATCGAGGACGTCGACAGCAACGGCGACTGGGTCGGCGAGCCGACCTCGGAATCCGGCTGGGACTTCTGGAACGGCAACTGTGTGGGCGGTTCCTCCAACTTCATGAGCGGTTTTTTCTACCGCCTCAAACCGCGGGATTTTCGCCTGCTGTCGGAGTTCGGCCCCATCGCCGGCGCCAACATCGCCGACTGGCCGATCGACTACGAAGAGCTGGAACCCTATTACACTCGGGTGGAACACGAGGTCGGTATTTCCGGGCGGGTCACCCAGCATCCGCACGCCGAGCCGCGGTCCACGGCGGACTTCCCCTATCCGCCCACTGCCGAGCACCCGATCGCAACACGCATCGACGCGGCCTGCGGCGAGCTGGGGTTTCACGTCTTTCCCACGCCGCGCGCCATTCTGTCGAAACCCGAAGGCCGGCGTCGCAGCTGCGAGTACTCCGGTTATTGCGGCAGTTACGGCTGTTCCAGCGGCGCCAAGGGCAGTGCGCGCGCCGCGCTGCTGGAGCGCGCCGTGGCCGGCGGTCGTTGCGAGATTCGCGCACACGCCAAGGTGCACAGGCTGATCAGCGATGCCCGCGGACGGGTGGTCGCGGCGGAATACTTCGACGCCGGCGGCGCAACCGTGCGGGTCGGTGCGAAAATCTATGTGGTGGCCTGCCAGGCGGTCGAGACCAGCCGCCTGTTGCTGTATTCCACCGGACCACGTCACCCGAACGGTCTGGGTAACCGCCACGGCCAGGTCGGCAGGAACCTGTTGTTCTCGGCGGGTGGGTCGGGCAGTGGCGATTTCCCCTACGCGGG